>LFCJ01004173.1_pt1 | contig 10590 bp, 5 predicted proteins | sample 643141 | NCBI WGS metagenome assembly LFCJ01 (sample SAMN03766243, study PRJNA286221) | soda lake metagenome | biome: soda lake; feature: Kulunda steppe; material: water; isolation source: sample B1-Br-g2 brine of Lake Bitter-1 | place: Russia: Kulunda steppe | collected 2010-07 | reverse complement strand
CTCTCCCTCCTCGGTGAGTCGAACTATGATGTCTTTGTTCTCCGAGTCTAGCATTACCTCCATCAGATGTGACCGTTCGCGGATTTCGACAAGCTCTGTAGGCGCTGGCAGCTCTGCATCAACGGCTTCGAAGCGCGTTCGAAGTTCGAGATCAACACTCGGTGTAGCTACCCAGCCATTTTCTTCACGGACTCCTTCCTGAAGTTGGATGCTTCGAATGACCGTCGCGAGCGCCACATCGAGATCATCCGTCGGCAAATCGAGCTCATCACGAACAGGCGTTGGCGTCTGTGCACTGGGTGGGGCATCTAACACAGCACCGTACTCAGTAGCGGCTCGGTCGTGAATCCGCTCGAGCGTGTCCTGGAACTCGTTCTCTTCAGGAGTCGTAAGCGGAACGTCGCTCTCTGGATGTCCTGCAGGAATCGGCAACGGTGCTAGACTGAACGGTTCCGGACCGGTTTCTCCGAACGTTGGACTGGGAAGGCGAACAATCCACTCACCGCGAGGGAGCGATCGGATCCGGTTGGTGAACTCAGTGGGATCCATATCTTCGTGGGCCATCACCTTTGCAATCTCGTCGTCGACGGCGATCTTGCCGATGATCGGGCTCCCAACGTCGTTTAGGACGTTGAGGTAGAACCCACGGTCGCCTTTGACTTCCAGCTGTTCTGGAAACTGGAGCGACAATCCTACGGAGAGCCGGAAGCTCCGTCCTTTCTCCAACAGCGTATTCATGACCTCCGAAATCGCGAGGCTCGAAGCCTCGTCGATGATCAAGTTGACTACGTAGTCGTCGGGTTTCTCCTGCAGATCGTCTCCACGCTCTCTCAGTGCGTTGTACAACTCTGTCAGAACGACACCCGTCATCACCTTCGCTGACTCATCGCGAAGCCCACTCAGATCGAACAGAATCACCTGCTGCTCATCGAGGACGTCGCGGAAGTCGAACTGCGGCTTGGTGTTGTTAAACACCCGGCGGAGATGCTCATCCTGCGAGATGTAGTCGAGACGGTTACTCACTCCGCCCATCACGGCCAAAAAGTTGTTCGAATCCTTCTGGAGCTGGCGATCGATCTGTCTACGAACTTGTGGATTGCTCGAGCGTGGTATCGCTCCTTCATCAGGCTCAGGTGGGCCTGCACGCCGCAATTGGTCGACGAGGTGCTCGAGTTGATCGTGAGCAAAGTAGTTCACACTCTCACGATAGCGGCCGTTCTCACGGCCGTACTCTTCGTCGTAGAGCATTTTGATGAGATACTTGATCAGGTTCGGAGCGACGACTGCACGTTCGTAGAGCTCTGTATCCATCACCATCTTCAGGATCTCTTCGTAGTGATCCGCTTTGTTCTGGACAGCGTCGACGCGTCGAACGCCGTTGTCGAGTTGGCGTTCGATGTTGAAGAACGCGAATCCGGGGAGGACATCGGGAATCGGGAAGTGCAGGACGTTCTCCTCAAGGTCGTCCATTCCAAACTGGTGAGCGTGTGCCCGCATGTAGTTTTCACAGAGCCCATCTCCTTTTGCGTCGATCAGAATGACCGGCCCGTCGGTCTGATCGTACAGTGAGAGCAGATCATTTTCCAGGGATTTCGACTTCCCGCCGCCGGTCGTCGCTGCTCGAACATAGTGTGTCGGAAGCAGTGAGGGTGGGATGCGAACGGGCTCAGTTTCTGGTTTTCCGTTCTCGTCGAGCGCATAGCCAATCGCCATGCCCTCGCGGAATTGCTCCATCAGGTCGGGGTGTGGCCGTGGAAGCGGATTCCGCGAGCGCTGTTCAGAGCGTGTTCCACGACTTCCTTCGACCGTCAAATCCTGAGACGAGGGTACGATAGCAATGTTCGCGAGTTCGTCGCCGTTCAACACAAGGTCTGGCCGACTTTTCCCACGTCCAGTAACGAGTTCCGCGTCCAGTACTTTTTCGAGAACGGCTCGAGCGTGCTTTTGCTTTGTTCGACTCAACACACCCTTCGATCGAAGCCGTTTGCCCTCGAGTTGGTAGAACGGCCCATCCAACGCGTTGAGTGACTGTGCGAGTTGATCGAGTTGTGTCTCGACACGCTCGTCCGCCTCACCGTCAGTTGGCAGTGCAACTGCTCGAGCATTGACGGTGAACGTTCGCTTTGGATGCTTTGCCTCAATTCGATCGATCCGATTCCGTGCCTCGCTTCCGAGATGACGTTCATGATCGGCAGAGTCGACATCACCGACCTCGAACAGCGGTCCAATATAGCGCTGAGCGAAGGTATCACGTCCATCCCGTAGATCTTCGATTCGCAGCTCGGCGTCAGCAACCCACTCCGATTTGCGTTGCCAAACGACCTGGAACGCGATCGGAGACTCGAGTTCAGTTAGATGGTCGATGAGCGTCGCAATCGGTGGCTGGTCAGTGTCGAATTCGGTTGGATCCGGGTCTCGGTTCGCGAACGATTTGAGTGTCGTCATCCAGTCACGCTTGCGCTCAGAGCTTCCGTACCATTGGACACCGATCGGAGTGAGTTCCTCGAGTGGTGGTCGTGCAAGGACGGTCTCGTCCTCAGGCGTCTCTACGCCCTCCGGAGAGGGTCTGTTCCCGATCAACTCGAGGGTGGACTCCTCGAACGCCTCTTTTTCATCAAAGTGGATACGATGGTTCGTTTCCTCTCCCTCGGAATCGTCTACTTCGCCCTCAGAGAGTGGTTGTCCGCCATCAGTCCTTTCAGAAGTCTCTGCCTCGAATTCGTCCTGATCGTTACCCGCTGTCGGATCCAACAGCTTGCCAGTCTCGAGTCGGTCCTGATACTCATCACGTGTGTACTCAACCGGGTGGATCAATTTCTGCTTGAGGTTGAGCTCACTTCGCGTGATATCGAACGTCTGTGGGTAGATCGTCTTGAGTCGCTTCTCGAGTGTCTCGAGGTGTGCTTCCTGATCAACGCCGTAATAGAATTCGACAGGTTCGTCTTTGCCTTCGCTGATCGCGATGAATTCGAAGGTAGGGGGTGAGGTATCGGTCAGTGGATTCAATCGATTTAAAAGCTGATTTGCAGCCGGGTTCGTGAGCTTGTGCAAACTCTCGAGCGCTGCTGGAATGTCTGCAGTGTGTAGCTGCTCTGAGATCGGGGTCACACGGATGTATTCACTCATTAGACTGGACACCTCCATTACTCCAGGTCAGAACCTCTGGACTGGCTTCTCGCGGTTCGTCGACGAAATTGCTGCTAGCTTGTTCGGGAACGCCGGGCAACTCGCCTCGAGACTGCTCTTTGGCGTCAAAATCGATCACCGCCTTCTCTTTCTCGAGTGCGTGGACCTCGATGCCGCGCCAGTCACCGTCGACGCCGACGAGTGCTTCCGAATATCCGATGTCCTCACTCCCAGGGACGGCGTCCTGGACGAACCGCATCTGCGCCGAGTTCAGCCCGAACTCGTCGGCCCAGTGCTGGTCCATTCCATCGAGATGGTGGAACTGCTTGATCGCACACTGATCGAGGATCGCCTCTGACTCAGCATGCTGGAAGAATTCGTCGACAGTCTGGGTGATCATTCGAATGGAGAGATCGTGATGTCGGTGGTGGCGGAACACGATCTCGAGATACTCGAGGCTCGCCGCATCCTGCATTAGGTATCGAGCCTCGTCGATGACAAACACGACCTCCTTGTCCGTCTCCTTCGCTCGTTCGTAGACGAGCGTGATCAACAGCTGCATGATGAGACTCGTGCTGCCGCCCAGACTGCCCTCCTGTTGGGCCAGGTCGAGGTAGATCACTTTCTCATCGCGGAGGTCAAACTCGGTTGGTCGCCCGAGGTTTTCGTAGCGACCGTCCGCTGCAAAGGATCGTAACTGGTCAATCAACCACGTTGCATCCGACTCGATCTTTCGAGCTTCCTCGTCCGTCCGAACGACGAACCCCTCCGGGTTGTCGACCATCTCCTCGAGGATATCGAGGACGTCTCGCATCATCGGGCTCTCGTTATCGTGTGTCGAGATGTCGTCCGTAATTCCCTTTCGAGCGTACGCTTCCTCGATGGCCGTCTCGAGTGTCGTTCGTTTATCACCGAGTTGGATGCCACGGAGGGCGAAGTAGTTCGAGAGGAAGCTCATCACGCTGTCGAGCTTTTCCCGGTACGGACTCGCGTCCTCACCCATCGCTCGCTGGATCCGCTCCGGTGTCGGCTTGATCTCGAGTGGGTTCAGCCCCATATCGCCACCGACGGTAATCCGCGTTCCACCGAGGGCTTCGGCAACGCCAGCCCAATTGTTCAGTGGCTCGAGGATGATCCCGATTCGATCCTCGCTTTGTTCGATCGAACGGATGAAGTTCTGCTTCGCGCCAAACGACTTTCCGGAGCCGGGATCACCGATGGTGAACATGGCGTACCCGTTTTCGCGAGCGAACGGATCGATCACGACGGGACTTTCGTTCTTCCAGTGGGTTCCAAACTCCACACCGCGGTCCTCGAGAATCGTCGCGTTATGCGGTGACGCGAGTAATGCGCCAACGGCGCCACCGAGCGAGATCGCTTCGCGGCCAAACGGATTCGATCCGATCGGGGCCGCAGCCTGGAGTGCAATATCCTGCTTACAGATAGCCGTCTTCGGTGAGAGACCGGCGGGCTGCTCGCGAAGGCGGCTTCGGATGATTCGAACTGACTCTCGAAGTTCTTCCTTGGTATCTGCTCTGACGGTGACGAACATTCCCTGATCGAACACACGGCTGCCGTTCTCGACCGCCTTGTACGTCGATACTGCCTCGTTGGCCCGCTCCTGCAGGTACGCACCACGAACGCTCTGCTCGAGGTCCGCATCGATCTGGAGATCGTCCGCGACTCGCTGGAGTTCGTCACGGGCTTTCTGCTGATTCTTCGGTGTGATATGGACGGTGAGATCGAACTCGACGTCGGTCAGTTCGAACAGTTCGTTCAGATAGCCGTCTTTGGGGTAGTCGGGATAGTTGGCAATGTACAGCGTGGACGTCCACTGCTCACCGACCTGTGCAGCTCGCGTCTCCCACGTGATCGCCGATGGAGCAACGGCACTCTTGTGCCGTTCAGCAATATCCTCGAGGAGCTCTCCTTCGACGTCACCGGCCTCGAGTGTCTCCTCATCCAGGAGGTCTGAGAGGTCGACTTCTTCCTCATCGTCGTTCGCTCGGTCCCGATAGGCCTTCACGCCAACACCGAGGAGGACAGCAACCAGAACCAGCCCTGCAACGATGTGAGTCGGCTCGAGTGACGCGAGAGACTGCTCGAAATCGGCGACAGGGACGGCGCCAACAGAAAGTGGGCTACTCATTGTTCTCCCTCCGTTTGTGACCGAGAATTGGCTGTTCGCGAACGGCGTTGCTCGCGTCGTCGTAATCGTGCTCTTCGCCGTTCCAGAAGTCCATCGCGAGGACGAACAACTCGACCGTACTCAGGCGACGAGCCGACCATCCGGGTGCGTTCTGGACCAGTTCGGTCTGGATGGCTCGACAGCGTCGATCGAGTTTGTCAAACATCTTGACGCGAACTTCGGCGTCGCTCAGATCCTCACGATGGGTCACGAAGGGGTTGAACAGAAACCCGATAACTGGGAGCGTCGTCAGTTTCTCAGCGGGCGATTGTTCGTCACGGTATCGATTGTAGATCTCGAGTGGATTGACCTCGACGCCGATGAAGTATCGAATCTGTTGAGCGCCGTCGAGATCTCGAGGACGTTGTTCGCGATACTCTGTGAGCAGTTCCTCGAAGATCGGGTTCTCAGAGACATCGTCGTCCTCGAGTCGCTCATCGATCTGTGTGATCAGGTCCTCAACGGGGAACGATCGGGTCGTCGCATGGAACTTCAGATTGTAATCGAGCTCCTTGTTTGCGAACTCGGCGGCGGCGTCCTGAACGTGGGCCCAGTCGCCGCTCATCGCGAAGTCCATATTCCCCGGATCGAGTTCGAGGAACGCCTCCATTGTCCCATCGGTACGCTGGACGGTTCGTGCACCGGGCCACGCTCGCTCGATAGTGGTTATATCCTGTGTTCGCTCGTCCGGTGCGAAGGGAGTGTAGTTGACCAGTCCGCCTTCGTTCTTCGTCGAATTTGAGTGGTTGTGAGCGTGTTCGTCCTTTTCGGGGACGCTGTATGTCACTCGAGGGCGTTTGCAGTAGTATCGATAGACATCGGTGAGCCACGTTGCAGCCGACAGATGCGACGGGCTGGCGTAGACGGATGCCACACCGAGAGCAACACCACCCAGTACGAGTGGGAAGACGAGTGCGTCGATACCGCTGAAGCCACCAACAAGTAACCCCGCAATTGGGAAGCCGAGGAGTACATAGACGTCACCCTCGTCGACGTTGACGATCGGAACGCGATTCTCTTCGCCCAGTTCGTCCATAATTCGTCGGGAAGCTGCTTCTCGATCTGCCATGGTCAGTAGTATCCAGGATCGTTCTCTGTGCGACGGTACTGTGGAACGCCCTGCTGGCCGTGGGCGTCCGACACGACGTTGTCGTGAGCTGTTCCACTGGTTCCACCCGAACTCGAGTGGCCACTACTCGATTGAGCACTGGAGGCACGACGCTGCCCACCAAGTCGCTGGCCGGCGACCTGCCATGCGGCTGCTTTCGGCCCCCAGCGAGCGGCTGTTGTAGCAGCCAGCGGCCCAGCTACCTTCGCGGTTCCAATTGCTGCACCAACAGTGACTGCGCTCTTCGTGGCACCACCGATAACCTTCGCCGTCAGCGGACTCGCATAGGCAAAGAGCTTCCAGACCAAGACGAGCGCAAAGACCGGGAGTGATGCCCCAACCAGGTAACTCAAGAAGGCGCTATCTGGTGCAAGTGAAGACTCTGCCCCGGTACCAAAGAGAAGATCATATCCGCGAAACAAGATCGCAACCGGGAGTGGCATAATCGCCAGCGGAACGAATTTGATAGCGATTTGCTTCGTGATACGAGAGACGACGGGAAGATACCCGTATGCAACCGCGATTGCGATCGGCATGGCGTACAAATAGATGTACAAGAGAATCTCTCGGATGAAGAACAGCGCCTGTAAGATCCACATCGCAATAGCGCCAATCGCAGCTAGCAACAACGCCAGCGCGGGATTCGAAATTGACACATCAAGGAAAGATATTAAAGCCTCTCTGAGGGCACCGATATCAGGTATTAAAGCAATTGTGAATCCATTAGTGAGAAATAAGACAAGAACCGCAACCCAATACCAGGTCACAATCAAGAAAGCACCCGTCCACGCAGAACGTCGAGCCTTGCGAGCTTCATAGACACTTCCAAAATCAAAAATGCGGATGGTATGACGTCCCTGTACGAACATCACTAGGAGGAGTAGGGAAAGGAGCATGATCTCACCAGTAACAAGTGAATTGTGGAGATCGGTCCAGGGGGTATTTGTTGGAGTGCCGAAGACGAAGTTCCCAGTCGTTTCGGGCACTGGTGTTCCGAACGCCTCCTCGGTGAGATCGTGATAGCCCTCAACAACACCCTCCTGAAACCATTCAATCATCGTCTCGACAATATCTTCGAACCATCGACGGCCGAATTCCGTGAGGGAACTCATGATTTCACCTCAACTTCGATTTCGCAGTCGCTCAGACTCTCACCTGTGAATAATACTCTATACTTCTCTGAGAGGGGGCTTTCTTGTACAGTAGTCTCGAGAAGAACTCGAAACTCTCCTTCTTCAGTCTCAGGCGAACACGAGGCGTTCTCTCCCGACTCGGAGAAAGGCATTAGCTGGCTGTAGATAGTCAGCTCCTCACCTGGCAGAAGCTCAACGCCGTCAACTACTCTACGGATATCACTATCTGCATCGTAGATGCCACTCTCGTCATACTCATCTGGAGTGGGCCTTGGGACGTCCCCGGAGAAAGTGAGCTTGACAGCTTCATCCGGGCCAGTTCCCTGATTCTCGATCGAAATTATCGTTTCCGTTCGGATATCGATATCACTCGCACCCTCAAACATCTCATCTGGGTGGTTCCGACCAAGTCGAAGGTCAGTGATGCGAACATCTGGTTCAACCATCACTGACTGCGTTGTCTGTTCGTCATCGTCCTCGAGCGCGACGACGTCGTACTCACCGGGTTCGTATTCAGTCCCGATTTCGATGGTCTCACGATCGACACCGGCTGCAATGGACTGTTCAGCGAACGCTTCTCCGTTCGGATCGATCACGTTCACCTGATCGACCGACGAGTCCTCGGTGAATTCGAGGACGAGTTCGGTTCCCTCGACGAAGAGATCCTCAAAAATCTCGTCATCATCGAGGCTATCCGCTCCGTTCTCGGAGCCGCTAAGGCACCCACTCACGGCGACAGCTGCGCCGGTCACGATTCCACTCAGAACGGTACGTCGGGTTGTGTGATTGTGTTGAGTCATGGGTTGTGTTCGTCTGGGATGTGAAGGAACGAGCCGAGTTTCAGACCTGCATACAGCGCGACCACGAAGGGGATCGAGAGCCAGAGGACATCGACAACAAGTGTGAACCAGCCACTGGCCGTCGTCAGTGGATGCCACGAGACACTGGCCGTATCCCCAACGTACGCGGGGTCGTGCGTCCGCCACGAACCAGGGTGGTACTCTGCAGTGTGGGTTCCGGGCTGGGTTAGAGTGACCGTCACACGACCAGATTCGTCCGTCTCGACGCGCTTGTCAGCGATTGTGATGTAGCCGTCACGGGTCTCGACACCGATCGGTGCAAACCGAGGGTCATCCTCGAACGGCTGCTCGAGCATGATCGGATTGCCAGACTCGGCATCACGAAGTTCGATCTCGAGCGTTGCTGCGGACTCGTTTTGTTCACGAACCTCGACCGAGAGCTCACTCTCATAGATATCACGCTCGGTCCCATCGTCCGGTTCGACGAGTTCAGCAGTCGTGCCTCGGACGATCCCCTGCACCTCGAGGTGATCACGTTCAACCGTATCGTGGCGAATCGCAAGGCCATACGAGCGAGTGTATGGTTCGTCGACGACGTCGACGTCGACGTTCTCGTGGATGGTCGTGTTCGGTGAGGCACTCTCTGCACCCCACGTCTCTTCGATGGCTGGCCCATCACGGATTAGATCTGCACGTGGCCCAGTCTCTGATGGAAACGCTCGCACGTACACCGGCAGCGCAGCAGCGTCGACTACCTCTCGATCAGTGGCCGACGCGTGAACGAGCGAATCCCAGTCGGTATCTCGAGCTGTGTAGTACCGCCAGACGCCTCGGACCCTGGCCTCATCATCTTCCGTCAGGGCGTACCCGTGCCATGGCTGTGACTGATAGATCGCGACACCAGCGTCACCATCCGGATACTCAGCGTGATAGACGGTTGCAGTGAGATCGTATACCTCGACATCGAGGTCGCTCGAGACGGTGAGGGTATCTGTCTCGCGTTCGGTTCGCGTTACGGTTCGATTTCCGACTCGCTCCGTAACTTCCCGCTCGAGGCGGACCTCGATATCTGCCTCAACTGTGAGCGTTGACGATCCACTTCCATCGAGAGCATACTCGAATGTAGGGGTGTGATGGCCATCCTGTGCAGCAATCACGTCGCCGTCCTGGCGCAGTCGAACCTCCTCAAGGTCATCTTCGAGGACGGACCACTCGGAGGATTGGGAGCCAACTGCCTCACCATCTGGAGTACGGATTCGGTAGTCGACGAACCCTCGAAGTTCGCCTTCGGGAGCGACGTATAGGGGCTTCTCAGTGTCGTCCTGATGGACCACCGTCGACGGCTGGACGGCAAACACCGATGCATGCGCATCAGCGATCAGGGTCGAATTCTCCGTCTCGGCCCGTTGTGGGTACACCGACGTGTCACGATCGCCGGGCTCGAGCGACTGGAAGTCATATGCCGTCCAGATTTCAGCGGTCTCTGGTGGCTCTGCAAACGTGATATCGGTGCAGTTTCCAAGCGTATGGAGATCGGTGCGGTTCTCTCCGTAGCGGTCGTAGTGCTCTTCGTCGCTGAGACATGCGTTTGGTTCCTTCGACCACAGCGTGGCCGTCTCGTTCTCATCGAGACCGCTATCATCGGTACCAGGTCGCGGTGGATGGTCGGCACTCACGAGACCAACAGTGGCAACGAAACCACTGATGATCAGGACAACTCCGAGGCTGAGGGCTAACTGGCGCATCCGTAGGTGTATCGACAGTCGTGTTCAGCTACGAGATGGCATTACCACGGCACCAGATCGACGCACTCAGCGAGGGGGAGTCCCATCGTCGAACCGGCGACTGTGTAAAGCGGACCGAGCACCAGCAGGATCACTGCGGATTTCAGCGCGGTTCGCTTGTGCTGTTTTAGCCCTTTCTTCTGCTCAGGGCTCATCGTGAACATTTCAGCGAGTGAATCCGCCTGCCAGACAACGACCAACCCGATAATCCCGAGCGCTGTCGTGATCTGGAAGAACCCCGAAATCATACTCGGGAGTTGGTCTGCTTCACAAACAACGTCGTCCTGAGCAACGACCGGCTTGATTACGACTAAGCTGAACAGGACCAGTACAAGCGGAAGCTGGCGAACGACTCGCCATAGGATACGGTCTGAACTCGTCTGAGAGCCACTCAAATCTGTATTACTATGGGAGGTCTTGGACATGGTAATCGAATCAGGGATTCTAAATT
>LFCJ01004172.1_pt1 | contig 10590 bp, 8 predicted proteins | sample 643141 | NCBI WGS metagenome assembly LFCJ01 (sample SAMN03766243, study PRJNA286221) | soda lake metagenome | biome: soda lake; feature: Kulunda steppe; material: water; isolation source: sample B1-Br-g2 brine of Lake Bitter-1 | place: Russia: Kulunda steppe | collected 2010-07 | reverse complement strand
CATGCATGCATGCATGCATGTATGTATGTATGTATGTATGTATGTATGTATGTATGTATGTATGTATGTATGTATGTATGTATGTATGTATGTATGTATGTATGTATGTATGTATGTACGTATGTATGTGTGTGTGTGCATGCATGCACGAGCGTGCGAAACGTGGAGCATCAGCTGTGCAAGCTGATGGGTCGGCACACACATGCGCGCTGTTGGTGTGTGTGGCTAATGGCCTGGCGGCCTTCAGCAACCTTACTGCACAATTTGCGAGGCAAGGCCATGCTGCACAGCAGGGGCGCGTCTCACTCCCACGTGCACTCAGCGGCCCCGCCTTGCTTTCACACGCAGACAGCATGGGCCCTGGCTCTTGTCTTGATGATGAGCAAGCTAGCAAGCCAGACAGGGTACAGAGCCCATCAACCACAATGCCCCACCCAATTCCATCCATTCTGGCTTGCTTATACTCCCAGATCTCTCACACAAACCCTAGCCCCCTATCCCCTCCGCCGTCCCACCTGTTCCTGTCCCTCTCTCTGTCAGGCCCTCGCTCAGCAGGCGCAGCTGGCCTTGAGCGCTCCTGCCCGCGCTCCCTACCCACGCCTGTCGCAGCCGCATCGCGCTTGCCGCCATCCGCGCCCTCCACCAGCCGCGCCTTGTCCCGCGCCTTCTCCTGCTCCTGCTCGCGCTCGCGCTCCCGCTGCTGCGCGCGCTCGGCCTCGCGGGCCTTCTCGCGCTCCAGGTCTTTCTTCTTGCGCACCTCCAGCTCAGCGGGGGACAGCGCCGCCGACGCCACGCGCATGCGCACCACCACCATCGCCTCCCGCTGCTGCTCTTCCACCACACGCAGCTCCACATACACCAGCAGCCTACTGCTGCTCCGCCTCTGTGCGACTGGCTCCTGTCTGCCCTCTGCCTGCCTCGCGTTGACCTCCTCGCAGGCCCGCCTGATAGGTGGGGGCTCATGCACAGGCGGGCCGCGCCGCTCTTGGGAGCTGTGCTTGCGGCCCTGGGCCACAGCACTAGCACCCTCCGTTCCCTCCCCGTCCCTAGACCTAGCCTGCTCCCTGCAGGCACCCCCCTCCTCCCGCTGATGGCTGCCCTCCTGACCTGCCCCCCTGGCCGCCTGCCCCTCTTTGCGCCCATGTGCACAATCCTGCCCGTGGGGGCTGCGCCCCTGCTCTTGTTGAGCCTGCCCCTCAGTCGCAGCCCCTGCTTCCTCGACCACCTGCCTGCCAGCGTCCTTGCTCTTGCCACTGACAACATCGCCCTTGGCCTGGCCGCCCAGTGAGCTGCGGGGCGTGAGGGCCACGGTGTTGGGCACAATCTCACCGGCCTCCACGCCGCTCACACTGCCTTTGCTGGGAGGGAAACTGTCCGGGGATAGGGCCCCCGGGGCCGCAGCCCCCCCATGTGCAAAGCCAGGTGCATCAGTAGCTGCAGGCCTGAGACTGCTGCCTGGATCTGGCTTGGCTGGATCAGCAGGGTCTTGGGGTCGGGTTGTTTGCGGTGGTGGTGCTGACTGTTCACACGGCTCAAAGGCCTGATGCTGTTGCTGCTGCCGATGCTCTAGCTCCATGGGTGCGAGATTAGCCAGATCAAGCGGCAAACCCTGCTGCTGCTGCTGCTGCTGCTGCTGCTGCTGCTGCTCTGTGCCACTCGTGCCTTCACCAATTGGTTGGTGCTCTTCCTGAACGCTCAGTTGCTGCTCAAGTTGCCGCGCCGCAGCAGGATGTTCGGTGTGCCGCTGTTCGGAGTGAGTCAGAGGCTCCTGCCCCCCTAGTAATGGCTCTTGGCAAACCTCTTGGGTATGGGTCAAGGTCTGTTGAAACGCTTCCACTTGCTGCTGGCCTTGTTGCTGCTCTAAAACAGGCAGCCTCATGCTATGATCCTCCTGTTGCTGCTGCTGCTGCTGCTGCTGCTGCTGCCGCTGGTGGTGATGGTCGTGGTGGTGCTGCTGCTGCTCTGAAACAGGCAGCTTTGTGTCATGGTTTTCATGCTGCTGCTGCTGCTGCTGCTGCTGCTGCTGGTTTTCTATGTGCCGCCCATGAGCAAGCTGTGCTTCAACCTGCAGCCGCTGCTCCCCATGATCTTGCACCATTACAGGCTTGTGCTTGTGCGGCTGCTGCTGCTGCTGCTGCTGCTGCTGCTGCTGCTGCTGCTTTCCTTGTGTCTCCTCTACTCTGGGGCCCTGCTGTGCTGGCTGTTGTTCCTGTTGTGGCTGGTGCTGCTGTTCCTGCCCAGACAGATCGACCTGAGCTGAGTTACTACCAATTTCCTCGCCCATTTGTCTTTCATTACAGCCTACTGCACACGCTGGCATGGGCATGTCCTTGATGTTGGCCTGCACTGCAGCAGAGCCATCGACCTCCATGGAAGCCGCACCAGTATGTCCGTCTTGCCTGTCATCAACATGCATGCTGTCCACAGGCTGTGGTAAAGCAAGGGCTGGTTGCCCGTCCATTGCACCTATGGGGGTCAGTTGGGCCAGGTTGGCATCAGACCTGCAATGGAGACCAGGTAGGATGAGCCTGAGCTCAAGGGCAGTCAGCGTGGACACAAGTGGGACTGGTGAAATGTAGCTCAGCGCATACGCTGCACATTGAGCATGCGTGCTGGGTGTTGATCTCCTGGGTTGAAGGGCAGGTCCTCCACATGCGGATGCTGATGCTGAAGCATGGGAACACATCATGTCTTGAAGCGGTGTCCAGCTGTGGTGCAGACCAACTAACGGGTGACCTCTGCATCCTGCAAATTGCATCTCTGCATGACAGCAGTTGCGCACCCTGCTGGGCTGCACCAGCAGATACGCAATGCCGGGCTCGATTGCTGAATTGCAGGCTCAGCTTGACCAACAAACTCTGAAGACCTCACCCGTCGCGCTCCTCGTTGCCTGCCCCGATGGCTCCGTCCATTTCCATGACATTAAAAAACGGCACCCACAATAATACTGGTGATTATCAACTTGCTGCTAGGATCGAAGGGTGCAAAGAAAAATCAGCTCTACAGTACCGAAATTCGCAACTTTTTCAAAGGTTACATCCTGTGCTTGTGGACTGAAGCTTTTATGCATGAGCTACTGTGGCCTTGAGGATTTGACACAGCTGAGACACGCTGCTTGCATCCGTGCCAGTCCAAGCGTAGTCAGACGCTTGGCCGCAAAGAGACAATAGGGGATTGCGATGCTTTGTTTGGCTCAATATTGACCTGCAAGCGTAGAGAATTGTGCTGGCTGGAGTGGGACACAATGACTCACTCCCCAGAACAAACCTTTACCAAGGTTTGGAGTTTCTCTGTCCGCGGCACTCATTGATCAATTGGCACACTATGTGACCAATATCTGCTAGAGCATTTGTAGTTGCAATCAATGTGCGTTGACTGCAATTGTGCATGCTGGGAGCCCCCTGGGGGCAAAAGGTGAGGAAATCAGCCAGGCAGCAAATGGTCTATTCGTCCAGAGCAGCACGCTCAGATGTACTGCTATATAAACCAATAGGCTGCTTGCCATAGATTGACTTGTTGGGCTCACCTTGCAGCAAGACCAACAACAGCGTCCTTCCCCATCCACTGCCAGGTGTTCAGTTTACAAGGCCGATCCTCTCTTAGAGCACAGAGCTTTGTGCCTACCTTACCTTTTGGCACTGCTGTGCACTTCTGTGACGCCAGTCTTCTCCACAATGTGAGCTACATTTTCATGTGTAATGCTGCCTGCGTTGCAAAAAAACAACGTGAGTGACTGGCCACTTCTAAAAACGCACACATAAGATAATTCTTCTGGGCTGCCCTAGTGTATATGCAAGCAGCCCCCTGCATGCTGCACCTGCTGCTATGATGCACAGCCCTTGCCCCTTCGCTTCAGCCACCAGTTGTGTCAGCGTGTCCACACCCTGCAAATTATAGCACACACATTGTCGCATGCTCTTTGAAACATGTGAGAAAAAAAACTAATTTTTCAAGCTGTGTAGTATCTTTGCTAAGCTGAAATGCAGCCCAGCCAACTATATAGTTCAAATACAAGGTCTACCATCAGTTCTTGATCCGTTTGATCTACATAATAGGTTAAAGTAATAGATCCGTTTGATCTACATAATAGGAGGTTGATGTCACCTCACTAAGAATATACAAGGACTAGCTGTGCAAGCGCACACACACACACACACACACACACACACATACTCACCGCAACAGCATTCGGCATGCCTCCACTTGTGAGGACGCGCCTGATGCCAAGAGCTTTTATTTGCTGCAGCGCCGCAAAAAGATCTTTGCACCTGAGCAAGGAAACGATCTTGAAGGCAGTACTCAGATGTATAAGATAATTGCTTTTGGAGCAGTAATTTGTATTGGCAGGCGTGAAGAATGAACCGGGAATCATGTATTCATTAGCAACCGCAAATCTGTCACACTCACATGTCAAATGCTCGGTGGAACGTTGTATCCAAGCCCTACGTTGCACAGGTAGGGTGAATTTCTGACACCTCTTTTCCCACACCTCATGGCCCCTGAACTGTTAGTTTAATAGGTCCTGGTGCTCACCTCTGATTTTGCAACTTGAAGCAGCTTTGACATCCTGTCAGTGTCAATCTCAGAACTAACATCCAGGCAGCCAATTGCCACACAATCCGCGCCTAGATGGGCAGCAGCCCTGATGTCTTCATACATCACCTCCCTGCCAAAATGCAAAGCGTAGAAATGTAGGCATATTGAAGTGAGGCTATTTTCCAGCTGTGAGTCATTAAATAACAATCCTAGACCTACATCTCTGTATCCGTGTAGATAAAGTCACCGCCTCTTGGCCTGATTAGCACGACCAGCCTGCCTGGAGGTGGGAAGGCCTTGCGTGCAAGCTTGATGAGGCCTGCAATGCCCATTAAGATCAGCGTAAGATGCTGCTTTGGATAAAAGCGGAAAAGTGGAAATCATTCACTCTTTTGTCTCTTGAATCTTGATTTTGTTAGTACATCTAGATAGTGAGAAAGCACGGGTAGCTTCAATGCTCTTCATGCTTACCCAGCTGTAATAGATTAAACACTGTATAAGGCAATTGGGAAGGGCCACACCAGAGGCACGCACACCAAAGTGCCACTGACCGAATGATGGCGTAATTCCTCCCTCAACGAGACCACTGCACAATTCAATTCGTTGCGCACCTCCATCCCGTGCTGCGATGGCTCCCTCAACACTGCGGTGGCATGCGCATGTGTACAGTAATTTTACATATGCTAGCCCTGTTGATAGCCATACATTTGGCTGGGTTTGTGCATTGTAAAGTGAGCAGCAGAATTCGAGGATATGCTATTACACGAGCAATCAAAGCAATGAAACGATTCCCCTATCATACCTGCAAGTGCATATCTCGACTATGGCATGCATACAAGCTAAAAAGCTAAGGGTAACATAAGTGCAATAAGAATGGCAATTTCGGGTTTTTCATTTTGATGATCTGTTCTCGTCAGATTTTTCAGCTGAATTATCTATGTTTCGAATTTGATCACTTGCGTCACTATCGCCATTGGATATACTCCACCACTGGCACATATACCCCAGGACCCCGACCTCTTGGTTTGCTCCTTTGCTGATTGTGAGGCCAGAGATTGCTGTCACACATGGTAGCAGCTGTAGGCTGACCAATTTGCCAACCTACGCTAGCAGCACGTCAATTCTGCAGATTCCAGCCCACTGACTTGAATTCAAAGAGCATATGTTGTTTGATCATTCTGGATGGCAACCCCCACCATTTATTTTAGGAAAAGGATTGTTAGTGGGGGTCAGGAGGGTTCTGAAAGAACTATGTGCTCTGTCTGTACACATGTGTTATTTTCAACCTTCTACTTATATGTATGATTTTTGCCGCTTATTGATTTGAATGATTGTTCAGGTTGAGTGATATTTTTTTACTTTACAACGATCTGGGCCAAAATTGCTGAGGGGTAGGTCAGTATGACATTTATGGACAGTCCTCGTCACTCCAATCAGGATGGTAAGTAGGCTTACTTTGTGGCATCGCTGTGCAAGGGCATGTTTCAATCTTATATGCTGTTCAGTTGCTCTAGCTAGATGTTGCTCTTGTCGTGTGTCATCACAGTAACTTCTAGGAGGTGCACATCCCAGCGCGAAGGGTTTAAAGCCTGGATGTCATTTTGGTGGCCAATCTGTCTTCCAGCTGGCAGTACACAAATAGCATCTGGTCTAGAACAAGGTCGAAGCTCTTCTGTTGAAAGGTTTGGTAGAAGCCAATGGGCTTAAGTCCTGTTGGCTACAAGTGCCGGCAAAGCCAGACTTCGTTTAGCCATCCGTGCTTCACTATTTGTGAAAATGATGCTTTCTCCAAGTTCACCTTTGCTCAAGGCTTTGATGATAAGCCTGGAAGCATTGTTATGTCTTTCAGTCACCATGTTTTGAATTGAAGTATTCTGAGCCAGAAAGCATATAGATTTGGCTATTTTGCTGATGACACAACAGGCAAGAGTAACTTATGGCTCTGCCACAGAGGTGGGCCAGTTTCTGAGTGTAAAGAGTGTTAGTTTTGAATTTCATGACATTCCTTTCTCTATGATACACTTATTCTTGTATTGTTTCAAAACGAATTGCAAGTCGTAAGGTTCACTGACGTACGCAGTCTCATCCAATAATTGTAGTACCTGAGTCTGTATTAGCATCTCCAAGTCTATGATACTTGCTCAAATAAGCTTTTAATTTGCCTTTCATGTATTGTAGCACAGCAAGGAGGTTCTAGTGGTAGGGTGGGAAGTCTCATTTTTCACTTCTGCGAGGCCCCTGTGTGTATGGGAGAAAGGATTGCCGGCAGATGAGGGTGGAAGGAATGTATCGTCATGCCCATTGTTATAGAGAGCAGCATGTTTTACTATGGCATCGACAAACTTGAGGTCAGCCATGGCTGATGAGCTGCTAATGTCAGCCGCGCTGTACGGCTGACATAGCGTCAACTAGAAATGCGGCTAGCTACTGAAATCATCAGCCACTTCTCAGCTGCGGCTGATCTCAGCCGCATCAGCCAGGCCTGGAAATGTCTGACGACTTGTGGATGGTATGTTGGCAGTCCTACTGATACGTTTGGTTTGGAATGGGGACGCAAATGATTAATTCAAGGCGTTGAGTGTATGAGTAAGGGTTGTCTGTCATAGATTTTTGTTGGTAGCTCCAATCAAGGCTCAAGGTAAGTGTGACGTCTAAGTATTTAAAAGGGTTTGTCTCTTTTGAATTGAGCATACTGCCCTTGAACAACTATCATCTCATTCATCTTGTTTTTTAGGTGTTGGCTTGGCTGAAATTCTTTCAGAGGACGACGGGCAATGTGTGCACCATAGACCTTAAAAGTACACCCCATAGATGCCGGTCTGCTTGGCTTCATGCCTACTAGTAGTAATACCTATAACTTGCATTTTCTTTCCTGAGGGAATTTGCATATCTTACGAGTTTGTCAGCGTATGTGAAGATTGCATTGCCTCTGAGTTATGCATAGGAGATCGTCTGCAAAAGAGCCATTGCTTATCTTAATCTGTTTCGGGAATGTTGTGGTTTGCTTACGATAGGAAAACGACCAGAAACAGTGACCTGGAACCACAACATCTCCCCTACCTGTGACCTGTGCATTGCTTATGACATTCTAGATGAGCAGCATGTCCACTTCCACTGCACTTGTCCTCATGTGGGACAGGTGAGCACATCCAGTAGCCTCTGTTTTTCACATTATAGGGCGCCCGACATGGGCATTACCATGCCCGTTCCAACTCAGAACCAAAACCTGAACCATCCAATCACTCGATGGGCTAATGCTGAGCTGCAAGCTGCAGCCCGTCAACAGCATGCACACACTTGCGCACGTTTTTCCCTCTGTTCTCCTCTTCGTCCCTCCAAATCCTCGGTGCCACAAATTTATACCAAGCCATGGCAATCCGCAGGCCTTCCAGGCACCAAAAACTGACCAGGAACCATGGACAAGGACCCCTGGAGCCTACATGCCACAGGACTGCAAAATTGCTTGGGCTATGTCTCAGCACCTTATCTCACAAGACCTCTTTCAAGCTGTGCTGCACTGCTACGTAGACACATCAATTGTTGTGAAGCAACACACATGCCCTTGTCGAAAAATGCAACAAGCAGCCAAGTTTGGACGCAAGCAGGACAAGTTCGTGCACACAGCCGCTTTCATTCTCACATCCGTTTAAGCACCCACGCGCAAATCCACTCTCACATCAGCTTTCCTGCTCATGACACGCGCAGCACACCAACTGCAAGGAGATGCTGCTAAGAGGAGAGCTGCAAGCAGCGCTATGCGCAAAATTATGTTGGCTATCACCACCCAACAACCCCCTTCACCAAAACCCTCTCTCAAACCCAAATTGCAGAAAATACAGGAAGAAACTCTGGCAAAAAAATTCAAAATTTGGATCTTGTGAATTTTCTCAGTCAGATGGCTCATGCAATAGCTTGTGCGCTGAGGCCAGTTGCTTACATACACAAGCTTGTGGACATGCACCTCCTCTCACAGGACTTCTTTACAGTTATTATGAGCCAGATAACATATCCTACTCAGAGGAAACAAAAGAACCATCGTACTAGGAAGGGAAACCCAATTTCCTCATAAAGAATGGATAAGCCTGGTAGGGAAACATAGGAGAACCTTGTTGAGCAAGACTCAGATACAAAGAAATGTAATGCACTTCACAACAGTACACACTTCTGTGAACCTCCACACCTCATTTTAAACTGCCTCTATTGAGGCCCCTCTATAGATTACAGCCACAGACCAGCATACACATGTTCAAGTCATCCTTATAAATCTAGTGCAGAATCTGCCATCATTAACATCTCTAGACCTGTCTCTCTGTCTGCGAACAGTCTGCTGGTCAATGAGAAGAAGACCAATTCCCCAGTTATGCACGTAGCATCCTCCCATCAAGATTGGAGCCACTCAGCGATTATATTTTGAGACGCAATCTCAAAATAGCTGTAGCTGCCAGATACATGCAATAAATAATCTTATGGGCATGGCATACCTGTCATACAATGTGGCTATTGAACACTACAGCAGACAGTGCCAGCGTTATGGTGATACCTGGAAGTACACATATGACCCAGCTAATGGTTTCTCAGACTCACTGATACAAAGCCTCCTTTAATCCTAAGGAAAAAGCTAGTTCTTTTAGAACAAAGCCCTCAGGCAAATGTCGAATAACCATACATGTGATCGCTTTCTGTGTAATTACTATTAGTAATTACCAATTTCATGCTTTCGCCATCCGCTGTACACAAGGAAAAGGGTGCTCCTAGACTCCAACTTGAGCCATCCAGTTGAAATTTTGGATAACATACCCATACATATGCTAGGAAGCATGCAACTACCTTTCCGACTGTAAAAGCTGCATGGTCAAAATCCTCGCACTCCGCCATACATGGAAAATCAAGAAAAGGCATTCTGCTTAATTCATGCTTTCAACATGGCCCTAGGAAAACAGCCTATCACAGGAAATTCAGTCCTGTCACATGCACAAAACCTGGAAAACTGCCTGACAGCTAGGCTGAATGAAGTTAACATAGCCAATAATGGCGCCTACTCCACCCCTAGACTTAACCTACAGCAATTTTACTCTCCTGCATCAGGAAATTTCTCTATTATCATTTTTAATCACTTTCTTCATCATCAAGAATGGAAAATCGAAATGTACTTCCTGAAACATGTGAGTCAAGACATGACCAAAGAGCAAATAACATCAAAACTAATTGAGGATATAGTATCAGTCCCTGCCTATAAGGGAGCGGTATACTTATCATAGAAACCAGGCCCACGCCTGTACAATACAAAAGGCGGAGACATGTGCTTCGTACAGTACCAAGTGGATCCTGCTTGACTCTGTAAACAGTTGCCCTGTTACACTAGATTCGGACAGAAATTGGCGCGTGCTATAAACAGAGCAGAATTGATTGGCATGGCTTCAGCACTAAGGGCAAAGTGTACCCAAATAGCCATGGATAGTGCCGGTTCTCTATCCCAGATACTGAAACATATCTTATTTCCTGAATTACACAGGAAGCACATGCATAGCAAACTTATAGAACAAATCGCCTCCATGATAAACGGATCAGATACTCCCATCACCTTTTATAAAGTTAAAGCCCATGTTGGTGTGATTGGAAATGAAATTGCCTTGATGCTATAGCTAAACATGCTGCTCTCCATAACTATGGGCATGACAGGTATCCTTTCGCCTGTAAGCATTCCCACCACCATCACCTGACGGCAATCCTTTCGCCCATGTACACTGGCTTGCAGATGGGAGCAATGAGAGTACTCGCACTACCACTAAAATCAGCCCCTCAGTAAGCTTGGCCTAGACCGGTGTAGAGTAAGAAAACTTACTCTCGATCTAAACACTCATTCTATTCAATACGCATCAAAGATCATAAATACAAGTAGGGGGTTGAAAAACATTAAGGAAAGATCGTATGGCTCTTTTCAGAACCCTCCCGACCCCCACTAATGACCTTTTTCCTCGTTTGATGGTGGAGGTTTGCCTGGTGCTTGCACCAGATGTAAACTTCTTCCTTAATTCACGCAAACAGGGGTTACCT
>LFCJ01004171.1_pt1 | contig 10592 bp, 11 predicted proteins | sample 643141 | NCBI WGS metagenome assembly LFCJ01 (sample SAMN03766243, study PRJNA286221) | soda lake metagenome | biome: soda lake; feature: Kulunda steppe; material: water; isolation source: sample B1-Br-g2 brine of Lake Bitter-1 | place: Russia: Kulunda steppe | collected 2010-07 | reverse complement strand
CTCGCTGCGACCCGGCTTATCGAACAGGGAACCGGCGGCTCCATCGTGAACCTCTCGAGTATCGCCGGAATCCAAGGCTATGGCGACCTGTCGCCGTACTGTAGTGCGAAGGCCGGCGTCAGAAATTTCACGTATGCACTGGCCGATGAGCTCGGTCCCCACGAGATTAGAGTGAACGTTATTCATCCCGGTGTGATCGAGACAGCGATGACCAGCGAGGACCTCCCACTCGTTGGCAGCGACCAGGAGGCGTCGGCGACACAAGCGATTCCACTTCGCACGTTCGGCAAACCCGAGGATGTCGCCAATGGAGCGCTCTTTCTGGCAAGCGAGTTGGCGAGCCATATCACCGCCGAGTCACTGGTTATCGATGGCGGCGAGCTACACACCAACTAGTACTCCACCAAGCGTCGACTGCTGAGTCGACACTCCAACTGGCTCGACTCAGCAGCTTAGGCTTGTCAAAGCACCAGCTCTCCGCTGGGTGTCCTCCGGAGCGAAACCGGTTTCCCCGCTTGCCCGCTATCATAGCCCAATGGATTGCGATCGCTGTGGAAGCGAGGCGGTGATGCACGCCGCCTACTCCGGTGCCCACCTCTGTGAGTCTCATTTCTGTGAATCGGTCGAAAAGCGCGTCCGACGGCGCGTCAGACGCGACGGGCTCGTCCCGAAAGACGCCTCCCCAGAGAACCCTCAGACGTGGGTGATCGGCCTCTCAGGCGGGAAAGACAGTGTCGTCCTCACTCAAATTTTACATGAGACGTTTGCAAAGGACCCTCGCATCGAGATCATCGGCCTCACCATCCACGAGGGAATCGAAGGCTACCGAGACAAAAGCGTCCAAGCTTGTGTGGACCTCTCGGCGGACCTCGAGATTCGCCACGAAGTCGTCAGCTACGCCGAGGAGTTCGGCGTCGAAATGGACAACGTCGTCGAAGACGACCCCGAAAATATGGCGGCCTGTGCCTACTGTGGTGTCTTTCGCCGGGATCTCCTCTCGAAGTACGCCACCGAGTTCGGCGCAGACCTCATGCTCACCGGCCATAACCTCGATGATGAGGCCCAGACGGCACTGATGAACGTCTTGGAGGGCGATGTCGCCCAGATAGCCAAACACTTCGATGCGAGTTTAGGCCCGATCCCCGACCGCACCGAAAGCGAGTCGTTCGTCCCTCGAGCAAAGCCGCTTCGGGATGTTCCCGAAAAGGAGGTCGCACTGTACGCTCACCTCCGTGATCTCCCGGCTCATATTACCGAGTGCCCCCACTCGAGTGAAGCCTACCGTGGCGAAATTCAACAGTTGTTGTACGGGTTAGAGGAGAATCATCCCGGCACTCGTCACTCGATTCTTTCTGGGTATGAGGAACTGGCCGGGATCGTTGCCGACCGGTATGCCGACGACGGCGACGGCGCAGATCTTCAAGAGTGTACCAACTGTGGCTCGACAACGACGCGAGATATCTGTCGAAAGTGCTCGCTGCTCGAGGCAATCGAAGCCGTCTGATGTCTTACACGAATCTGGTCCGTCAGACACAAGAAAAGCGAACGAAAGCAACCCGTTCGTTTACACCGATCTGAAAGCTTGAGTCGCTATCGGATGACGTCAACGCCGTTGTTGCGCTCGAGTTCCGCACGGCCGCCGTCGCTTTGGGCCCCGTAGCCGCGGTTCTGCCCTCGACCGTTGTCGATGTTGTTGCTCGCGTCGAAGCTACCATCGTTCAGTCCCTCGATGCTCGCACGGGATTTGTCGGCCTGCTTCTGGGTCGTTGGACCGAGCACTTGGGCGCTCTGGACGCCGGTCATGATCGCCATCACACGAACCTTGCCCTTGTAGGACTCCTGAATGCGTGCGCCCCAGATGACGTTGGCGCTCGCCTCGAGTCGTTCGGTGATGTTGTCGGCGATGCCTTCGGCCTCCTTCAAGGTGAGGTCTGGGCCGCCAGTGATGTGGACGAGCCCACCGGATGCGCCACGATAGTCCACATCAAGCAGTGGGTGGTTCATCGCATCGCGGACGACCTCTTCGGTCTTGTTTTTGTCCTGTGTCTCACCGACGAGCATCACCGCAACCCCGCCCTGATTCATGATTGTGGACATATCCGCGTAGTCCAGGTTAATGAGCGATGGCTGGGTGATCGTCTCCGAGATGCCCTTGACGGTTTCGGCGATGATCTGGTCCATCACCGAGAACGCTTTGCCGATTGGGAGGTTCGGGACGTAATCGAGCAGTCGGTTGTTGTCAAGGACGATGATCGAGTCGGCCTGTTCGCGCAGGCGCTCGAGACCTTCTTCGGCTTTGACGGTACGGGCGCGCTCAACGTTGAACGGCGTCGAGACCATCCCGACGACGATTGCGCCCTGCTCTTTGGCGATTTTGGCGGCGACGGGTGCGGCACCCGTGCCGGTCCCGCCACCCATGCCGGCGGTGACGAAGACGAGGTCAGCATCGCCAAGGACTTCTTTGATCGTACTCTGGGCCATTTCGGTGGCGCGTTCACCCATTTCGGGGTCACCACCAGCACCGAGCCCGTTGGTGAGCGATTTGCCGACCAAAATTTTGGTGTCGGCTTCGATCATCTTCAGGTGCTGTTTGTCGGTGTTGATCGCGATGGTGTCTGCGCCTTCGACGCCGATGTTGTACAGGCGGTTGATCGTATTGTTGCCTGCACCACCGGCACCGATGATGACGATTCGAGGATCACCGAACTCGTCGTCATCGTCAAGCGATCCACTCATCTCTCGTTTCTCCTGTTCAGCGTTCTCGAGGGCTTCCTGGACAATATCCTGCATGGTTATGCCTTCGCCCACGTTCGTTTGCCGGTGGTCTGACGGTCGCGCCGGCTCTCGCCTTGTTCGTTGATCATTTCTCGAACGGCCGACCGAATCGCCTCACTTCGGTTCGGAAACTCGCCCGAGTCGACCATTTGCTCTACTTCCTCGATCTGCTGCTTCGGAATTCGCAGTGTTACACGCTCCATGATTGTATTCCCTGTTGGGTAAGACGGTGCGCGCCCCTGTCAGACGCCCAATGTCTTACACCAAACCCGGACACGTGGGGCGATTAGCCCCGAAATACGGGTGGTGTAAGACAATCGTCTTACGCGGATAGGCCAATAATGTCTTACATAATAAAACTATCGCCGATTACGACCGTCGATGTCTTACAACAGTCTTTCGGCCGATCAGTTCGAGTCCAATACGCCGGCTGCCGGCGTCCGACGACCACAGCCCGGACAGAACGCCCAGTCCGATCGTAGCTCGTCGCCACACTCACAAAACGCCCGCCTCGAGGCCTTCTCACCGCAATTTGGGCAGAAGACATGGTCCGAATCGAGCTCGTTTCCACAGCCATCGCACTGTCGGGTGTCCGACGGCGCGCGGTTGTCTGACGGCTGCTGGGTATGGTCCCGTTCGGGTGTCTTACGCTCGCGCGCAGATTCGGATTCTCGGTTTTCGGACTCAGACACGGTTTCCGTCTGCGGCTGAACCTGCCCCTCGCTGACCGCTTCCGAGAGCCCCTCGAGTGAGATGGTGACGTTTACGTCTTGGGCGGTTGGTTCGCTTTCACGCTCGCGTTCGTGTTCATGTTCATGTTCATGTTTACGCGCTCGCGCTCGCTCTCGCTCTCGTTCACGTTCACGCTCGCGGTGTGCAAGCCGCTGGTCGAGCCGTTCGTCAACACGCGCACACACGAGTTCGTCGATGCTCGTCGGTGGAACCCGCCTGCCGTAGCCGACCGGTGGCGACGATGGCAGTGACGATGACGACGACCCAACGCGCTCGTCGCCATGCCCTCGAGGTGTCTGCTCGGCCTCGAGATAGCGTCGGAGTGCCTCGCGCATCACCTCGCTTTTCGATGCCTCAAACGCCTCGAGTTCGGCCACGAGGTCGTCATCGGCGCGGAACGTAATTTTTCCCATCGGTCGATTCCAGTTACCCCATCTTTTAGGCGGCTTCTATATCAATTATTCCCTCACGTCTGACGTTTGTCACACGTGTTTCGACTGGAAGCGTCGCCGAATAACAATCCTTATGTCTGCCTCGCCTGCTACGTATGAGTGCCCGCCCTTAGCTCAGCCTGGTAGAGCAGTCGACTGTAGATCGACTTGTCCCCCGTTCAAATCGGGGAGGGCGGACTTTTGCTGCGAACAACGTAAGCAGTCACCCGTTCATACCGACCTGGATTGACCACGCGCAGCGAACCATCGGGGCCGGGCGTTCGAATTGGGACGGGTGGACGTGTTTTGTCAGACACCGCTGACTCGAGTCGGTATCCGTCGCTGTCGGACAGTTGCGCCGTCTTACAGCAGGGCCGTTTGTACTCGAGCCCCTGCTGTGTTTTGGACGCGACTCATCCTATCGTGTCTTACACAGCGCTCGTTGTCGGCTCGAGTCGCTCCCAGCAGCGGACTGTGACCTGCCGTTCACCTTGTGTCATACAGTCGTGTACGCGTAAGACGACTTGCCGACGGCCGGTGAGCGACGGGGTTTTTTGTCCGTCGGTCAAAGAGTGTGATATGAGCGAACTCGAGGCGAACGTGTTGTTACCGACCGATCGAATGCGCGAGCAGGCCCTTGCCGGCGAGGTGACACAGATTCACCGCGGCCAGCAGTATGCTGAGGTCGGTGATACGTTTACCGTCGATGAGACGACGTTTGAAGTGACTGCAGTCAGCCACCGCACGCTTGGGGATGTCACCGATGAGGATGCCAGAGCGGAGGGTGTTGCGGACTTAGAAGCGTACAAGTCGTTGCTCGAGCGGGCCCACGATCACTTCACCTGGTGTGACGATTCGGAGATTGTCTTACATCGGTTCGAGCAGATCTAGTTGTCGGACACACGACCTCAACCTCACGAACACGCGCGCATGTGCCAGCCGATGGCTCATCCGTCGGTCGCTTTTACTGGCGGCTATGACGGAGTACGAACCGGACACCGACCGTGTGCAGGACCGGGCGGAAGACAGACAACACGAGCGGGCCTCCCGGACCGAATCGACGCTTCAAGAACTCGACGCGAGGCTTGCAGACGCGGACATAAAATACCCTGTTCGGGGTGAAGAGCTGTCGACGGAGTATGGACTCGAGATGATGGACCTTCCCAACGAGACCGAATCGTTGGGAAGTGTCTTCGACCGGTTGAGCAACGAGGAGTTCGCGACGGAGGAGGCGGTGTATGACGCCGTCGCCGAAGCGATTGGGGGCTCGGGGACTGGTGGCGGCGAGCAACCGGTGTCAGACACCTCGGAGGCGAGTCTGAGAGACGAATCGGTTCCGTCGGATGGATCCGGCGGAGAACGCACCCAGCGTCGATAGCAGAACCGCTTTACGTTCTCATCCGCTTGTTTCGGACATGGATTACGAGGCAAGTCTTGACCGAGCGATGGATGAGGTACCGGATATCGGTGGCGACGAGGAACGGCTACAGATTCCGGATGCGACGGCACAGAAAGACGGGGCGTTTACACGGTTTACGAATCTCGGCGATATCGCCGACACGCTTAATCGTCAGACAGACCATCTCCACCGCTTCGTCCAGCGGGAGTTAGGGACCAGCGGGAAACTCGGCGACGGCCGTGGTCGGTACAACGGGACCTTCTCGGGTACGGAGTTCGACGCAGCAATCTCTGCCTACGTTGAGGAGTACGTCCTCTGTTCGGAGTGTGGCCTCCCCGACACGCGCCTCGTCCGAGAGGACCGGACGCCGATGCTTCGCTGTGATGCCTGTGGGGCGTTCCGTCCGGTCACCAAGCGCAAGTCGACCGGGCAGCAGCAACAACAGCGCGATGCCGTCGAAGAGGGCAAGACCTACACCGTCGAAATCACGGGTACGGGCCGCAAAGGCGACGGTGTCGCCGAGAAAGGCAAGTACACGATTTTCGTTCCCGGTGCAAACAAGGGCGATATCGTCGAAATCTTTATTGAGAACATCTCCGGCAATCTCGCGTTTGCACGGGTCGCCTGAGTTGCGTTACCGTCCCGCCTGACTTCTGACGCCAGGAGGGTCATACTACGGCACTATACGATATGGTGTGACCTAGCTTGGGATGATTGCGACCCACCGCCTCCCGACCAACCGCGAAAGTAAAGTCAGCTTGTACTCCTAACACTCGTGTGGCAGTCTCGTTCGATCTCTTTGGAACGCTGGTCACCGTCGAGCGGTCGGTGAACCCTTCCCGGGCTGTTGCCCGCGAGCTTACCGCCCGTTCGGTCACCGTCCCTGAGGACTGGGCCGACGCTTACGCCGAGCCCCATTTTGAGATACCCGAGGGGACGGAGTGTTCCCTTGTCGATCACGTCGTGGCAGCCCTCGAGAGTCGTGACGTTTCAGTTTCCCCCCGCGTTGTCCGACAGGCCGTTCTTGACGCCTTTGACCCGACAGTCGAGACCCGTGAGGGCGCACAGGCGGCGATCACCGCTGCCAGCACGCGGGGCCCGGTTGCGATCTGTTCGAACTGTAGTGTCCCCGGACTCGTCGAGCGAACGCTCGAGCGGTCGAGCATAGAGCCAGCCCAGTTCGAGGCGGTCCTCAGCAGTGTCGATTGTGGGTGGCGAAAGCCTGCGCCGGCGATTTTTGAGGCGACGGCCGACGCCCTCGGCTGTCGGCTTGCGGACCTCGTGCACGTTGGTGACGATCCTACAACTGATGGCGGTATCGACGCCTTGGGTGGCCGTTTTCTTTCTCTTGAGGCGTGTTCACTGCTCGAGGTTGCAGACCGGTTGGAGGCGGGTGAGTTGTGAGTGTGAGCGTGCTTTTGAGTGTGGGAACGGCTGTGAGTGTGCCAATCGGTGTAGGTATGCCTTTGAGTCTGGGTCTGCCTTTGAACGGACACATTCTCACAGCGCTCCTCGCGATCACCCTCGCGTTTACGCTCGACCGACTGGTCGGCGAGCTACCGACCTCCGTCCACCCCGTTGCGTGGTTCGGTCGACTCGTCGCGCCAGTTGACCGGGCATGGGACTCGAGTCGGCGCGCAATTTCGGTCGGTGTTTTCGTCGCTCTCACCTTTCCACTCGCTGCTGGTGCGATCGTCTGGACGCTTGTTGTCGGTGCATCCAACCTGGACCCGTGGCTCGGAGCCCTCCTCGCCGGTTGCATCCTGTTTACAACTACCAGTCTTCGGTCGCTCCTCGAGTTGACCGCTCGCGTTGTAGCAGAAACCGAGGGCGGCTCAGCGCGCGTTCACGAGTCGATTCGTGGCTTGGTCGGCCGAGATACGACTGACCTCTCGTCAGGGGAACTTCGCAGCGGTGCTGTCGAAAGTGCTGCTGAGAACCTCGCTGACGGTCTCGTTGCGCCGCTGCTCCCGTTTGCACTGCTCGCACCGGTTTCGCTGTCGCTTGCGGCAGCCGCCACCGTGTGGGTGAAAGCGGTCAATACGCTCGATTCGATGCTCGGCTATCCGCATAAACCCGTCGGGACGGCGAGTGCGCGTCTCGACGATGTCGTGATGTGGGTTCCTGCCCGACTGGCTGCGCTGTTGCTCGCGCTGGCGGCCGCTGACAGCGGGGCCCTCTCGCGCGCACGCGAATGGGAAAAAATACCAGCGTCGCCAAACTCCGGCTGGCCGATGGCAACGCTAGCTGCGATTCTCGACGTTCGACTCGAGAAACGCGATGCCTACGTCCTGAACCCTGACCGTCCGCTGCCGACGGTCGCCGATGGGACCCACGCAGTAGCTTTGGTGAGCCGAGCGGGGTGGCTCGCGGTCGGGGTTGCCTGTGTCTGCGTCCTCTCTATCGGTTTGGCCGTCGATGGGCCGTTGAGCTCAATGTCAGTTGCTGTCGCCACGACGGCACTGGCCACGGCTATCCCGCTCGAGGGTGTCCGTTTTGCTCCCCTGCCGTCGTCTCCCCTCGAGACACACTCGTCTGGGATGGAGGGAAGTCAATGACACGCCTGGCGGCGTTTCAAAGCGCGCTCTCGTTTCTGACGCGGTTACCGGTTGGGACCGACGGCAGTGGCTGGGAGGCGTTCCGGTCGACACCGGCCACCTTCCCGCTCGTCGGCTTCGTCGTGGGCGGCCTCGTCTCGATTCCGCTGCTCGCTTCGGGAACGCTTCCCGGGCCGACAGTGGTCCTTGGCTACCTGCTTGCGGTCTATCTGGTCACCGGCATCCACCATCTCGACGGCGTCGCCGATCTGGGTGATGCGGCCGTCGTCCACGGTGACCGCTCGAGACGGCAAGAGGTACTCAAAGACACGACGACCGGCGTGGGTGCGCTCGCGGCGGTCACCGTCGTCGTCGTCGGCCTTGCTCTGGGAGCGCTCGAGCTTGTGACCCTCCCCATCGCGGTGGCGGTCGGGATCGTTGTCGCCGCCGAAGTCGGCGGGAAGCTCGGGCTGGCCGCGATGGCCTGCTTCGGGGCGGCAAGCCACGAGGGGATGGGAAGCCAGCTGACGGCTGCGGTCGACGGGAGTGCGTTTTGGCTGCCGGCGGCGGTCGCTGTGCCCGCATTCGTGATGACGTGGCCGCATCCGGCAGCGGCAGCAGCAGTCGGCGGGGCGTTGTGTGGGTGTGCCCTTCCCTGGTGGTGGGCAAATCGCCACCTTGGTGGGGTTAGCGGCGACGTGTTCGGTGCCGCAGCCGAACTCGGTCGCCTCGGCGGGCTTCACGCGGGGGTGATCGTATGGACGCTTTGGTGATGTGTGGCGGCCGCGGGAGTCGCCTCGAGAGCGAGTTGGAAAAACCCCTCTTTCCGGTCGCGGGTGTGCCGATGATCGACCGTGTGATGGCGGCTCTCGAGGCGTCGGCGGTCGACCGTGTGTACGCCGTTGTGTCACCCCACGCACCCGAAACCCGGCGGCATCTCGAAACCGAACGCGCCGGGGTCTCACTCATCGAAACCCCTGGCGAGGGGTACGTCGCCGACCTTCTGACGGCACTGGCCGACCAGCGGGTATCGAAGCCGGTGTTGACGGTGGCGGCTGATCTGGCACTGCTCGAGGCGGCGGTTGTCGATCGGGTGATCGAGCGGTATGCGGCTGGGTTTGGGTCTCTATCTGGTGCTCGCTCTGCCTCTGGGTCTGCGGCTCCACACCACAGCACAACCACGTCTCCCTCGCTCACCGTTTGCGTTCCCGTCGCGCTCAAACGACGGTTGGGTGTGAGCGTCGATACCACCCTCGAGGCGACCCCACATCTTGCGCCGACTGGCCTCAACGTCGTCGGCAGTGACACTACTACTATGAGACACCGATATTACGATAGCAGACTGGCGGTGAACGTGAATCGACTGGGAGACACACGGCGTGCCACGGAGTGGCTGACAGCCGCTGACGCTGACGCCCGCTCAGACGTTGATTCGGCCGCCCGCTCGGAGTCGGAGGACCGATGCGACTAATCCTCGCGGCGGGAACGACGGAAACCGCGTTGATCGACGGTATCAGCGCCGCAGGGGCGACACCGGCGTTGATGAACTACACGCCCGCTGCGGATGCCGAAATCCTCATTTACGGTGAGCCAGCGAGCGCGCCGGTGACGCCGGTCAGTCCGACGGGGTGTCCGACACCGGCGGCGGTCACCCGCGCCGTTCGTGAAGCCGTTGGCCTCCCAGTGACCGTGTTGGATGCTGGCATTGCTGAACCGACGGCCGCGCCGACGGTCGATCTGGATACGACGCCGGGTGGCGATATTCGGACCGCCGAGCCCGTGCCTGACGCCGCCGAGATTTTCGAGCGAGCCCGCACCTTTGGCTCGGCCCTCCCCGACACCGACATACTCGTCGGCGAGACGATTCCCGGCGGGACGACGACCGCTCTCGGCGTCTTCCGGGCGCTTGGCGAACCGATCGGTGTCTCCTCGTCGCTGCCAGCGAACCCCCTCGAGCGAAAGCAGGCTGTCGTCGCCGAGGCGCTTGCCTCAAGCGGTCTCGAGGCTGGTGACTGTGCGGGCGAGCCGCTTGCGGCGGTTCGACAGCTGGGTGATCCGGTGTTGGCTGCGGTGGCTGGGGTGACGACGGGGGCGCTCGAGTCTGGAATTCGTGTGCGGCTTGCGGGTGGGACGCAGTTGTTAGCGGCGGCGGCGTTGGTGCGTCATGGTGCGGATGCTGGGTTTGGTGAGGGTGAGAGTGAGATCGGACCATCGTCACCGCTTGAACTGGCCACCACCTCCTTTGTCGCTGCCGATCAGGGGGAGGCCCTCGAGGCGGCGGCCGACCGACTGGGCTTGTCGCTGACGGTGACCGATCCTGGATTTGACCGGAGTGAGCACGTTTCGATGGCTCGGTACTGTGCTGGTGAGGGGAAAGAGGGTGTTGGGATGGGTGGGGCGCTTTCGATTGTGCCGGGGGGCGAAGACGGCTTTGGGGCCGCGGACGGGGACGGCTTTGAGACTGGGACCGCGGCTGTCGACGGCTCTGGAGTTGTGACCGAAGACACCCTCGAGGCCACAGCCAAAGATCGCTTTCGCGCCGTCCGGGCCCAACTCGAGGCGGTGTGTGATCGACTCGGAATCGATGGCTCGAGTGGGGCTGGAGGGCACGATGGATCGTGAAGCACTCCGGAGGATCGGTCGGGTTCCCCACGGCGGGAGTACCGACCACAGCGTGTTAGATTTCAGCGCCAATATCAACCCGTATACACCCGATGG
>LFCJ01004169.1_pt1 | contig 10598 bp, 13 predicted proteins | sample 643141 | NCBI WGS metagenome assembly LFCJ01 (sample SAMN03766243, study PRJNA286221) | soda lake metagenome | biome: soda lake; feature: Kulunda steppe; material: water; isolation source: sample B1-Br-g2 brine of Lake Bitter-1 | place: Russia: Kulunda steppe | collected 2010-07 | reverse complement strand
TTAATAGGTTAACCATTAACCAGGGTGTTGTAAACGTGGTTAATGGTTAATTCCGTGAATTAAAATTCATTCGTGGTTAATCGAATTTCTATTTCTGAATTAACCACGAATTGTTGTAAACGCACCCCAAAAGCCTTGTCAAAGTTCACAGACACTTCAGCAGAATGAGTATGAGACCAACAGATTGCATGTAATATAATTGGCAGACCTGCAAAACTCCTTGCGGCAGGAATCGCAAAGTTGGCACTCTGCAAAACTCTTGCCAACGCAAGCACCCTTCTTGCTCAGACTCTTTTGATTTCAGAAGTCTATCCATTTAATTTTCGACGTGACATGTTTGCAACCCTGAATTAACGACAACAGGGGTATGTGTGACGTGGTCTTATTCAACGCAGTTTATCAATCCAGTACGACTTTGTCACGATTATGTTTGACGATCATGCACTTGTGCAACGAGATACTTCAGCATGCTGAGAAGGACCGTCCTTACATTGCCCCTCCTGGGCTATGCAACAAGATTTATGTCCATACATGAGACCCGTTTCCTGCAGTTATCAAGGTCTATTTCAAGTGGACATGAGCAGCCCTCTTCAGCACAATTCGTTAGGCATCTGTCAACAAGGTCCTTATCAATAGTTCAAGATGCCAAGAATAGCAGGCGCAAGAAGCGCTATTACGCTGTGGAGGGCAGCGCACAAACAGGCTTCCAGCTGACAAAGCGCGAAGAAGGAGGGCCGACATGGAACACATCAGAAAGCAAATCTATTCTTGAATATGGCAGCAGGTAAAAAGTGTGAGGTGGCTGGCTCCTGATCTGCACTTGGCAATATGCAGCATGCAAACATGTTTTTTTTAACAGATTTGCAAACAAAGTCTGCATTGTGTGCACAAGATAAGCCTTTTTCATCCTTTTATAACTGTCCTAGTGCTCTGTCTTAATTCAGGTTTTTGCTTAGGGTTTTAGGTTGACCCTAAAACCCTCAGATGTTAGGGCAGAGCTCTGCTTTTCCTGAACCTGCGTGCACAACACCCACACACTTGCACCTACACTTGCATGCCAATTCCACGAGTTCACACATAGCCCCTTCCTTATGCACGTTGCTCACTTGGAAGCGCAGGCGCATCACCTCCTTTTTGAGGGCCACTTTCCTACCTTCAGGCTACCCCAATACTGTTGGCCCAGGCTACCTTCCATTTGTTGCGTGGCAGTCAGTGGCTAACTTCTGTGTGGCTGCAAATGCTGTGATATCTTCCACGTAAGCAACTTCCTATGGAATGTGCAGCCCCCAGGCACTGCTTATTATGGATAAGATCAAATCATCCAGGCAGGCTGGTGTCTTGCACTTCTATAACTTGAAGAGCCAAGCACACAGTTTGCCTGATTGTGCATGGCATTGTTGTCGCCATGGTGCATGCAAGCAGAACTGCTATGGCTCCAACAAGAGCTTGGAAAAAGGCTGCATTTCCACATCCTTTAGCTGACTGGAGTCGGGGCAATTAGTTGATGGAAGAGCTGAGCATGCGTGCATACATGCATGCACATGCACACCATTCAGCTGAAGCAAAATTTATGTGCCAGGACAGCCAAGTAGCTGCGGCCTCATTCAGCAAGCAAAGCACGACCAACTGTGTCCGTAACTGGCTCAACTCATGATCTCTCTGTTGGTTTCTTGCTCTGGCAGTAACTGTCATCCTTGATGGTGTGCATGCATCGCAAGAGTGGTAGCCCTAAGGTCTTGCACTCCGTCAAGCTGCGGGTGATGAGGGGACAGCTTCCTGATGCGCAAACATATAAACACCCCTGCACAGGCGCGCGTGGACGTCACCACTCTCACTGCGCGCTTTGCATCACAACCGCCAGACCCTCCACGGCAGCATGCCTTTAAATCACCAGCCTGCTTCCCCGACCTGTGTGTGTCCCAGGTTCCTGCTGTACAGCGTGGGCCTAGGAGCTGGCGCAATTGCCACAGCAGGCGCCATGAACTGGGTGCTGAAGGATGGGCTGGTGAGCGTGGCATACAAATTGCCATTAAGTTGCATGAAGCACGCCTTGACCAGCTGGCCATTTCCTCTCTTCTCTTTCACCCTAAGTGCCTTGCTGACAGAGGGCTCGTGGCAAGAGTTGGACCTTGTCACGTCTAATGGGTCCTTCAAGGATGGAAACGCTGATCCAACCTTTTCCTATCAGCCAGAGCGGCTCTGCTGCCCCCTGCCTCCTGCTTTATCTATCAAGCTTCCTCTTTGGCTTGTGCGCCAAAAAGATGCCATGTAGCCCCCTGGTGACCAACGCAAACTTGTATGAGGCTCCTACCGAGCAAGGGGATCACCTCCAATGCAAACTTTAACAAAGCTCTTGCCAAGCGGGGTCAGCTCCTCACGCGCGTGAGTACCTTGCCTATAAGAGCAGGAACACAGCTCCTCCAGTCGTGACACAATTTTTTTGAATGGCTGGCTTGCAGGGCCAGATGGGCACCCTTCTATTCGGCAAGGCCATTGCTCACAACTTTGACATTCACAGCAAGTCATGGTAAGTTGCACATGCATGTATGCTGTGCAGAGAGTCTGCTGTGTGGAGCTTTAAGATGCCAATCTGATGTGCAGATGCGGTGTTGGCATGGAGTTTGCTAATGGTTTATGAGCAAGACAAGCTGGACCCAATGAGTTTGCTGATGGTTAACGAACGACAAGCTAGGCCCAGCAATAGAAGTGCTAATGATTTGCTGATGATTTTTGAACGAGACGAGCTAGACCCAGCAGTTGGAAGTGCTGAGCCGGCTGCCTATCAGCCTTATGGCCTGAGAAAGTGCGCTGCTATGATGCATGGCCAATGAACCCCCTCCCTGATCTGTGCACAGGTTCTTCCTGTCGATGGTGAAGCTGAACATTGCAACTGGGCTGGAGATCATGACGATCCTCGTGCCCCAGGTCTGTTTGACACTCTAATGACCCGCCAGTATGTTGTTGCTGAACAATGCTGTTGCTGAACACGCTTCAATTCAAACATCTTCAGCAGATGTCCTCTCTTGGAACGCACCCTTGATGCGCCAGCACAGCTTGCCCAGCTAGGATACTTGCCCTCTCACAAGCTTTCACAAGTCTAAGAAACTCCAGTGACCTAGTGTGGTAAACAGGGAGGGTCATCATCTGCTTGGGCTGCTTGCGTACCCAGTTGCTGCTGAGACCGTTTGGAGGTGGAGCTGCGCGCTGCACGAAAACCAGGCCACCAGCCTCTAGCCTAACAGAGCCTGGCAGCTACCATTGATGCTGTCCTGAGCTTTCCCTGCCGGAGTGGGTGGCTTTGTGCAGAGGCTTAGCTCTGCGTGCAGGGAAGGGAGGCTGAGCTCAGCATATAGGGAGAGGGGGCCCTGTGGGTCTGCACGGGCATGAGGCCCTGACTTTGCTGGACCTGCACCTGGCAATGTACGCAGTACTTCCTATTCCTGGGCTCGCTGGCAAACAGCCTCAAGGGCCTAGCCTTTATGGCCAACGGCAGTACGCGCAGCGTGTTCAACCTGTCGTTTGCCAGGGACAACAACATTGCAGACATCACTGCCAAGTGAGGGAGCTGCAGCGAGAGCTTTGAAACCTTGTGTAAACTGCCCCTCTGTCCCTGTGACCATGCACTTGCTCAAATCATCCATCATGAGCGCCCAAGCTTGCTACCCTACCCAAGATCTGATCGTATGGCTCACTGCCAGAGTACATGTTACTGTCGGCAATCACACGTATGATTGCTTGGGATTGAGCACACTTGAGTGTAGTACATTGAGTCGTAACATGTCACATGTGTTACATGTGCATCTTTGGCAAACAGGCAACAAATGTAAGCTGTGAGTGGTGGCACCGTGCTTCATTCCTCCATCTAGCATATTCTCTCACGACTTTTCCGTACTCTAGCGCGGAAGGCTGCATTGAAGATACCTCCAAGACTAACCAATCAGGGCACCCACATTCACGGCCGTGATCAGCTGCAGAGCAGTCACACATCACCAAGCACGTGTACCCGAGCGCTTACATCTGCAAACGTCACGTCGCACCCAGATGCGGACTTTGTCCAGCAAGTATGCCAATGCTGGGACTCAAAAGTGTTGGATTGTCTGCGGCTGTTTATGGCTAGGGGCACAAGCCAATTCATTTGCGCATCCATGTTTGGCACCGTGGCGGGGGCATCTCTGTGCGGCCTTGTGGGCCAGGACACCCGGCTGGCGCTTGGATGCTACAGGTATGCGCGGTTGGAGCCGCTTCAGGTGTGGCACTTGACATGCTTCAGGTATGGGCGCCTGTATTGCTGCTGGTATACGCACTTGGACTCGCTACAGGTGTGGTACTCGAATGTGCATCAGGAATGCGTGCCTGATCGCGCTTCTGGAAAGTGTACCAGGATTTGCTGCAGATGAACACACCTGCTGAAGGCCCCTGCAGACCTTTGTGCAGGTCCGCCAGACGTGAGCTTGTGTGTTTTGTATGTTTATGAGGATGTGTACCTAGTAGACACTGTCTACCTCTGTGCAAGTGCGCACACACATGCGCGCTGCATCCATGTGCAAGTCATGAGGAGTCATGAGGGCTCTGTGCTTCACTGACAGTGCGTGGGAAACCTCTCAATCTCTTGCAAGGACAAGCACCAGACATAGTTATCTCCGACTCATAGTTTGAGCTAGGCCACTCATTCAAGCGGCCCAAGCCATGCAGTGGCATCCGCATTAGTGTGTGTGTGAGATCTCATGCTCGCAGCCATGAGCGTGTGTGCACTCAGCAGCGGGTGTGTGTCTGCAGTCTAGCAAAGGGGTTGGTCGTCCAGCCGAAACCCAACTTGCAGCCTGCATACCTGGCGTGCACCTTTTGCTCATGGAGCCTGCTTGCCTGTGCCACGGCCCGCCACGCAGCCTGCTGGCCTTCTGCACCATGTGGAGCGCTTTTGCGACCGTGAAATCCATCCCGTTGCCCACGCTCAACAACACGCGCCTCCAGGTGCGGCAGAGCATGCGCGCAGAGAAAGGCCTGTAGCTGCGCACAGAAGGAGGCCTGTAGCTGGCCCATGCTCAGGTGCCTCTGTGGGAGATGTTTGCGGCCTCAGTGCGCTGGTGCTGTGTTGCTGAGAGCCGCGCTGTGCGCTGGGACCTGGTCCTGTTGGGCTTTAGCCTGGGCTGGTGAGCTGCGCGCCTGAATGCCAGGTCCCATCCCGTGCGTGCCGATGTGTGCTTTATCGGAGATGCTCGAATCCCTGTAGTGCAAAGGTGGCATAGCATGGCCAAGACAAAGCCAGGGGTCTTGAACTTGCAAGGTCAGGATGAAACCCCTTCAAGCCAGCACCTGGCCTTCTGCTCTGACAGCTGAGGCGCAGCTTCTGAGCCTATTAGAATTTCATTCCTGTGCACGCTCACCCTCGACCCTGCCGCCATGCAAGGCTGCCATGCGCACACTCCCCCCTCACTGCCATGCGCGCATGCAACCTCCGCCCAGCCGTCATGCATGTCTGCCATACATACACTCCCCCCTCACTGCCATGCGCGCATGCAACCTCCGCCCAGCCGTCATGCATGTCTGCCATACACACACTCACTTCTCACTGCCATGCGCACATGCAACCTTCGCCCAGCCGTCATGCATGTCTGCCATGTGCACAGCCAGAATGGAAGGCCCTCTTTGTCTCCCCGCTACTGCAGCTGTTGTGCGAGGCGTACTTGACGGCCATCTCATCCTCTGCAGCCTCTCGCGCCAGCAAGAGAGGCGCGCACATCCACAGGTGAGCAATGTAGAAGGTCCATGCTCACCAAGGCTTGGAGTGGTATAGACCCTCGACCCTTGGTGTGGGCCTTGCTTTCACGCAGACACGCATCCATGCAAGACACGCATCTATGCGTCCAGGTACAGCCAATCCATGGGCTTGAAGTGGCGGGCAGCAGGCAGCTGCAACACGCTTGTGGTGCCACATGGCATACGCTTGGCAAGCACAGCATCAGGCCCATCTGCTCTTCTTGCGCTCCCTGCAGGCTCCAATGCCTTCATCACGACGCGCGGTTCTCCACGCACGCACTCCTACCGCCCACACATGGTTAGGCCCATCTGGCTCTCCTTGCAGGCCTCAGAGCCAGTAGCATGGTGCACGCAGTGACAAAAACACACACATCACAGCACCAGATTGATTACATTCAGACCCATCTGGCCCTCCCTGCAAGCCTCTGATCCAGTAGCATGGTGCACACAGTAACACACACAGCACCAGATTGAACACATTCAGACCCATCCGGCACTTGCTGTAGGCCTCAGGCCCCCGGCCCCCCTTCACTGTCCCTGGACTGGAGGGACTTCAAAACGGCAGATGACATGGCAGGCTGGGAGGAGTACGAGCGCGGGGGAGCGCACGCGCAGGGTAGCTGCAACAGCAACCAAGGCGGCTGGGGCGCAGCCGGCAGCCTGGGCAGCTGCAGCGAGTTGGAGCGCTCGTATGACGAGTACTGGCTCCCAGAGGTGCGCCATTCACTGGGCATGGCGCTAGGGTGCAGGTGCACGAGACGTCACTGAAGCCGCGGCTGCCAATTTGTCTTGCCCTTGGCGCACCTCACCCCACTGCATCGCATTTAAGGCAAGAGGGGGCAACATTTGCGGGGGGGCAAGCTCCAAATCACCACACACGGGTGGTGTAATAATGGCCATTGGAAGGGGTGCCCAAGAGCATGCAGGTGGCTGCATGCAGCATAAAGCGTGGGGTGGCTTCAATGTTTTGCCAGCGGTGCCACAATGATAATCAATGTGAGATGTCGCGCCGATGTGACTGGCAACTGTGAACAGTGGAAGTGTGCAGCCCTGCTGCTGAGTGCGTATCAAGCTGCAACAGGCGAGCTCAGGGTCTCCTGCATGAGCTGCTTCCCTCTGGTCCTTTGCCAATCAGCAGATGACACTTGCTGGCCATGCGACCTAGTCCATGGTCCTTTGCTGATCTGTAGATCACATTTGCCAGCTGTGCGCCCAAATCCATGATCCCTTGCCGATCAAAAAATCACACTTGCCGGCCATGCGAACCAAACCATGTGACTGTGGACTGAAACCTGCGTGTGATGAACTGCAGCTGCCAAGCCCTGAGGCCCTTGCCGCTGAGGACCCGCCTCTGCCCTGGCTCATGGTGGGTGGTTGCTCGGGAGCGTGTGCCTACCTCCTCTTGCAAGCTCACAAGAGCACCTGCCCAGCCTGCATTCTGTGGGCCTGAGGTGGAGACGAACGTGAGAATTGCCTGCATGGAGTGCGGTGCCGGGCGCAGCGCACGCGCTGTATGCCTGCTTCATCATTGCATGGGCCAGAGGAGCCAGCAACTCTTATGCATCGCTGCACATCAGAGGAGCATCGCTAAACATCAGAGGAGCCAGCAACTCTTGTGCAACGCTGCACAGGGAGATGTCCGGATTCTAAACCCAGCCATAATCGTTGGCCGCCCTCTTGACAAGCTTCTGGAGAAAGGTGACGAGAGGAGGGGAGGGAAGCAAGGGGAGCAAGACTTTTTGGCTGGTGGCTGCGGCAGCTGTGTCAGAACAAACGCAGGCGTGCCTACCAGAAACAGCTGTCTCGGCACTTGTTTGTGAAGACCTGTGCGGGTGTCCATGCAAAGCAGGCAGCAAAGCCTGCTCAATCCCGGAAATCTCCGCGCAAGCGTGCTTTAAGCGCCAACTGCCTTAACCAAGTGGAGGAGGGCCTCCGTGCTGTCTCGCAATGCAACAAGTTGATGCCTACCAGCCCTTATCCCTGTGCTGTTGGAGCAGGTGGGGGTGCACTGTTGGCGGTCCTCCTATCCACGTTCAAGCACTCGCGCTACCTGATGATGCCGTGCGGCAGCGCCCTGAACGTCGTGTTGCACCACGAAGCAAAGCCCCGCGACATCTGCCAAGCCTACCTGCAGGTGCGCCCTTGCGAATGCAGTGTGGTATCTGTGCCTGGGAATGTGCACGCTGCACATCTTCCAATGTGCAGGCATGCGCGCGTGCCCTTGCTTATTACCAAGCGTGCTGCACCACAACACTTGGGTCAGGTTCAGATGCCATGCCTGTACCTGCAGGTGTGCACCACTGTATGCTTGGTGCATGTGCGCATGCTAAGCATGCGCCTGCGCTTGTGTTTGTGTGTCTGTGCACGCTTGGGTGTGCCAGTGCATGCTCTCACCTGACACCAATCATATGCTGATCTGGGGACACAGTAGGGGCGAAGCCGGCTGGCCATGACAGTGATCAGGTTTTATGATAGTGGCTAGATATCATGATAGTGGTTGGGCGTCCAAAGTTTACTAGCCCCCCCATGGCATGGGGTGCTGAGGCAGCCAGGAATCCTTTGTTTGAACCTGGCTGCCAGGAATCCTTTGTTTGAACCAGGCTGCCAGGAATCCTTTGTTTGAACCAGGCTGCCAGGAATGCCTTGCTTGGAAGTCTGCCAGGAAGACCTTGTTTGAACCAGGCTGACAGGGATACCTTGCTTGAAACAGGCTGACAGGTGGAAGTATGGTGTGCAGCGGAAGCGCCTTCCACCCATTCAGTCTGTGTCAACTGCCACAGTGCTCATTTAAGCCACGCTGCAACTGGCCCTTTCCTCTGTGCGCGGTTGTGCATGGAAGGCGGCAGGCGGAGCACTCCTCCCTGGCACATTCCCCTGCATGCTGGTGTGCATGGAAGACGGCACCAAGCTCACCGGCCTTCTTCTTGCTTCTCCCTGCATCAAGAGAGCATGCGCCCCTGCCCCCTAACGTCCATCCTCAGCACCTTTCACCTTCTTGCGCTGCAACCTGTGCCTGTGTGCCTGCGCATGTGCGCCTGTGCCTGCAGGCATGCTTGCTGCGCCGGCGCATGCGCCAGGATCCCAGCCTGGGCCAGGCCGCTGCCCTGCACGAGTGTGCAGTAAAGCGCATGAAGAGCAGCCAAGCTGCCGAGGCGGCTGCCGATCCTGCAACTGCAGCTGGTGACAGAGAGCACGGCCGCACAAGCACAATTGCGGGCGTTTGCAGCCCCAGGAGCAGCAGCGGTCCGGACGACAGCAGGGGAGGCGTAGCGAGGAGTTGGGAGGATGCTCCTGCTCAAAGGGGGGCTGGTGGGGGACATGGAGGCGGTAACAGCGATTGCGCTAGTGAGCAGAGAAGGAATGATAGTGGAGACAATTTTGATTACAATGATGCGGAAAGGTTGGGTCAGGAGTTTGGCTCAAATGAGGCTAGCAGCAGCCAGGGGGGCAGTAAAAGCATGGGCATGAGCAGCAATGAATGCTGGGGCGAGAGGGTAACAGCTTCCCCTACCAGGTTCAGTCATGAGTGCAGCACCAGCATCAGTAGCACCAGCACCATCAGCAGCAGCACCAGCACCACCAGCACCAGCTGCAGTGATGGGGGCAGCAGTGGAAATAAGAATAATTGTGGTATCAGTAGTGATGTCAGAGATGGTAGCGGCAAGGCAGATACTGCCGAGTGCCTCCCAGATCCCTCTGGTGCTGGGGCGCCGCTGGCTGTGAGCTTGGGTGATAAGGTGAGGGGGTGGGCCAGTCAATGATACTCTTGTGAGGTGGGCAGCTTGTGAGGTTTAGTTGGATTCAGGCTCTTGCTCTCTTGCTAGGGTGAGGGACAAATAAAGCAACGGGTGTCTAGGGATGTAACAAAAACACTTGTTGCATTTGTGTGAGGTGAGCGGGGGAGTGTGATGGACGGGCAGGACACCAACACAACAAAGCAAATATGCAAATGTTTAAATGGCTTGTCAGAGCCACTTGGCCACATGTGTGTTGGTGTGTGTGGGTGTGGGCGGGTGTGTGTTGGTGTGGGTGTGTAACAAAACCAGGCCTCCCTTGATCACCAGATCACCTCCAACTACCTAACCAACCGCCAGGCTCAGACTTCAGGCTGGACTGGGGTCAGGCCAGTTCATTTACCGGGCTCTTTCCCCGGCCAGCCCATTAGTAGACCTTTCTGTGAAGCGTTCCTAACAGGGTGTGGTTGGGGGTGGGGGCCCACTTAGCATAGGTAATCGGGCCGTTTTTGCCAGCCAAATATTTTTGGCATTAGAGAATGTTAGCTAAACAGAGCAATTTGCGTGCGTCCGGGCGGTGGCCCTGGCTCACCAAACAGTACACCTTCGGGTGCAGTCCCCGACTGTCGGGTGCCCCACTGGCGCCCCCTCCTATGCCCCCCACCGTACTTTGCCTTTGTATATGTCTGGGGTGGTGCTTTTTTAACATAAGTGGGCAAGTGAAGGCGGGCGTGTGTGTTCCGATGCGAGTGCTTGCACGAGGAACATACCTCTGTCCCTTAGCTAGTGCACGCATGCGCCCCCCACAACATGGCGCGCCCCGCATTACATGCGACAGGCATTAAAATCAACAATTCTGTGCGGGGGAGGGGGCGGGGCAATGGCGCTGGCAGACACCGACGAGGAACCCTGACTGCAGGCTGAGCTGAGTCGGCTCACATTTGAGTTGAGCACTGCCGCCGTGGTCAAGGAGCTGTGCACGGATGCAAGCACGCAAACGTCCGGCATCTCAGAAGGGGCGCGCGCCCTTTTCCTTCCTCCCTCCCCCCTCCCCCTCTGTGCGCCTGACTCGTTTTTTTGTTGAGCCCGTGCCTAGGACGCACACGT
>LFCJ01004168.1_pt1 | contig 10601 bp, 9 predicted proteins | sample 643141 | NCBI WGS metagenome assembly LFCJ01 (sample SAMN03766243, study PRJNA286221) | soda lake metagenome | biome: soda lake; feature: Kulunda steppe; material: water; isolation source: sample B1-Br-g2 brine of Lake Bitter-1 | place: Russia: Kulunda steppe | collected 2010-07 | reverse complement strand
CGTCATCGTCTTCGTGTGTCAGCCCCTCATCGTCGTCATCGTCACCGATCAGGCTGTCGTCGTCCGTCCGGTCATCGTCACCGATCAGGCTGTCATCTTCCGTCCGGTCATCGTCGCCGATCAGGCTGTCGTCGTCCGTCCGGTCATCGTCACCGATCAGGCTGTCGTCGTCCGTCCGGTCATCGTCACCGATCAGGCTGTCGTCGTCTTCGTGTGTCAGCCCATCATCGTCGTCATCGTCACCCATCAGATCGTCGTCGGTCTCCGTCCCAGAGCCAGTCGTCCCCACGCCGGCGCTGCCTGTCGTTTCAGATCCCATCCCCGGTTCGTCGCCGGGCATATCGCTTCCAGCGTCCGAACTCGTGTCCGTCGGCTCCCTCCCGGTGTCCGAACCGGCTCCAGCGAGGTCGCTCTCGAGGTGAACCGCGTCGTCGGTCACTTCTGCGACCGAATCGCCCTCGAGTGGGTAGGCGTCTGCGTCGGTTCCGCCCCAGCCGAGTTTGGCTTTGATCGTGTCTGCAATTCCGGGATCCGGTTCGACGTGGGCCGTGCCATGTTCGACAGCCGCGACGATGCCGACTTCCTCGTCGTTTGCGTTGATAACCGTCTTGCCGATGTCGTCGTCGGTAAACTCTGAAATCATTGCACATCGGACAAGGACAGCCCGGAGTACAATGCTGGTGCTTGCGCTTTCGTGTGTCTCGAACGTGGCGCTCTGTGAGACTATTGGCTTCCGAGCGATCAGTCCAACGCCATCGTCGGGGCTGTAGTTTCCTCTTCGGCCACGTTGAGCTCCGAGGTAACGAGCGCGCGGTAGGCCCGACGGAGTCGCTCCGAAAGCGCCTGGTGTGAGATATCGAGTTCTTCTGAAAGTTCCTGCATCGAGACTTCGCGTGGAATTTCGAAGTAGCCGTGGTCGATCGCCGCGACGAGCGTTTCGTACTGGCGAGGGGTCAGGCCACACTGGGAGTGGCTGTCCGCCGCCAGATCGTACAGCCGGACGATCGTCACCGACAGATCGTTCTCGACCAGCCGGTCGTACAGCGAACTTACACACTCGCGGTCGACGACGCGGACGCTGATGAGCCACGTCCCGCTCGACGCCGACGCCGAAAGAACGGTCCCGCCTTCCTCGAGAACGAGCTCGAAGATGTCGGCGGTGTCGGGATCGAACGTGATGTCGTAGAGCCACCGCGTTTCGTCGCTGCTGATCAACGAGTAGTCGGTGATCGCCGATGCCTCCTCTATTGCGTCTTCGACGTCGTCTTGGGAGGCCCCCGACAACCAGAGGCCGTGTCCGTCCGACGCGATGACCCGTTCCATCTCACAGGTGAGCGATGGAACCGCCTCGAAGAGTCCGCCTACCCCCGTTCCGTCGGCCGGGATTTCGATATCTGCGATGGATGTCATGTATTTCACAATATGGTACAACGACGAGTGCATTAACCGCACTTCCAACAGAATTAGAAGCGACGATAGCGACTATCGGCGGAGAAAAACTGTTCGATAGAACGGAGTGTCGGTTCAGAAAGAACTTCGAGATCAGGTCTCGAGAAAGGTTCGATCCTCGAGCGTGTGTATCGTCTCGAGCAGTGACTCTAAGTCGTCGTCGCCACGACCGACGATGTCGCCGCCGATGCGTTCGGGTTCCCGGTCGCCGACGAGGATTGTCGGGAGTCGTGCCTTTGTGAAGCCTTCGACGATGACGAGGTCATAACCGCGGCGCTCGAGGCGGGCGAGGGCGCTTAAGAGTGCCCGAATTTCGGGATCCTCGAGGAGGTCGTCGTCGGTCGTTCCCTCCGGTAGTGGCGGCGGATTCCGTTTGGCCCGGGTGCTGATGTCGAAGGTCAACCCGGGAGTGATTCCAACGACGGTTTCTGCACCCGCGGTCCGATGGCGGTGGGTGTCGGTATCCGGGGTGTCGATCTCGATGTCGTGATGGATCGATTTGACGGTCGCGACACGCTCGTCGCCCTCCTGAAGGCACTCGAGCAGTCGTTCTACGAGCGTCGTTTTCCCCGAGTCACTCGGCCCGGAAAGAGAGACGACTTTCATACCGACGAACTGTCACCGAGGAGTACCCGGCTTTCGGTTCCAGCAGGGATTGCACTCTGTGTCTCCTCGAGTCTCCCGTCTCGTCTACTTGCAGTCGTCGAAACCGAAGAACAACGTTTTTACTCGCGCTTGCGCTTCTGTGACTATGAGCGAACGCGAGGTGCTCGAGTTGCTTCGTGAGAACGCGCGATACTCCACGGCCGATATCGCGCGAATGACCGACCTCGAAGAGCCCGAGGTCGACGCCGTAATCGAGGAACTCGAGAGTGCAGGCGTCGTCCGTGGCTACAGGGCGGTCGTGGACTGGGACAAACTCGAGGACGAAAAGGTTCGTGCCGAAGTCGAGTTAAACGTCGAACTCGACCGCGAAACCGGCTACGGCGATATCGCAGAGCGCCTCGCACGATTCCCGCAGGTGAAAGCCCTGCGGCTTGTCAGCGGCGATTACGACTTCGATATGGAAGTCGAGGGCGACTCGATTCGTGAGGTGTCGATGTTCGTCAGCGAAAAGGTCGCGCCCGTCCCCGAGATTACCCAGACGGTCACTCACTACGTGATGACCTCCTACAAAGAACACGGGATCGAACTCGGCGACGGCGACGAAGACGACCGGCTGTCGTTTTCGCCATGACCTTCGACCTAGCAGACCGGGTCCAGACAGTGCCGCCGTCTGGCATCCGCCGATTCTTCGAAATCGCCGAAGAACGCGATGAGGTGATCTCGCTTGGGGTCGGTGAACCCGACTTCTCGACGCCGTGGGCCGCCAGAGACGCCGCCATCACCTCCTTAGAACAAGGAAAAACGTCCTATACGGCAAACCGCGGTCGCAAAGACCTGCGAGTGGCAATCGCAAACTATGTCACAGATCGATTCGATCTGGGCTACGATCCAGACGAAGAAATTATCGTCACAGCGGGTGCAAGCGAGGCCGTCGACCTCGCCTTCCGGGCGTTCGTCGATCCCGGCGAAACCGTCGCCATCGCCCAGCCATCGTACATCTCATACGAACCCGGGGTCATCTTCGCCGGCGGCGAGCCACTCGCGGTTCCGACACGCGAGGAAGACGAGTTTCGGCTCACCGTTTCGGCCCTCGAGCGCGCTGGCGCGTCCGAGGCAGACATGCTCGTGCTCTGTTATCCGAACAACCCGACAGGTGCGATCATGACTGAAGCCGACCTCGAGCCAGTCGCCGAGTTCGCCCGTGAACACGACCTGACCGTCCTTGCGGATGAAATTTACGCCGAACTCACCTACGAAGGCGAACATACCTCGATCGCGACGCTCCCGGGCATGCGCGAGCGGACGATCGTCTTCAATGGCTTCTCGAAGGCCCACGCGATGACCGGCCTCCGGCTTGGCTATGCACTTGGACCCGCCGATGCCATCGCCGCGATGAACAAAATTCACCAGTATACCATGCTATCTGCGCCGACGACCGCTCAGTATGCCGCCTTAGAGGCACTTTCAAGCTGTGGGTCAGACGTCCGTGAGATGGTCGACCAGTACGATCGACGACGTCGGTTTGTTCTCTCGCGGTTTCGCGAGATCGGCATGGACGTCTTCGAGGCCAAAGGCGCATTTTACTGTTTTCCCGAAGTTCCCGCCGGCCTCACTGCCGAGGAGTTCGCCGAAGGCGTGTTGCGCGAGCAGGGTGTCGCTGTGGTTCCAGGCGACGTCTTCGGCGCGGGCGGCGAGGGTCATCTCCGGGTCTCCTATGCCACCGGCCTGTCGGACTTACGCGAGGCACTGACCCGGATCGAAGCGTTCGTCGACGAACGGACGTAATCGAAACCGCGGTCGCTTTCGTCCAAAACACTCACAAACGCGGCCGCCAGCGTTCAAAACGCCCGGGACTGTTGCTGAGTTCTGTGTTCCCAGGTCCAGTTAGTACTGCTGGCCATGCCAACCAACACTCGTCGCCCGGGTGACGAGGCTCGTCACACAGACCCATCCAGTAGTGTGAGAACTATGTCAACAACAGCGGAGTAAAGTGAGCGCTCGACGACCTCCCAATATGGTTCGCGTACTCTCTGAGGCAGATATCGCCTCAGTGCTCGAACTCGAGACGTTGCTTCCCATCCTCGCCGACGCGTTCAAAAAGCAATATCGTGGCGAGGTCGAACGGCCCGAGCGGCCACACTATCCGATCGGGACGGGGCTCGACCCGGACGCGTCCGATGAGCCGACCGGCACCGGCCTCTGTATGCCAGCCTACCTCCACGGGGCAGCCTACGGTGTGACGAAACTCGTGACCGTCTGTGAGGATAACCCCGAACGTGGGTTGCCGACCGTCACCGCCCAGATCGCCGTCACCGACGCCGAAACCGGCCAGCCAGTCGGCTACCTCGCGGGCAACCACATCACCAACGCCCGAACCGGCTGTATCGGCGGCCTTGCAGTCCGCGAACTCGCGATCGACGGCCCCCTCGAGGTGGCGGTGATTGGCGCGGGCACACAGGCCCGCTGGCAGACGCGTGCCATCGCTGCGGCCGTCGGAACGGACCGCCTGAAGTCGATCCAAGTCTGGTCTCCCAGCGACTCCCGAAACGAGTGTGCAGCCGATCTCGAGGCCGAACTCGACGTACCTGTAACCCCCGTCTCGAGCCCACACGAAGCAGTCACCGACACATCGGTCGTCGTAACCGCGACGACGAGCACTGCGCCAGTGTTCCCCGGTGACGCCCTCGAGTCCGGAACGCTCGTCATCGCTGTCGGTGCCTACAGCGCTGAAATGCGTGAACTAGATGATGAGACGATCGACCGCGCGGCCCGGGTACTCGCAGATGTACCCGAAGCAGCTCGCGAGACGGGCGACCTCCGAGGCCACACGAGCCTCGAGATCAAGCCGTTTGGGGCCGTCTTCGATGGGGAACCGGGTCGGAAGTCAGGCGACGAAATCCTCGTCTTTGCAAGCGTCGGAACGGCAGTGCTCGATGCGGCAACAGCCGAATACGTCTTCGAACGGGCAATCGACTGCGACGCCGGGACGGTCGTCCCACACGAACAAATATAATCCGTGTTCGGTTCTCGACGACTTGGGCGGCAAAACCCGTCATACAGCTTTCTCATACTATATTAGTCACGACCGAGTGACGGTCGTCGGCCGCGACACTAAAATACGCCCTGCCCGAACAAGTCAAATAGTATCAATCGATGGCGTCACCGAGCCAGTCCTCCACCGACCGTACGGATCGGCGAGCCACTACCCGCGGGGGTGACCAGCCGTGACACTTCGATCAGTACCAGTCGTCGACCGGGTCACAGACGCCTTTTTCGCCCTGGATACGGACTTTCGGTTCACCTACCTCAACGACCAGGCCGAAGCCCTCCTCGAGCGGTCCCGCGGCGAGTTGATCGGTCGTGTCATGTGGGATGAGTTCCCCCAGACTGTCGAAACACAGTTTCCGAAGGGGTTTCACCGAGCGATGGACGAACAGGTCCCCGTCTCCTTTGAAATCTACCACACCCACGTCGAAACCTGGTTCGAAACTCGGGCCTATCCCTCCGAGAGCGGGCTCACCGTCTTCATGCGGGATATCACCGACCGCAAGGAACGTCAGACGACCCTTGCCCAGCACGCCGCCGTCGTCGAAGCGATCAACGACGGCATCTTTACACTCGATCCAAACCGCCGAATCGTCACCGTCAACAGCGCCCTCGAGCGATATCTCGGCACCGATTGTGCGGACGTCGTCGGAGAGCACGTCGAAGTCGTCCCCCAGCAAATCGGGATCGACGACGAGGACGCCGTCGAGTTCGGACGGGCGATAACCGACGTCGACCTCGGAACGGCCGACGCGCGACACCTCCAGGTGCCGTTTACCGACGCCCAAGGAATCGACCGGATGGGTGAGTTTCGTGTCGTCCCGGTCGAAGACCGGACGGCGACTGTCGCGGTAATCATCAGGGATACTACCGACCGGTACGAGTACGAACGCGTTGCCGCCTCCCTCCACGAAATCTCCCGCTGGCTACTCGAGTCAGACGATCCCGACGAGATCTGTGCGATTGCCGTCCACGCCGGGAGCGATCTGCTCGATCTGCCGATCAGCGGCGTCTGGCTGTTAGATTCCGAACAGGGCTATCTCGATCCCGTCGCCGGCACCGCAGGTGCACACGACGAGTTCGGAGGGCTGCCCCGGTTTTACCAGGGTGAGGGACTCATCTGGGACGTCTTCGAATCCGGCGACGTCCGTCGCTTCGACGACCTGCAGAACACGGCCGGACTGGCCAACCCGGATACTCCCCTTCGGTCAGAAATCATCGCCCCAATCGGCACCCACGGCGTATTGATGACCGGCTCGTTCGAGGCCAACCGCTTCGACGAAACTGACGTCGAACTCATCTCGACGCTCGTCGAAAACACCCGCGCTGCACTCGACCGGGCCGAACGCGAACGCGTCCTCCGAGAACGAACCGCCGAACTCGAGCGCCAGACCGACCGCCTCGAAGGCGTCGCGACCGTCCTTTCGAACGATCTGAAAACACAGCTCGAGGCAGTCGGCGACGCTTTCGAGGATAACGACGACAGCGAGTTCCAGTTTCCCCTCTCGGTCGACTCCGTCGAAACGACCCTCGACAGAGCAGAACGACTCGTCGACGACGTCCGAGAGTTCGCCCGAAACGCTACCGCCGTCCGGACGAGAAGCCGGATCAGACTCGAAGAGGCACTCGAGCAAGCCCTCGACAACTCCCGACTCGATTCTGCACGCGTCACCCTCGAGCAGGGTGCGGTTCTCAGAGCCGACCCCGAACGATTCGTCAATCTGCTCGAGACGACGTTCGACGATATCGAATCGCGGTCTGCCGGCGGCGTCTCGGTGTCTGTCGACTTGTTGGGCGGCGATGACGTTCGCCCACGAGGGTTCGTCGTCGAAGACGACGCTGCCGCCACACCGCAGTCGCCACACGAACGGCTGGTCGATCCAACGAACGATCACAACGTAATGGGTGGACTCGGCCTCGCGCTCGTCCGAGCAATCGCGGAAGCCCACGACTGGACGTTTTCGATTCACACCACAGAGCGTACTCGTATCGAGATCAGCGACATAACAACCCTCGAAGCACAAACGCAGTAGCCGACTACCGGCCGAAATCACGACACAGCTGTTTGTAATCGCCCCGTTCGAAAATCTCTCTGGCAGTTTCGTCGACTTGGGCACGCAAGACGGCGAGTTCGTCTTCGAGCCGTGCATACTCCTGGCTCGTCTTCAACTCGGCGTCTGACTTTTTGGCATCGAGCAACGTCTTTTTCGCGGCGAGTGAAAAGAATCGCTGGACCTGCTCGTCGTATGCCGACCGGCGCTCGAGTCGCTCGACAACCTCGATCAGTTCGGCCTCCGAAACTGGCTTGACGATGTAATCGTCGAACCCCATACCGATGATGTCGAAATCCGGGTTGATCGCCGTCACCATCGCCACACGACAGTCGAGTTTCCGTTCCCGAATCGTATCCAACACCGTATCACCGGACAACCCCGGCATCCGCCGGTCCAACAGCACGATATCGATACTCTCATCGATCGACGCCAATGCCTCACTTCCCGTGTAGACGGCCGTCGGGTCACAGACGTCTTCGAGCCACTGGACGTACAGGTCGGCGAGATCCGACTCGTCTTCGACGACGAGCACTGAGGGAGTATCCATACCCATCGACGAGTTCCTCAAGCGTCTGGTTTGAGACTGGAGGCCGAACTTACATCAATATATCGGCACTGTAGCAGACACGAGAAACCAACGGTTACTCGAGTTCTGAGGCAATCGTCGAGCGATGGTCACGAATTGCCGTCGCGTCGGTCTCGACCGTCTCCCCATCGAGGTCGATCTCGAGATGGCCGCCCTCCGTTGGCGTCCCGAGTGAGACAACCGGGGCGACACCGTCGAACGCGTCGGCGACGCTCTCTGGGTCCGTCGTCGCGATGAGCGCTCGACCCGGCTGTTCGGCAAACAGGGCAGCCACCGGCTCGGCGTCCGAAAGCGGGATCGACACCTCGAGGCCCACCTCGTCGGTCACCATCTCGGCGAGCGCGACTGCGAGCCCACCGTGGCTGACGTCGTGAACTGCACGCGTCGACGCCTCGTTGGCGACGGCCCCAAGCGTGTCGACGAACGCAGCCGGATCCTCGGGCAACGCCGGGAACCGATCGCTGCCGCCGAACTGGGCGAGATACTCAGAGCCACCCAGGCGAACGTCACCCGACTCGAGACCACCATCGCCAACGAGCAGGAGTTCGCCTTCAGCTTCCGGTATCGACAGCGGCGGTGCGTCGTAGCCGGCTTTCGTCCCAACGAGGGCAAGCGTCGGCGTCGGCGGAATCGGCCCTGTCACCGAGTCGTTGTACAGTGAGACGTTTCCACCGACGACCGGCGTCTCGAGGGTCGAACACATATCAGCAAGCCCGTCGACGATTCCCCGAAAGCCGCCGTAGACGTCGGGCTTTTCGGGGTTGCCACCGTTGAGACAGTCGACTGCAGCAAGCGGCGTTGCTCCTTTCGCCGCGACGTTCGTCGCGTTCTCTAAAGCGATTGCACGTGCTCCCTCATACGGCGCGACGGACGTCCAGTTTGGCGCTGCACCCGCCGAGATGGCCAGCCCAGTCTCGTTTTCGCGAACCGCGATGATTGCTGCATCATCACCCGGGCCGACACTCGTACGCACACCGACCTCGTGGTCGTACTGGCGATACACCCACGCTTTCGAGGCCGTGTTCGGACTCGAGACGACCGCCTCGAAGGCCGCCTGAATATCGGCGTCGGGCAGGTCAGTCTCCGGTTCGACCGGTTCGTCGGCTGGCAGGTCGTTCATCGGTGCCCCCTCACCGAGGAAGTGTGCATCCACGTCGACGACCGTCTCACCTTCGAACGTACAGACGTAGTTGCCGTCGGTCACCTCACCGATGACCGAACAGCCAAGATCGAAGCGGGCTGCAATTTCGGCGACGCGATCTGTATTCTCGGGAGTCACTTCATAGCACATCCGCTCTTGGGACTCGGCGAGCAAGATTTCTAAGGCGTTCATATTCGGCTCGCGCTGGTGGACGGCCTCGAGGTCGATGTGTGCGCCGAGGCCACCTTTGGCGACGAGTTCAGACGAGGCCCCGCCGAGGCCGGCCGCCCCGAGGTCGCGGGCCGATTCGATCAGTCCCTCCTCGATCATGACCTCGTTGGCCTCTATCAGGAGTTTTTCTGCATATGGATCGCCAACCTGGACCGCGGGTCGGTCTTCGGTTTCGGCGTCTTCGGCTAAGTCCTCGCTTGCGAAACTCGCGCCACCTAACCCATCGCGGCCAGTGGCGTTACCGACGAGGACGAGTTTGTTGCCCGGCTGCTGGGCTTCGGCGGTGACGAGGCGGTCCTCGTCGGTGAGCCCGACACAGGCGACGTTCACCAGCGGGTTGCCCTCGTAATCGGGGTGGAAATCGACGCTGCCCGCGACCGTGGGGACACCGATACAGTTGCCATAATGGCTGATCCCCTCGACGACCCCCTCGAAGAGGTACTTCGAGTGCTCGCGGTCGAACTCACCGAAATACAGCGAGTCCGCAAGCGCAATCGGATAGGCCCCCATCGACAGCGTATCCCGGACGATGCCGCCGACACCCGTCGCCGCGCCGTCGAACGGATCGACGTATGAAGGATGGTTGTGGCTCTCGATCCCCATCGTCACGTAGGTGTCACTTGGCTCACCCGTCTCGGGATCCGGCAGCGCAACGACCGCCGCATCGTCACCCGGCCCGATGACGACCTGCTCGCCCTCGCTGTCGAAGGCAGCAAGGAGGGGTCTCGAGGACCGATAGGCACAGTGTTCACTCCAGAGATTCTCGAACAGCGCCGCCTCGGCCGGAGTTGGCTCCCGGCCGATTTCCTCGACGACGAGTTCGTGGTCCGAATCGGCTAAACTCATTCATGTTGGTGGTGGAAGTCGGGTAGTAAATGGGTTTCCATACACACGTTCGTGAATTGGTGCTATACCCGATCGAACCGGCGCTCGTGGGGTGCCAAAAGCGGTGCGTTCTGAACGTCTCTGTGACCTCGAGGTCGCGACTAGTGCTTTGGCAAGCCTGAACTGATGGGTCGAACCAGTCGGCGGGTGTCGGTTCGACGCATCAGTCGACGCTTGGCAGAGTACTAGATCACCACGACCTCGAGGCCGTCACTCGAACAGAGTGATCCCCAAATCGTCACTCGAGGACGGTAACCTCGAGTGGCTCACTTTCGACGATGACGCGATAGCCACAGTACTCGAAGCAGACGGTCACGTCCGCGTCGGACTCGAGCAACGCGGTGAGTGCCTCGGAGTCGATGGTCTCGTACATCGGTGGCAACGCCAACACGTCACAGCCCTCACGGGCCGCAATACGTTCTGATACCACGGCAACGACTGATGTCATCGTCCTCACTTACTTTGGGTTGTGTTGGGTGGTTGTACAGCGTCGTGGCGAACTGTGACTCACAGGCCGGACACCGAGTCGGCCCATCAGTCGGGTCTACAGGCACGTCAGTGCCACACTCACAGTGTATTATCAGTGTCATAGGTGGATCGATAT
>LFCJ01004167.1_pt1 | contig 10601 bp, 9 predicted proteins | sample 643141 | NCBI WGS metagenome assembly LFCJ01 (sample SAMN03766243, study PRJNA286221) | soda lake metagenome | biome: soda lake; feature: Kulunda steppe; material: water; isolation source: sample B1-Br-g2 brine of Lake Bitter-1 | place: Russia: Kulunda steppe | collected 2010-07 | reverse complement strand
GTGGTATTGCTAGCCATTACTGCAGCATGTCCAGCTCCATATGTATGCAAGCGCGCAAGACAGAGGGCCACACTTCCTTGTGTGTGTATGAATGTACAGCAGGCTTCTACTCTGATAGCGGCACGCACACACACGCACACACTCACTCACACACACACTCCATTCCACAGAATGCTGCCTTGGGTGGTAGAGCACCAAGAATGCACAGGAGGCGCCAAGGAGCACCAAGGAGCACCAAGGAGCACCAAGGAGCGCCAAGGAGCACCAAGGAGCACCAAGGAGCGCCAAAGAGCACCAAGGAGCACCAAGGAGCACCTACCCTGATAACCTGATGATGTCAATGAGGATCGAAGTGGGCGCGATGAAGGTGAACTGCGCAAGTGGAGGCATGAAGCATGCTTGCTAAAGCAAAAAAGATTGAGGGTGGGAACAACACGTGGGCTAGATGGGTGCAGCGCGCAGGGTGCGATGAAGGTGAACTGCGTGAGTGGGAGCATCAAGGGATGCACGCTGAAGCAAACAAAGGTGGATGGGTTGATCACAGCAGATTGCACGGTAGCAGCTGGATCCCTGCTGCTTGCTCTCAGGCCATCATGGTGTTGCCCAGGCTTGGCCCCAAAGCTTGTGGCCTCCAACCGATCAGCCTAGCAACCAGCTGGCAATTAACCTTGCCCTGCAAGCTTCCCAGGCTCTGCCCCAATTGTGGGCTTTGAAGCCTGTGGCCTCTCTCTCACACGTCTCGAGCATGCCTCTCAATACAGGACACGGGTTTGCCCTCGCCAATCGACAGATGACACCGGAACACGCCCGCCCCAGCCGACAGATGATATGGGCAGTCCCAAGCCACAGCTTAACAGAGTACGTCGGCACATCCACGCCACCTGACACAAAATACAGGCAAGCCTGACATACAGCCTTGAACCCTTAAGCCTGACATACAGCCTGACAGAGAACGTGGGCAGTCTTAAGCCACAGCCTGAGTATGTAGGCAAGCCCACGCCACCAGACTGAGGGGAGAGAGGTACATCTGAAGCCGCAGCCCGACTGAGTACGTGGGCACACATAAACCACGGCCTGAGGACATGGGCAAGCCCATACCATCAGAAAACAGGGAAGAGGCGCACATACCTGGGCCTCGCCAACTTGTGCTCATGCCACTCAGGCCTTTCGGGAGTGGCAGCAGAAGAGAACATGCTCACAATGAAATTTAAAGGAACCCCAAGACTGTTGATCTACAAGGCCAGCTTCCGGGCCCCACTCAAACCTTTCAGAAACCTAGAAGGCACTAACGGGCCCCCTTCTTTGTTTGTATAAGTGCCTGCACTATCCTGAACGGAAACATGCTTGCTTACTGTGGAAACATGCTTGCTCACAGGAGAAATATGCATCATGAATGCAGGAGCGCGCATGTTCACGAAGACCGCACACACTCATCCCCAAAGACCCTCTAGGAGGTCCCAATTGCACATAGGGATCTAATTAACATCATTGAGCCACGTTCACAAACGCACAAGACATCTGTAGTCACCCTGGTAGGCGGACAATAGGTCTGACAGCACTCCTTAGGGCACACAACGAACCTGCAGGCTCAATCCCAGCAACAGTATGCAAGGAAGTCGACAGGTCCGGCCTCTTGATGACTTGAGGCCTCTTGACAGCAAGATATGGTGCACAGTGTGCACGGATGGTGCACAGTGTGCATGGATGGCGTGCATTCCTCACAGCGGAGCACTCCGCCATCACCCTCTCGTGGACTCAAGCTATAGCGCCAAGAGCAAGCTTTTGAAAGGCCTTCCGACGGGCAATGCTTTGAGAAACCTACTATGGGTCAACATTTAAAGTGGCCAACATGGGCAAGCACACAGTAGGTTCTCTTGCATGCACAGGCAATCAAGAGCAGTCATGGGCAAAGCATCCAACAGGCTTGCAAGGGCAAATATTTGAAGGTTTACATGGGCTAACGTGCTGGAGGCTCCTATGGACAAGGAGCATCATCAGTTGAGGCGGGCAGTAGAGCTGCACTGCATTGCCACTGCACTACACCTGCGCTACTTTGCACCCACTGCGCTACATTGCACCCACTGCGCTACATTACACCCCCTGCGCTCCATTGCACCCACTGCGCTACATTGCACCCACTGCGCTCCATTGCACCCACTGCGCTACATTGCACCCACTGCGCTACATTACACCCACTGCGCTCCATTGCACCCACTGCGCTCCATCGCACTTGCACCACAGACATGGCAGCCAAGGCTTAGCCAAGCCATGTTCAGGGGCTTGGATTGACGGGATCTGTCTGACTTTGGGCAGTACACATTGAGGACAACGAGGCAGAATGCACCGAGGTTGATTAGGAAGCGCAACGTACCAGCACCAGCAGCTCCGTCGAGCTCATGTATATGCTGAGGAGCCCCAACAAAGCAATGGACCCAGACACATCTGCACAGCACGCAGACCAACACATCATGTCTGCGAGCGCGCACAAATTGTGCACATGTGCGCAACTGTACCTAGCACATCGCATGCTTGTGTATTCATGTTTGCCGTCTGTGCATGTGTGGGCAACTGTACCTAGCACATCACATGCTTGTGTGTTCATGTTTGCCGTCTGTGCACGCACACACATGTGCATGTGTACGTATGCATGTTGCACCAGGGACATCTGTGGATGAACAAAAACAAATTCCAGCAATATGCTCAATTCCCAAAATGGGTGCGCATCGGGCTTGCAAGTGCACACGCTGTCAGGAGCACATGACAGGAACACGTGACAGGAGAATGTCTAGCTAATGCTGCTGTTCCATGTGCTATGGTGGGCCAGCGAAAGGCTTTTGAGCAGGTCAGGCCAATCCCTCCACCTGTCCCACACTCCAGCAGGTTTGCAGGCTTCCAGGACAGAAACGAGAGGGAGGCACGAGCCACCAATTCTAGATGAAAGTGAGGTGGCTTCAAATATGACACACCAGGCGTAAATGCGCGCCATTGCACCTTACCTGCGCCTCCTTGTCATCCTAGGTCGAGTTGCCTAGCACATGCAACCTTGTGTTTGTGCAAGTGACGAGGGCAGATGCACACATGCACACACATATACTCACAACGCCCACATGCACACAGCCACTCACGCACCTGAATGCCAAGTGGAGCACACAGCCACTCACGCACACAGCCACAGCCACTCACGCACAGCCACTCACGCACACAGCCACTCACGCACACAGCCACAGCCACTCACGCACACAGCCACTCACGCACCTGAATGCCAAGTGGAGCACACGAGGCTGAGGGTCAGGATGGACACAGCAGCAAGCGCGACATCTGCAGGGAATGGGAGGGGAGCAAGAGGGCTTCAGTGCGTCCCCACCTTGACGACTTCAAGGGGGAATGCAAAATTTGTGTTGCTCAAAGTTGCTTGTTCAGGCATTCAATTCCAGTTGGAAAGAGAGGCACTTTACGTGGCATGTGCCAAACATGGCAGAGTGAACGCTGTACACAAGACTTGTCATGGCTCTGCATGCTCCAATCCCTGCCTTGGTACATATTAGTCGCTAAGCTGCCCCTGTGCTGATGCAAGCATGCACGGTATCTCTCAACAACAAGAACACGCGTGTCAGGTGCAATGTTGCCGCAGTCCATACACAGTTTTTGTGCGAGTAAGGTGTAGAGTTGCAGCAATGAACTAAATAAACCAGTGCTACAGAATGCTTTCAAACCAGAAACACACATAAAGAACATTTGCACAAGGCTGCATGGCATGAAGCTATGTGCATACACCGCGCACATGTAGCACGGTTGCCCTGGAATGCATTTGCTCCCATTGGCATCATCTTGTCAGCAGGCGGGATAGGGTCCTCCTAGCTCCTTTTCCTGCCTCTGTCCTGGATCTATTTCCAGCTGCTGGTTGTGGCAGGCTGTGCGCCAATGGGAAGTACCCGCAAGGTGGAAGGCTCAGCTTCTGGCAGGTTCAAATTTCTCTGGCCTCGCTGCTCAGGACCGCTCACTGCACAATTTGAGGATCAGCGTCATCAAGAATGTCCGTGCTCATTGAGCGTCTCATCTAGGTATAAAACCCAAACTGCTCGCAGAGAGTTCGCTGTCAGCTGTACCTGGCACACAGATTGCAAACCCCACCTTCTGGGTCAAAGGCCAATTGTTGACCACTACCAGAAAAGCACCAAAGGGCAGATGAGAGGTCCTTCGTGCGAGATAACCTTCAGTATTATCAGAACAAGGAAAAGTAAGCTGGCATTTCATGTAATCATAAACATGAGTGAATGAGAGAAACCAAAAGACAAAAACCTAGTTGTTTTGATTTGTAGGTTGCTTGCAGGCAATATTTTGACTTGAATTTAATGTTGTCCCGCACACACAAGCAGGCAGCTCGTGCGCTTGGCAAAGCATCGCAGAACGTAGGTGCCTCACAGGCTGCCAGGAGAGTAGTGGCTGCCCAGAGGTAAGATGCTATTCTGTTGCTCGTTGCAGCTTTTGAAGGTATGCGTGCGTCTGGGCCTCTTCACCACAAACTCCGCTGGTACTTGCCCACCTGTACCACAGACCGCGTTCATTGACACCTAACTCCTGGTCTAGTGGATCCCGTTTTCTGCTCTCTTTCCTCTTTGCACACTCTTTGAGCTCCAGAACACGTGTGGCAGCAGTGCCCTACCAGGAAGCACAGACGGTGAGTCCGAAGTCAGGGCTGGCTCCGCGGGGTGGAATACGGCGAGCACTGCTTTCCGTTTTTGCAAGCTTCTTCCTCAGCTCCAGAACTTGCGTGGCAGTAGAACCCAGCCAGGAAGGATCACAGAAGGTGAGCGTGAAAAGCCAGGCCCTGCTGTGTAGAGACACCTCAGGCCTTTGCACTGTTGAAGCTAATTGATCTATCCTTGCACATTCAGCTAACTTCATGGGAACGCTTCATTTGGTTAGTTGTATCGCTGCTCAGTACCAAACAACAGAGACATGTGCGTACGCTGCCCAAGGGAGAGGGTTTATCCACGCCCCGATCAAATTTTTCTGTCAAGCTTTCTGGTTTTGGACAGCTTCTATTCAACCAAGAGACAAGTCTGTAAAAGCTGTCCAACTTCAGCGAAACAGGATATAGTGCATGGCCGCTCTCGCTTGGGTTGCAGCACACAGCGTGCTGGTACAGTGGTTGGCAATGTGCACATTCTTAGTCTAAAAATTCCCAACATGAAGTTTCAGACTTGACCTCAGAGAGCCTCCCAATCTTGTCCTGCATCTCTTTTGAATATGCTCTCCACTATCACGCTGCTGGTCAATCCGGTGTGGAGAGGCGGTGCTGCCAGATGGAACCTGTATCTCTAAGCACCACCATCCTATCTTCGCACTGGGCTGCCAAGGAACACCCCCCTCTGCTTGCGTTGCTTATGCTTGCAGAGCATGTCCTCACATCCGCAAAATGTGCTGGGCGGACCTCTGGAGAGCTGCTGCACGAGTCCGATGACTGGCTTTTACAGGTAGGTGCTTGCTCAAGCTCAAATCAAGCTCAACCCTGAGAGTGGTCCAGACTGCAGGTGGCCTCAGGCCTGCTCTGTAGCCTCTTGCTTATAAAGGGGAATAGGCAGAGGTCCTTAAAGCGCGATCAGCTGGTGTGTCATCATCAACTCAGCTGTTTCTTTGCCAGGGGCACTTCAGCCAGGGGCACTTCAGTCATGGCTTGCCTGCAATGCAGGGATGGCTTCTGCCGCACTGACATGATGGACCATGGCAAGCACGTGGTTTGTGCACGAGTGACGCAGCAGTTCCTCGAGTACTCTCGATCAAAGGTGAGCTGCCAGTGTCTTCTTATTTGTTCGCACAAGATTTGTGATTGGTGTCTCACTGGTGGACCCTCTTTGATGAACTGCCATTCCAATGGAAGCTCTACTTGCGTCACTGCGATAATTAGTTGGTTATTTGCATACATTTCCGGGAATGGCAGGTCTAACTGCTCTGTTGCCTGCTGCCTACGTGACACTCATCTGCCATTCCATCTGTTGCATCAAATTTTCTGAGCAAGGGCCGTTGTGCAGGCTCATGGCTTGCTCCTGCTCTTCATGTTGCATGCTGACATATGGGGTCATTGCGTGTCTCGTCTGCAAATCTATATAGGGTAACGACCTGATGACCCCTGCACCCTGGGCGTCTTTCCCAGGCCTGAAAGACGGTGAGCCGCTCAGATCCGTTCAAAGAAATCAGCTTTGCACCCCCACCCGCTATGTGTGTTTGCTCAAGTGGGCAACGAGCTGTGCTTTGTCCAGCTACAACCGCATCAGTTCTGCACGTGTTGCAGGTGACAAGTGGTGCTTTGTCCAGCTGCAACCGCATCAGTTCTGCACGTGTTGCAGGTGACAAGTGGTGCCTGTGCGCCTTGCGCTGGCGCGAGGCCTTGGATGCCAATGTGGCACCCCCTCTGTACCTGCGCGCCACTCACAAGAAGGTGAGCAGACTCCCAACAATGTGGTGTGCACCAGGCCAAGGTTCCGTGTCTGCTGTTTGTGCCAGCATCCGGCCGGCCGGGCTTTGGCGCCAATTAACTTGTACTAGGTCATAGCCAGCTGGAGTCATCATCAACACAGATGGAAAGTCTGGGGAGATTTCTAGTGCTTCTCTACCCGTGTCAGCCTGGCTATCTGTATTGGGACTGTTCTTTGTCTTCTTATGAAGTTGCTCCGCTGTAATTGTTGTGCTTGTACAACTTCGCTGTTTATTTGGCCAGTCTTGCATGAGCCTGTTAGTTCAGGATTGCATTCACTGGTGCGTTGAGCCTGAGCGATTGACGCGTTAACAAATGCAGTTTTTGAGTGGAAAGGTAAAGAAGCTTTAAAGCTTTAAGCAGAGGTGTGCCATGTATGAGCGACCTTGACCCCCAGGGTGTATGTGAGCAGGTGAAGGGCGTTGACACTCTCGTATATTTGCTTTCTTGCGCATTTTCAGGCTCTTGAGTATCTGACCATGGAGCAACTGAAGGCTCACGCCTTGGACCTTGAGGAGCCAGTTTCTGCATAAATGCCCAAGGGCTGCTGCCTGTTTGGGGCAGGCTTTTTAGCAGTGCCTGTAAAATTGCTGAGATGTGTTGCCCGTTGAGACATATATTGTATCCAGAGCGCTCAGAAATGAGCCTCTTCACTTCTTAGGAAGTAGTTGCTGTACTCCAAACTCATTTATCTTCCCCTGGCCTTCTGTCAGCAATATGCATTTAAAATGCACGCTTAGCCTGTAATGCTTGTCATGCTGAATCACTGTCATGACGGGTTCAGCATAGGAACATGATGTCTGCATGGATGATACAGCTAGAATTCAGCACAGTGCTATCTAGCTGGTTCTGTGCTGGGCATGTGATGCTGCTGCCACTCACCCATATCCCGCAAACGCTGATGCCTCTTTGATGTCATTCTTCCTCAGAACCAACCATGGGGCTCGCCGGGGCTCGCATTGCTTAGAGCAGCCAGTTCCTCAGGGGAGAACTCCGAAGTTCAGGGAAACAAGTTTACATAGTTAACAGGGTTAGTTTACATAACAGGGTTATAAGCCTTCAATAAGAAAGAGTGTGACTTCTAGGTGTATGTGGATAGCTTAATTAGAAAAATGTATCATTAAGTTGTAGCAATGTATCATTTTTTGCTGCACTAACAAAAAAAACTTAAAAGAGAAATAAGGCGCATCACTGCGTTGGACTCCGCAGTACTGTATGAATCAACCACTGGCAGTAGACATTTTCAAGCTCCTGTCTGGACCAGAAAACCCTTAGGTTTTAAATCTGAACCTACCTAACGAGGGCAGCTTAGATGAAGCCAAACATGCCTGCAACCAAAAGCATCAAAAGGTATATAAGGTTGGCGTTCTGAAATCTATGCACCGCATTCCAGGCACTCATGCGCAAAAAGGCTAGGCCTTTGGTGTCTACTTGGCCAACAAAGTCTCGAAGCCTGTTTGGGTCGCTAGAGAGGGTGCAAAAGAGGAGGTGGTGATTGATGTGCAATTCTGTCAAGTCTGCAGTCGGGGAGTCTAGAAGTACATGCTTTTCATCTTGCACACAGTGCCAGTTGCATTGGTGCAGATTCTAAGCTCGTAAGGAACTCTGTGTTGTTGCCAGAGCAGCTCGACTTTCAGATTGTGACCAGAGAGCCTAAGTCTGGAGAAAGCGCGTGAAAGGTTAGGTTAAAAAGCTGTACCTGCCAAACAAGGGTAGCTTAGCTGAAGCCAAACAGGCCTGCAACAAATACCAAAGAAGGCAAGCTAGGTTGCGTTTTGAAATCTAGGCACAGCACTCCAGGCAATCATGCACGTACAAGGCCAGGCCTTTGGTGTCTGCTTGGCTAATAAAGTCTCTAAGCCTGTTTGAGTTTCTAGAGGGGGAGCGGAACAGTTGATAGTGCTTGACGCGCAAGTTTGCCAAGTCAGCACTCGAGCAATCTAAGAGGACATGCTCTTCATCGTGCACACAGTGCCAGTTGCATTTAGTGCATATTCTAAGCTCGTAATACCTCTTGTAATACCTAATACCTAAGCTCGTAAGGAACTCTGTGTTGTTGTTGCCGGAGCAACTCAACATTCAAGTTGTGACCAGAGAGTCTGAGTCTGGAAAGAGCACGCAAAAGATGGTTAGGGATGTTGTGTCGAAGGTATGAAGGTAGAGTTGGTTTGGTTGCGCGTTTCTGATATCAGATCGATTGTCCCAAGCGCGTGAAAGATGGTAAGGGGTATTTTGTTGTAGGTAAGAAGGAAGAGTCATTCGATGGTCAATTTGGTTGCGCGTTTCTGATCGTCCCACCAGCCGGTCTATCTTCCTAAGGGCACTTAAAAATGGGTTTGAGTCTGCTGAATTCATGTGCATCATGTATGAGTCTGGTCCAGATCTCTCCATTCTCATATGGTTTGCTCACGCAGCAACAAGTCACAAGTTGATTTTGGAATTGCTCATGATAGCAGATATGTGCACAGAGAGGGCATGGGCTTGTTGCTGTTTTTGCATCTGAGGGGGGTGGGGGATGGGGTCCTGTTGCTGCTGCTGCTCCACGTCGTAGCACGTGGTGGGCTGGTGGATGTTGGGGTGGTGAGGAGAGAGGGCATGGGTGGGCTGCTGGTGTTGCAGCTGAGGAAGTCGGGAGATGGGGTGCTGCTGCTGCCGCTGCTACTGCTCCGCTTGGTGGCCCAAGGTGGGCTGATGAGTTTGGTTGGGGTGGACGAAGGGTACGGGCACGCTGCTGATGTTGCAGTTGAAGGGGCAGTGGGATGGGGTTCTGCTGCTGCCACTGCTGCTGCTGCTGCTCCACTTGGTGACGTGTGGTGGGCTGGCGGGTGGCGTAGTGGTGGTTGGGAAGAAGTTTATATCTGGTGCAAGCACTAGGCAAACCCTTACCATCAAACTAAGAAGAGGGACGTTAGTGGGGGGTCAGGAGGTTCTGATAAGAACCATTTGCTCTTCCTTTGCTATTTTTCAACCTTCTACTCGTGCTTATGATTCAAGTTGCATATTGAAGTGAATGAGTGTTGAGGTCTAGCGCAAGGTTTTTACATTACACTGGCCAAGCTTTCTGATGGTTAGCTAGCTCAATATGAGGTGTGCAGGTGGCACCCCTGACTCCAATCAGGATTATATGTATGCTCATTTAAGAATGCCCACAAAAGAGAAAAAGAAAAAGAAAAGAAGACAATTGCAGGGATACTCCCTTTTGTTGTGAATTGAGGGAGAGGTATACTGCTGGTGCAGGCACCAGGCAAATAGAAAACAAGAAAACAAAGCCTAGGCATGGAAAAAAAACCCTCCATCAGACCCTCTTTAGGGTTATAACATGATAAAACGTAATTGTGATACTGTACCCCATCGAACTAGGGCTGGTAATTTGATCCCTTTAAAGATAACTCGTGGGCAAACTTTGGGCAAACTTTGAATGTTGGTCTAAGGTTATGTATGTCCAAGGTTTGAGCTGCAGCATAGCCAGGGTTGCACGCATCGGCCATGCTGTGGCTACACTACAGCTGCGGTCTTGCAGACTGAAGCCTTTGGCAAGTACTTTTGTTTCGAAAAGTTGACGTTGCAGGTGTACAATAATTTATGACTGTGGCATGAACGCTGCCTCTTCAAAGCATTAACGCTCCGAATGTGGTTGGTCACTCATCATGTACAGCTGTGTTTATTGCTGTCTTAATTTTCAAGGTTACACTTGGCTCGTTGTGACTCGTAAAGAATTATCAGCGCATTTACATTACCTGATTAGTCATAAATTCTGGGTTACATCTTAAGACGGTCAACCGTTTACAATACCAGGTTTGTATAACCCGTTTTATTGCGGTCCAATTAATCTACTGACCAAGGGGCGTGGGTCGGTTAGCCTGGATTTTATGTGTAACTCGCTGGTCAACTCCAGACACTTTCCCAGCCTCCGGATGATTGTAATGAAGTCCCCCAATGTGTTTTTGACCCTGCACCGCATGCAGGCGCGCACTCAGGATGTTCACATGTACAAGAGCACGCAGGCAGTACAAGCACACACAAAGGCATGCGCTCATGCACAAGCGCAGACACACATACGCAAGCACACGCATGGACGCGCAAGTGAGCGCATATTAATGCACTCACACTTGCGCACGCGCGCACG
>LFCJ01004166.1_pt1 | contig 10601 bp, 7 predicted proteins | sample 643141 | NCBI WGS metagenome assembly LFCJ01 (sample SAMN03766243, study PRJNA286221) | soda lake metagenome | biome: soda lake; feature: Kulunda steppe; material: water; isolation source: sample B1-Br-g2 brine of Lake Bitter-1 | place: Russia: Kulunda steppe | collected 2010-07 | reverse complement strand
GCCCCCTCGGCAAGCATGAACAGCCGATCGACCCCCAGAGCGACGCCGGCGCAGGCCGGCAGGCCCGCCTCCATCGCCGCCAGCAGTCGCTCGTCCATGGCCGGCTGCTCCGCACCCTGCGCCGCCCTCGACTGCAGATCGGCCTGAAACCGCTGCCTTAACGCCGCCGGGTCCTGACACTCATGAAATCCGTTGGCCAGCTCCACCCCATCGCAGAACAGCTCGAAGCGTTCCGCGGTGTCCGGCTCCGCCGGGTCCAGTCGGGCGAGTACCGCCTGGCTGGCCGGGTACCCCGCCAGAAAACAACGCCGGGGCAGCCTGGGCACCACCACGGCATCCAGCAATAAATCCAGATGATCATCCCGGGTCAGGTCAGCGGGAAGACCGCCGTCCACGCAGCGATCCACCGCACCCCGAAGGACCTCATCAGGGGCGCGAAGGGGGTCCGGCAAGCCCGCTTCCAGAAACGCGTCGCGGTAGCGTTTTCGGGCCGTCGGCGCCTCCCCCAGGATGAGATTGACCAATGCCTCCACCTCGTCCATCAGTCGATGGACCCCGAAGCCGAGCCGGTACCACTCCAGCAGGGTGAACTCCGGATTGTGAAGGCGGCCCACCTCGTCGGCGCGAAAAACCCGAGCGATTTGGTAACAGTCCCCCAGCCCCGCCGCCAGCAGGCGTTTCATGGCGTATTCCGGGGACGTCTGCAGCCAGCGGTAGGAATGGGCTTCGCGAAGACTGTGGACATGGACATCGGTGACACCGGCGCTGGCCAGCGCCGGCGTTTCCACTTCCATGATCCGGCGATTGGCGAAGAAGCCTCGAATCGCGGCAAGCCGCTCGGCACGGCGGCGGAGCGCGTCAGGGGAGGCGCTGGGCCGCCATGACTTCTCCGGCGGAGCAGCCGTCATCGGATCTGAATTCAGTCCCTGGCCCGGGAGACATACTCGCCGCTGCGGGTGTCCACCTTGAGGAATTCCCCCTCCTGGATGAACAGTGGCACCTGAACCACCGCTCCGGTCTCCAGGGTTGCAGGCTTGCTGCCGCCGCTGCTGGTGTCACCTTTCAGGCCGGGGTCGGTCTGGGTCACCTGAAGCGTCACGTGGGGCGGCGGCTCCACGGACAGTGGCTCGCCGTTATAGAGGGTCACACTGCAGGTATCCTGCTCCTTGAGCCATTTCCCGGTATCGCCCACCACAGCCGCAGGCGCCGCATGCTGCTCAAAGGTGTCCGGGGCCATGAAGTGATAGAACTCGCCGTCGTTGTAGAGATATTGCATCTCGGTTTCCATGACGTCCGCCGCTTCCACGCTTTCTCCGGACTTGAAGGTCCGATCGATGACCTTGCCAGTTTTCAGATTGCGAACCTTGACGCGATTGAACGCCTGCCCTTTGCCGGGTTTGACGAATTCATTCTCGACGATGGTGTAGGGTTCGCCGTCGAGCATCAGCTTGAGACCCGACTTGAACTGGTTGGTGGTGTAAGTCGCCATGATTTCTCCATTACGCCCGTAGCCGCCCCCGGCGGCGTGAGTGGCGCAGATGCTAACGGAAAAACCCAAGGGATAGAACATGACTGCAGCGCCATGGCAGCGCGAACTTCAGGCCGCCATCCGGGATCCTGGCGAGTTGCTGACCCGACTTGACCTGGATCCGGCCCTTGAGGCGCCCGCCCGGGAGGCTGCCCGGCTGTTTCCACTGAGGGTGCCGGTGGCGTATCTGGACCGAATCCGCCCCGGCGATCCATCGGACCCCCTGCTGCTCCAGGTGCTGCCCATTGGCCTGGAACGCACCCATAGCGATGGCTACAGCGCGGATCCCGTGGGGGACGGCTTGAGCCTTCACCACGGCGGCGTGATCCACAAATACCATGGCCGCGCCCTGCTGGTGGCCACCGGCACCTGTGCGATCAACTGCCGTTACTGCTTCCGCCGGCATTTCCCCTACGCCGAGGCCAATGCCAGCACCGCGGAGTGGCAACAGGCCGTGAACTACCTGTCGGCCGATCCCGGCATTCAGGAGGTCATCCTGAGCGGCGGCGACCCGCTCTCCCTCAATGATCGCCGGCTGCAGGGGCTCAGTGGCCAGCTGGATGCCATTCCCCACCTGCGTCGACTGCGCATCCACAGTCGGTTGCCGGTGGTGTTGCCAAGCCGGGTGGATGACGATTTGCTGGGATGGCTGCAGAACCAGCGGCTGACGCCGGTGCTGGTCATTCACGCCAACCACCCCAATGAGATCGATGAAGCCGTCGCCCGGGCCATGCAGGCGCTATCCCGTTGTGGCGTCCGGCTTTATAACCAGACGGTGCTCCTCAGGGGCGTCAACGACGACGCCAGCGTCCTGAAGGCCCTGAGCGAGCGACTGTTCGAAATCAACGTCCAGCCCTATTATCTGCACCTGCTGGATCGGGTGCAGGGAGCGGCGCATTTCGACCTGCCGGTGGATCGCGCCTGCGCGCTCATGCGGGAGTTGGCTGCCTCGGTGCCGGGTTATCTCCTGCCGACGCTGGTCCGCGAGGTCGCGGGTGCACCGTGGAAGGTGCCGATCCCCTGGGCCGGGCCGGCTGACTGACGGGGCCCCGGCCTGGCGGGCGCCCGATGGTCAGCGGTTTCTCAGGGCGGCAATCCGCTCCTCGATGGGCGGGTGCGACATGAACCAGCGCTTGAGGCCACCACGGGCGATGCGGCCGGAGATCCCGAAGGCCTCCATCTGGTCCGGCAAGTCTTCCGCCGGCGGCGAGCCCGCCAGACGCGTGAGCGCCGCAATCATCTTGTCACGGCCGGCCAGGTCCGCCGCACCGGCATCCGCCCGGAATTCACGCTGCCGGGAGAACCACATCACGATCACCGAGGCCAGCACCGCGAGGACAATCTCGGCGACGATGGTCACGATCCAGAAACCGGGGCCATGACCCCGCTCGTTCTTGAACACCACCCGGTCCACGAAGTGACCAATGACCCGGGCGAAGAAAATCACAAAGGTATTCACCACCCCCTGAATCAGGGTGAGCGTCACCATGTCGCCGTTCTGGATATGACACACCTCGTGGGCCAGCACCGCCTCGGCCTCATCCCGGGTCATGGTTCGCAGCAGACCGGTGCTCACGGCGACCAGCCCGTTGTTGCGGCTCATTCCGGTGGCAAATGCGTTCACCTGGGGCGAGTCATACACCCCCACCTCTGGCATGCCGATGCCCGCCTGACGCGCCTGCCGGCGGACGGTGTCAATCAGCCACTGCTCGCCCTCGTGGCTGGGCTGCTCAATGATTTTCACGCCCATGGACCGCTTCGCCATCCATTTGGAAATGGCGAGGGAGAGGAAGCTGCCGCCGAATCCGAACACCGCGGCGAAAATCAGCAGTGCCTGATAGTTGAGAGCGCCGCCGTCTTCCTCCAGCAAACGATCAACGCCCAGAAGACGCAGGACCGTTCCCAGCACAATGATGATGGCCAGGTTGGTCCCAAGGAAAAGCATGACCCGCTTCATCAGATTAACCCTCAGTCAGAGCCAGTAACTCATCGACACGCTGGAATCCCCGGGGCAGTGCGCGGCCGCGCCGTCCCCGCTCTCCTTCATAGCCGCTCAGATCGTCTTTTTTCAAGGTCAAGTGGCGCTTGCCGGCCTGCACCACCAGCGGCTGACCGGCCTCGAGCACGCACAGGCCCACCACTTGCTCGCTGCCGTCGCGCCGGCGGGCGGATGGAATATCAATCAGTTTGTTGCCCTTGCCTCGAGCCAGCTCAGGCAGCTGGGCCAGCGGAAACACCAGCAATCGCCCGGCACTGGTGGCCACCGCCACCTGCTCCGCCCCGGCGGGAACGGATACCGGCGGCAGGCTCCGGCTGTCACTGCCCAGGTTCAGCACCGCCTTGCCGGCTTTCTGCCGAGTATGGAGATTGCCAAGGCGGGTCAGAAACCCGTAACCGCTGTCGCTGGCCAGCAGCAGGGCCTTGTCCGCGTCACCACAGAGCACATGAACAAACCGGGCTCCGTCCGGGGGTTGCAGGCGTCCCGTAAGCGGCTCGCCCTGCCCCCGGGCCGAGGGCAGCGTGTGGGCCGGCAGGCTGTAGCTGCGGCCCCGGTCGTCAAGAAACACCGCCAGCTGGTTGCTTCGACCCGGCGCCGCGTCACTGAATCCGTCACCGGAGCGGTAGGAGAGCCGTTCCGGGTCGACATCGTGTCCCTTGGCCGCCCGTGCCCACCCCTTGCGGGACAGCACCACGGTCACCGGCTCGCTGGGGACCAGATCGCTCTCGCTCAGGGCTCTGGAACTGTCCCGGGTGACCAGTGGCGAACGGCGATCATCGCCGTATTCTTCGGCGTCGGCCTTGAGCTCGGTCTGCATCAGACGCGTCATGCGCTGACGCGACCCCAGGGTCCGGCTTAACTGATCTCTTTCCGTGCCCAGCTCATCCTGTTCGCCCCGGATTTTCATTTCCTCGAGCCGGGCCAGATGACGCAGACGCAACTCCAGGATGGCCTCGGCCTGGGTCTCGGTGAGGCCGAAACGCTCCATGAGGGCAGCCCGCGGCTCCTCGGCTTCCCGAATGATGGCAATGACCTCATCAATGTTGAGGTAGGCGATCAGCAGCCCTTCAAGGACGTGCAGTCGGGCCTCGACCTTGCCGAGCCTCCACTCCAGGCGCCGCCGCAATGTCTCGCGACGATACTCCAGCCACTCCGACAGAAGTTCGCGCAGGTTGCGCACCCGCGGGCGTCCGTCCAGGCCGATCACGTTGAGATTGACCCGGTAGGTCTTCTCGAGGTCGGTGGTGGCGAACAGATGCGACATGACCTCATCCGCATCGACCCGACTGGAGCGCAGCGTAATCACCAGCCGGGTGGGATTTTCGTGATCCGACTCGTCCCGCAGGTCTTCCACCATGGGCAGCTTCTTGCTCTGCATCTGAGCCGCCACCTGCTCTAGAACCCGGCTACCGGAGACCTGAAACGGCAGCGCGGTGACGATCACATCACGACCGTCACGCTCCCAGCAGGTCCGCAGACGCAACCCGCCGTGGCCGGTTTCGTAAATACGCCGGATGTCCTCGGGCGGGGTGATGACCTCCGCATGGGTGGGGAAATCCGGCCCCTGAACATGCTCGCAAAGCGCTGCCACATCGGCCTCGGGCTGCTCCAGCAGTCGAATACAGGCAGACACCACTTCGCGCAGATTGTGGGGCGGAATGTCGGTCGCCATGCCCACGGCAATCCCGGTGCCACCGTTCAACAGGACATTCGGTACCCGGGCCGGCAGGGTGACGGGCTCATCCAGGCTGCCATCGAAATTCGGCTGCCATTCCACGGTGCCTTGCCCCAGCTCCTGCAACAGCAGCCGGCTGTAGGGGGCCAGTCGGGCCTCGGTATACCGCATGGCCGCAAACGACTTGGGATCGTCAGCGGATCCCCAGTTGCCCTGGCCGTCCACCAGGGGATAACGGTAGGAAAACGGTTGTGCCATGAGCACCATGGCCTCGTAGCAGGCCGAGTCGCCATGGGGGTGATATTTGCCCAGCACGTCGCCCACGGTACGGGCGGATTTTTTATGCTTGGACGCCGCGGACAGACCCAGTTCGGACATGGCGTAGACAATGCGCCGCTGCACGGGCTTGAGGCCATCGCCGACGTGAGGCAGTGCCCGGTCGAGAATGACGTACATCGAGTAGTCGAGATAGGCCTTCTCGGTAAACTCGTGCAGCGGGCGCTGTTCAAAGTCCCGATGGGCGCTCTGCTCACTCATGAGGGGGAGGTACTCCTGTCATCAATCAAACCAGAACCTCGGCGAGATCACCCTTGCGCTCCAGCCAGGCACGGCGCTGGGAAGCCGCACGCTTGCCCAGCAGCATCGCCATGAGCGCCTCGGTCTCGGCCGGGGCGTCAACGGTCAACTGAACCAGTCGCCGGGTGTCCGGCGCCATGGTGGTCTCCCGCAGCTGAAGGGGGTTCATCTCGCCCAGTCCCTTGAAACGGGTGGTGGCCACTTTGCCCTTGCGGTTCTCGGCGGCGATGCGATCGAGAATGCCCTGGCGCTCCTGCTCATCCAGGGCATACCAGGTCTCTTTGCCGACATCGATGCGATACAGCGGCGGCATGGCCATGAACACGTGTCCCGCCGCCACCAGTGCCGGAAAATGTTTCAGGAAAAGCGCACAGAGCAATGTCGCGATGTGGGCACCGTCGGGATCGGCGTCTGCCAGCACGCAAACCTTGCCGTAGCGCAGTCCGGACAGGTCCGGCGAACCGGGCTCAATGCCCAGGGCGACGGCGATGTCGTGGACCTCCTGGGAGGCCATCACCTCGGAGGGATCCACCTCCCAGGTGTTGAGGATTTTGCCCCGCAGCGGCATCACCGCCTGGAACTCCCGGTCCCGGGCCTGCTTGGCCGATCCCCCGGCGGAGTCTCCCTCCACCAGAAACAATTCGCCCCGGGCCGAATCCTGACTGCTGCAGTCCGCCAGCTTGCCCGGTAGCGCCGGCCCCTGGGTCACCCGCTTTCGAGTGACCTTGCGGGCTGCCCGCAGACGACGCTGGGCGCTGGCAATCACCATTTCCACCAGTCGCTCTGCCTCGGTGGTGTGCTCGTTGAGCCAGAGGCTGAAGGCGTCCTTGACCACCCCGGAGACGAAGGTCGCGCATTCCCGGGACGACAGTCGCTCCTTGGTCTGGCCGGAGAACTGCGGCTCCTCGACCTTGATGGACAGCACGTAGGCCACCCGCTCCCAGACGTCCTCCGGGGCGATGCGCATGCCCCGGGGCATCAGGCTGCGAAACTCACAGAACTCCCGCAGCGCCTCGGTCAACCCGGTCCGCAGGCCATTGACATGGGTTCCGCCCTGCAGGGTCGGTATCAGGTTGACGTAGCTTTCCTGGACGGTCTCACCGCCATCCGGCAGCCAGGTCACGGCCCATTCCACCGCCTCGTGGGGCGCAGAAAAGTCGCCGGTAAAAACCGGATCCGGCAGGCGTTCCACCTCGGCCAGTGCCGTAGACAGGTAATCCGCCAGGCCGTCTTCGTAGTACCAGATGGTCTCTTCGCCGGTTGACTCCTCCAGGAACCGGACCGTGAGCCCGGGACAGAGTACGGCCTTGGCCCGCAACACGTGCCGCAGCCGCGGCAGGGAAAACCTGGCGGAGTCAAAATAGCTGGCATCCGGCCAGAAATGCAGCGTGGTCCCGGTGTTGCGTTTGCCGACTTCCGCTACGGGCTCCAGATCCCGAACTTTTTCACCATTGGCGAAGGTCATGTGCCATTCGCGGCCATCCCGGCGAATGGCCACCACCAGCCGGGTGGACAGCGCATTGACCACCGATACCCCGACGCCGTGAAGGCCGCCGGAGAACTGGTAACTCTCCCGGGAAAACTTGCCACCGGCATGAAGCCGACCGAGGATGACCTCAACGCCGGGAATCCCCTCTTCGGGATGGATGTCGACGGGCATCCCGCGGCCATCATCACTGACCGACAACGACCCATCCCGGTGGAGGGTGACGTCGATCCGCCGGCAATGTCCGGCCATGGCCTCGTCGACGCTGTTGTCGATGACCTCCTGCGCCAGATGGTTAGGGCGAGTGGTATCCGTGTACATGCCGGGCCGGCGGCGGACCGGATCCAGTCCGGTGAGGACCTCAATGGCCGAGGAATCGTAGCGATCACTCATGATCGGGGCTGTGGCCTCCTGCTGACGGTCACGGTGAATAACCGCCGCAGTGTACCGCGCCCCGGGGGGGCCGGCGAGTGCGTCGTGCCGCCACCCGCGGTAAACTCCGGTCATGAGCGAAAACACCGAAACACCCGATTTCGAGACCGCCCTCAAGACCCTTGAGACGCTGGTTGAGCAGATGGAGCGGGGCGAGTTGACCCTGGAGCAGTCCCTGCAGTGCTTCGAACAGGGCATACGTCTGACCCGGGAGTGTCAGACTGCGCTCGCTGACGCCGAGCAGCGCGTCGAGATCCTGCTGGAAAAGACACCCGACGGTGACACACGCCCCCTTGATGAAGGCATGGATGACCCCGCTTCAACAGACGTTTGACCTCTGTCGCGCGCGCGTCGAAAACGCGCTGGACGCCGTGCTGCCGGATCCGGCGCTCCTGCCCCGGCGCCTGCATGAGGCGATGCGCTATGCGGTGCTGGGACCGGGCAAGCGGCTGCGACCGCTTCTCGTGTATCAGGGCGGCCAGGTGTTTGGCATTAACGATGAGCGCCTGGATCCACCGGCCTGTGCCGTGGAGCTGATTCACGCCTACTCCCTGGTGCACGATGATCTGCCTGCCATGGATGACGATGACCTCCGCCGGGGTCGGCCCACGTGTCACCGCGCTTACGACGAGGCCACCGCCATTCTGGTGGGGGACGCGCTACAGACGCTGGCCTTCCGGCTGATCGCGGCCGCCGAGACACCGGAGTCGCACCAGCGGCTGGCCATGATCGAGACACTGGCCGCCGCCTGCGGGTCTCGGGGCATGGTGGGTGGCCAGGCCATGGACCTGGCCGCGGCAGGGCAGCGCATCAACGTGGCCGAACTCGAGGATATGCACATCCACAAGACCGGCGCCCTGATCCTTGCCAGCCTGCGCCTGGGGGCGCTCTGCGCCACCCACACCGAGCGGGCTTCACTGGCGTCGCTGGAGCATTACGGGCGCTGCATCGGACTCGCGTTTCAGGTGCAGGACGACATTCTGGACGTCACCGGGACGTCAGCCCTCACCGGCAAATCCAGCGGCGCCGATGCACGGCGGGAAAAGTCCACCTACCCCGGGCTGATGGGGCTGGCGGAAGCCCGGCGGTTCGCCACCGAACTTCGGGACGAGGCCGTGGAGTCACTGGCCCCCTTTGGTGACCGGGCCGATACCCTGCGAGCCCTCGCCGACTACATCGTCGAGCGGGACCACTAGCCAGCGCCGTTTCAGCCGCTGGCCTTGGCCGCCCGCTTGCGCTGGTGTTCCAGAAGAAACTTCTTGCGGATGCGGATGGCACCGGGAGTCACCTCCACCAGTTCATCATCGTCGATGAACTCCAGCGCCTGCTCCAGGGTGAGACGCTGTGGGGGCGTCAGAATGATGTTTTCATCGGATCCGGCCGCCCGCACGTTGGTCAGCTGTTTTGCCTTCATGGGGTTGACCACCAAATCATTGTCGCGGCTGTGCAGTCCGATCACCATGCCTTCGTAGACTTCCTCGCCGGGGCCGATAAAGAGCTTGCCACGGTCCTGAAGATTGAACAGCGCATAGGCCAGTGCCTTGCCGTTGGCCATCGCCACCAGCACGCCGTTAACCCGCTGCCCGTAGTCGGTCCGCTTGACCGGTCCGTAGTGATCAAACACATGGAACATCAGCCCCGTGCCTGAGGTGGCGGTCAGAAATTCGGTGCGGAATCCGATCAAGCCCCGGGCCGGAATGATGTAATCGAGGCGAACCCGGCCGCGGCCGTCGGGCAGCATGTCGGTGAGCTCACCGCCGCGCTCGCCGAGGCGCTGCATGACCGCACCCTGATAATCCTCTTCGACATCGACGGTAAGCTGCTCGAAGGGCTCCTCCAGCTGTCCGTTTTGCTCACGGGTGATCACTTCCGGACGGGAGACACCTAGCTCGTAGCCTTCGCGGCGCATGTTCTCGATGAGAATGCCCAGGTGGAGTTCCCCGCGCCCGGACACCCGGAACCGCTCCGGGTCCTCCGTGTCCTCGACCCGCAGCGCGACATTGTGCTCCAGCTCCCGCATCAGGCGGTCCCGCAACTGCCGGGACGTCACGTATTTGCCCTCCCGACCCACGAATGGCGAGGTATTGACCTGAAAGGTCATGGACACGGTGGGCTCATCCACGGTCAGCGCAGGCAGGGCCTCCACGTCCGCCGGATCACACAGCGTATCGGAAATATTGATGCCATCGATGCCGGTGAACGCAATAATGTCACCGGCGCTGGCCTCCGGGACTTCCACCCGTTCCAGGCCGAGGAAGCCCAGCACCTGGAGCATGCGAACCGAACGCCGGTTACCATCGCGATCCACACAGACCAGGGCCTGGCCACTGCTGACCCGACCACGCTCGATGCGGCCTATCCCGATGACCCCGACATAGCTGTTGTAGTCCAGCGAAATCACCTGCATCCGGAACGGCCGATCGGCCTCCACCTCCGGGGGCGGCACGCTGTCCCGAATCAGCTCGAAAAGCGGCGTCATGTCGCCGCCGCGAACCTCGGAGTCCACCCCGGCATAACCGTTTAGGGCGGAGGCGTAAATCACGGGAAAGTCCAGCTGGGCGTCACTGGCGCCCAGGTTGTCGAACAGGTCGAAGGTCTTATCCACCACCCAGTCCGGTCGGGCGCCGTCCCGGTCCACCTTGTTGACCACGACGATGGGCTTGAGGCCACGGGCCAGTGCCTTCTGGGTCACAAAGCGGGTCTGCGGCATGGGGCCGTCCACGGCATCCACCAGCAGCAGCACCGAGTCCACCATGGACAGCACCCGCTCCACCTCGCCACCGAAGTCGGCGTGCCCCGGCGTGTCAACGATGTTCACCCGTAGATCCTGCCACTGAATGGCGGTGTTCTTGGACAGGATCGTAATTCCACGCTCGCGCTCGAGGTCGTTGGAATCCATTACCCG
>LFCJ01004164.1_pt1 | contig 10602 bp, 10 predicted proteins | sample 643141 | NCBI WGS metagenome assembly LFCJ01 (sample SAMN03766243, study PRJNA286221) | soda lake metagenome | biome: soda lake; feature: Kulunda steppe; material: water; isolation source: sample B1-Br-g2 brine of Lake Bitter-1 | place: Russia: Kulunda steppe | collected 2010-07 | reverse complement strand
TTAAGAAATTCAAATGCAATGTCTGGAGGGTAGGTCTAAACACATCACCTTCGCGCAAAAACCCTGAGCTCCAAACCTGACAGCCATACATACCAGCAGGCACAACATAAGCCTTAGCAAGCCAAAGCCATGCCTTAGTTCACCTCCCAATCACAAGTTTGTAATTCCAGGTGTTATTCGTGACTTCTCTAGCAAAGCCTTGTTCGAGCCTCAAAGTATTATCAGGTGGTGGCATAGTGAGGTTCGGTTCATCCTTACATGCCTCAAAATCCAGAATGTGTTTATGGTACGTGGGCCATTTGTTTTTTGTCACTTCTCTTTTGTCGGCTTCCAGGTGGGCTTCCACGTCACTTTTATTAGCTCTTTGTCAGAGGATTCGTCACTTCTCTTTTGTTTTTGTTGCGCACTTGGGTCAACACTGAAAGCAAACCTCAAAGCATGCGCACTCAATGGCAGACCGAGATATTGGACGGTTATTTTCAGGCAAGAAGCCGGCCTTTTTGAAGATGGGACTCCCATTTGGAAGCGCCCACCGTTCGATGATCAATGGCGCATAATGGGTGAGGCACTGTTTCTGCTGTAGCGGCATGTTGTCATGCCTGTCCCTTTTCTTGTCTAAGACAATTCTCCATGAGTTTATGTGTGTGATGCCTAGATCATGGAGGTAAATTGTGTTAATGGCATTATTGTGTTGTTTCTCTTGCTATCTGCAAACTTTGTTCCTCTTGTAATTCCAAAGCTCTGCGCTCCGGCATGAGGGATTCAGGGGATCAATTGAAGGGCATGGAAGGGCCATTTCTGTGTGTGAGTCTCCTCCTCTTTTGTCTCCGGTTGTTTTGGTTGGACTGAGTGTCATGCTGGAGTGGCTTAGAGGCAGAGTAAATAGGTCGCTCATGTGGGCGGCCGTTGTAGTATTAGGTCTATAGTTGGAACGCAATCTTTTACTAGATGAATCAGCCTGACATCAGTCATGAAAGTTGCAGTTGCCTTGGTTTTTAGGATGGCTGAGTGGATGGCATGCCCAAGGCTAAGATTCATGGTATGGTCGTTAAAGATGGGATGGCACTCTGATAAACCAGTGCATTGTGACGAGAGGGAGTTGAGGTGGGCACCAGAGAGTGCATCTCGTGAGTCTGCACTCCAAAAGTGAGGGTAGTCTAGCGGAGAGGCCATTTAAGGAGGGCGGTATGTATGTGAGTTGCGAGTATGAATCCTTGATCTCAGAAGGCTTCTTGCATGGTACTTCCTTCATAGCTTTGTTTTTGTAGTAACCCTAACCCTTTTTTTTAAAGTGCAGGTGTTATGTTGTTATTGAGACCTTCAAGCTTGGCTATGCGGAAAGCTGTATGAAGGATGTTGAGACGCTCCAAAGCCATCATGCCCTGGCATTTTGTATCTGTGCTGTAGATGCATGCTACTTTTGATGAGTAGATTTCTGGGGGAATAAGAGGTGGAGGATTTGTGTTGAGGGAGGGCTGCTCAGTGGTAGGTCTAGGCTCGTACCTTACAAGGTCTACTTTACGGATCCAGAGCACACAGCTCCCGGTGGGTTGTATGTCTACTTGTGGATTTGTGGGGTGGACATCAAAGGTGACGATGCTTGCTGTACTGATGGCGGCTTCACTAAAATCTATAGCTGGCTCCTAGGCTGAGTTAAAAAAACAGCTCTGGATACTCGAGCAGGCGGCGGGGCACCTGAGCTGGAAATTCGTTTATCCACCCTCGCAACCTTCGGGGTCGGGGTTCGAACCTCACTGGAGCCACGGCTACTAGCTTAGTAAGCTGCCCTCGATCGGCGGATACAGCCTTGAAACCTTACCTTTCTAGGCTGGGTATCCCCAAAGTACTTGACTTCCACAAGATGGATGTGCCGCTGATTGGTTATGAGCTGACTAGGGCCCCTGTTCTGGGTTCCGAGCCCTGGACAAAGGCTGGTAGGCTATTGTTGTTGCTGAGAGCCTCCTATCCCTTATACATTTTGCCCCACTTCTTACTAAGAAGGAATTAATTCGTAATGCATACCGAGAGTGAACGTAAGTATCATTAACCGTACTAGGTAGTAACTTAGTAGGTCTACATTAAGGAGTGCAAGCAAAGAAAAATACTGCCCACCCACCAGAACAAGACGATAGAAGTCAATGAGTATCAGGAGGGTGACTGTTAGCGCCCCACTCCTGTCCTTGATGATGAGGGTTGGCAGAAGTTTTCTCAAGAGCACATCTGGTACCAAAACTTTACACCGTGTAACTTACATGGTGTTGAGTACGTGACGTACTTAATTGAATGAGCATGAGCTTCCCAGATCAGTGAGATTGCTTGGTGCTGCATCAGCGGTCATCCTTCCCCATATTGCACTCCAAGAGAGTAACCTGCTGGTGTAGCATTTATTTCATTTTCATTTTCATTTTCATACAAATTTGCTGGCTGCAGAATGAATCAGTGCGTAGTCACGGAAGAGAAATGGGAACTACAAGTAAAACCTGACGCACGCGGTTGTAGGTATTTGTTTCCCTTAGAAAAATGAAAACCTTTGCAGGCAGTTGTACAGGCATGTGGAATACTCAAATTACACTCAGCAGTTAGATTGCACGCTTCAGGATCGCTGAGCACGCTGAAAGGGTGACTGGTCAGCCAGGCACATGCACACTTGTCCTCATGTGCTGCAAGAAATGAACACCTGCATTGATGAAAGGCATTCATGTATGTCCAATCCAATGTAAAGTAGTATGTGATCGAAAACAGAAATGGAGGCAGTCCTTAAAAAGACAGGTAGTAGAGACACAAATGCCATTTAGCGTTTCAAAACTGCTGTCCTGTTGAGAGCAGCAGCATGGACGACATGCCCCACGGGCCAGCCTGAGTGCAGGCCTAGCCATTTGAGGAGCTTACCTAGCGCAGTATGCACAAATGCCGCTTGTGTTCGGCTATGTACAGCTCATGGCAGAATATGTTCATCGTAGGCCCTTGGGCACTCGAGCTTGGTGCCGCAGTAAGCACCCACTCTCATCGGCAGGCAAGCAGAGTTGCCGTGCCTCATGCATCGACGCATTGCACGTCACCAAGTTTGCCGCCCTTTGCAAAGGCAAGTTTATAAGTCTGCTGTGCTCCTCTGTGTGCTGTGCACTGCGCAGCGGAGTGCAGCCACGCTGCACTGCTGCGCACACGCTTCATGCTGCTGTGGCACACACCCAGTTTGCTCACAGCACCCTGGACAGATCTTGGAACTCGTTTTTCAGGCGTATCAGGCTCTCCGTGCGCTTCTGGATGCTGTCACGCTTGGCCTGCAGCGCCGCCAAGGCTGATGCAGCTGCAGAGGAAGGGGGGGCAGCAGGAGCAAAGCTCAATGTAAATCCGCAGCTCAGAGGAACAAAAGGGCAGCCAGTGCACCAGAGCAAATCTGTGAAATGAAGACAAGTACAACGTTGGCCACCATCATCAGCAGCAGCGGCAGGAGAAGCAGCAGCCTTGCTGCGCGGGCTACCGTGCCTGGCTGTCCAGAGCCATGGCACATGTTTGGGCAGCAGCTCATCACCGCGCAGGCACACAGCACGCATCCTGTGGGCCAGCGGGCGTGCTGCGCCACAGCATGGCCCCAAGGGGTCAGCACATGGCAGCATGGCCCCACGGGGGCGCGCTGCTTGCCCAGCATGCGCGTGGGTGAGGCTGGGACCACACATGGGTGAGGCTGGAATCACACATGGGTGAGACTGGGACCACACAGGGCGTGAGCGGAGCATTGCCGCGGGCGCCCAGCACAGAGATCCCCCCCCCGCACATGCACGCAGCGCTGTGGGCCATGCAGCTGGAGCCGGCGCAGAGCACCCCAGCCCCCACCTGTGAACATGGCCATGAAGTCGGCGTCGGTGCGCGCAAAGATGTCCAGCGCCACCTCCAGGCCCAACCGTGACTTGAGCGGGTCCAGGAATGCGGACTTGAGCGTGGTGGGCGCGCTCTGCTGCGCCACGCTGTAGCGAATGCGTTTGAAGAGCTTCTCCGCGAGGCGGATCACGTCCTCGTAGCTCTCGCCGTGCAAGGCTGCTGCCGCCGCGGCGCCTGCGTGGCCCACATGTGTTACACATGTTACACGTGTGTGTGTGTGTGTTTGTGTGTGTAAGGAATGCTATACAGAAAGGTCTTTATTGGGCTGGCCAGGGAACAACCCCAATTAATGAACTGGCCTGACCGCAGTCTAGCCCGATGCCTGAGCCTGGTGGTTGGCTAGGGAGTTGCAGGTGATCTTGTGATCAAGAAGAGCCCGATTTCGTTACACCTTCCCCCTGCTTATTGGAGGTGATCTGGTGATCAAGGAAAGCCTGGTTTTGTTACACGTTCCCCCTGCTTAAGAACGGACGTCCAGGCCGTTCAGGAGAGGCACAAAAGCTTGGGATTACAAGAAGCGGACGCCGTGCGTCCTTCAGCAAAGTCGGGGCCTGAGCCGACTGCTGAGCCTGTGCCTGTCTGGAGGCCTGTCCATATTGCCTCATGTTTGCTGCTGTCTACAGTCGAAGTGAAGTACGCTGGGTGGGCGGGTGGATGCGTTGCCCAGGGTCCTTGGGAGGTGCCATCCTCCCTGCTTCGATACCAGGTGCAAGGGACGCTATACAGAAAGGTCTTTTAATGGGCTGGCCAGGAATCGATCCTGCTTAACTGGTCTGAACCCAGTCCAGCCTGAAGCCTGAGCCTGGTGGTTGGTTAGGTAAATGGAGGTGATCTGGTGATCAAGGAAATCCTGGTTTCGTTACAGTGTGCGTGTATGTGCGCGCGCATGTGAATGTGTAGTGCCAAGCAGAGCAGCTTTTTGAAGCTCTTGCCGTGCGCAATTGCTTCTACCGCTATACCGGCGCACACATGCTGGGTGTCACGTTGTCCTTAGTCTCACTGACCAGTGAGGATCAAGAGTGTGAGCAAGGGTGACTGGAGTCTTTGGCTGGGTTCAATTCCCAGGTGCACCTCAGTTCTACAATTTAGTAATATTCCGTAGGCTAGGTTCCCCCTGGTGCACTAGCCCAAGCTCACACTCTAGCCCTTTGTCCGTCCTATCCATCTAGTCCGTTCTCGTCCGTAGGTCAGGCCAACCTTACACTGGGTGCTGGAACGCGCTGAGGACAAAAGTATGCTCAGAGTGTTGTCCATTGGCTGTGAACCTCCAAAGGATATTAGGAGCGCACCGACCCTCAGGGCAGTGGCACAAGGAGCTCTCCAGAGAGGAGCTTGCCAAGGAGAGCTTGCCAAGGAGAGCTTGCCAGGGAGAGCTTGCCAAGGAGAGCTTGCCAAGGAGAGCTTTTGCCAGGGATGCGTCTTTGTCCCTGCTCTGTGAGGGCCATCCCAATGTCGAAGGAAAGGAAAAAGCTTGCCAGGAATGTGTGTTTGTCCCTGCTCTGTGAGGGCCATCCCAATGTTGAAGGAAAGGAAAAAGCTTGCCAGGGATGCGTGTTTGTCCCTGCTCTGTGAGGGGCATCCCAATGTCGAAGGAAAGGAAAAAGCTTGCCAGGGATGTGTGTTTGCCCCTACTCTGTGAGGGCCATCCCAATATCGCAGGAAACAAAGCAAGCAAGGTATCCAAGATGGGGACAGCACCCTTGTACAGAGCCCCCTGTACACTTTCCGTTGTACAGCGCCCCTTTTTTCTGCGGGAGGCCGGGCTTTGGGGGCACGCCAGGTGCTCACCCATGCAAGCATGAGAACTGGCAAGTGCAGAGACAGGCCTATGCCCAGGCTTGAAAAAGTCAAAATCTGCCTGGTTGGGCACATGGCACGCGAATTGGCTGTGTAACGAGTGCAACCAAGAGCGGGCAGCACCACAGCAATAATGATGCCGGCCCACAAATATGCTGGCGGTGAATACACATACACAAATATACCAAATATACTACGAATATGCAAATATACTACGAATGCACATGTCATTATCTACACAGTCATCTACAACACTTTGTTATACGCATGCTTGCACGGCATCGCATCTACCAGCATGCAATATACGTCATTGGCGCACACCATTCCGCCCCCTCCCCTCCCCATTTTCCACCTAGCACCCTCAGCAATGCTGGGAAGCACAACTGCAGGCACAACACAGCGCAGCGCACATCAAAAGCCAGAGCGTTGCAACGCCCACCTCTGGTGCTGGCCTCTGCTAGATAGCGCGAGGCTTTGGGCGCACGTTTGGAGGGAGAGTTGTCAACGAGGCGGCCTGGGCCCAGGCCCAGGGCGGCGGCGCTACTGGGGGGCAGCCGCGCCGCCAGCTGGCTACCGTGTGGCGGCTGCTGCGCAGCAAGGGCAGCAGCAGCGGGAGGTGGCGATGGCGTCTCAGGAATGGTCATGCCGCTGCGTGAGGCGGGGGCGCGGCCCGCGTGACGGGCGGCCTGTGCACACAAGAGGGCGCATGCAAGCGAGGACACGCGTGTGCGTGTGCATGCGTGAGAGCATGGAGCGTGCATGCGTGCGCGTGCGCGTGTGTGCATGTGTGTTCGTGTGCATGTGTGTTCGTGTGTGTGTGTGTGCGCGCGTGTGTGTGTGTGTGTTGTGTGTGTGTGTGCGCGCGTGTGTGTGTGTGCGTGCGCGCGCGCATGCTCCCAGAAGGGAGCCCTCAAGGATGGCTTTTGCATTGCCTCATCCCATGAACCAGGAGTGCATGCTTTCTGCTGCTGGCTTGGGGGGTGGGAGTAACATGCTCAGCCACGCCAGCTGCTGACGCCATCAGGCAGGTGGGTGGGCATGTGTAAGCGCACATGCAGAGCCCCACGCATTTGAGCACCACCAACCGTCAGCCCCTGCACACGCCCTCGGCAAACCTTGCGCCTGCTCTGGTGCTGCCCAGCCCCGTCGGCCCCCCCCTCCCCCGCATCTTGCACTTTTCCCGTCACATATGATGCAAGGCGCTTGGCTCTTGCAACAGGCGGTGCACCAGGCTCATGCAACAAGCTGTGCACTTTTCCCGTCACATATGATGCAAAAGGCGCTTGGCTCTTGCAACAGGCAGTGCACCAATCGGGACTATAGCTTTGGGGCCCCAGGAACTCCAAGTTCCCAGCCGCCAGGTGCCATGCCACACAGCACAGCACAGCACAGCACAGCACGCCCCACCCTCCACAGCTGACATCAGACAAGGAGACAGCAAGTCATGGATTGCTCACGCGCTGAGGACACAACCATAGGGCACAGTCATGGATTGCTCACGCGCTGAGGACACAACCATAGGGCACAGTCATGAATTGCTCACGCGCTGGAGACACAACCATAGGGCACAGTCATGGATTGCTCACGCGCTGGACACACAACCATAGGGCACAGTCATGGATTGCTCACGCGCTGGAGACACAACCATAGGGCACAGTCATGAATTGCTCACGCGCTGGACACACAACCATAGGGTGTACACCCACGCTCATCCATTCAAACACCCACCCACGGCCTCGCGACGCAGTACGCCATCCCCCACTCTCCCACCTTGCATTTAAGCACAACTCACAGCGCAGCTCGCCGGCGCCAAAAGAGCGCTGCCACACGAAGTGCACACAGTGCACACACACCTGCAGGCCCCCTTCGCCCCCGACTGCGCCCCCAGAGCCGCCAGTCACCTCTGCGTCCTCCTCGCCTTCCCCTTGGCTGCACTCGCCCTGCAAAGTGCACACACGCTCTTTTTACAACCGTACTTGGTGCCGAGGGCGCACATGCAACAGGCCAGGCAGACGGAGGCGCCTACACGCGGTTGACGAAGTGCTGGCAGGGCTTGCGCATGCCCGTGGGCACGGTGGTGGCACTTGTGGTGGACATGGCGCAGGCACGCACACACAAAGTGGGCACAGTGGTGGCTCACACCCCCCCCACACACAGGGGCAAGGTGCTGGCAGGGCTTGCACACACATGCGGGTGCAGTTGTGGCTCACGCACAGTGGGCACAGTTCTTGCACACACAGCAGGCACAGCGGCCGCTCACGCATGTTGCCCCGCCCCCCCCTTTTCCCCCCTCCCCCTCACTTCATCTGGGTACACATCCGGCAGGGACGCGAGCATGTTGACGGCAAACTCGGAGGTGGCTGCGTCCAGCGTCTGCCGCAGCATGGCCCGCGTGCTCTCCTCCAGCTTGGACAGGAAGGACTGGTGCGCGGAGCGCAGGGCCGCGTGGAAGGTCACATATGGGCGCAGCGTCTGCCGGCTGCTGCCTGTGCAAGGACACACAGTCACACTGCCACTCAGACACACGGTCACACAACCACTCAAACACACAGTCACACAGCCACTCAGACACACAGCCACAGCCACAACCACAGACACAGACACACACATACACATGTGCGAGGATGTGCAGGGCACGCCCTGCACGTGCCATGTGGTAAGTCCTGTGGCTGCTGTGACTGTATCTTATGATCCCAGCAGCAGCAGCAGCGACAGTATCATCATCAGCATCATCAGCAGTGACAGCCGCAGCAGCAGGTGCAACAGCAGTGAAAGCAACAGCAGCAGCAGCAGCAGCAGGCCCAACAGCAGATGCAGCAGGCGCAACAGCAGCGACAGCGACAGCAGCAGTAGCAGGCGCAACGACAGTGACAGCGACAGCAGCAGCAGCAGCAGCAGCAGCAGCAGCAGCAGCAGCAGAATCTATCCAAAAAGCACGTGGCACCAAGCGGCCGGCCTTGCCATGCGCTGGCAGGCATGCATTTGCAAATTGCAGTCTTATCTTTTTCATGCACATTCATGCACCATCCTGCACAGGCAGCTCAGCATGCAGCTCGTCAGAAATGCAGCATGCAGCTGCATGCACTCTGCAAACCGTCACTTCAAACAGGCTCGGCATCCTGCAGGCATCTTTCCCCCACACATCTGCACGTCCGGCTGCTTCATGCGAGCATGCCCAGGCCAGCAGCACGCCAGGAAGAGCAGAGCAGAGCAAAGCTCTGGCGTCGGGCGCAAAAGTGCAGGCAAGGCGCTCGGTGCCTGCCAAGACTGTGTATGAGAGAGGGGGGGGGGAAGGGGGGAAGGGAAGAAGGGAGAGAGGGAGAGGGATTGTTCAGCCAGTGCTCGCCGGGGGCGGCTGAGGTTTTCCCCTTTCTTCCTAATGCGCTCGCAGCTGCTGCGCACCCTGTGACGCACCGTTGGCGATGCTCTGGTCTGCGGCGATCTCAAACACACGGCGCAGCACAAAGGTTAGGCGTGCAGAGGCGGCGTCCAGCAGGGGTCCCTGTCAGAGTAAGTGGTGCGCACACACGTGCAACAGTGTCAAGAGGGCGGGGGTAAGGTAGTCACCCCACACAGGTAAAACTGAGACCCCCCCCCCTGCATCCCTGTGCTTGCAGCAACTGCATAGGTGAGCAGCCACCACCTGCAGCGCGTGCACTCTTCTCACCAGCGCCTGCCTGAGCTTGGTGCCGAGCCCAGCACATTCCATAGAGCAGCAACGTGAGCTGGCCGGCAGCAGCGTGAGCACCCCCATCGCCCACCCGGACCTCAGCCACCCGCACACACCATATGAAGCAGCGCAGTGCGGCAGTGCGCCAGCTGGCAGCCATGCGCACGTCCAGATCACCCACCCGCATCTCAGTGCGCCAGCTGGCAGCCGCGCGCGCTTCCAGATCACCCACCCGCATCTCAGTGCGCCGGCTAACAGCCGCACGTGCAACCCGATCACGCACCAGCACCTCCCGCGCCATCTGGCGCGCGATGTCCTCCGCGGCCCTGCTGGAAGCCATGAATGATGAGCGGCCCTTGTACGCCAGCAGCAGGTTGGCCACGCGGTCAGTGGCGACGGCTGCGACGCAGGTGCACACGTGCACGCCCCCAGATGCGCATGCGGTGGTGTGCTTGTGCGCATACATGTGTGTGTGTAACGCTGCTTGCCTGGCAGCAGCAGGTCAGCCATGCGGTCAGTGGCAAAGGCTGCGATGCAGGCGCGCAAGCGCGCTCGTAGGTGTGCATTTGGCAATGTGTGCGCATGCGCGCGCGTGTGTGCGTTTGGATGCACACCTGTGCCCGTCTGTGCTGGGTACCCTTCAGGTCAGGCCAGGGCGAGTCTTGATGTGGGCCCTGCATCATGTTTGGATGCACCTGTGCTGGTTTGTGCTGGGTACCCTTCAGGTCAGGCCAGGGCGAGTCTTGATGTGGGCCCTGCATCATGCACGGCCAGCCTGGCGCCCAGGGCATGGCAAGGGGACTTGATTCCTTTGCTTTCGCACAAGCACAAGCAGCAAGGGGGCCACATTCAAAGGGAGAAAGGGCGCACGCGGCCCGCGTGCCCACCCCTCTGCCCCCGCTTGCGCACAAGCACAAGCAGCAAGGGGGCCAAAGGGAAAAAGGGCACCCGCGGCCTGAGCACCCCTGCCCCGCCCCCGCTCCCGCCCCAGGCCAACCCCCACAGCACGCACTTGCAGGGAACTGAAGGGCATGCGCAGCCTCCTGAAACTCGTGCAGGCAGCGCTCAAACGCGGCGCCACCGAAGAGCTTGAGGCCGGCGTTGGGCGGCACCACCGTGCTGGGCGTGCCGGGCCAGGTGGGCAGGCGGGACGCAATGCGCTCCTCCTCCTGTGAATGGCACGGAAGCAGGGCGGGGCGGGAGCGTGCGTGAATGTATGTGTGCGTGTTGCACGAGGCAGGTTGGTCTGGTGGAGT
>LFCJ01004163.1_pt1 | contig 10603 bp, 7 predicted proteins | sample 643141 | NCBI WGS metagenome assembly LFCJ01 (sample SAMN03766243, study PRJNA286221) | soda lake metagenome | biome: soda lake; feature: Kulunda steppe; material: water; isolation source: sample B1-Br-g2 brine of Lake Bitter-1 | place: Russia: Kulunda steppe | collected 2010-07 | reverse complement strand
TCTTCGTTGTCCATGAACTTGGCGAACAGATCCTGGTTTTGATCCATTCGGTCGACGAACAGATCGGTGAGTGTGTCGTCGAATTCCAGAGCGAAGTTTTCTTCCGAATTCACCTGAGCAGATCGGCGAAGATGATCGTCTTCCAGAGCGTCTTCTTTGAGTTGGTCGAGGAAGAGTTGGTCAGCACCGGTGAAGTCGGTCCCCAACGCCTCATTCATTTTATCGACAATAGTAGAGAGTTCGACTTCGTCCTCGTCTTGATTCCGCGTGCCTGTTGCAGTGGGCCCTGAAACTTCGCCTCCTTTCTCATCAAGCTCAATGCGGCCCTCATTGATTTTCTCGATTCGATAGTACTGGAGAGCCAGCTCATCATTGAACTCTACACGCGGCCCCTGTGGGTCCCGAGGAAGCTGCTTGTAGAGGAATCGCCCGTACGTGTAGAGCTTCTCGAGTTCGGTATCGGCGTAGTTCACCACCTGAGACTGGAATTTATAGAGTCGAAGGAACGACTGTAGTTTGGATCGGAACTCGTCCTGCTTCTCGACAGCGAGTGTCCTGAATCGATCACGAGCGGGCTGAATTTGACTCTCTAATTTTGCGTGGGATTTCTCTGTCCCGCGGTTTTCTGGGCTGAAGAACGCCTCGGCAAATTGGTCGATCTCCTGTTGTGTGTAGATCTGGAACGCATTGAGTTCCGACTCGAGCTGATAGATGTGCTGGGGATCAGAAGTCTCTTCGACTGTAGTCCGCTCGTAAAATGGCTGGAACGCCTCGTAGATGTCCTCTTCGTCGTTCTTGAAGTCGAGGACGAACGTGTCTTCCTTCCCCGGGTGGGTCCGGTTTAGCCGACCGAGCGTCTGGACCGCTTGGACGCCAGAGAGCTTCTTGTCCACGTACATCGTGTGGAGAAATGGCTGGTCGAAGCCTGTTTGGTACTTTTCGGCAACAACGAGGACTTGGTACTCAGAGGTATCGAACTTGCTCGGTAGCTCCGATTCCTTGATACCGTCATTCATCCGCGGTTCCGTATACTCGATTCCGTCTACCTCGATTGAGCCGCTGAACGCCACGAGAGCCTTGAGATCGTCGTACTCGTGTTCCTCCAAGTACTGGTCGATGGAATTCTTGTATCGCACCGCGTGCTCACGCGACGAGGTGACGATCATCGCCTTGGCCTTGCCACCGATCTTGTTCTGCGTGTGTTCTCGGAAGTGTTCGACGATGATCTCGACCTTTTGCGAGATGTTGTGGGGATGCAGCTCGACGTAACGGGTGATCGCCTTCACCGCCTTCTTTTCGGGGACTTGAGGGTCCTCCTCGATGGCCTTCGCGAGGTTGAAGAATGTCTTGTAGGTCGTGTAGTTCTGGAGGACGTCTAAGATGAATCCCTCCTCGATAGCCTGCCGCATCGAGTACAGGTGGAACGGGACCGGTTTGTCGCCATCTTCAGGAGAGCGACCGAAGACCTCGAGCGTCTTGGCTTTCGGTGTGGCAGTGAACGCGAAGAAACTGAGATTATCCTGCTTCCCTCGTGATTCGGCACTCTTGGCGAGGAGCGTCTCCCAGTCGTCGTCATCCTCGATATCACGACCTGCGAGGAGTTGCTTCATCTCCTTCGCCATCTCGCCAGTCTGGCTGCTGTGGGCCTCGTCGACGACAACGGCGTAGTTACGATCGGGGAGCCCGGACGTGTGCTCGATTACGTACGGGAACGTTTGGAGCGTCGTCGTGATGATGGGCTTGCCCTTTTCGAGCGCGTCGGCTAGCTCCTCCGATTTGGACCCTTGCTTGCCTTCGATTCCATGAACGACACCCGTGGTGTGGTCCAGTTCGTAGATCGTGTTTCGAAGTTGATCGTCGAGTATCGTTCTGTCGGTGACGACGACTACACCGTCGAAAACTGGATCGTCCGAGTCGTCGTGAAGTGAGACGAGACGATGGACGAGCCAGGCAATGGACTTGCTCTTGCCGCTACCTGTTGAGTGCTGAATCAGGTAGTTGCTTCCAGCGCCTTCGTCTCGTGAGGTTCGGACCAACTTGCGGACGCAGTCGAGCTGGTGGTACCGGGGGAAAATCATCGTCTCATCGGTCTCGACGACAATACCGTTCTTCCGGACCTCATCTTCGTCGATGTGGATGAACCGCTGAAGGATCTCCATCCAGCTATCCTTTGCCCAGACATCCTCCCAGAGATAGGCCGTCCGGTGCCCCGACTCGTGTGGCGGATTCCCTGAGCCGTGGTTATGGCCCTTGTTGAACGGGAGGAAGTGTGTGTTGTCACCGTCGAGATCCGTCGTGTATTCGACGACGTTCGGGTCGACGGCAAAGTGGACCAAGGCCCCGCGCTTGAATTTGAAGAGTGGTTCGGCAGGATCGCGGTCTGACTGGTACTGCTGTTTCGCATCTTCGACATTCTGCCCCGTCATCGGGTTCTTCAATTCCGCCGTCGCGACGGGGATTCCGTTGATGCTGAGCGCGAGGTCGATGCTCTTGTTTGGGTCTGTATCGGAGTAGTAGAGTTGGCGAGTAACTCCGAGTGTATTTGCCTCGTACTTTTTCCGAACTTTCGGGTTGAGACCAGTCGACGGTTGGAACCCAGCGAGGTCGATATTTATCCCGGTTGTTCGTAGACCATGGCGGACAAGTTCTAAGGTCCCTTTTCGTTCGAGGGCGCTTTCCAAATCCCGGAGGAAAGCCTTACGAGCACCCGCTTTATGAGCGGTCTCGAGCTTTTCCCACTTTTTCGGTTGAGTCTCCTTGACGAAGGAAATGAGCATTTCGGGGAAGATTGCTCGCTCACGGTCGAAGTTGCTTGAGGAAAGGGCTTCGTAACCACCTAACTGGAGAAGGTGAGCTTCAATTGCTTCTTCGAATGAATGTTCACTGTAAATTTTGTAACTCATGCAAATGCCCCTATAGGTATCTGCCAGCTGCTTACGTCAATTTTCCCAGTAGCCGCAGCAGTTATCAAAGATTGACGTTTTTCACGGAGGATTTCTATACTTTCTTCAGTGACCTGAGACACTCTTTCTATTCTATTGACTCTTTCTTGAAGATGTTCTACGATTTCTCTTTGTTTTTCTTTTGGTGGAATTGCGATGTGGACCTGTCTAAGATCGGTAAGATGAATGTGTTTAAGAGCCGAACCAGATTCAGCATGCATATATTGTTCGCTTAGGTTGTCAGCTTTCAAAGCATATGTGAGAAACTCAGATGAGACATGCCTTTCGTCTGGTTTTATTAATGCGACTGAAACGAAGATGCTCGCTGGATCATCAAAATCCACTAATCGAATTTTTCCAATTGTACCATCTTTACTCACAAGGACATCACCTCTTTCAACTGGGGCTCTTTGAGATAGGACTCTGTGGTCCTCTGGTGTTACTCTTCTCGCACCCTCTAAATCAATTCCAGATCCTTTGGTGAGATCACTAACTGTTAAGAAAGGAACCCCCTCATCAACATAATTTGGAGTTTCGTGGACACCATCTACGATTTTTGTTGTAATATACTTCAATTGGGTCACATCCCAAGATGAAGGAATTTTTCCCACCCATTGTGAGTCAGAGTCAATTAATTTGTCTTCATTATCGAGACCTCCTGTAACTGCGCTACTGATTAAGGCCTGCTTCTTTTCATTCAAAAGATTAATAAGATTTTCCTTTTTATCAATTATTTCCTCTATCTTACTTGTCTTGTAATCAAGGAATTTGACTATTCTTGATTGATCTTCAGAAGGCGGGAAGTAGAGCGGGACGCTGTAGAATTGCTGTGTGTGAAGACGGAGGTACGCAGTGCCGATCCCTCGACTACGCCATTTAAATTGACCAACGTACATGGGTGTTTTCAAGAGATAGAGAAAGTACTCAGGATCAACTCCAGGCTGCGGCCGAAATACTGTATAATCTGGACTTACAATTCCAATCTGGTTTGCAAGGCCAAACATTCCGTTCCAGGCCTGCATCTTATTCATAACAATATCTCCCTCTTGACAGATCTTGTAACCTTCAAGTGAATCTGCACGGTGAAGATCGTCCGTGATTTCCTTTCTGGGAATTAGCCCTTTATTTTTCGTAAGCGATAGAAGTTCTTCGTTCCCATTTTCAGACCGTTGATCAATCTCTCTGAAACAAAATTGTGCTCTTTTTGTTTCCCAGAGAGATGGTATCTCACCCATCCAATCCTCAGGAGGCGTTTGGTACTCCTTGTAAGTATTAAAAATAGATTGGTTCATATTCAGTTATATTACCTCATTAAGCAGATCGCTAAGCTCACTTTCCAAAGACTCGATATCTTCATTAATTTCGTTTAATGACCGTGGAGGTTCATATTCATAAAAGTACTGCTCAAAGTTAATTTCATAACCGACTATCCCCAGTTCTCCATCTTTATCGTCATACCTCTTTGATTCTTTATTTATCCACGCTTTTGGAACGTGAGGTTTTATTTCACGTTCGAAATACTCCACTGGATCTTCTTCAAGTGGCACTCGTTCCATTTCTCGTAGATCCAGATCATGTTCGGGATCTCCAGAGTTGTCCCGGCAAATCTTAGCATTCGGGTCACGTTCACCGAGTGCGCTTTCAATATTCCCAACAACACTCTTAGTTACACTAATATCTGCATCATTGAAAACATTATCAAGTGCTTCATGGAATTCTTCTCGGTCCGTCCAAACATCACCTTGTGGAAGCTTATTAAGTGCTTGTTTGATTGCCTCTTGCTGATCTTCGTCACGGTTATTGAACGCTCGCTCATCATCTAGTAGCGCAATTCGTTCTGGAGTGGCTTTGAAACTTAAACGCAAGGGCCTATCAACTACGATACGACGATATCCAAACTCTTCGGATGAGACAATTTTCGATCTGTCTCCTTCGTTGAACTCGCCAAAGAGTGAACTAATCTCCCCAATATGTTCTTCTGCTAATTTATGACTTTTGTCTCCCAGATTTTTCTTCATATTCTCATAAAACTCTCGTGCATCAATGAGCTGAATGTTATTCTTCCGTCGGTTTGATTTCCGATTAGAGAGGACCCAAATATATGTATTAATATCCGTATTGTAAAAAAGTCGATCTGGCAGTCCTACTATAGCCTCAAGCCAGTCATTTTCTATAATCCATCTACGAATCGCAGATTCGCCACTGTTTGGTCCCCCATTGAACAAAGGAGAACCGTTGAACACGATTGCGATCCGTGATCCTCCTTTGTCTTCCGGATTCATTTTACTCAACATATGCTGAAGGAATAGAAGCGATCCATCGCTTTTTCGAGGAGTTCCAGCACCAAACCGGCCTGCGAAGCCTTGTTCTTCGTGTTCTTTTTTCACTACTTTCTCAACCTTATCCCACGAAACACCGAACGGCGGATTCGAGAGCATATAATCGAAGTTCCGGCTTGGGAACCCATCGTTGCTAAACGAGTTTCCGTAGACAATGTTGTCCGGGTCTTGACCCTTGATGAGCATGTCTGAGTTACAGACTGCGTACGATTCGGGATTGAGTTCTTGGCCGTACACGTGGAGGTTCGCCTCTTGATTTAGCTCTCGAATGTACTCCTCGGCAACGCTTAGCATCCCACCGGTCCCACATGCGGGGTCGTATAGGGTTCGAACGACACCGGGTTGGGTCAACGCATCGTCGTCCTCATCGAACATTAGATTGACCATCAATCGAATCACTTCACGGGGTGTGAAGTGCTCACCAGCGGTTTCGTTACTGAGTTCGGAGAACTTCCGAATCAGCTCTTCGTAGATGTAGCCCATCTCCTCGTTTGGGACCTCGTCCGGATGGAGTTCGATCTCCCTGAACTTGCGGACTATCTGGTACAGAAGGTCGGCATCTTCGAGACGATCGATCTGGTGGCCGAAATCGAACTTCTCAAGGACCTCTTGCGTATCTCTATCGAACGAATTGATGTAGTACCGTAGATTCGAATCGAGCTGCTCGGGTTCCTCACAGAGCTTCTCGAAAGTGTACTCGCTCGTGTTGTAGACGTTCTGTCCGGAGACTCGTTCGAGTGCCGGACCCACGTTTTCGACGCCCCGTTCTTCAAGCTCTTCGTACTTTTCGAGGACCTCGTCCTTTGACGGTTCAGTGACACAGTCCAGCCGTCGGAGGACTGTGAGGGGGAGAATTACTTTCTGATATTCAGACTGCTTATAGTCGCCTCGGAGAAGATTGGCGACCGACCAGATGAAGTCGACTTTTTCCTGGAAATTGTTAGCCATTGTTGGAATCGATGAGTGTCGGATTGTTAAACGTGCGGGTAATGTTTGTCTGCTGTTTTATTGGATAATCTATACAATTTCAGAGTTCATTTATTAGGTTCTCATCCAGCATTGCCTCCTGTCCAACGAAGATACAGCCGTCCGACATCGGTTAGTTCGATTTTTTTTGTTCGGCCGTCTGAGTGAGTTTCGACGAGACCTTTCTTTTCGAGTTTTCCGATATGGTAGCTGATCTTCTGTGCAGAGACGCCTAATTCGTCACCAATTTCGCGTCCTATCACGCCAGTCCGTCCAGTCGCATCCCAATCACCGAGTTGCTCTAGAACTCTTTGTTGGGGCTCGCTTAGTTCGAAGGTCAATGGTTGCTTCGGGGATGGTAAGGAAATAACGAGTTCGTCGAGCGGTTCGTCTTCCTGCTGTTCCAAGACATAGTATGGTGTCGCACCAACAAAGAACGCCGAAGATGTCGCTGCTCCGGCCATTAAGTTCGTCCCGCCAGTCATGTTGATGTGTAGATCGTCACCTGCGTGCTCTCGTGCAATTGTGACAATCGTGTCGACGACGCTTCGGAGATCAAAAGCGTCTACCTCTCGTCGTTCGACGTCGTATCCGAATGTCTCCAAGTCATCCTGCAACTTAGCAGCGACGTCGGCGAATTTTTCACTCGGCAACAGGTAGACTTTGTCGACGGCGCCATGTGCCCGGAGCCCCTTTTTGATGTGTTCGGTGGTCCGGCCGTGAGGGACTATATGTATCTTCATTCTACGAGTTTCACTGTATTTCTAGCGTTTAGTGCTCTGTCTCCGTTGTCGTCACTTTCGACCCAATAGGTCACAATGTCTCCGATAGTAGGGAAGAAGTCAGTCTGGCCTACTTTAAATCGTACTCCGTTCCCGTCTTCTCCATCTTTGTAGTCCGTAATATATCCTGCATCGGTACCCCCTGGCCCTGGATTATGATGGAGATCCCGAATGAAGCCGAATCGGTAGGTGGTAGCGCTATCCTGTGGGTTTTCCTCACCTTTGAGTACCTTCTCGCGATGTTCCCTGCGGTCTTGATCCATGTCGAGCGTTTGTCTCCAGAGTATTAGTACGTCCTCCAGAGCGTACCAAAACGGGACGATTGAGCTCACTAATGTTGGATCTGGTCCTGTCCGAAGCGGTTGGACTCGGGTCGGATGGGTAACCACTCCATCTCGGTGTTCCTTCAACAGTCTCACAGCCCACTCGTATGAGATGTCCGGCTGTATCTCTAGAACACCTCCAGCGTACAGTTTGAACCAATAGAATACGTTATCGACGCTATCAGAAATTCTATCACGGTCTCGTTTGTCGGTATAATGAATGCGGTGTTCGTATCCTCGTTCCTCGGCGATTTTCCGAAACATCATTTTCAGACCATCATATAGGGCCGAGGTCTGCGAGCGTTCTTCGAACGCACGTATCGATGATCGTTGAACCTCTCGATAGAATCCTTGAACTTGTTGATAGGGGTCGTCTTCTAACTCGTCAGACGAATCGCTGTGTGAATCGAGAATCTCTTCAAGAATGTCGTCGCAAATCTCGATCTGCTCTTCTAAGACGGTCCCCGTAATCTCAGGCGGACGTTCAGAATGCCTACTCATCGTCCTCACCCCCAGTTGAGAGGTCGAATGGATCATTAGAGATTCGCTCACGCTCCCTCCTAATCTTCTCCTGCTTTTGCTCAAGATTTTTTATCTGACGGTCTCGTTCACGAATTTTTGCTGCTTTCGCGCTGATCTCGTCTCCAGTAAATCCGGGAACGAACAGGTCTTGAAGATCTCCAACATGAACCCGTCTCATAGATGAACCTCCCTTGAGCGTGTCCAGCTGTTCTTGGCCCAGATTCGATTCGAGAAACGCCTTGTAGACAAGGGCTGCATCCGATGAATCAAACCGAATTACAGCCCAATGTTGGGCTGGTGCAACGGGTCCGTTCGGGATATGTACAATATTTCTCTGGCCAAGTGTCGATAGCAAAACGCAATGTTCGTCAGCGATGGTCTGAGCCTCATTTTCTGGCAGATATCTGGTCCCCCTTCGTGGACCACTGTCGTGAAGATCGCTCGGTGAGAGGTACTGGATAGTGTCCTCCTCCTTTGTCTCAATGACATCGGTGGGTCTGTTTCCACGTCGAATTTCGGCAACTGACTCAAGTTTTTCGACTTCGCCAAACTGTGTCTCAAGTTTTTCAAGGACCGATTCTTGCCCCACAATCCTATAGAAATTGAGTCGGTCATCTAGCTCTGATTGCAGAATGGACTCCGCATCGCCGTTATTGATATCGGCAACCGCCTTTTTTAACGCCAGCTCTGGCTCATCGGGGGAGTCTATGATAACGTATTCCACCATGTGATCCGCCGGGGCGGAGTTTTTCGAGACAGTGATAAGTGCAGTGTCAATCTGCGTGTTCTGATAGAGAGGCCCGCTAATGACTTGGATGACGGATTCGAGTTGATATTCCCCGAGAACGACTTGCCGAATCCACCGCGAGCGCATGTTATCCAGAAAGCCAGCAGGGACAGAGATCGTAAGCCGCCCTCCTTTCGAAAGAGTCGACAAGCCCTTTGCAAGGAAAGCGTCTTGAGAGTAGACTCTTCGATCCTCTGCATAAGGGACACTGACGTCCTCTGGTTGTGCATTAAACGGTGGATCAACGATTATGTGTTCGATCTGGTCCGGCAGATTTGGGTCGTTCTCGTTTTTCGCGAGAAAGTCACCGACAAAAATCTCAACATCTCGATCAAGCAAGTCGGTGAAGAATGTGGACAGACTGACGATAGAATCGTTGATATCCAATCCTACACCATGCCCGCCTTCAGCAGCGGCTAGCGAAAGAATGGTTCCACGGCCAGCAGCAGGGTCAAGAACGGTCGCCCCTTCCTCAACACCATTGAGCAGAACCATTTGTCGTGCAACAGAAAGTGGAGTGGAGTAGTCACCACTATCAGAATACCCCGATGTCAGCTCAAAGAGGGACACGAGAATACCTTCATCCGTAGCCTTCAGGTCGTATCCTCTAAAGATGGAACAGACCGCTCGGAACGGGGCACGAATCAATTCACCGTGATTTCGGAATGTCCCATGCCGATCCTCGATCCCTTCTTGGAGATCGTTGATCGTTTCTAAATCATCCACAGTGTCTAAATCGCGGCTTTCCTCGCGCGCTTGGAGGTGAAGATGGAGCGCTTCCAGAAGCATGTCCATCGTTGCGTCTTCCCGCTCTGGGAAGGATCGGAGAGATTCCTGGGCAGCGAGTGCACGCGTAATAAGGAAATTTAATTCTATCTGGGACTGGATTGGTCGAGGATTGCAATGTACTTCCTGATCCAACGGAGGAAAGTCGGGTAGTGTGTTGAATACTGGCTCAGATCCTGAGAAGACAAACTTCACATCTGAGGAGACGAGAGCCGCGTAATCAGTGTCTGTCGCTTCAACCGCTTCCGTCACCTTCTCAAAATCACGGCGTTGTCGGTGTGGCGTCCGAAAGCTGCTACACTCAACTATTAGAAACGGCTGGCTACTGCCGCCCTCTTTGAAAATAGCAAAATCAGGGTAGACTGTAGTTTCATCCCCTAGGCGCGGTTCGATAGTGACTCGCTCCTCGCCGTATTTTTCGATGAGTTGATCCAAGACGGCGTCCCTCATGTCGTGTTCGCTCATACCTTACTGGATCAGCATACAGTATTTAGACTTTCTCACTGATTATCAAAAAACAGCTTTGAATATCATCGGAGCACGCCACTGATCCTCTCTGACGTCATTTATATAATGGCAACTTCGCAAATATGTATCGGGCTGGTAGAAACAACACTGGATGGGGAGCAACGGGATCAGCGATTGTTAGGGCAATAATAGGGAGCGTTGCTGCTCCAGATGGAACCATTCTCGGATTTGTTGTCGTTGGAGTATTCTGGTCCACGATCAATTACAGCCGTAGCTAACAGACCACACAAACGCTGCCAGTCTTGTCTGTAGCTGATTCCGTACTGCTGCATCTATTCCGCGTCGACTGACTCCAGAATACCACCGAGAGGCTTCACGATCAGCGTATCCGTCATCCCAGACGTGTCTAACTCATCGTTGTCAGAAGGTCGCCCGAGCGCTTGAACGCCATACCGTTCGACCATTTCGTCTACTCACCTCTCAGAGATTCCAAAAGGTAGGCTATCCGATTACAGCTCAGAATCAAACTCTTCAGAAACTTTCTCGATCATAGCTCCCATTGAGGAGATCACTTCGATAGCATTCTCGAAACTCGTCCTAAGTGTGTAGCCGCTTTCTGTCTCTTCAAGCAGTTGTAGTGCAGGGTGTGAGAGTAATTGAAGCGAGTGAGCGATCAGCTCTCGATCTG
>LFCJ01004162.1_pt1 | contig 10603 bp, 12 predicted proteins | sample 643141 | NCBI WGS metagenome assembly LFCJ01 (sample SAMN03766243, study PRJNA286221) | soda lake metagenome | biome: soda lake; feature: Kulunda steppe; material: water; isolation source: sample B1-Br-g2 brine of Lake Bitter-1 | place: Russia: Kulunda steppe | collected 2010-07 | reverse complement strand
GGGAGAGAGAGAGAGAGAGAGAGAGAGAGAGAGAGAGAGAGAGAGAGATCATCACTTGAAGTGCTACAGCATGCATTAAGGAAATGATGCCCTGCTTATGGAATGCTGCAGCTACCTTGCATCCAGACCACTGTGCCTCTAGACACGTGCCTCCAGGACATGGCATGGATCCCAAAGCCTCCCTATACTCCCTGTCCAAAGAGGGCCCAAAGCACGTATGAGACCTTGCAGGCAGAAAGCCGTGAACCCACCTTGTGCCCTCCCGCCCTCAGGCGCAACAGCATGCGATCCAGCACATCCATCTTGCCACAGAGTGTGACGAGGGGAGACAGTGGGCCTGAGGCTTGTGCAAGGCCCGCACCAGAGATGGCCTCCTCACCCATTGGGGGGTGCAGGACACTGGTGCAGTTCAGCAAGCAGCAGCAGCAGCAGCAGCAGCAGCAGCTTGAGATGACCCGCACAGTGGCGCCAGGCGTGGTGGAGGGCGTGCGCAGCAGCGTGGGGAGGTGCCACTTTACAAGGCAAACTAATATTCCACATCAGCTGCTCACATGCTAACTGAAGTTGAAAGGCAATGTGCACTGCTCCTGCAAGTGCGGTGCTATGTGGCTATTGCGAGAGGTATTTAGTTTGGGATGCATTTACCAAGACATGTGTATGGATATTTTAGTGGTGCATCATCTCATGCTCCACTAGGACCTGTTTGAAAATCTAAATCAAGAAGCAGGGGTATCAGAATGGACAGCAACAAAGGAACCTTAAACATAAAGCAAGGTAGGTCGGCAGGACAACACCAGCCCAAGCTGGCGCCTGTTCCTCACTTCGAACTCACTTAAATCAATCCAGATCTTTGCCACCCCTTGGCTTTCAGGCTAAAATACAAGGTGACAAGATGTCATTGATGAACTGCATCCTAGCACTGTAACAGAAATTTGCCTGCCAGGTTCGTGAACATCACATTTCTGGCAAAGGAGCCCTAAAAAGCCCTTCAAGTTTGTTGCACTGCTGTCTCCATGCAACCAATAAAATCCCTGCGCAGTTAGGGCCCCCCCATGAGTGCTTTGTAGGCCCCTGCTGCCTACCTGAGCAGAGGGTGGTTGGCAATTTTGCGCAATTCCATGATGGTGTTGTGCACGCTGTTGGCCAGCGTCTGCCCCAATGTCCCAGCCTCGCTGCTTCCTGTCACGCGCTGGCGCAGCTGCAGGTGCATGCATGTGCAGTGTTTTCCTAGAAGACCACCACCGGCTCAGGGTGCTATCACAGTTGCAACAAGGAGTGCTTTGGGCATGGCAAGGGTCAACGACCTGGCCCTGCAAACCCTGCTACAAACTTTTGAAAAGCAAGTGCAAGCGGCCAGGTATGTGGTTCGTTGTTCAGGAAATCAGTCTGCTTTCAACTCTCACAGGTTAAGTGCCAAACTTTAAGGACTTGCCTGGATAAAGGCGTGCAAGGCTTATCCCCTTGGTCGAACCACATGATGATCGAACATTAGCAGCAAAGCTCCTGTGCTATGCCTATGGTTCAAGGTGCTCACAAGCTAAGTAATGCAAGGAATGCACCCACTCTTGCAGTGCTGCTGACAACCACTTTTGCTGTTGAGGATGAGCTGGTGGGGAGGTGCCCTTACGCAGGTGCTCAGCTGTTGGTGGAAGAACATGGCGAGATGGCATGGTGGATAGGTGCATGTGCTCATTTTGCTGGTTAAATTGTGCTGGCAAGGTGGCCTTGCATGCGCACTCACCATACTGTTGAGGGCGAGCTGATACGGCGACATTGCACAGACCACTAGCCGCTCTGTCTTTGAGGGCAGCTCCCGAGCGACAGACTCCTTCAGGCGCCTCAGCATGAAGGGCCGCAGCACCTGCCATATTGAAGAGTCAAGGGCTGGGGTCACATTGCTGTGCACCTGCCATTTTGAGGGCAGCTTGGCTGGAATATCTGCCCGGGCCAGGGCCGCTTCTGTGCACACACCCGCACACTCCTAAATTGAAATTGTTTCTGTCCAGCGCAAACCTTGCATACTGATGCTGTGTTCTTGAGCAGGCACACATTCCAAGCAAACAATGGGCTATCTCAGGCCAGAAAACCCTTGCGCGCATGCAAGTACTGTATTTGAGGAGGTATGTCTGTGGCTCAGCACCCTTTCCGGTGTTTGCAACTTCATCAGATCACAGCATTCGGGGTGCCTGTTGGCAAGACAGGGCAAGCAGCTGACCACTTATGTACCACAGCCTTACACCAGTCTTTATCCTGTCAGGCACCTGGTGCAGACGGTTGGTGGCCAGCATGAACTCCTCTTCGGAAAGGTTGGCCCCTTCTGTGTCCCCGGGTCCCAGCCGCAGAGCCTCCAAGGGTGCAGAAAACCTTGCAACCACACAATTTGGAGTGACATGAATATCCAATGCAAGGCTATGCAATCACTAGAGTGGGTTGGTCGCCACTCTCAAGAACGATCCACCAGCAAAGCATGAGAGACCGCTCAGGGCCTTAGCTGGTGCAGGCTTCCTGGCGAGCGCGGTCGATCAACCTGCAAGGTCAATGCCCCTGTGTGCTGCAATTGCAGGGAAGGCAGTGCACAGGACTTGCACGGCTTGAAGGTTGCTCAAAGCATGGTAGCTCTACCCCTGAAGGGTGAGCAAGGTAGTAGTGAGGACAGTAAGTGTAAGCAACATTATGTCCCCCTCATACTTCATACACGATTTACAACACTCGTCTACGTTCTGTTTCCTAGTTCTAGAGATGTGAGGTCTGATCTGTCGGAAGCTGCTCATGCACTGTGAACTCCATGTGGAGCTGGTTTTGCTTGCCACGGGGCTCACCATTTGTCAAAATCCTCTGCAGGCCCAAATGCGCCAGGCAGCAGGAAGTGCAGCAAGGACCACAGCTCCCCCAAGCGGTTCTGCAGGGGCGTACCTGCAAGCATTTAGAGGGACACGGGAGGCAAAATTAAGTGAGTGGGCATCAGAGACATGACGTGTAAATGGCGCTGTGTAGTAGGAAAATCATGAAAGAAATTGGTGCTGCAACTTCTGAAAATCAAGCAGTAATCAGCCTGCTTTTATGCAAGGGACTGGCGGTGGGGACAAAAGTATGGAAATAAATACCATTGTGACACATGCTGGTCAGTGCAAGCTTGTAATGGGACCTTGTGGCTCTCATATGAACAAGGCAACTAATTAGAAGGCTGCCAGCATAAATGAAGGAAGCAAAGAACTAAGGCCTCCTGGAATTTTGCAGATTTTCCATGAGAAATGTTTGTATCAAAAGAACACTTTTGTAAGTTATACGCGCATGAAAGTGCACACAACCACTAAGCGGGTCTCACCAGTTAGAAGAAGGCGTGATTTGGACTGGTACAGAGACAGTTCAGTGGCTAATTTGCAAGAAGCATCTTTCAGGCGATGGCCCTCATCAATTATGATGTGCCCCCAAGGATAACTGCGGGCATTCACAAGGATGGTCAGATCCTTGTCAGAAACATTCCAATATAAAGGGCTTGTTAGAGCAAAGGATCGGGTGTAACAACATAAAACCATCGTTGATTAGGCTGCGTTGGAGAATGGAAAATATAATGCAGCTTTTTTGTAGCTGCTTACCCAACAGCCCGATCTTAATGCAAAGCTGGAGGTAATCAAATAGGCACTCTCGATTACGCCTTGCAAGCGCAAAATGCCAAAATGCTGTGCACACAGAAATAGACAAGGAAACGTCGGCCTTCCCTCCTGCTGGTTCATACCGTGCAAGTCTAGGCCTGTCTATCTTGGACATCAGGAAGTCATAAGTTGTCAGTAGTACGTGGAAATTAGCAGGACTCTTATTTGAGCGCCTAGAAACCTGTTTGAAGGGGAGATGTGATATGCTAAGCTGTGTTGCTCAAATAGAGATGTATAGCAGCCGGTAATAGGTAAGCCAAGCATGTCCAGCTCTGCTGCAATCTCAACCCTGAAGACACTTAAACTTGTCTAATAAAGAGTTGCACAAAGAGATGGATGTTAGCACTAAGGTATCAGGCATCCATGTGATGAACATGTTCCCTTACTTGTTCTTCATAGATCTTCTCACGGGTGTCAGGACTGCCGCTGTACACAACCACCTGTACAACAATGGAAAAAACAACATAAATATGGAACTCCTCTTCTTCTAGGAGTATGATTGCAGTAATCAACAGGACTGAAAGCAAAAAAACCTGCAGCCCTTCCAATTTCTTGTAGTGAAGGCAACAGAGCAGCAACCCTTCCAATTTAAAGGCAGGTATATCAAGCAGGGGAAATGTGACAAAGCCGTACCCTTTATACAACGAGTGTGTCAACTCCCACCTTCAAGTTAGGAGCGCAGCGCTCAAACTCTGCGGCCCAGTTTGGCAAAACAGATGCGGGGGCTGCCACCAGGTGAGGAAGGAAAGCGCCAATGCCCGCGTGGTTCTCCACTAGATGTGCCATGAGAGCAATAACCTGAATGGTCTTACCTGCTCATGGAAACATTGTTTGTCATTCACAGCCTGCATTCTTGCTCTCCTCTTGGTGAGCAAGCAGATCAGTTGTATAGATACAAAGGTTTTTGAGCGCGCATGCATCTCTGTGTTGATTCATGTGCCACGCTCACAGAGTAAGGTCCAATGCCTATGTGCCTTAAAAAGAGTTTTGGCACAGCGCAGCGAATTGGTTCTGTGTAGCATAAAAGGTCAAATGGACCGGATTGGAAAGTCCAAATGATCATGAAGAAGCCCAATTGAAAATGCTGGTTCAATTCTTAGAAACAAGCTTGTATCAGGTGTGCAGTCTGATGCAATGTGCCCAGCAGTGCTGCTTCCACTGACATAATTTTGTGTTGATCAAGACACTGGTCATGCACATTGGGCAATGGGTATGCACAGAGGGCAATGGGCCCCAATACCTGTGGGCATCACCTCACCAAACTCTGAAATGGAGAGGCAATTGCATGGGGTTTGATCTGGAGATGCCCTTATCACTGTCGCAATACTGAGGGCCAGGGCAAGTGCTTGTGATTATTTTGACATGCGCTCATAGCATTTTATACAGTCACTCCGAACACTCCAATAGAACAAGCCAAGCCATCACAGGCAGGGCAAGCCAGCGTACCCCCTTCAGCCACACACAGCCTGGCAAGCACTCACCAAGCCCCTGCACGGCAGTTCAAACACATGACAGACAGCATGGGTGATGTGAATCAATAATTCAGGGTGGAGGATTGCAGTAAGATATTTTATCCACGGATTGGCACTGGGCAACATCAAACATGCATGTGCAAGCTCAATGCCGGGCCACGCAGGCAAGTGGACAACAAGACGTTTCACTGTCAAGGCCCCACAAGGCTTCACACATTCTCTTGAGATGGTTTTAAGCTAGGGGCCCGCATGCAAGCCCCTTGAGTCAAGCAGCAGGCTGACAATGCGAGGGCATGCGCACATGCGTGGCAGCGGCAGCAGCAGCCCCAGCAGCATGCTTTGGGCTTTGGCACAGAAATCAGCTGACAGCGCCAGCAGCGCTTACATCAATTTGGTAGCCGGAAGGGCTGCCACAACAGGTGTGTGAGTCCTCGCATGCAACACGTGACAAGTGAGCCAGACACTCACCATGTCCTCGCATGCAACACGTCCATGTCCTCGCATGCAGCACGTGACAAGTGAGCCAGGCACTCACCATGTCCTCGCATGCAACACGTCCATGTCCTCGCATGCAACACGTGACAAGTGAGCCAGACACTCACCATGTCATCCGCTAAAATGCCACTCAGGCCGTGGTTTGCCAGGGCCACCATCCACCGGAGACCCTGTGGCCAGGGTCATCATTGGTGTGCGTGTTCATTCATGATCACAGCCTCCACCCACACTTCCATCTCAGCCGCTGGTGCGCAGACGCATGCTGGCACGGTTGAAGGCACAGGCACTTGGAAAGCACAAGCGATGCATGCGCAAAAGGCAGCTCAGCAGCACTTTTGATGCATATGGCACATGTGGACCAGCGCAGGGAGTGTGACAGAGACCAGCGCAGGGAGTGTGACAGAGACCAGCGCAAGAAATCAAAAGGGGAAAATCTGCTGCCGCAGATAGCCCTGCTTATGTCACATAGCTTGGCTTTGCAGCGTGCAGCCATGCAGCATTCAGCCTCAACCGACTAAAAACAGCGCTCTGGACATGTCCACGTCTCCGCTGCCCTTTCCCTTTTACACATGTAGTGTGCTGGCAGGCAAGCGCGCGCGCACACACCTGCATCTGGTAGTCGCGCAGCGTCACCCCTTGGAGCATGCGTGGCTGCTCCTCAATGTCCGCCACCAGGGCGCGTGACAGGGCTGCCCACATCTCACTGCTCTCTAGTACGCTGCCACCGCTGCCTTCCGGCACACCGCTGCCCTGCTGTCCCACACCCCGCTCGGCCAGCTTTTGCTGCGCTGCCTTGGTGCAGCCGTTACCCGTCTGAGGCCCACTGCCAGCTGCCACTTGTACTTGCACGCCAGCAGCCAGCTCACGGCCTTGTGTGCTCAGGGCTTGCGTGCGCTGCGCGTGGCGCTGCAGCAGCTGGGCCAGGCCCAGGCGCTTGGCAAAGGTGGCGAGGCAGGCGCTCGTTTGCTCAAGCATCTCATTCAGCCGGGAGCTGCGGACCTCGCGGACCAGGGCAAGGTAGCCCTGTGTGTGCAGGGCAGGGCATTTTCTCAGGCTGTCAGCGAGCCATCCCTTCCAGATCAGCACCAGGTGGGGCAGCCAAGCCATGACCACTTCTCCTGCCCTCACCTTTGTTGTCGTCCATATGACAGTGTAGCTCCCGTGCAGCCCTGTCACTGTGAGAATTGACAAAATGGCAGCATGCAGACCAAGTCCAAATGGCAGCAGCAGCAGCCGCCTCTTAGCGAGGCTCGCTAGACGGGCAGGGCAGGCGGGCATGCCTCCTTGTCGCTGCACCATCTCACCAGACATTGTCACCGGACCCTTTCACCGGACAGCATCACCGGACTTCCTCACTAGACCATATCATCAAATCAGGCAGGCCTATCTTCATGTCCCTGAGCCAGGCAGGCCTACCTCCGTGTCCCTGAATCAGGCAGGCCTACCTGCATGTCACTGAACCAGGTAGGCCTACCTTCATGTCACTGAACCAGGCAGGCCTACCTCCAGGTCACTGAAGTGGGCAGGCCTACCTTCATGTCCCTGAACCAGGCAGGCCTACCTTCATGTCACAAACCAGGCAGGCCTACCTTCATGTCACAAACCAGGCAGGCCTACCTCCATGCCACTGAAGCAGGCAGGCCTACCTCCATGTCACTGGACCTAAGTGCCTGCACGCGCTTTAGCCGCGCCTCCTCCTGCCTCCTCCGCAGCTCCTGCAGTGCGTCTGCATGCCACGCCTGCACGCCCTTGCACACGATGGCACGCAGGGCGGCCTTGGCGGGGCCTTTCAGGCCTCGGCCTGAAAAAGCATGGGAAAGAGGGACAAAGTGGACTGATCGATTGGGCGTGAGTGAGGGCAAGGACAGTAGGGAACAGAGGTTGGAGACAGTCAGACATGTCCATTTTGCTCTGTGATCAGGTCTCAAGAGTGACTGATTTGCAATGTATCAGCATGATGACACCATCAATGGCGGCCTATAGAGCTCTTGATTTGATGCAGGCTTTTTTATTTGTTCAAATCAAGGGCGCCCAGGGCAAGGTATCCATGCACGCAGGGAATTGGCTTGGTACGTTGGATGCAGCCAAGCAAGGCCATGCAACGCTTTGTGAATTTATGTCTTGCAGATCTGTAACAAGGTATTGGATCTTTATCAAAAAAACATGTGTGAAATTGTGACATGTGCACGCAGGCTGCGTTTATCAGCCACAGGAGCGCTTATTCCGCCCCTGCTGCTCTACTTTCAAACAGCAGCTGCCATGCAGCCTGCTGCCATCTCCCTTTGCACAATCTACGATTTCACTCTGCTCAAGTCATCCTTTGAGCCTCAAGCATAGAAAGTCTGCGTCAAGCCCAGAAAAGACAGCTGGATGCACACCTGCAGGAGTTGCCAAATTCTTCCCTATGTCCTCCGCAGCCACCTCTCTGCTCGCCGCTCCAGCTGTGCTACCTGCACCTGATCCCTCTGCTCCGCATGCTGCTACTCCCACAGCTGCCAAGTGGGAGCTCTCCCTGGCACAGGCTATCACACCCCCAGTGCCTGCCGCCGCCGCTGCTGCTGCTGCTGCTGCGTGGGCATGCATGATGCCCGCCAGCATGAGGCGAGCCTTTGCAGGGTGCGCCATGGCCTGGATGAAGCCTGCGCATGGGCATGCCATGGTCCATGACTTCATTTGTGGTACACCTGAAATCCATGTTTGATGCAGGCATGACACGACCTTGCGTGCATGCAGCCGCGGCATTCCTGTGCCCTGCGCCTTAGAGCGCAGGCATGACACGACCTTGCGTGCACGCAGCCGCGGCATTCCTATGCCCTACGCCTTTCAGCGCGCGCCCTGCGTGTGCCTGGACGCTTGAAGCCTGAAGCTTTTACGAGTGCTAGGGCCTTTGGTATGCTTTGGGATTCTATTAGTCCCTGAACCACACCTCACACTACCTGCCCTGCATTTGCAGTACAGCGCACACCCTGTGCGTGCTCTTCATGTGCTCTGCGTGCTCTTCATGTGCTCTTCATGTGCTCTGCGTGCCCAGCGCCTTGTGGGGGGCAGCTGGTGCAGGACACGCTGCGCTGAGTGCACTGGGGGGCAGCAAGACAGGCAGCTCCTTCCCGCACTCATATGATGGATGTTCCAAAAGTGGAATTCCCTCCAAGGCCAAGCTGGCTGCGCATGCCTGGCTCAGCACACAAGGCGCCTGAGTGCCTTTTGATCACAGAGGCATGACAGAGGCCACAAATACCTGACGCAATCATCTGCCAGTCTACACATTAGCTGTGCCTTCCCACGGCAGCACAGCCTGGCAGCACATGCCTAGACATGCATGCCCAGCATCACACGCCTGGGCTGTGCATTTGCCAGGTAGATCTTGCCTGCCATGGCTGCGGAGAGCCAAGCAGTTCATCCTATGCCACAAGTGCTCCGTGGAAGCAAAGTCGAAGCCAAAAGCCCACACCCACTAGGTAGCCGTCAGTGTGCATAAAAGAAGAGCCCATCCTACCTGCGTACGCGACGCGCCGCAGGCGAAGAGGGGCTTGGCGTGCTGAGATGCACAGGCTCAGCTGCTTAGCCCTCAGCAGTTGGCCCAGAAGTGTGCAAGGCCGAGCTGCTTCCATCGTCTCAGCTGTCACTGGTGCACCTCCTGCCACTGTCACTGGGCCCAATGCTGCATCTAGACCTGCCGCCGCCTCTGATCCCACTGCTGCCACTGTTACTGGTGCACCTCCTGCCATTTTCACCTGGCCCGATGCTGCAACTAGACCTGCCGCCGCCTCTGATCCCGCCGCGGCACCTGTTCTTGCTGCACGCACCAAGCCTGTTGCTGCTTCTGAGCCTGTTGCTGCTGTTGCTGGTATTGATGCTACAGCCAGCCCTGATACTGCCCGCCTTTCTGCTGCCGGCCCTGCAGGTGTGACAGCCGCCGTTGCTGCTGCCGTTGCTGGCACCACTGGCTCTGCTGCTGCCGGCACTCCTGGCGCAGTTGAACCTGATGCAGCTTGCCTTTCTCCTGCCGGCCCCCCAGGCATGACTGCTTCTGATGCCGCTGCTGCTGCTCCTGCTCCTGCTGCTGCTGGCATCGCAACTCCCGGTGCCACAAGCATATGGGTGGGCGATCCATGCTGTGGCTCAACAAAGAGCGGCTGGTGGCTGCCAGAGGTACATGGGCTACAGCCCTGGCAGTCCATGGCTACCTTGACACAGAGCTGCACCAGCTTCTCCACGTGCTGTGCCTGGTCGCAGGACCTGCGCGCACGTGCAGGGATGCGAGTTTTGAGTGCCGCTGAACTTTTACAGGCAGCGCAGCCCGTGCACAGCCAATGCACAGCCCATGCACAACCCATGCTCATTCCATGCACAGCCCATGCCACACAGTTGGACTGCAGGCGCTGCCCAAGCAGGGCCAAGGTACGCACTGTGACCAAGCAAGGCAGCACATGCCCTGACATGCCCGCCAGTCCAGCACCACACTGTCCCTCGCCTCTTCAGATCCAGCACCACACTGTCCCTTGCCTCTTCAGATCCAGCACCACACTGTCCCTTGCCTCTTCAGATCCTGCACCACACTGTCCCTTGCCTCTTCAGATCCAGTACCACACTGTCCCTTGCCTCTTCAGATCCAGCACCAAACTGTCCCTCGCCTCTTCAGATCCAGCATCACGCTGTCCCTCACCTCTTTAGAGCCACCCGCCTCACACGCAGCATGTCTTGCACCGTGCGCGGCTGCCTCCATGCGTGGAACAGCGCACATGTCTGCGAGTGGAGGGATGCTGAGGCATTCAGGCACCCTTGGCCGCCACTGCTGGCGTCGCTGCTTGCGCCCTTGCCCTGCAAGTAAATAGCCCTCAGGGGGACAGTTGGTGTGCTGTTGCTGGCCCCTGCCATTGAATTTGGCACAGAAGGTCCTCCGATACTGGTGCTGGACAGGTGCTTGGGGGCAGAATCCTGTTGCCCCTGCTGCTGCTGCTGCTGCTGCTGCTGCTGCTGCTG
>LFCJ01004161.1_pt1 | contig 10604 bp, 11 predicted proteins | sample 643141 | NCBI WGS metagenome assembly LFCJ01 (sample SAMN03766243, study PRJNA286221) | soda lake metagenome | biome: soda lake; feature: Kulunda steppe; material: water; isolation source: sample B1-Br-g2 brine of Lake Bitter-1 | place: Russia: Kulunda steppe | collected 2010-07 | reverse complement strand
CTCTCTCTCTCTCTCTCTCTCTCTCTCTCTCTCTCTCTCTCTCTCTCTCTCTCTGTTCAGCCTGATGACAAGCTGGTTCAGCGCTGCATGCAGCTACTGTCCGTGGTGGCCCACCACTTGCATGGGCAATCCACGGATGCACTCACACTGGACGGTGGACTGGACTGGACTGGATGGCGCTGCCATGCCTGTTGCCCCCCAACTTGGGCTCTTGAAGAGCTAGAGGGGTCTTCTCCCTGGCGTACTTGTTACAAGGTCGCAAGGAGCAAACAAGGTATTACCGCGAGTTTGTCTTTGACGTGCTCAAATACAGCTGTAGCTGAACTCACAATGGGATCAAATACTCCACCAACTGACTCAATTGACCTCCGGGTCACAGTGCAGCATAAATCTGGAACTGCACCAATCTGGCGTGGCAACACCTCCCCCATCAATTAAGGAAAGGGAGACACATCCAATTTGGTCTGAAGTACCCTTTACCCTTTCCACCTTCGCCGAGCTGCGGCCAATGATAGCCTTCACACTATCCTTCTAGAAGTGGGAAGCACAATCTAAAGCCCTTACAGTTTGGAGCCCCTGAAAAATCTTGGTCTAGATCCTCATAAAGCCTCCAAGCTTGCTGTGAAACTTCGACACGTAAAATTTTGAAAACTGGGTAGAAATACCACTCTGGAAAAATCTATTCAAGAGGCGTGAAAAAACATTTGCAACAATCATCACAATCTTGATGATCAAGATCAGGAGTGGGATACTGCTAGTCACTCTCCTAATCCCCACTGACCTCAGTTGTTTCCTTTCAAAGAAAGCAAGATGCTGGTGGAGGAGTCATGCGGTGCTCAGGCCCTAGGTGACCCCTTCTCCTTTCAGACTGTCTTTGATTTTCTTTCTCAACGGCACAATAGACTCTGCCATTTCATTTCGGACATTATGGACTATTTTTTGGCTGGCGAAGGCCAGCAACAAACCAATCAGCCTAACGATCTGGCTGGCGGTTAACCCTTTTTAACTTAAACTTTAACTAGGTGACCCCTCCTCCTTAATTGATGTAGGCCCTACACTCCCGGGGAGTGCTTCATTGCCTGCATAGTTTTTCCTTTTTTCTTTTTTTCAAGCGTTTTCTTTGAGCTACTAGTAGGTGCTGCAAGAATGGTCCACGATTTCTTGTGCCTTCCCTGTCAGTCACACTTTTTGGACTGGTAGCTTATCCTAAAAACCTTGCATACCTTGTTCACCTGAAACCTTCAATGCTTGCTCCTTTACACCTCAGAAATAAAACAACACACAAGGTGTTTTAGTTTCACAAGCAAACACAAAACATGTACGAAATTGCACCCCTACTTTTACTTAACCTCTGTAGCAGATCCGCTTGATAGCACAAGCGCTTTCCTAAATCATTTGGACAGTTTGTCTACCATGTAGCATACTTCTGTCAGGGCTGGCTTCTTGTGCTTCCTTCTTAACAATTGACATGTCATTCGCGCTGAACACCCCTTGCAGTGCTGCCCTTTGGCTTCCAACCCCCAAACCCTCTTCAAAACCATCATCTCAGATGTCTGGAGGGTTCATGCTTGACTGCACTATCTGCAAGATGGCTGCGAAGCAGAAATTGAGGAATGTACATGTGAGCTTTCATTCAAGAATGCTGTTCATGGTTGCGTTCATTACAGGGCTTGCTCTCAAGAACATGGTAGAATGAGCACCCATTTTCACACAATTACACACATGCACACACACACACAAACACGCACATGCACACGCGCACACATACACACAGCATTCATGCATTTGAAAACATGGAAGGCATTCAAGCTCAAGTTCACGCGCACGCATACCTGAGCCAATGACAACGAATACAAAGAATGCCAGCATGAGGGGTCCAACTGCCAGCTTTTCCTTCTTCTTGGCCTGCGCGTGCACAGAACGCACATGTGCGTTTGTCAGCAGCTCTGTGCAATGCCATGAACCTTCTACTCCTTCTAACAAGAACAACAGACTGACCCTCAGCAAACAACAGGCAGCGCTATTTCTTCCTCTTGCAGCAAATTCATGCACAAGGAGGACCTCCATTTTCCGGCATCTTGCAATCAGCAAGCTGTTGCCTCAGGTATACGGCACTATGTAGGGTGGACTGATGCAGCTGTCTTGAGCGCACTCAATTGTAACATTCCAAGAGAAAGTGCAGAGCGGCCTTCTACAATCTGCAAATGTTGCCTCTCCCTCTTAAGAGCTGCAGGCAATCCTGCACAAGCACCCTTACCCAGCACCCCGGGTCCCCACGCAGCCTCGGGCCCCCTAACTTCCACGTAAAGATCCTTCATACACTCACCATCGACTCTGCAACAGCCCCACGCCTCAGCACGTTCTCGCTGAAACGCGACACCTTGGCGTTCTGAACGCGCTTGCTGTACACCTGCAGGTGTTTCCAGAAAGACAAAGCTACTCAATTGACCTTCGTGACAAGCCCGTCGAGGACCTGCAGTTGGTGGTCCACCAAGAGATCCATGCCCAGCTGGCTAGCCGTACCATTTCGGCCTCACGCTCCGCGCTAGACGCGTTTGCTTTATTGGCTACAAGTGCACGGGAAAATTTTAAGCATATGCATTCGGTACACCCTATACGGATACCAAGTTGCTCTTAAGCTAAATGATCAACTTTTTACTATTGGATAGAACTACAGTGTAAGATATCATGTAAGCTGGAGTGGACGCTGGACGTCATTCCATCATTCCAGTCACAACTTTTTCACTTACCTTTTCAATTCCCATTTAAATAAATAGTCTAGCTAATTCACGCGCAGGTTTGAAACGAGACACTTCCAGAAATAAGTGACGGTGCGTTAACAATGGCTTGTGATTGATTCTGAATTAAGCACTTGAAGTAATCACGCTGGCATTTATGCTTGCTTGCTTAATCATTCTGCGTTTACGATAGGGGTGATTAATCCCAGCTGAATCAGCGTGCACGTGCGCACTGGAAGGAAGTGCAGCTGCGTGCAGCTCAGGAAGAAAAAATGCAAGCCTTGATCGCTTGCATTGCACTGCATGCACAGAGCTGCGACGGTAACATCCTTCCATATCTGTTGACTGCCACCCAAAGCCCTGACGTCAGGTTGGGGGAAGCCAAGAAAAGTTTCTAATGGCTTTTGGCAATGATCCTGTGGCCTTAGAAGGCTTGGAAAGCTAGTAGGGAGAAGAGAAAAGGGTTAGTGTTTTTAACGGTTATCAATTCAAACCGGTGTTTATAAAATCCCTTAATCTTCTAACTGGAATCAGCGATGTAAACACGCCGTCTGGTGCATGCTTTTCTTGGACTCATCTGTATTTCTGCATAGGGGCATTTAATCTACCAAACCTCATTCTTAGCATACATTGGGGAATAACTCCTCGAAGCTTTTTGGAGATGCAGATCCCATGCTTGATCAAGCATTATCAGCTACATGTGCACAACACCTTCTTAAAACACCTGTGCTTGCCCAAAACGGGTGTCTGACAAGCTCAAATGTTCAATTTTATTGCCATTCCTGTATTAAACCCCAAGAAGACCATTCTCTCTGCAATGGTATCAATCACAGATTCATCAGCCAAAGACCTAGCCAATGGTCAGACCTCTACATAGATTCTCTTCTCAATGAGCAGACCAACCATTTCTGGCTACAGGACCCTACCGCCCCACCGCAAGACATTCAGCACGACATTTTGCTTAGCTGCTCAGCACAAATGTACAAAGGATCATGATCAAGGAAGAAATGTTGGCAATACACAGTTCTCGACCTGAGGGGCACAAGAAAGGAATTAAGCAAATGGTTGACCATTTTAGATGCTATGTGAGAGGAAGCGCAGACAAAGAAACAAGGGGCACATGGGGTGGTGTCTCAGGTTTTGAGGAAAGTACAGGGTGCAGAACAGTCACGCCAACACGTGATCATGACCAAAATATTAGCTCTCAAGGGAGATGATGGATGACATCAGTTGCTTGATGGGTCACTAGCTTTTGTTGTCAACTGGATGCCATGCCATTTGGCTATATCCTCCTTTAAAACAGCGTTCACTGCCTGGTGCTGCTTGATGACAGGCAAACCCCTGCATTCATGTCACAGAGAAGGCAGAGCAATTCTTCGTGAATCCTTGGTCCTTAGCGGCTTGGAATACTTACGTAGGAAAAGCTGCAGCTTTAAAGTGGGCGGTTACACAGGGATGAACAATATTACTGAGAATTATTACTTACAAAGGCCCCGGTCACACTTGTGATTAATTAGCCATCTAATTACAATACGAAAAAGGTAATTGATTAGGCAGTCACACTACGTAATTATGGACTTAATAACAACGTGCTAATTGTACTTAGGAAATCGTAATTAGGGGGGGGGGACCCCATTACCAAAAAATAATTAGGATCCCAATATCCTGAAATTGCCTCAGGACCATCATGGAAGGAAAGTATCCATACGAAATGGCCCAAAACAGGTGCCCTTTCAGAAATTTGGACAGGTCCGTGCTTTTAACTCAAGTATCTCCCCTTAAATATTTCTTAGGTGAAACATGGGCAGGAGAAGGAAGGCTGATCACCCTAGCAGCCCTCCTAAGGGCCTTGGAAGAGGGCACGGTGTCTTGCAGGTGTCCTCTGGATTGGTCAGTGCAGGTATCAATGGAGAGCAAGCTACAGAGCTGGAACACGCTCTCAGCAGCTGCAGCCAATGAAAGCACTGCTGCAGCCTAGTCCAGGCCCGAGCGCTCTTCTGCCTACTGCTTGAACCAAGATAGTGCGGCCCTGTAATGTAAGAGTGCTGCTGCACACCACACATGGTCCCCGGGCCCAGCATCCAACGTACAGTACAAGTTCACTTAGTACAATAATTGGAAAAGCCCAGACAATATCAAAAAACTCATATGGTAACTTCCAGCCAAGCATCAGCGCAAAATTTCCAGAAAGAAATAATTATACATATCAAAGAAGCATTGGCATTCTGCCACGCTGGAAAAACTCAAAGTGCATATGGTTTTAAGCCAAGCAGATTTAGCCAAAACATACAGATAGGCATAAACAGAAAAAGTTGCTAAGAAAAGGAGGTAAAGTATCATCCACCACTGCCTGTACACGTGAGCAGAAACTCAGGCAGGTACAGTAAATGTCAGGCAACCGTAGTTCATACTTATTCTAGCAGCCTAGGCTTCTTAGCCTGTCTTGTGTCTTTGACTGAAACCAGAGACTGGGCTGAAACTGTACATTAGGCGGAGGTAGGGGTGGAAGCGTGAGGTTTCGAGTTGCGGTTCAGCCTTTCCTATTACATTACCACTTCTTCAGGCACACCTTCTGCAATGCTTTGTGCAGGCTCTTCAGTGTTATCCCAAACTGGGTATCCAGCTCATTTTATCAGGTAGTGTTTTGTTTCACCTTGGCACTTGGCAGTACAAGGCTTGTGGCACATGATGACATCTACAGCTAAATAGGCTTGATTACTTTCAACACGCACTGGTGGGGGTGCATGCTGAATGAGGTCGGGGAATTCATCTGAAAAGAAGTCTGCTGGTTTTAACAGGCTGGTGTGATTCATTATGGCACTTCATTGTGGGTGGTAGCTTGAGCTTGTAAGCAACAGGAGTCAGACTGTCTTTGGTTTCCTTTCTCAACGGCACAACAAACTCTGCCATATCATCTCAGACATCATGGATTATATAGAAAGTATTATGAATCATTCGACTTATGCATTATGGATCACACACTTTTTTTCCGGTGAAGACCAGCAACAAACCATTCAGCCTTATGACCATACTGGCGGATAACCCTACCTTGTCAACCTTGGAAGCCACAGGAGAATTGACTTCAAGAGCTTTGAGAGGCCGAGTGTATTTGGGATACAGTTTTGGTGCCTCGCCCTCAGGGAGGTGGAGGCTCAGATATTTGGTAGAAGTCTGCATCAAATGCTGACAGCATTTTCAGATATGTTCGTTGCACCGCACAGGTCAGGAGGCTGACGCACCCTCCAGCATTCCCAGAATACATGGAATAAGGACACTGAGGACTTCCTCAAGGAAATCAGTGTCATCCTATTCAGAATATTTGTAGAGCAGAGCTTTCATACGCAGCTTCAACACACACACGAGTGAACAGCCCCTTGAAGTGGCTCCACTCAGGAGTACATCCACAGGTGCATCCACACACACGCTCCATGAGGGTGCAAGCATTGGCAAATACTTGCACCTTCATACCCAATCCCCTGTCACTGGTCCTCAATAGTTCAGTACAAACAAAGATGAAGAATGTGTGTAACAAGGGGGATAATCAAATATGAGGTTAATCAAGTCCTGTGTGACCGCAACCCAACTAATTATGCCAAAACTTAATTACGGGAGATAATTATGGAACTGAATAAAGTCCTAATTAATTATACATGTGACCGGTGCCTTAACATTAACCATCACGTTCATGAACACCCACAAACACATAAATACTCGCATTCATGAACAAGCACACAAGTATTCACACTCCTGAACACATTATGATCAGAAATGAGCACATACAAGTATACGAGTATGAACTCATACTGTGCCGCTTCCATGGTATCGCGAGTATTACTTGACCAGGGGAGTTCAGGCACCCGGGTTAGTGAGAGTGACGTGGCTAATATGCTAGGCTGAAGGAACCTGATGCTTTCCTTTACTTCTTTTCTTTTTTCACAACCTTTACAAGCTATATATTTCCATTAATTCTGCAAGAATACCGTGTGTTGGGTCTTATCACCCTAGGGGCATGAAATTAGATTATCCTTGCCATTGTTTTGTTTGTTTACTATTGGGCTGCTTCCTTGTTTAGCCGAACGAAAATTTGGGTTTCACTTCTTCACTTCCTTCAAGGGTAAAGAAAAAATACACAAATAATATTGTTTTATGTTTGTAAAAGGAAGTCCATGGTAAGCAGACCATTTTTAGCAAGTTTGCTCGCAGATCCTGCAACTCTTCAACCCGGCTGTCTGATCAGGGTGGGGAGGCAGCACAACCCCAGGCGGACGAGGTGGGAAAGGGGATTATGCCAGGTCTGCAATATCACTGGGAGTGCCTGCTTGCCCCAAGCAGTCGATGAGCTCTTGCCTGGACTGGCCTTCAGGCAGCCTCTCAACCCATATCCGGTATATCCGGGGGTACCCGGGACTGATAATCTCCCGGAGGCCCCCCGGCAGAATCTTAACGGTATTCCAGATGGGCTTCTTAAAGTTAACGGTTCCCGTCCGGTTTGTACTTCCCTGTACTTGACACGAGGTCCTCAAATAATATTCTCATTGATTTTTCACATTTTGGGTGTCCGCGAGGCCCCTCAAAACATAACTTTTTATGCAAACTCTCTCAATTTGGCACTTCTTGCCAGCATCGCAGAATTCTCTACTCTTGCATGTCTGTGTCTCCAGACATGACTTCTGATGAGTCGTCAGTGACGACACCTCCATAGGCCCACCCCCTCCCCCTCCTCTTTACCTCTGGCTGCAGCAGCTGCCTGGTAACAAGTACAAGCGCAAGCTGAGAGCTAATTGAGCAGGGGGCCTGAGGGGCAAGAGCTGCACCCCAACAACTTCGGGTGTCGGAGGGGCCTCTACATTGGGCAGCCTCCTGGGCCTACCCACAGGCCTGGAGGGGGGAGGGGTTGGGGCGGACTGCAACGGCTGCTGCTTGCTGCTTCTCATGCTCCTCAACTCGGCAACTCATACCAGGTCAAGGCGGATCCGGGGCTCCCTGGGCTGCCCATCGGTCTCAAAACGCTTCCGCTTCGTGCAGCCTATCACATAGCGTCCTTTGCCCCTTTGGAGCATAGCTCCATATTGGGCCCAAGCCTGGCCCTGACTAAATCCTGAATAATTTGTCACTAATTTTACAAATGGAAATTTTAGCGCCGGGACCCCAATAACTTTTAATCACTTACGATAATCCAAGGAGCGGTACGGTAACTAATGTGTAAGGTTGTCCCCACCATTGGACCACCCCAAACATGGCCAATTTGCTTTCTCACCCCCATGCTCACCCCAGCCCCAACCATGCATAGAATGTTCACATGTTGCAAAAAGCAAGGATCTGTGAAAAGAGTTGCGAAGTGGGGGCACGATGTGCACGCCATCGGCCATTCTGGCACTGTTTGGTACCATTTTGGCAGGAAAAGGGCACTTCCCCAATCTTGCTCCAATCCTGACGCTTTCTAGGACTTGAGCAGCACTTGCATGATGGTTTGATGCAGCAAAGCCGGATTTAGGGGAATGGGCCGGGAAGGTGTGTTTTGCGGGTGCCCTGCCGCGACCGGTACCGAGTTAAGTGTGAAGACAGGAAGTGCGATATCTGCGCAACCCTTGCTGCTTTCAAGCTGGACCAAGCATGAGTAATTTGAATTATTTGGAATGGAGCCGATTGAGGGTGTGGGTGGGAAGCGGTGGGCAAAAATGTTTTTTAATATCTGCCTTTCTTGATCGCACAGCTCAGTAGCAGAGCTTCCCATGCCCAGATTTGCACAGGAGATGCGGCCCAATTCTATACACGTGCAGGCATCTCAAGCTTGGAGCTTGGGGCTGTGTGCGGGAAAAAAGTCTGCGTTGTTCCATGTATATGTACATTCTAATTTTTCCAAGATTTCCTTCCAACCACTGCACCAATTGTTACTCTTAAGACGCCATTGGAACCGGAAAATTTCAAGCTATCATTAACCATTAGAAAAATGGGGTGCTCAGTTTGGGAAACGGTGCAGTGGTTGCCCAAAAAAAGTTGTGCCTTGAGGACCCTATTTGGCCACCTCTGCCTGGAAGGGGTGACCCAGTGGTGGGGACGACCGTAAGTTTATGTGTGGGTTGTGGGAAACATGCGTGAAAATTTCAGATTCTGTATATACGTATACATTTTTGGTGCCGTTTGGTTCCTAGGGATCATGTTAATAACTACTTTACTACATATCACTTGCTTGCAATTTGTTAGTAGCAAAAACAATTACTATTTTCAGAGCTTGCAAAGTATGTAAGTAAGTAGTAATTTTCATTCCTGCCCCCCACGGGCTCTCCAAATCTATCAGTTTGCCTCTAGGGCGTAATGCACTGTTCGATGTGGGTCGGACCAAACAAAAGTACACAAGAGGCGACGGGAGGCCTTGAATCCGGCTGATTCACACCTCCGTGGTGCTGCTACCATTGCTACCAGACCTCTCCTGCACCACTTCAGCCTGTGGGAAATCTGAGGCCAGTGGGGTTGGTTCCACACTCTTCATTCCTAAGGTGCTATAGGAGTGCCCCCCGCTATTGCCCAAGCATGGTGGCCACGCATCCATCCATCCATCCATCCATACATACATACATACAAGGTTGCAAGAGCACACAGAGGAGAAGCGCAAGCCTAGAGAGGGATAGCTCTAAAATGGAGAATTTGAGGAGGGGGAATGGAAGCATAGTCTGAGTGAGCATTTTGCACCTCACCTGAGGTGCACGCATGACACAGAATTCACTTGTAATGGCTCAAATGCTGAGACTGGCAAATACATAACCGTGATTATTTGAGGACCTCGCAAGATTAAGGAGTCGCAGGATCAAAGGAGCCAAATGGTATACTACTGGCTAGTATGTAAATTTCCAGCTCTTAATTTGGCAGTGAACAGGGGATTTAAATGCATATGTACATGTATGAATATATATATGCTGTATACTTATACAGATACCATTCCCCACAACCCTCTTCACGTAAGCTCACACACAGATGAAGACTTGAGCAAAGCTTGAAACCTTTGACGGTTTTTTTCACAGCACCTAGTTGTACATTTCGAGCTCTTGTGTTGTAATTGTGTGTGGAGTTAAAACGTGAAGTGATCATCTAACCAAAGGATTTAGAGGTAAGAAAAGTTTGAAAGCAATCAGCTCACTCAGGCTGCAAATTATGCCGCATTCGTGGCATGCAGCGCACAGACAAGTTGGCTGCTTTAGGTACAAAGGTGGATTGCCTCCTAGTGCTCCAGAAAGATGCTGGCTCGATTCATGATGGGCATCGCTCAACCTGAGATATTTAGTGATCAAACTCACTTGAAATCACTGGCTTCCACCTGCAGATCGAAGCACAGGCACTGGCAGGGCGTGAGCAGGGTCTGCACAAGGCAAGCAAGCAAGTTAGTCAGGCAAGCACGCAAATTATTCGCGGCAAGTACCATGGGTGAGACAGGTGAATAGCCTGCACTGCTCAAAGCCCTCACCTCTATTCTGTACATGGCACCACCTGCATTCCGCAGTGTTAAACAGATCACTCTCAGTACTCTTTTGCAATACAATCTTACTTGCTGGTGGCAGACACAAAGCTGCTTTGGTTGTCAAGTAAGATAAGTGCATTGTCATGCCATGAACTTGAGGGTAATTGTTGTACTTTTCAGGCAATGCAAGTACAATGGTTGGAATCAAAGCAATGTGAAACTTGTTGACTAATGTGTGCATGTATGTGATATGTGCACGTGTTGTGTGCATGTATGTGTTGTGTGTGTGTGTGCAATCATATGCGTGTGAGCGTGCGCACGCCTCTGCATGTGTGTGTTGTGTGTGTATGCGTGTGTGTGTGTGTGTGCGCGCGCGCATGCGAGAGTGTGCGTGTGGGGTGTGTGTGTGTGTG
>LFCJ01004160.1_pt1 | contig 10606 bp, 9 predicted proteins | sample 643141 | NCBI WGS metagenome assembly LFCJ01 (sample SAMN03766243, study PRJNA286221) | soda lake metagenome | biome: soda lake; feature: Kulunda steppe; material: water; isolation source: sample B1-Br-g2 brine of Lake Bitter-1 | place: Russia: Kulunda steppe | collected 2010-07 | reverse complement strand
GGGCCTGGAACAGAACCTGGATACTACGCGAGGTCTTGATAAAAGTAATTTTTAAACGGATTTCAGATAGCGAGGACCCCCAATAATTATTTAATTATTCGCGGTAACCCTAGGAGCAGTACGGTAAGCCTGTTTTTTTTGGATACAGAGCAGACAAGGTAGGTCCTTGATTTCAAGAGGACCATAAATGTGGGGTCCTCCTCTCCCCCCCCTTCCAAAATTTTAGCAAGTTGCAAATTGAGAAACGGCCTTGACTTAAGAGGTCACTGCTGCCCTGTATATCGTTTGGGTGTCCTGGCGCTGAGATTGATGGGAGAGGATGACATGTAAAGGGTGAAACCCATACACGTACTCGCAGTTGCACAACAGGCACATGCTTAATCTTATTTCAAATCTTGCAGCAATCCATTTAAAATGAATATACCAGGACAAGATGCCAAACATATCCAAATACATCTTTTTTGCTCGCTGACCTGCCTGAGTCTTTTATTTGTGAAATGATGTTAATCCTTACAATCTTTGTTCTCAATCATCTTCTTTCTAATGTTGTGTCACTATTTAGCATTAGATTCCTTGCCATCACTGTTCGAATGCTATTTGCAAATAAAAGTGTCGTTTTTTTCTCAACTTCTTACAGGACGGGTACACACCTTTGCACTTGGCTTGCCTCAATGGCCATAAAGAAGCTGTTCTGCTCCTCCTTAACCTGGGTTCAGCACTTGATAAGACAAACAACGTAAGTACTTTCCAACCCAGTGTCTTGCCTCTCTTTTCAATCACACAATTAAACAATTGTTTCAAAACTTGGTTCTCCGCGCATTTTCGTTTCTGATAAATGCTGTTCTTTTGTTGCTACAAATAAGGCTCCTTGCAGAGGCGATTTTATGAAGGCGCATAATGGTTATTTGCTCCATTGGTAATGCCTATGTTGCTTTATCCACGCTGCTTTTTGCTTGAAATTGTGATTATCCCTCAAATGAGTACCCTAACAACTGTAATGTGAGTTTCTCAGATTTCAAGAGTGTTTGTTTGAGATATGTACTTGCATATGGGATAGTTCCTAGCCTCAACGTGTCATATGCACAGTTTTGGTCTGATGGGGAGTTTCAGTGCCTTGCTTTCTTGCAGGCTGGAAAAACTCCCTTGGATTTGGCTAAGGAAGAATCTGAGACAGCAATTGCTGAGCTTTTAGAGGGCAAGATGGCTGACACGGTAAGCCTATCTTTTGATAAGGCTTTGTTCACACTTGCAGGCAAGTGTGCTCCTGTGTTCAGTACTGAGTCGTCATGAGAAGGAACCATGGGGTGGGTCGAGGTGGGAGACTAAAGAAGGGTGTGGATCAATGGGCAAGATGAGGCAGATATTCAATACCAAAATAGGTTTTGGAACTATGTAATTAATTTGTGCTTCAACATTCCATTCAGCCACATCTCTGTTGTGACATTTGTACTCAGTTGTGTGTTCCGTGTGAGTCCTAATGCATCCGTTGCAAGAGCACTTTTTTGAGGGGATTTACATTGAGCTCAAATGTTTATTTGATTTATTTGGGAGATGTGTGGGCGTCTTATGAGCCAGCGATCTTGAGAAAATAGGGACGGGAATGCCCGTCAACATTGATTGCATTACGCTTTTGTTGTAAACTTGGCTATTTGCTATGATACAGATAATCCCTTGGCATGCCCTTTCTATCATGTCCTCGATTCCAAGTGTCACCTTTTGGTTTCTATCTGCAGGACATGGAAGCCTCCTTGCGCAAGGCTTGCTGTGATGGTGAATACAATAAAGCCGTTCAGCTTCTTGATCGAGGGGCGGCAGTTGATGGAGTAGATGATGTACGTGGAAAAGGGTTAGGGTTTAGGGTTTAGGGTTTTGCTGCCGCTGTACCTTTTTTATTCTTTTATGCAAGGACTTGCGGCACTGCTCATTAAGCACAAGAAACAGTGTCTGCATTACATTGTTGTTCCCTCAGCATAAGCTTGTGCACCTGTCCTCTTGTGCAGGAAGGCTTGACTCCCTTGCACCATGCGTGTGACGATGGCCATAAGACTACAGCCCAATTGCTACTTGACCGAGGAGCTGCAGTTGATAGGCCAAACAATGTATGTACATATTGTGTGATTCTGCTTTGTTGAAAATCCATGCGTATGTACACCGCACGGCTTGTCTTTGTGAAAACACCTTGGGATCAGCAAATCAACTCCCCGGCGGCCCGTGGCCTAAGTAGGCTGGCCTTGGCTGCCTGGCAAACTTGGCTAAACACACCTCCTATAGGTTCCACGCAGCATTCAGGTCCCGGTGCATGCGGTACGGGGGATGTGTTTGCTGCACACCCTCGCGCCCTGCCCCAGGGCCAGCTGCCTGGTCCCGCCCTTTCACCCCACCCCTCCCCCCTCCCTTGGACTGCCCTACCTCCACCGCATTGCGCTCCCCCTCTTGATGCTGGACCTCCTCCCACGCGCTCTTGCAGCCAGGGCACTCCCGCAGCCGCATGGACTGTCTGCGGTGCCTGCTCCTGCTCCACACACGATTGCTGCAGCTCCCTTAATTCATCTGGCATTAGCAGCAGCACCTGCACAGGGAGCGGGGGACATTCATGGAATGTTGCAGGTTCAAAGATTGGCAAATGGGACAGGAAGGGAGCAGCGCATGCAAACATGCCGGTACCCACACGGGATTGGAATTTGGCAGCAACCGCAAGCAGCTCCTGCACACGAAGGGCCAAGTCAGGCCACCTCCAACTCTGCAAACAGAGGAACCCTTACCTTACCAGATTTGTCTCCACAAAGCCAAGGCTTGTTGTGCTTTAAGCCTTGCTACATTGATGCTGCACACACACTATTACAAATCTCTGTGTGTATGTGTAATTAATGGTGTTCTATCCTCAAACCACCCCACCCCACCTCTTTCTGAGTTTACCCGCAGGACGGCTGGACACCTTTGCATTTTGCCTGCCGTGCTGGTTGTGATGAAATAGTCCAGCTCCTTTTATCTCGCGATGCTCACGTCAACGAGGCAAAGGATGTAAGTTGAGCATGCTTTAAAGTGCTTGATCCCTTCCCTGTAGCATTGGGAGATGCTTGTGGGACCTTGTGATAAGTCATTTGCACCTCCCAAAGCTGCATTCACAGTGTCTGCATTTCAATATTGCTCCTCCTCTTTGAACTGTGAACACCGCCTCCAAGCCCTACTCGTGCTGTCCGCAATGCCCTACCCTACTCACAGGATGGTTACACTCCAATGCACCTTGCGTGCCTCAACCGCCACAAGAACACTGTCCAAATCTTACTCAACCACGGAGCTGAATTGGACAAGAAGAATGAGGTATGTTTGTGACGCATCAGCTTGATACGCAACCTGCTCGTGCCTGACAAGAGTTCACAGTGCATGCTCATGCCAAAACTTATCAGTAATGTGGTAATTCAGGCTGTTGCTACCGCCTGAGCTGCCCAACAGCACCATAAATAGGTGTTACTGCTCCTAGGGAAATCCTAGCCCGAGTTTTACTCCACGTTCTGGTGTTGCTCCAGCATGGGAAAACTCCGCTTGACTTGGCCAAGCAGAAGGATGAAGCTGCCATTATTGAGCTCCTGGAAAACTGGATATTTAGTGAGGTGAGTCCGCTTTTCCTGTTTTGCCCAAATTTTGGATTTTTTTCTTTAACCTCGAGAATGATAGACATGCACATTATCAGGCTAAGCAAAGCACTGTGCAGCACTGATCGAGTTTGCTTCAACAGGCAGCTTGCTTGCACACCAGAGCCACCTGAATAAATGATAAGAGGAGTGCGGGCATACAAGGAGAAACTTTTATGCTGTCAGTTCCCTGTTTATTGGCCATGCCTTTCAGTAAGTCAGGCAGCCCAGATTGGCATCCTATTGCATACCTGATGACCTGATGCCTGCTTATGACATGCTACAGAGCGCTGGCCTCCCACAACGGTTTCGTCAGCAGCTCTCACTACAAGAAGAACAGCTGATGCACAAAGACCGCCATATACAGGAGATGAGGCAGCAGCTGACGGACAAGGACAAGCAGCTGGCAAGCAAGGCCCAGCAGCTGGCAGACAAGGACAGAGAGATTACACGGCTAGTTGGCTTAAGCTCAGAGGGTCTCCTCAAATACCCGCCTGTGCGGGCCCATGCGCAGAGGGATTGCATGGTCTGCATGGAAACCATCCCCCCAGGGTCAATCATCTGTATGCAGAAAGGCTGCGCATTGGTTTTGTGCCAGGACTGTGCAAGCGAGATGTGCCGTGCACGCACGAGGTCATCTGGGAGTGATGGCAGCAGCAATGGCGAGCTGATGTGCACACACTGCAATCCCAGCCACAGTATTGCCCCGGCAACGCTCGCCCGAGCTGTACCCAAGGCTGTGTTCCAGGGCCTGCAGGTACGTTAATGGTGTGGGACCAAAGGGGCAGTGATCCTCTGGCCTTCACCTGTAAGGTTTGAGTATCTAAGCTGCACATACAATTTGAGCCAAATGCCAGGGCAACTGACTGTGTGACCTGATGCAGAGGTGAATCTTGGGTATGCATAAGTCATGTGGATGCATCTTTTGCTTGTCTTATGCATTGAACATTAGGATGATCCACATGGAGCGGAACCCACTACAAAGGCACCCTTACTCGCTCCCGACCACAGGCCGCACTGAGTCGTGAGCCCGTGCTCGGATCTTGGAAAGCATTCATGGCACGCAACTGCCCTGATTGTCAGAATCTTGCAGCGGTGAGCATTGTGAAAGTTGGGCAAGGCAGACATGCATATGTAACGCAAGCACCTTTTATTTAGTGTATCTTCAATACAATCAATACTGAACCATTGATTTGATGTTGATAGATATTCTTTTTAATTTCGAGATTTTATAAAGGCACGACAAAAATGTAGGGTGTCCCTTGTTTCTCTTGGTCTACATACAAAAATATTGGCTTTTTTGTTATCCCTTGCAATGTTCTTACAAAATTACACACTGCTTTGACACTGTATTTGGCACCTGCATTGTGCGTACCTCTGGCATTAGTCTGCTGCTCTGAGCACTGAGCATTAATGGCTCAGGCCGCCAACAATTATTGAACCCAGTCCACAAGTTCACTGGGCAATGCTCTTCTCCTTGCCATGCAGGTGGCTGCGGGCTTGCCCTTCTACATGTGCACATCAGTACAATGCTCCTCGAAGCACAACCTGTTCTGTGTCTTCTGTAACGTGCCCTGGAGCTTTGGCCACACCTGTGCTGCTCCTATTGACATTAAAACCGTGAGTATGCATGAAGTAAACCATGGCTTACAAAATTATCTGGTTCTGTGACTTTTAAGTTGCTCAACTCTCAGAACATTGCCTGGCATTGTGAAGAACAAAAGGACTTTGAGATGCAGCTGAATGTGCAAGAGTTGCAGGTATGTAAGCAATGTGAAGTCTCCGGCACCCTTTTCCCTTTTGTAGGTTGAAGACATGTTGGCGGTTGAGGCAGCTGCAACAGACGATTCTCAATTGCAGGTGGGTTGCTGCAGCTCCATTCTATGAAGGAGTGTAGCTGAGCAGATGCAAGATGACCTATAAGAAGACGAACAGAAGGAAAGCTACAGAAACCAGGGATGGAGGATTTGCGCAGTTTGAATCATTTACGCATTTGTACCGTTTATCAAACCCGTATCCAAAATGGGCCCCGTGATGCACCTGCTTTGCCACGTTCAGCACCTTGGAAGGGCCCCACAGCAATCCCCTTGACTTAAATAATGTGAAAAATGTACAAGTGTGGACCCAGGGGGATGGGGAGGGGGAGGGGTGTTCGTAAGTCAGTCAGTTACTTAATTGGCATCTGTCAGAGCCTTACTCTCCTTCCCCTCCTCACAGAATCCCACTGGCAAACCCACATTTAAATAAATTGACTTTTTTGTATTTCACCGGACAATTGTCGTGCTGTAAGTTCAAAATAGGTGAATCCTCCATCCCTGATAGAAACACAAGCAGTGAAATCTGTGAAACCTGAAAAAAAAGTGTGCCCAAGGTTTTATACCCCCTATTCAGCCAACTCACGAAAGGTTCATAGTTAGGGCAAAGCTGATAATTCTGCGGGCCTAGTTTGAGTTTAGCCGCAGTCACACACTTTTTGAGGGCCCCAAGGGAGGGTACCATTCGTGCAAGACCTCCAGGAATCCCTTGTGTGGGGTTCTGTCCGTCAGAAAGAGCATGTACTCGGGGAGGATGTCTGAGGAGACAAGGTTTCCCTACACGCTACTTTTCGCTGCAGCACTTGCTTGTGATGGTTTTCCAGGCCGACAGTGCACCAAGCTGTTATGTTAGTGTCAACCAGGCTCACACTTGTTGGGTGCCAATCATGGTGGGATAGCTAGGCAAATAGACATGAGATGGTCATTGCTGACATTTCCTTGGCCTTAGACAGTTGATTTGAGGAGCACTTGCGCGCAAAGTAAATTTTTTTGCATGCGTGAGGACTAATTCTCATATACTGGCAAGGACTGATGCACCATGGCCACATGCACAGGGGAAAAAGGAAAGTGTGCACCAAGTACTGTAACCAAGCTCTGCAAACTTTCCAGCATCCTGTCCTGGCACTCTTCACTGATGGCTCAGGGCCGATTGGCCGTCATTAGGGATGGGTGAGTAGGGTTTGGCATGTTGAGGCTATGTAGAGCCTCTTTAGAGCCTATTCGAGCCTCTGTAGAGTTTCTTTGGCGTCTTGGTCAGACCCTATTTACCATCCCTAAATGCCATGCAAGACCATCCAGGCCATGAGCCGAGTGCTTAAATGAGGGCGCTTGCAGCCTTGCAGGCCCCTTGTAGACAGTGCAGTCCGTGTTGCGTTGCAACCCGATTACAGCATGAGGACCTTTCAGAAGAAGCTTTTTTAGATCTCAATGCTGGTCTTGGGAAGCTAGGAAACATGAGTGTGGTTTCCAATAGAAATGCCGGAAGAGAGGGGTGGTCATGGTGGTGGTAGTGCAGCTGAGTGCAGGTGGAGTGAAAAACAATCTGAAATTAAAAAAGGTTAACATAGATGACCCCTCTCCTTTTATTGATAGACTAGTTTATTGCCTAAATAGTATGTTTAGGGATCGGCGTATAAGGTTATATGGGCCCGGTGTATAACGTTATACAACGTTAAATAACATATAACTTATATGTTATAACTTATATATAATCGGTTATATATTTCTGTTATAGATCTCAGTGCACCCCCAAGGGCAATAAATTTCACCATCAGAATTTAAAGGTACGTGAGGCATGCTGAGTACTGCCCCCATGCAAAAAAAAAGTGAAAAATTATTCAGCTGTCCGCTTTCTGATCTCAAGCCCAAATATAATGTTATACCCAATCTTGCACAGCAACACCCATTGCACCAATTGCTGCTGTTCAAGCTCGTTCATAAGTTGCTCCCAAGCTGTTAGGCTGCCCCCGCTACAAGCTGGCTAGCTGTACCACTCCTCTGGCATGTTTGCCTTCACATAGACAAGCTTCTCTGCTGTCTCAAGGTCAAGCTTGTTGCGCAAGCTGGTGTAGATGCGGTTACCCCATAATACATAACCCCATGCGCTCCAGTTGCGCTCAGCTGCGCAAGATGTGGTGTGGGCAAAGAGCAGCTTGTTGGCAGCCACTGCCAACAGGGGGAACATCTTGTTGGCCTTGGTCAGCCTGAAGTTGCGCAGGAAGTCGGGCTTGGGGGACACGATGATCTGTAGCTTCGCACTGTCAGCATTGTGGTCCCGCTTCACGAGGTGGCGGGCTACGTCGGTGACCTCATGCCAATCGCCCATGTCCAGCTCCATGAGCTCTTTGCTGACTGCTGCTATAACGTTGCTGTCGCCCCTGCCTCCATTCAGGCGCACCACAAGCATGAGCACCTCCTCCTTGTGTTTGGCACTCAGCTTGCCATAGGGTGTGCCGACGATGCCTAAATTCAAATGCAGCACATCAGGCTTGTACCTCTGCCCTAACATGGGTTGCTTGCCTTCCTTGTCCAATACCATCCATTCCTCATCCCCCTTTACAACATCCGCCATTTTGATACTACTGATAGGCGTATGCAAAGAATTGGGCCTGTGGGGGCGCTTGGAAGGCAAAATTGGCACCCCCGATTTTGGCACTGTTATATTTCTGAAAACGTATAACGTTATGTAACGGTCGTCCCCACCACTGGACCCCCCAAACATGGCCAATTAGCATTTCCGCCCACTTGCTGGCCCCATTTCCAGACCCAACTATGCACAACATGTACACATGTCATAAAAAGTCAGGCTGTGTGAGGGGTGGGGGCGCAGCGTGTGCGCCTTTGGCCATTCTGGCACGATTTTGCACCCTTTTGGCAGGCAAATGGTGCATCCCCAAACTTGCTCCAATCCTGCCGCTTTCCAGGACTTTAGCTGCTCTTGCATGATGATTTGTTGCTGCGAAGTTGGATTAGGGGGAGGCAGTCGGGAAGGTGTGTTCCGTGGGTGACCCTGTCGCGACCGGATAAGGGTCCAAACACAGGAAATGCGATATCGCAACACTTGCATGCTTTCAAGCCAGACCAAGTCTGAGGGTTGCAGCCAATTCATCAAATCTAGAAAATTCAAAATGGAGCTAATCGATGGTGTGGGTGGAAAGCGGCGGGCCAACACATTGCATTACATCTGCCTCTTTTGAGTGCACAGCTCAACGGGAGAGCTTCCCACGCCCAAATCCACACAGGATGTGCGGCCCAATTTTACACATCTGCAGGCATCTCAAGCTCGGAGTTTGGGGCTTGGAGTGGGAAACAGCGCGCACTCTTCCAACCTCACATACCATTTTTCCGAAATTGCCTTCCTTTTTCCGAAATTGCCTTCCTTTTTCCGAAATTGCCTTCCATTCACCGCACCAATTTCGACCCCAAGACCACCATCAGAACCAGAAAAATATAAGCTATCCAATGGTGCTCAGGTCAGGAAACGGTGCGGTGGATGCAAAATTATGCCTTGAGAGGCCTATTTGGCCACGTTTGCCTAAGAAAGGTGTGACCCAGTGGTGGGGACGACCTCTAGGCAAGGCATGTAAAATAGAAGGGGCCTCCATAGAAATTTTCTTTGGCAGAAAGGGAAGAAAAGGAACGAGTATTTTTTCTGAGAGAGCACGCAAACAAGTCTTGACAGTGAAAAAGAACATGCACTTCATTTTGTACAGCAGCACAGGACACTTGTCACAGTGGCCATTTCCACCGCGCCAGATGGAGGATTCCACCGCGAGAGTATGTGCTCGCAAGCGAAACCTGCTTACATTCCTCATAACATGTTATGAGGAGCATGTACATGCTTAGGGAGGTCAAGGTGCAGATAGCGAGGAGGCATCAGGGGGGCACCCCCATTTCGCCACTGAGTGCGTGAATCAGCTTGAAGATCTAGGAGGGGACAAGCAAACCAAGAATGATAAGTCATTGATTTGTTGTCACTTTCCACAGGGTTCATGTCAGTAGTGCCCCACCACGCTTTCCTCGTCCTAAACCTCAGGTCAGCAGCGAAATATGAGTAACAAATAGGGAGCCCCTGCAAGAAAGCTTGTGTATAAGTGTCACAGGCTCGCAATCCCTCAGAGGCACGCAAAATATCCAAAGCCCAAGATGTTTTAGCCCGAGGCACCAGCTTCAGGTCTGCATGAAGGGCCTGCTCATGAGTGGCACTGCTAGAGGATAATAAGCTGTTGTAAAACCTAATGGCTTTCACCAGATGTAAATTTCTTCCTTAATTCACGCAAACAGGGGTTACCTTGTTGGCGTAGTCTTTCTTTCTTTCTTTCTTTCTTTCTAATGGCAGCTCTTAACCAATAGAATTGCTGAGGTTCGTGGGCACACTCATGTAATACAGCCCAGTTAGGCGCAGACCGCTTCACACCTAGGGTGCCCTTTAAGAAATTCAAATGCAATGTCTGAAGGGTAGGCTTAAAATCTAAGCCTTAAATACATCACCTCCGCGCAAAAGACCTGAGCTCCAAACCTGACAGCCATACATACCAGCAGGAACTACATATGCCTTAGCTAGCCAAAGGGAAGCAAAAGGTCTGTCACAGAAGGCAATGTCCCGTACAAACCCATGTATTTGATGAGCTGCTGCAAGCATTGGTATGGCTGCATGCTCAGACGAGGCTGTCATGTTGAGTTTCCTGTGATATGTCATGCCAAGGTACTTAAACGAGTCAGAGCACTGCAACACCGGCTAACAAAAAAGTTATTAAGACTCGCCAGAGGGCCGTCGGAATAATGTTTTTTGTTGCAGATAGTCTCGTGGGTCACCAGTTTAATCCGATCCCATCCAAACCTGAGCTTCAACAACCAATATCAGTAAGGAACATGATAGAAAAGAAAAAAAGAAAAGAAAAACTACGTAGGCAGTCAAACCACTCCCTACATCTATTAAGGAAAAGGAGACACATTGGCCCGAAGAGTCTCCTCCAGCATGGAAAATGAAGAACTAGTGAGGATCTGGAGGGTGACAAGCCGCCCCCTGCTCCAGACCAAGACCTTGAGAGCAAGTGGATTTTTCAAGAGCGCGTCTAGTAGTTGACAGTTTATGTGCATAGAGCACAGAATGAGCATGTAACTTAAGGGCAGTCTTATGGGCTTTTTGTACATCAAGGC
>LFCJ01004159.1_pt1 | contig 10607 bp, 9 predicted proteins | sample 643141 | NCBI WGS metagenome assembly LFCJ01 (sample SAMN03766243, study PRJNA286221) | soda lake metagenome | biome: soda lake; feature: Kulunda steppe; material: water; isolation source: sample B1-Br-g2 brine of Lake Bitter-1 | place: Russia: Kulunda steppe | collected 2010-07 | reverse complement strand
GTCTATTATCTAGCCTAAGATTCGTATCGCTACATGCGGTTTATCAACGTAATGTATTTTCTCAGCATATTCGACGTGGGTTCAGCAGACTCTGCCAGTCAGCCAAACCCACAAACTAATAAGGAATCCAACTAAAGCGCTGAACAATCCGAATATGCCACTCTTAGAATTGCCAGACGGCAGCGCGAGTAGGCTTCTAACAGGAATCCACGGCACTCGAGAACCGAACAAACGAACCCCTCGGAAAACCGTCCCATGAGCCAGCCGGACACCAATCAGGATACCGAAATCGAAGTAGAGCGGACACCCTCGTTCAATGGTGTCCGATGGACGTCGTGCTCACTCGAGGACTTCACCGATCTATACTGGAACGAGATCGCCCCATGTCTCGAGGCGGAGGGTATCGATCCCACAAGCGAGAAACCGACCCATCAGTGGTTTCGAGATCATGATGCACGGTCGTTCCTTGCAGCACTACGGCGCCATCACGATCGCTCCTTCGGAGAGTTTTGGAACGAAGATCTCGGTCTCGGTGACGATGATGAGGGCTACGCGTGGGCAACAGAAGACGAAGAAACAATCGATGCCCTGAGCCAGTTCCTTGACCGGCGGAAATCCCGATACAGTCTCTCAACTTCTTCCGTCAACACGCTCCGAACACGGCTAAATCTCTACGTCTATGCGTACCGTGAGGCGAACGGTACAGGCGATCTCCTTACACCAATTCAACGGGAACAAGAGACGCCGGCCTACGAAGCCGTCGACGCATGCTACGCAGCGTTCGACTGGCTGAACGAAGGAACAGAGCGCTCGTACAGTGCCCAGACGCTCCAACGTGTGCGACGGGTCGTCGACGCCTGGTACCAGCATCTCGTTGGGAGACGGATCGCCTCGGTGAATCCTGCGAGCGGTCTCTACGACGAATTCAAGTGGGAGATCGAGGAGTCACCTACGCCAGCCCTTTCGGCAACGCACGTACGGAAACTGATGCAGGCAGCAAGAACCACACGAGAACAGCTGCTAGTGGTAGCATTAGCTGCCTGGGGGCTTCGAGCAAGCGAGGTCGCAGCACTACACGTCTCACAGTTCCATCGTGGTGTTCCCGAAGACGACGTCCCCTTCATTGCGTTTGAGAGCCGCAAGAATGGACCGGGGGAAGTGTCGCTACTGTTTGGCCTCGATATCCTTGACTCCCGAATCGACGAGTTAGCGGACGACGATTCGTGGACCGGGTATCTGTTCCCATCTTCACAAGGAAAAACACCACATGTGACACGAGATACGATCCGCAACTGGTTCCAAGATCTAGCGTCGAAAGCTGGCCTCCCCGAAAGGATCGAAGGTGAGCGGCCGAGTCCGCAGCTTTGTCGTCGCTTCTGGTACGACACCTATACAGCAGTCCTCGAGGGCGTTCTCAAGGGTGTCGAAGACATAGCTGCAGAACAGGGTAGTAGCGATCCTCAGGTAGTCATGCGGAATTATCTTTCAGACTCGAGATCTCGCCGCGTCCGCCGTGAATTCATGCGGGAACAACTGGATGCAGCCTTCCGAGAGAGGTCATAACAGGCAACATAGTCAGCTGCTGGCCTCAGCGGACTCGGTCGTCGGGGCCAGAAAATCCCATTCACGGATGACAAACCCAATGATTTGGATACGGCGCTGGAGGTGCTCCCACTCGCGTGCGATCTTATGGCGACGGTCTTCCTCCTCGGCATCAAGGGCATCGTTGGCGATCGTTCCGCGAAGTTGATTCGGTGTTTCGACATCGAACTCATCCTCCCAGTCCCGGATTTGTGCCTCATTTCGGCGAGGTGATCCGTGAGTTCCTCAACGGTGTGCTCGCTGTCCCGAAGGCGCATCGCCTCCTGCATCACTTGTCGGCGGTAATCAGGGTAGTACGTCGTGTGGGTGCCGCTCTCGTCACGATGGAGGATTCCATCGTCGACAAGCCGTTCAAGGACACGCTTGGTAGGCTCGTGTGACCAGCCCGCCTCGGAAGCGATCCAGTTTGCCGTACGCGGCTCCGACAGCTGTCGGGCGGTCATCCGCACGCGGTCTTCGCCCGTAGTCTGGCGATCCATAGGTCGACTCTTGGAATTCGATTCGTCTTCGGGCATAGTTCAGTCCGCACTCTGTCTCAAATAAATTGAGGTGGTTCGTTCTGTACCGAAATATGATTTCAGCCATCCTGTTGACGCGAACAAGCCGGTCCACAACGATCTCGGAAAATAGGGCCGTGGGCTCTACTGGGGAAGCGGTGTCGTGAAACGATTCGAAAAGAACACCAGTCGCCATCAGTCAAGCTTGTCCAGTTGTCTTTCCTATCCGATGTCTGTATCATGGAATCATGGAATCAGTGATTTTATGAAATAATGAATAATGGAAGCGGCGACTCTGTAATTCCGTGAGCTTTGAATCATGTAACAGCTAGCAGGTGGATTCATTGAGTCCATGATTCAATGACCCAGTGAGTAACTGAAGCAGTGAATTGTGGATTCAGGAATCCCCCACAATCCCAGTCACAGATTCATTGAATCCATGAATCCGTGAGTGACTGAATCAGCGAGTGCTTGAAGCATTGAATCGGAGATTTCATCTCCCAACAATCCAAATTAGAAAATCATTGAGTACCTGAATCAGTGATTCACAGCATCTTTACATCATTGATTCAGTGAGTCACTGATTCAATGATTTGGGAGAGGAGTGGTGATATCGCGCCCTTCAGCCCCTCAGACAACGATATCCGTCATAATCAGATTGGAAGGAACACAACTAAGTGTCTGACATGGATTTATGAGTCATTGATTCAATGATCAAACCATGACCGAGACACCTCGTGGATGGGGCGTCACACCATCGACTGGCATCCCCACGATCGCCTTCGGAAACCAGAAAGGCGGGACTGGAAAGACAACGGCGACGATCAACAGCGCCGCGGCGCTGGCCACTCGCGACCACGATGTTCTTGCAATCGATATGGACCCACAAGCCGACATGACGAAGGGGCTCGGACTGGGTCCAGGCGACGACAACGACCCGTCAAGTCCGAAGAACGAACTCCCCAACACACTGGTCACTGATGACGCAAACCTTCTCGACGTACTCGTCGACAATCCGCGCACGCACGATACCAGGCTATCAGAGATCGTGATTGAGGCCGACGAGTACGACCATCTGAACTTCGATCTGGTTCCCAGTCACAAGGACATGGGCCTTGCTCGAGATTGGATGGACGATGCGAATGCCCGGCTCTCTCTGAAACTCGCCCTCGAAGAGATGGTTGACGACGGATACGACTATGATTTCATCTTAATCGACTGTCCTCCCGACCTCTCAGTCCTGACGGATGCAGCGTTCATCGCAGCTCAGAACGTCTTCCTGGCAGCACAAACCCAAGCAACCTCACGGGATGCGCTGGATGACCTGTGGGATCAGCTGGAGTCCATCGAGGATAACCAGCAGATCGAGATTGCAATCGTCGGACTACTGGCGAATATGTATCGTGACGACGGTCAGTCGCAGAAGTTCCTCAGTGCATTCGACGAGTCCTTCGCATCGATGGCACCGATTTTCAAACTCCCAATGCGAGTGGCGATTCAGCGCGCGTGGGATAACGGGCAAGATATTTTCGAGTGGGAGGACGCAAATGACCAGCAAGTTGAGCGCGACATCTTCCTCGAGGTTGCAAAAACGATGGAACGGGCGTTCAACAAAACGCAGGTGGAGGTGTAAGTATGCCTCGAGGAATGGATAAGCGGTTCGAGGATCCTTCAGACGAAGGAGAAGAAGAGGACGGTGGCACAGAGGAGGAGCCGATGGAGACGTCGACAGAATCAGAGGGTCGTGAAACTAAAGCAGCCACAGACCAACAGTCGAATCGGCAGAGGACCGCATCCACGGCGACTACCGAATCGTCTACAAGTGGAGCAGACGAATCAGACGGCGAGCCACTGAACATCCGCGAGGATTGGGATTCATCCACGATATACGTTGAACCGGAGCAAAGCGAGGATATAGAGATCACATTTACTCGCCTGAAGAAGCAGCTCAAACGTGAGGACATCACGCTAGAGAAGAACAAGCATTTCTATCGCGGAGTTTTTGAGGTAGCATTCGGCGAGCACCAGGAGGAAACGAAAGAGAAGATTCGCGAACTCGCAAAGCAAGACGTCGATCAATGAATCACTGATTCACTGAATTCCGAATGTTGTGAGGGTGGCCAGACATCTGTGGAAGCGCCTGAAATTGATCTTCACCATCTTTGGCCGCCATTGGTCTTTCTTGCACCCTACGGATGTACGACGAATCTCTCCACACCGAATTCGAGGATGAGTTCAACGATCGGCTTAAGAAGTTACTCGATTTTACCGAAAAGGAACTCGACGAAAATGACGAAGGATAGTAGCTAGCCGTTCCCACTACATCGCGACAAATTCTTCTCCTGAGTCGGGGAGATATTCGATGATGCTCCGATGTGCACCGAATTCACTGATGATTGTTTGGAGGGCGTCGACAACCGTCGCGATGTCGCGGTTGAGTTCATGCTCACGATACGTACCGCCATCCTGACCACGGTGCTCCATTCGAGACAGCGTCAGATTGAGGATCTCAAAGTCAGATAGGAAACTACGCATCCGGCGGGCTGTACGAGGGTCTCGACCCTGATACTCACAGAATTCTTTGTAGCGCTGATAGACAACACGTGAGCGAGCTGGCGTCGCATCTTCGGCAGCGAGCGTGGTCAACGCATAGAGAGTTAACTGCTCGTGTTCAGTGAGATCGCGCATGATGTCCATGCTCTGTTGGGCCTCGAGTTTCTCCTGGGCGCGTTCGACGTGGTCAGTCGTAACTGAATCCGCGTTCTCGGTGCGTGCAAGATCGCCAGCTTTTCGAAGGAGCGTAATCGCTCGTCGGGCGTCTCCACCATCCTGTCGACCAAGGGCAGCACACAACGGAATCACTCCATCCTCGAGAGCACTCTGGTGGAACGCGATATCTGCCCGCTGTTCGAGAACCTTCTGGAGCTCTTCAGTGCCATACGGCGGAAACGAAATCTCGGTTTCACACAGAGATGACTGAACCTTTGCGTCAAGCTGCTCTCGGAACGTCGAGTCGTTGCTAACCCCGATGAGGCCAAGCTGAATGTTGTCGATGTATCCGTTGTTGTCTGCGCGAGTAATCTGGTAGAGGAACGTATCATCCGTGATGTGGTCGATTTCGTCGAGAACGATGATAACAGTCCCAGAGAGATTATTGAGTTCATCCCAGAGAAGGCGATAGACTTTGGATTGTGGATGACCGGTTTCGGCGATGTGGTGTTCGGGTTTTCGAAGATTGTTCACCAGACTGATCGCGGCCTGATAGCTCGTGCTGAGGCCATCGCAGTTGAGCGTGATGACAGAGAGGTCGACTTCAAAATGTTTTGCGGATTCCTGGAGTTCGTTTAGCAAGAAATTCGTCACAGCAGTCTTCCCGACGCCAGTCTTGCCGTAGATGAAGATGTTGTCGGGGTACTCACCGTTGATGATCGGCTGTAGGGCTGCTTCGTACTCCTCGATCTCGTTATCCCGTCCGACGATGTCGTCTGGAACGTACTCGACTTTGAGTGTATTCCGCCGTTTGTACAGCGTGTCGTCCGGCTGGAATCGTGGAGTCATATTGTGGTCGACTGATTCAGGCTAGAATAATAACTGTTTCGACCACTGTTTCCGGTATTTCCAGTATAACCACGGCAGGGCGTGAGTTCCGCTATTGGATATCGACCCCACTGTTTCCAGTCTATTGGATGAATGTGGTTTTCATTGTCACAAGAAGGTATCTTTGATAATTTGATTCTCGATGAGGAATTACACCCCACTATTTCCAGTAAAGACATCAGCTCACGAGTGATCAACCACACCCCATTGTTTCCAGTAATTCTCGATGGCTCCAGCTGGATGGTCGCAAAAGATGAGATCCACAGGTTCCAGTATTTCCAGTAAACGGTTCTTTATATAGGGAACAGACACCATCGTTTCCAGTATACTAGGGGAGAATATGAATCGGCAGACAGCGGAGGGGATCACTGGATGAGAATGACAGAACACCCCCTCCCCACTATTTCCAGTAAAGCGCTCCGAAAGAGAATCGTATAGTGAAAGAGAACTCTGAACCAGGGAAAAGTTTATATCCTTGCCGTCCAAGCTAGTCCGTAGGAGAGCTAGAGAGCGGTTGCTGTTAGGTTTGCTTCCAGTGAAACAAAATAACGCCACAGCTCAGGAGACTCTCGATACTAGTTTTACTGGAAACAGTGGGGGGAGAGTGGATGGGATGCGATCATCACTTTATCGTGAAAGCGTATTAGTGGAAATAGTGGTGTCTGACACTCGTCAGACATCCTGCATAGGTTAACCAACAAGTGAACGGGTTTCCGCCTTCTGTTGGTTAATCACCTTTCATGAGTAGAACGACGTTCGAGCCAAGATCAACGAATAACTGAGATCAGTATTTTCAACCCCCACACCACTATTTCCAGTAAATCAACGTCTCTCCGACCGACCTATACGAGGACTAGTTCTCCGGGTTGACTGGGCCTTTGTATTTTGAGCGTATCTTTTCTCCATCCCGCCACTGCCAGTAGTAGTAGCGATTGTCGTTAATCTCCTTCACTGTGATCGTCGCCTTCGACGGGACGTCATCTGGAAGGTCCTCTGGTCGCTCCTCAACCTGGTTGTTCCCTTCGTTTTCCGCTAGTCGTGCCTCTCGATCGCGGTATTCCGCGAGATCCTCGGTGTACCTGGCGACGTGCCGAAGGAGTTCGGGCGAGTAGTCACCGAGTGTATCGACGACGTCGGCGGAAAGCTCCTGTGGGGGTGTCGGTGGCTCGTAGGACATAGTAACTCAACCCGTGTTAACCAACAAGAACGTAACTGGCATAGTATTGTTGGTTAAGACTGTGTTAGGCTGTTCTCCTTCAACTCTCTCCTCTGATGTAACAATTCGCGTAGCTTCTTTAAATATAAGTTTCGTACTGTGTTACGCCGTGCTCCGGCGCATCGAACTCGAGGTCCTCGCTACCGTCGAGCATGGCGATACGATCTCAGAGTTCGCGACGAAGCTCGACCACAGCGAGAGTTACCTCTCTCGTGCTGTCGCGGATCTCGCTGAGAAGGGTTTGGTCTACACGGAGCGCGACGGCCGCCGGAAATGCATCAACACCTCAGATTACCTGGCAGTTGAAGTATATCAGGATCTCGTCTGCCAATACTCCCACATCGATTTTCCCGAGTTGTTGACGGGTAAAGCCCTCGAGGTACTCTATTACCTTGACCAGCCACGGACTGTTGCTGATGTCGCCGAACGGAGCGGCAACTATCGCAACACCGTCAACCGGATTCTCAAACGGCTGCGAGACCGTGGCCTCGTCGGCACTGATGACAGTCGCTACCATTTCAACGGTGACTTCGACCGACTGCACAAGTTTGCTCGCGAACTTGCGCACCATCTCCATCGACAGCACCCCGAATCGGTTGCTCCGGGTGGGACGATTCTCTGGGAGGACTACGACGAATATCTCGCGAAAATGGAAACGGAGATTGACGCCGCACACTTCCACGAGACCGGGCTGGTGCGCTCGGCGCACTTGAAATCCTCGTATTGCTGACTTATCTTGGGACGCGTTGTTCCGGCTAGGCGATGGCCGTCAGTCCATTATGTACTGATGATGTCGGTGGCAAGTTGCATAACGAACCCTCAGCTTCTCTATCTTGGAACAGGGTTATGGTGAATTTGGATAGCGAAGTTGGAATTTCGTTATCTATATCCCCATGGCCATGTGAGTTGGATAACAATGCGACCTGAGGACTTTGTTGAGGGGGCTCCGGGCGAAGTGGAAATGGTCGATGGCATCTTCACGTTCAGTCCGGACCCGCTCCCCCCGGATCTCGACGCCACACACAAGCTGGTTGATGAGAACGGGGATGCGATGTATGCCGTAGGTCAGCTCTCCGATCTGGATACATGGCTCGATTCACCGGAGGTCATTCTGAGTCCTCTCATCCATCGTGAGGCTGTCGACTCTTCGAACATCGAGACGACGACGCGACTCACGCTCTCGGACATCTACCGGCGGGAAGCCGGCGAAGAGCCGGGACAAACGGCAACGGAACGCGCTGATATTACGGAGGCACAAAACTACGTCGAGGCAATTACGACCGGGATTGAAGCGCTCCGTGAGGGTGCTGATTTGGATCGGGACTTACTGTGCCAGCTGCATGAAATCTTACTGCAAGGCGCCCGAGGCGAAAAAAAGAATCCAGGAGAATTTCGTGAAGATCTCGTAGGGATCGATCAGCCGGGAACGCCGCTCAGTAGGGCGCGGTTCGTTCCGACACCACCAGCGAGTATTCCGTATGCACTCCGGAGCCTGCTCCAGTATATCCGGTCAGGGCCTACGCACGCGCCGCTGGTCGACCTCGCGCTGATCCATTACCAATTCGAAACGATTCATCCATTTCAGGACGGTAACGGGCGGCTCGGTCGCCTTCTCGTGATGCTGGCGCTCTACAAGTGGGAGCTGTTGCCCGGACCGTATCTGTACCCGTCGTCGTATTTCAATGCGAACCGTGATGCCTATCTCGACAGGCTGTTGGCTGTAAGTCGAGACGGTGCCTGGACAGAGTGGGTGTCGTTCTTCATTCAGGCAATCGCCGAACAGGGACATGAGGCATATACTGTCGCCCGGAAACTTCTCGCTCTGCGTGATCGTTATCGGGAGCAATATCAAGGCCAGGGCGTCGTCATCCGCGAACTCATCGATTTCATCATCGAACACCCGTATCTCACCGAACCACAGGCGGTCGACGGGTTGGATCGATCACAACCAGCGGTCAATCAGGCTATTCGACGCCTCTGGGACGACGATGTGTTACGAGAGACAACTGGTCAGCAACGAAACCGCCGATACGAAGCCCCTGAGGTTCTTGAGATCGTCGAACCGTACAATCCCTAATCGGGACGAACTGTGTTCCGATCGGGGTTGGGGATACGCAATACCTGTTCCTCCTCGATCCATTCGTCGAACTTCTGCTTCAGCGTCAGGAACTGGATCATCGATACCGAGTGCTCTCTCGAATTCAGGGACATCGTGTGGATCTGGATCCCGTTCGTTCAGGGGTCATCGCTCGAGTACCTCAGCGTCGGGGTATTTTCAGCTGGACCGGTAACCGCTTTTGCACGTTCGAGTTCACAGAGTTCGCGTTGGGCCTGCCGTTCGAGTGCCTCTGATCGCTGAGAGCGTTCGATGACTGCGTCGTCGGTAGCATCCTCGTGACCGATCGTGAACCGCTTACCGCGGTGATCGCGCTGCTCGAGCATCACCGGCCTTCCTCCTGTTCAGCGTATGCGGCGTCTCGAGCGTCTGCTCGGAGGTGGTCGTACCGTACCTCACATCTGTTCGAACAGAAGCGGCCGGCGTATCCTGATCGATCGCGAGCAGGTTCTGAGCAAGTCGGTACTCGACACTCATCACCTCTGCTCAATGGTGACACCTCGGTAGAGGGGCGCCTCAGCGTTTGCCAATGCTGTTGGCTTTTCGATCATTTCCATAATTCACCGCGGGGAACTCTCGTGAGCCCCCGCAGTCCTTCAGGGGGTAGATAAACCAACGAGAACGAGTTTGTTGACCTTCAAAAGTCACAACTCAATGTGAATCTCTAGATCGTCGAGTCTGATTTGAACCTACTTCACGCTGGTTCTGCTGATACATTTAGAACTTGATGGCTCTGGTGAATCACTAGAAATAATCTACTTTCTGAAGTATGACCCAGTGACTCGAGGCAGCATTCTTTGTCAATAATACGATAATCTTGAAAGAATGCATGAAAGTAGATCGAGTAAACTCTGCTACAGACTTCTGGTATCACTCACCCTAACTCTGTATGGCAATCCACCAGAGCCATTATAAGACATTACTTCCTTAAGCAAACTAATAAATGGCTGTGAAATGTAATATCTGCTTAATTCCAGACCCTGAGTATGCCGCGGGAGATGTTAGAGTCTGCCAGAAGTGTGTTGAGGACAGCACACGAGGGCAGATCATCTTCGAGACATTCGATCTGTACGAAGAACTTGCTGAACAGGACGTCCGGTATCTTTTGACGCAACTCTCCATTCACAGTAATTTAGGAGAGCGAATTACACAGCTACCTATTCCAATAGACCATGCTGGTCTCGCTCCGAAGGCGTACAATTATTTGAGTGATATTGTTCTGGAGATTGGCCAGCGATCCAACCACCTGGACTATGAGGCAGTCCTCAACGCCGTTGACGAGACGTATTGGAACTTCGCTCAGGTTGCCACCCATGGCACGCCCCGAGGAATAGACACACTCACGAAACGTGAACAAGCAGTGTATCTTCACGATCGTGAACTCCTCGCCGGAGGGTTCACAACCGGAGGATTGCGACGACTGGTCACATTAGCATGTTATCGTCCATATGATTCCCAGTTCAGGGAAAAATACGGTGCCACAATTGATCAGATCATAGGACTGATTGACGCACTCGCGGACCCGAATAAGCGATCAGTACGATCAAATCATTCCCCCACAGCAACTCTTAAACATCTT
>LFCJ01004158.1_pt1 | contig 10608 bp, 12 predicted proteins | sample 643141 | NCBI WGS metagenome assembly LFCJ01 (sample SAMN03766243, study PRJNA286221) | soda lake metagenome | biome: soda lake; feature: Kulunda steppe; material: water; isolation source: sample B1-Br-g2 brine of Lake Bitter-1 | place: Russia: Kulunda steppe | collected 2010-07 | reverse complement strand
TTCGGCACCACCGACTACGGCCGTATCCAGGCCCATGTGGCCATCGGCCGCGATGCCACCTTCGCGGTGCAGTTCCACCCGGAGAAGAGCTCCCGGGCCGGCCTGCGGCTGCTCGAGAACTTTGTGACCTGGGCGCCCTGAACGGCGCCGGCTCACCCCGACGCCCTGATGCCGGCGCTGCGACGCCGCCCCACGACTTTCAACAGGGGGCCCAGAGTGGCACCCAAGAGGAGCTGGACATGCTGGTGATTCCCGCCATCGATCTCAAGGACGGCAAGTGCGTGCGCCTGAAGCAGGGCCGCATGGACGATGCCACCACCTACGGCGACGACCCGGTGGCCATGGCCGCGCGCTGGGTGAAGGCCGGCGCCCGCCGCCTGCACCTGGTGGATCTCAACGGCGCCTTCGAAGGCAAGCCGGTCAACGGCGAGGCGGTGACCGCCATCGCCAAGCGTTTCCCCGAGCTGCCGATCCAGATCGGCGGCGGCATCCGCTCCGCCGAGACCATCGAGCACTACCTGGCCGCCGGAGTCTCCTATGTGATCATCGGCACCAAGGCGGTCAAGGAGCCCGATTTCGTCGGCGAGATGTGCCGCGCCTTTCCCGGCCACGTGATCGTCGGCCTGGACGCCCGCGAAGGCTTCGTGGCCACCGACGGCTGGGCCGAGGTCTCCAGCGTCAAGGCCGTGGATCTGGCCAGGCGCTTCGCCGACGATGGCGTCTCCAGCATCGTCTATACCGACATCGCCCGGGACGGCATGATGAACGGCGTCAACGTGGAGGCCACCGCTCAGCTCGCCCGGGACGGCGGCCTGCCGGTGATCGCCTCCGGCGGGGTGACCAATCTCGACGACCTGCGCGCCCTGGTCGCCGCCGGCGAGCCCGGCATCCTCGGCGCCATCACCGGCCGCGCCATCTACGAAGGCAGCCTGGATGTGGCCGAAGGCCAGCGGCTGTGCGACGAACTCACCGATTCATTCAAGACCACAGGGCTCAAGTGAGCCGGGAGCAGAACATGGGACTGGCCAAGCGCATCATCCCCTGCCTGGACGTGGACGCCGGCCGCGTGGTCAAGGGCGTGAACTTCATCGGCATCCGCGACGCCGGCGACCCGGTGGAGATCGCCCAGCGCTACAACCAGCAGGGCGCCGACGAGATCACCTTCCTCGACATCACGGCGAGTCACGAGGATCGCGACACCACGGTGGAGATGGTCGAGCGCATCGCCGGCGAGGTCTTCATTCCCCTCACCGTGGGCGGCGGCATCCGCACCTGCGACGACATCCGCACCATGCTCAACGCCGGTGCCGACAAGGTCTCCATCAACACCGCCGCGGTGACCAACCCCGAGTTCGTGCGCGAGGCCGCCGAGCGCTTCGGCAGCCAGTGCATCGTGGTGGCCATCGATGCCAAGCGGGTCACCGCCGAAGGCGAGGCGCCGCGCTGGGAGATCTTTACCCACGGCGGACGCCGCCCCACCGGGCTGGATGCGGTGGAGTGGGCCAGGAAGATGGTGGAGTACGGTGCCGGCGAGCTGCTGCTCACCAGCATGGACCGCGACGGCACCAAGGTCGGCTTCGACCTGGGCGTGACCCGCGCCATCGCCGACGCGGTCAGCGTGCCGGTGATCGCCTCGGGCGGTGTCGGCAACCTCGACCACCTGGTGGAGGGCGTGCTCGAGGGCGGCGCCGATGCGGTACTGGCCGCCAGCATCTTCCACTTCGGCGAGCACACCATCCCCGAGGCCAAGCGCTACATGGCCGAACGCGGCATCGAGATGCGCCTCTGAGCGCCGCAGGAGACGCCAGGATGTCACTGCGAGCGCGACTGGCCACCCTGCTGCTCGGCTTTCTGCTGCCGACCCTCCCCGCCCAGGCGGAAGAACCGGCTGAGGGCTGGCGCGACCGCCTGGACTGGCCGCCGGTGATGGAGCTCGACCGCGTGCTGGTGCAGACCAGCCTCTATACCGACCACTTCAGCCCGGATCCGGAGCACACCAACAACCAGCGGCTGATCGGGGTGGAACTGCACAACCCCGAGCTCTGGTTCGCCGGCTTCGCGCGCTTCAAGAACTCCTTCAACCAGGATTCCCACTACCTCTACGTGGGCCGAGAGCTCACCATGTGGGAGTCCGGCGACACCCGCATCCGCGCCAAGCTCTCCGCTGGCATCCTGCACGGCTATCGCGGCGAGTACCGCGACAAGATCCCCTTCAACCGCTTCGAGGTGGCACCGGGCATCCTGCCCACGGTGGGGGTGAGCTGGAAGCGTCTGGAGACCGACCTGGTCATTTTCGGTACCGCCGGGCTGATGCTCACCGCCGGGGTGCGCTTCTAGTCCCTTGCCCGGCCCGGCGTTCCGGCGTTCCGGCGTTCCGGCGTTCCGGCTAGTCGAGCGAGAGACCGAGGTTGCTGACGCCGTCGTTGCGGCCCAGGCGGCGCAGCGCCTTCAGCTCTTCGCGCCCCGGCCTCAGCCCCTCCACGGCCTCGAGCACGGCATCCTGAAAGTCGTTCTCGTCCGCCATCAGCGGGTGGCCACGCACCAGCTCGGCCAGCCGCTGTCCATCCTCCTCGCCCTCGGTCAGCTCGATAAAGGCCCGCACCCCACCCCGAGACGCCTTGCTCACCTCCAGCACCGCCTCCGGCGCCTCGCCCTGCAGGGTGTCGAGCAGCGCCGCGAGTGCCGCCAGCGCCTCCGCAGCGCGTCGGGCACCGAAGCTGTCATCCTCTGCCGGCGGCGCCAGGGCGGCCAGCTTCTCCGCCTGCAGGGCGAAGTCGATCTTCGCCTCCTTCACCGCCAGACGCTCCCAGACCAGGTCGAGGATCGCCCTCAGCGCCTGCGGGTTGCCGTGCCCGGCCCCCTGGGCCTCGAGCGCCTGGCAGTAGAAAGCATAGTTGGGCAGCAGGCGCTCGCAGAGCGCCGCCATGAAGGCTTGCTGGGAGCGCGGCTCGAGCTCCTGCAGGCGCTGGTAGAAACCGCTCATGGACTCTCCTTGGAATATCAGTGTCTCAGGGCCAGAGGCGTTCGGCCGGGGCGCGGCCGCGGGCATCCAGCACCACGCCCTCGGCGGCGAGCCGCTCGCGCTGCTCCACGGCGCCGGGATGATCGGCCAGCTTGCGCGAGGCGGTGATGACGCGAAACCAGGGCAGACCGTGGCCCGCGGGCAGTTCGCGCAGAGCGCGGGCCACCAGCCGGGGCGTGGCACCGTCGGTCATGGCGGCGATGCGCCCGTAGGTGGTCACCCGCCCCGGGGGGATGGCCGCCATGACCGTCAATATCTGTTCTCGCAGCGCCGGCTTCATGTACCCTTGCACCCCCTGTCGGGTCGTGACTCATCGATGGCGAGGTTCTCATGCATCTTCACCTGCTCCAGCACAGCCCCCACCAGGGGCCGGCACGCCTGGTCGACTGGCTCTCCAGCATGGGGCACAGCCATACGGTGTTCCATCTGGACGCCGGGGAGACGCCACCGCGGCTCGCCGACTGCGACGCCCTGGTGGTGCTCGACGGCCCCCTCGGCCCTGCGGACGATGTCGCCTGCCCCTGGCTCAAGGGCGAGCGCAAGCTTATCGCGCGCGCCCTGGACAGCCACAAGCCGCTGCTGGGCATCGGCTTCGGGGCGCGGCTGATCGCCGAGGCGCTGGGCGCCGTGGTGGCCCGTGGCACCCAGGCGGAGACCGGCTGGCACCGGGTCACCCTGGCTCCGGAGAGCCCGCTGGACCTGCCCGAGCAGTTCGACGCCTTCATGTGGCACCGCGAGGTGTTCGCGCTGCCCGACGACGCCCTGCCTCTGGGTGGCAGCGAAGCGAGCCCGCTGCAGGGGTTCAGCTGGGACGCCGGCCGGGTCCTGGGCCTGCTCTGCCACCTGGAGGCGACCCCGCAGAGCGTGACCGCCCTGCTCGAGCTGGGGCCCACCCCCGACGGCGCCACCCGGCGTCTCAACGCGGCGGCCCGCGAGGCGATGCTCGCCGATCCCCAGCGCTTCCTCCACCTGGCCCCCCTGCTCGACCGCCTCCTCAGCCAGTGGCTGCGCCCGCCGGCGGCCGACTGACCCGCCTCAGCGTTCCGACATGGCCTCAGCGATCCGGCCGGCGGACGCCTGCTCGGCGGACCAGTCTCGGGCGACGGCCAGGCAGCTCTCCCAGTCGCCCACGTGGAGGAAGCGCTGCTCGGAGTGCTTCTCCAGCTGGTAGCGATACATGGGGTCGTAGTACTCGGTAAGCAGCGGCGCCAGCCAGGCCTCATGGGCTTGACGGTTGCCGCGCGCATGCTCGCGGAAGGCCAGCAGCTGGAGGCGCTGCAGCCGATCCAGCCGAGCGCGTCCCAGGCGCTTGCGCAGCCGGGCCAGGGAGGAGGACAGCTGCTTGCGCATCAGCGCCCAGCCCAGCCACTCCCCGCACTGCTGCCGATAGACCTCCCAGAGGTCGTCGATATAGTCCTTGTGAATCTGCGCCAGCCGCCAGTCCAGGGGCATCTCCACCCTCAGGCGGGGGGCCCGCTCCATGGCACGCCAGAAGGTGAGCGGCACGTTGGCCGCCCCGATATGGCGCGACTCGTCCTCCACTACCAGGGGGCCGGGCAGGTCCAGCAGGCGCAGTCCGACGGCGTGCTCGAAGTCGATCTGACTCGGCGCCGGCAGCGGGTGCCGACCGAAGGCCGAGCCCTTGTGGCGGGCGCAGCCCTCCAGGTCCAGGCCGTTATCCAGGGCCTGGATCAGCGCGGTCTTGGCACAGCCGGTCAGCCCGCCCACCACCAAAAGCGGCTGGTCGGCGGCGGCGTCGATGCGCGCGCAGAGCGCCTGACGCATCGCCTTCCAGCCGCCGCGGATGCGTGGCCGGGTGATGCCCGCCTCGCCGATCCACTGCTGGGCGATCTGCGAGCGCAGCCCGCCCCGAAAGCAGTAGACGATGGCGTCAGGGTGAGCCTCCAGGGCTCGCAGCCAGGCGTCGACGCGGGCCGCCCTGGTGCCGCCGCTGACCAACCGCTGGCCGAGCTCGATGGCGGCCTGCTGGCCGCGCTGCTTGTACTCGATGCCGACCCGGTGGCGCTCCTCATCATCCATCAGCGGCAGGTTGATCGCCCCGGGCAGCGCCCCCTGGGCAAACTCCACCGGGGCGCGCACGTCGATCAGCAGCCGTCCCTCTCGCAGCAGGGCAGGGGCCGGTTCGACCTGAGGCAGCTCGCTCACCCCTTCACCCCGATCAGTGCGGGTCCCTCGGCCTTGACCATCTCGCCGAAGGGCACGAGCGAGATGCCGTGGTCGCGGCCGATCCGCTCCACGTCATCCTCCCAGGCGGGATCCACCGAGAGCAGCAGGCCGCCGGAGGTCTGGGGGTCGCAGAGCCACTGCCAGTGGGGCTCGTCCATCGCCGGCAGACGCTCGCCCAGGGCCTGGCGATTGCGCAGAGTGCCACCGGGCACCGCCCCCTGGCGGCGGTAGGCCTCCGCTTCGGCGAGCCGCGGCAGGCGGCGGAAATTGATTCGCGCCGCCACCTCGCTGGCCGCGCACACCTCGGCCAGATGGCCCGCCAGGCCGAAGCCGGTGACGTCGGTCATGGCATTGACGCCCTTGACCCTGGCCAGATCCACACCGATGCGGTTGGACTTGAGCATGGTCTCCCGGGCGAGGCCCTGGTGGCCGGGCTCCAGCATCCCCTGCTTCTCGGCGGTGGTGAGCATGCCCACCCCCAGCGGCTTGGTCAGGAACAGCAGGTCGCCGGGCTTCGCTCCCTTGTTGAGCTTGAGGTGCTCGAGCTCCACCAGGCCGTTGACCGCCAGGCCGAAGATCGGCTCCGAGGAATCGATGGAGTGACCGCCGGCCAGGGCCAGACCCAGCTCGCGACACACCGCCTGGGCGCCGGCCAGTACATCACCGGCGACTTCGGCAGGCAGCTTGTCCAGCGGCCAGCCGAGGATGCCCAGGGCCAGCACCGGAGTGCCACCCATGGCATAGACGTCGCTGATGGCGTTGGTGGCCGCAATGCGGCCGAAATCGAAGGGATCATCGACGATGGGCATGAAGAAATCGGTGGTAGCGATCATGCCACGACCATCGCCCAGGTCGTAGACGGCGGCGTCCTCGCGCCCCTGGTTGCCGACGATCAGCCGCGAGTGGCTCGCCCCCGGGCCGGCCTTGGCCAGGATGCCGTCAAGCACGTCGGGAGCGATCTTGCAGCCACAGCCGGCGCCGTGGCTGTACTGGGTCAGGCGAATGGCACTCATCGGGGTCTCCTTGGCAGGCAATGGGGATATTCTACATCAAGCCAGCCGCCGCTCGAGGGACCCTGGGTCTGCCTGCTACCGGCCGGCGCTTAAAGCGCCTCCAGGGCCTCGGCGAGCTTGTCGACGGCAACCACTTCCATCCCCGGAGGCGATGCCTTCGGCACGTTGCCGCGCGGCACGATGGCGCGGGTGAAGCCGTGCTTGGCGGCCTCGATGATGCGCTCCTGACCGCTGGGCACCGGGCGGATCTCGCCGGAGAGCCCCACCTCGCCGAACACCACCAGCTCCCGGGGCAGCGGACGGCTCTGCAGGCTGGAGACCACCGCCAGCAGCACGGCGAGGTCCGCGCTGGTCTCCAGCACCTTCACCCCCCCCACCACGTTGAGGAACACATCCTGATCGCCGGTGAAAAGCCCCCCGTGGCGGTGCAGCACGGCCAGCAGCATGGACAGACGATTGGGGTCCAGCCCCACGGCGACCCGGCGGGGGTTGCCCAGCGGCGAGTCATCGAGCAGCGCCTGCACCTCGACCAGAATCGGCCGGGTACCCTCCCAGACCACCATGACCAGACTGCCCGGCGCCTGCTCCTGGGTACGCGAGAGGAAGATCGCGCTGGGATTCTTCACCTCCTTGAGGCCGTGTTCGAGCATGGCGAACACGCCCAGCTCGTTGACCGCGCCGAAGCGATTCTTCTGGCCGCGCAGGGTCCGGAAACGGGAATCGGCGCCCCCCTCCAGCAGCAGCGAGGCGTCAATCATGTGCTCGAGCACCTTGGGGCCCGCCAGGGCGCCATCCTTGGTCACATGACCCACCAGCAGCAGCACGGTATTGGAGTGCTTGGCAAAGCGGGTCAGCGCCGCCGCCGACTCGCGCACCTGGGCCACCCCCCCCGGGGCCGAGGCGATATCCTCCAGGTGCATGGTCTGGATGGAGTCGATCACGAGAATCTCCGGGCGCTCCCGCTCGGCCACGGCGAGCACGGTTTCGACGCTGGTCTCGGCCAGCATCTTCAGCCCCTGAACCGGCAGCTGCAGGCGGTGGGCGCGCATCGCCACCTGGGAGAGCGACTCCTCGCCGGTGACATAGAGCACACGGCGGGACTGGGCCAGCTTGCAGGCGGTCTGCAGCAGCAGCGTCGACTTCCCGGCGCCGGGGTGCCCCCCCAGCAGTACCGCCGACCCCGGCACCAGGCCGCCACCCAGCACCCGGTCGAACTCGCCGAAGGTGGAAGAGAGCCGGGGCACCTCGGAGAGGTCCACATTGGCCAGGTCCACCACCTCCCGGCTCAGGGCGCCGGCATAGCCGCTGCGCCCACCGACGCTTCCCGCAGTGCCGGCACCGGGGCGTGACGCGGCCAGGCGCACCTCGCTCAGGGTGTTCCACTCCTGGCAGCTTGTGCACTGCCCCTGCCACTTGCGGTATTCGGCGCCGCACTCGGTACAGACGAAGGCGCTCTTTGCCTTGGCCATGGCTCCTCGCTCTCGGATCGTCAAATGCAGAGGGCGGCCCAGCCGGGCCGCCCTCTGCAAGCGATTGGCTCGTTTTTACTGGCGCTGCAGCTGCAACATCTCGCTGTTCTGGAAACGGCGCCGCTGGGGGTCGATGAGCTCCAGAGTGCTCTCGTCGAGGCGCAGGAAGTAGTAGATCTGACCCTCGCCGTCCGGCGTCAGCTCGTAGACGGTGGCATCCGGCTCGTTGGCGGTGCCGTCCAGCACTTCCCAGTTGCCGGAGTAGTTCTCATCGGGCGGATCCTCGGGGTGGGCGCGATAGGAGGCCTGAAGGGTAAAGGTGCGCTCCTCCGGCTGGCTCTGCTCGTCTCCCTGCATCACCACGTCCAGGTCGATGCCATCACAGTTGCGGCACGGCAGGGTGCCCTGGTAACGCTCCTCATCCACCTCGGCGTCGGGAGCATCGGGGCCGGAAACCGGGCCAGCGGCGCAGCCGGCCAGTAGTGCCAACATGGCCGAGCCTGCAAGCAAGGTCCTGATTTGCATATATGTCCTCCTGAGCAGTGGGCAATGACACCGTCATTCACGGCGGCCTGAGTGACAGCATAACCTCTCACGCTACTGGCGGACAGCCTGCCAGCCCGGCCTTCCTTCAGCCGGCCCCGGGATGGACATGCCCGAAGACGATAGCCAGCACCACCGGCATCACCACCAGAGCCCCCAGGTTGCCGATCAACACCAGGGAGGCCACCTTGTGAGGCTCCTGACGATACTGCTCCGCCACCAGGTAGTTGAGCACCGCCGGCGGCAAGGCCGCAAACACCCAGAGTGCTGCGGCCTGCAGACCTGAGAGCCCCAGCAGCCAGATCAGCGGGGCGGCCAGCACCAGGCCGGAAAGCGGGCAGAGCAGCGCTCCGAGCATGCCGGTCTTCCAGTCACCGAAGTCGATATCGAGCATGCGCACGCCCAGCGCAAAGAGCAGCAACGGGATACAGACACCGCCCAGCATATGCAGGGCTTCCAGCAGCCAGCCCGGGAGCGGCACGCCGGCCAGATTGACGGCGAGTCCTGCGATGCTGGCCAGCACGATGGGCATGCGCAGGATCCGCCACAGCGGCGTTCGCGGGCTGAGCATCCAGAGTCCCAGCGAGAAATGCAGCAGCATCTCGACGATGAACAACACGACCGCCGCGGGGAGCGCCGCCTCGCCGAAGGCCAGCAGCAGCAGCGGAATCCCCATATTGCCGGAATTGTTGAACATCATCGGCGGCAGGAACGTCTTGGGATTCAGCTTCAGCCATTTCACCAGCGGCCAGAGCAGCAGCCCGGAGCCCACCACGATCACCGCGGCACCGACCGCCAGCCCGACGTACTCCTCCAGCGGTGCCTGACCATCGGCCAGCACCGCAAACACCAGCATGGGCACGAACAGCTCCATGTTGAGGGTGTTGATACTGCGGATATCCGGCGTGCGAAAGCGGCCGTAGAGGGTGCCACAGCCGGCGATCAGGAACACCGGCAGCAGGGTGGCGAGGATCTTGGCGGTCATGGGGGTCTCAGTGGATTCGAATCGGCGAATGCGCCCCAGGCTAGCACGGCACCGGCTTGCGCGGCTGCCCCGGGCAGGTCACCATGAGCCGAGCCCCCTACTCTTGGCAACAAGTGAGTGACCATGAGCAAGTTCTGGAGTCCCAGAGTGCGCGAGCTGACGCCCTATATCCCCGGTGAACAGCCACGCGAGCGCCTGATCAAGCTGAATACCAACGAGAACCCCTATCCGCCCGCCCCCGGCGTGGGCGCCGTGCTGCGCGACTATCCCACCGATCATCTGCGGCTCTACCCTGACCCGGAATCCCGCGCCCTTCGCGAGGCGCTGGCCCGGGAGTTTGGCGTCGAGGTCGAGCAGGTCTTTGTCGGCAACGGCTCTGACGAGGTGCTAGCGCTGGCCTTCCAGGCCTTCTTCTGTCAGGAGAAGCCGCTGGAGATGCCGGAGACCACCTACAGCTTCTATCCGGTCTACTGCCGGCTTTACGGCATCGAGCGGCGCGCCCATCCGCTGACCGCCAGCCACGAGGTGGACCTGGCCGCCTTTGCCGCCGACGGCGGCGGGGCCCTCTTCGCCAACCCCAACGCCCCCACCGGCCACGGCCACAGTCGAGCGGCGATCGCCGAGCTGCTCGGGCGAGTGACCGACTCCGTGGTGCTGGTGGACGAAGCCTACGTAGACTTCGGGGGCGAGAGTGCCATCCCGCTGGTAGCAGAGCACCCCAACCTGCTGGTGACCGGCACCTTCTCCAAATCACGCAGCCTGGCCGGCCTGCGCCTGGGCTATGCGGTAGGCTCTCGGGAGCTGATCGAAGGGTTGAACCGGGTCAAGGACTCCTTCAACTCCTATCCCGTCGACAGCCTGGCCAGCGCCGTGGCCATCGCCGCCCTGGAGGATCATGAACACTTCGAGGCCTGCCGCGAGAAGGTGATCACCACCCGGGAGCGCACCCGTACGCGGATGGAGAAGCTGGGCTTCCGGGTGCTGCCGTCCCAGGCCAACTTCGTGCTGGTGACCCACCCGGATCATGATGCCGCCCAGCTGTTTGCCGGGCTGCGCGAACGCGGCATCCTGATACGCCACTTCAACACCGAGGCGCTGCGCGACTTCCTGCGCATCACCATCGGCACCGAAGACGAGATGGAGAGCCTGCTGGAGACTCTCGAGACTCTCTGCGGCTAAGCCCTCCCCACACCCCATGCCAAAAGCCCCGCGCTCTTGCGAGCGCGGGGCTTTTCTCTATCGCTATCGGGGCCTGATCATGAAAAAGCCCCGACCATCGTATGATGATCGGGGCTTTTCTGAATAAGTGCCTGACGATGACCTACTCTCACATGGAGAAACTCCACACTACCATCGGCGCTGAGCGGTTTCACTACTGAGTTCGGCATG
>LFCJ01004157.1_pt1 | contig 10609 bp, 10 predicted proteins | sample 643141 | NCBI WGS metagenome assembly LFCJ01 (sample SAMN03766243, study PRJNA286221) | soda lake metagenome | biome: soda lake; feature: Kulunda steppe; material: water; isolation source: sample B1-Br-g2 brine of Lake Bitter-1 | place: Russia: Kulunda steppe | collected 2010-07 | reverse complement strand
TCCTGCTGCTCATCCTGCTGCTCATCCTCATCCCACAGCCACTCAACAAACTCAACAGGATGAGACAGGACGTCAGGAGGTTCACCTTGTCTGCCCCTGTTTACCAAGATGCAAATATGGATGTTCTGGCCTTCTTTGAATTTTCAAGGATTAAGAGGAATCTCATAATTAATCACAATGGTTGTAAATGCGGGGGTAATTAACTATGGGGTGATTAATTCGAGGGTGATTAATTCGAGTGATCATTCAGAATTAATCACAAACCATTGTAAACGCACCGTAAAAGTATTTTTGGGCGTCGTCGTTGTCACTACTGTAAATAATTTTGCTTGCACGCCAAAAATTTTGAACATTCACCTCATCCTCTGGGCAGCTTTTCTCTGAGCTGACATTGTTCTTCGAGAACTGACACTGTTCAGCAGTGCGCCTAACCTCATGAAGCACCGCAACATGGGGACAGCTGGCACTGCGAGTCCCGCTTGAAAGGGGTTCCCTTTCCAGCTGGTGATAGGTTGTGTGGCATTCATGGCACCTGCCTGGCTAGCGCGCTCACGCAGAGCAACTGCACCAGCTCCTGTGACTGTTGTATACACATGTGCATGTATGTGCACAGTGTGTGCACACCCTCTGCACTCTGCGAATGTCAAGCCTTGAGACCCTCAGGAAATAAGATGTTTGCGGAAATCTTTGCGCCATTTGAGAGTACAGCGTTCCATGTATGTTGGTGGTTTTAAAGCGTGCACTGTGCTCAGTTGCCAGATTCAAAGAATTTCAGGCCTTGCTTGAGCCTTACTTGCTTTCTGAGGTGCCCAACGAACATTAGCTCCTCACTGGTGAAATGCTGCATGAAGAGCCCATTCAAGCAATTACAAGCAATTGTCACAGAGTGCATGCTCAACAATGCAACCTCATTTGTATGCACAACTCATGTATGCATGCGCGGGCATGCGTGTGCGCACACGCACACTTCCAGCACATTTGTGCACGCAATCACATGTACGCGCGCACATTTCAATAGCTCACAGTCTGCTCAATATGAATAACTACAACAGCACACCAATGCTTTTCAATCCAAGATGGCCTGGAACGGTCAAGGATTGCTCATAGGGTTCTTTGTTGGGAGACTCGGTACTTAGGCACAGAGATGTAAGTGTTAATGTGTCCATTCACAGATTAAACATCCTGGGCCAGTTAGAGTCTGTGCAGCTCCTCATGTGCTCTCTCCATTGAGATGACTGCCTGTGCAGCCCAGAAACTTACGTTTTATCCTGACTGGGCAGCACTCATTATTCCTGACGGAAAAACTAAAGCAACAAAGCCTTATATAGTCACCCTCCTAAAGACACAAGTGTTGTGACACCCTATTAGACACTCCAGCAGCAATTAGAGGAAAACATAGATATCCAGAATCAAAAGGCGCAGTTTACATCATTTGTTGCACCTCTTGTTTAACTTGATTGAGCTCACCATTGATCTTAACTGGAAGCAACAGATCTAACGCATGACATGCAATCTCAGGGAAATGCTGGAATTCCTGAGGGCCTGCTATGCCTCTCCACATCAAACACTGCCCATTATACGCACAGCATTATTCCTAGCCTCACCTATGCCTTTCCTGTCATCCCTTGCACATAACTGATTAACTTATCTGGGACCATGATCGGTTACGACAAGAAAAAAGAAAAGGAAAAACTACGTAGGCAGTGAAGCACTCCCTGCATCAGTAAGGAAAAAGAGTCACCTGGGGCCTAAGCACCGTATGACTCCTCCACCACTAAAGAAAGCAAAAGAAGTCATTGGGGATCAGGAGGATGACTAGCAGTACCCCATTCCTGGTCTTGATGATGACTTGCAGCAAAAATTTTCTCAAGAGCGCGTCTGGTACTAACAAGCATATTGAACCGTATGAGCATGAAGCTTCACAGCAAGCTTGGTGATGTTTTGAGGATCTTGTCTGAGATGTGTCAGAGGCTTTAACTATAAGGGCTGTAGATGGTACCTCCCACTCCCAAAAGGATAGTGTGGAGGCTAACATTGGCCGCAGCTCAGCGGAGGTGTTGACAGAGCACGCCGTGCTGGTGGTGAGCGGCTTCAAGCTGGCTCCTAGGCCTGGTGTCTTCACAGTACTTGACCTCCACAAGATGGATGTGCCGCTGATTTGGTGGGAGCTGACTGGAGTTCCGGACTCTGGACGAAGGCTGGCAGGCTGGTGCTGTTGCTGAGAGCCCCTATCCCCTCTGCACCCTGCGCAGGGCATGCCCTACTTTTCAATGCATATCTAGGGTGGACATTTGGCAATTTTGTGCTTTTTTAGTAGGCATTTTAGTTACTGGTATCATCTGGGCGGCTAGTAGTTAGTCTTTGCTTAGAAGGAATTCCTTTTCCTTTCGAAATTGGCGAGGGAAGAGCCATTCTGGGACTGTTCTGTTGGTAGATCCTACAGGGATTTGTAGGTTTTGTAAGGCTAAGCGGTCTTCGCTGCCATTATCCATTTGAACAAAACATCCCTTCAAGGAGCCTGCTTCTATAGCTTTCATGATAAGTCTACATGCGATGCTGTGGTGTAACGATACATATCCCTATCGATTGGCAAGCGCGGTATCCAAGACGGAGCTCTGTCTTTTTACAATTTGGTATCGGATGGGGTGGCCAAGCAACCTTGAGCGCCAGACCAGACCAGAACAGACGCGCTCGGGGCTTGGGTTCAATCCTCGCCGACCAACCCGCTTTGCGAATCCCGACCAGACTGACCAGACTGAGACGCATCCCTTGGGCTAGAATGCAAGACCAAGACATAAGACCGGCGCATCCCTTGGGCAAGGATGCATAAAGACTGACTCCCCGCTATGGCCGGGACGTCCGTACCTAGACCGGGGGGAATTTAACGATACATGTCCCTATCGATTGGCAAGCGCGGTATCCAAGACAGAGCTCTGTCTTTTTACATGTGGCGTTCAGTATTTATTTAGAGACATGGTGTTGACAGAACATTGTCCAGGAAGCGTTGCTAATGTTTTTGTGGGCTAAGCAAAGTAAACCTTTGTAACATAAGTAGTAACCAGTTGTAGTGTTTGTGTGGCCAAGTTTATGTTTGGAGTGCATGTATGTCTTCAAAGCGAGTCAAATGCCATATGCGTGGCCAAGTTAATGTTTGGAGTGCATATGTGCCTTCAGGGCATCAAAGAGATTTGAGAAGTGAGTGAGCTTTGGGGCGGGTAGGTTGGAGGGCCTTGAGGGTGTTGCATCAGAGGGGATATCTCTTTTTAAAGAGATACAAATTTGTATGCAAGCCAGATTGTGTTATGAAAAGGGTTGCCATTAATACCAGCGCATGGCATCCCTGTGTCTGCAAGATTTACGTTGACTTGGGTTGCTTGATACTTGGTCACAGCGTCCGCGCACTCATTGCCAGCAGTACCGGCATGAGGTTTGCCTAAAAATAGGTGTACAGGGTTTGGTGAGTTGCGGATAATTTGCATGAGTATCTTCAAAATTTCCCCTTGTACGTGATGGCGGTGAAGCTCAGGGTGTAACAGGGTAATGTCATCAAGCAAAAGTTCAAACTTTGGATGCCCACTCCTTCCACTACGATAAGAGAAGACTCCCTAAGCTTTGGCCTAGGAGCATGTTTTAGGGCCTGCCCAGCTTATGCTGACCTAACCACTTAATAAAGACGAAAGAAAAGCTACCAATCCTTTAACAAAGAAATTTCTAAAGCAACGTGGAAAACCACCTCGGACCTAGAAGAAAAAAACAAATGGCCCACATTCCAGATTCTGAAACACTTCTGGAATTTAAGGTACGTAACGATGAACATGATCTCTCTATGCCCTCACCTGACAATACCAAGAGCAACCAAGAGCGAAACGGCTTTGCTACAGAAGTCATAAATGACACCTGGAAATGTTTACTTGACCCTGAATTTAGAAACAAATAGACTTTGAAATCAATCCCACAAACCCATAAGCAGATATTACAGCTACATGCCGGAGTAGATTCTGGGTAATGCATTGACCTGGTCAAACCAACACCTAAAGCCAGCCATCCCCTCCAACCCCCACACCAGACAGACCCATCGTCCCCTTCAACAATGCCCCCACCTCTACTCCCCAAAATGAAAAAAACGAAGGTGGCATGCATCTATGATATGATGGGAAAATACAAAGGCATGTTCACTTCAGAGCGCTTCAGCATCCTCTACTAAGCATTCAACGATGCCAACCTTGCTTGAATCCATGATTACAGCATATGTACCCCTAAGAGCTTTGCCTCTGAGCTCTTAGGTCTCAACTCCCTATCTACCCTGCACAACAACAAGACACCCATGACAACAAAGATAAAATAATCCCTGTATGCGTGCCCTCCCCCTTTACTTTCACTCTGCCCTCCAGAATAGTAGCTTAAGAAAAAATGGCATACCCTCTATACCACAACCCCAAATACATCAATTAATGAAGCAAGGACCCTCGCAACAGAGTCTTTGGAGCCATTACTGCCCTTTGATCCAAACTTTCTGGCTTCTCTGTCAGCCATCCTATGTACGAGATTAAATTATGTACGGCACTTTGAGACATGCTCATTATCCTGCCCAGCAAGAAACAGCCACCTGAATGTTCCTTCCAAGTTAAGGAGGGCGGACGGACTAAACGCCTCCCCCCACCTGTGTTGCACCCTAGGAAATATTTCCTCGTCTAACCTTAAATATGCCACCCCCTCCTTATGGATCAGCAAAGAAATCTTGCTTCCTTGCCACAACTGGAGTATGCAAATAGTTGCAGATTGGAACACAGCTGTACGCCTACGCTTAAATAAACAAAACCCAACTTGGATTAGGGACTTGCCTTGTGACTTTTGCAAAGGAAATTGGAAGCACAAAAAAAAACAGTAATGACCCTATTCTCATTGCTTGCCACCCAAGAATTGAAACATGTTTCAAGAAGTTTGAAATGCTTCCTCTTATTTACCAATAGATACACACTTTCAAACACAACCAAGAATCAATTTTCCCTACACAGGCAGCCCATACTTAGCCAGAAAAGTGCCTGGCTGGAAGAAGTGGGCTTACACAAACGGCAGCAGTCAGATCTATCAAGGAAACCAAGTGACGGATGCAGGGACATACCACCCTGACACCTCTACCCCCAGCTTCGTTTAACCAAATGGAATGGGCATCACAGATACCATTGGTAGAGCTGAACTGGCTGCCATCACAGCTGCCATCCTCCACGGCCACTCACATATTGCCACCTACAGTCTTTCATTCATCCATTAAATTAGGAAACACTTGCTTCATTCTGAACTCCACCGCCACCATGTACAAGGGGGTATCTTAAAGATACTCATTCATACCATCCGCTAGGTGCCAAACCCTGTACACCTTTAAAAGTCAAATAGCACGCTGGTATTGCTGGTAATGAATGCTCTGATGCTGAAGCCAGATATCAAGCAAGACAAGTTGACGTGAGCCACGCAGACACAGTGATGCCATGTGCTAGCATTGGTGGTAACAGCATATGTAGGGTATGATTATTGCAACAGGAGGTTGCATTTGCTTACCTGTGCCAGCCGCAAGGGGCCGAAAGGGTTGGGGTGCAAGTCCCCCCGCTCCTTCAGAGGAGTAGGAAGGTGCCAAAGTGGCATCCGCAACCAGAGTTGATCAGACCCTTTTGGCCCGGTTTGTCAGACTGTTACAGTAACCCTGTCTATGACATAATCTGGCTTGCCTTTGAAGGGAATAAGCCCCTAATGTAACAACATCATGGCCTTCAAATCTATCCGCCCAAAATCTTCTGTATAATCTAAATCTCCTAATTGCCCTGAAGGTACACTTGCACTCAAGACACAAACTTGGTCATGCAAACCCTTAAACTGGTTGCTTCTCTTATTATCAAAGCTTACTTTCTACTGTTTACAGGAGTGTTGGCAACTTGCTATTGAATGCCTATTGGACAATGGCTAATTTGTACCTAAAGATGAAAACATTTTACACTTCTGCACAGGCACTCTCTTCAATCAAAAGCATGCTGTCCACTTTAGAACCTCCACTATTCTTTGATGCCCCTTGTGCCAACAGACAGACAGTGCTCTCCAAATCTTCCACATCAGGTTGTCAGCACTAGACAATCTCTGGTCTGATAACTGAGCGCCACAATAATGCATTCAGACTTAAAACAATATCGCAGCAGGCTCCCTAGGGGGATGTTCTGTTCAAATGGATGTTGACAGCATAGACCGTCTAGCACTACAAAACTTGGCCAAGTATCAAGCTAATCAAGTCAAGGCAAATTTTGCAGGCACAGGGATGCCATGCGCTGGCATTAACGGCAACCCTTTTCATAACACAAACTAGCTTGCGTACGAAAGGGATATCCCCTATGATGCAACATCCTCAAGGCCCTCCAACCTACCTGTCCCAAAGCTCATTTATTTCTCTAATCTCTATGATGCCCTGAAGGCACATATGCACTCCAAACATTAACTTGCCATGCAAACCCCACGACCTGCTACTACTCATATTATAAAGGTTTACTTCCCTTAGCCCACAAAAACATCAACAACGCTTGTCCTTCAAGATGAAAAAACACTTTTCACAACCGTACAAGTACCCTTTTCAATCAGAAGCATTATGTTCGATTTCAGACCTTAACCAGTCTTCAATGCCTCCTTTCCCATCACTCAGACAGTGCCCTGCACATTATCTCAGGTTGTCAACACCAGATTATCTCCGGTATGATCACTGAACGCCACAACATCGCATGTAGACATCATAAAAGCTTTAAAAGCAGGCTCCTTTGGGGGGTCAACACCTTCATTGAGCTGCGGCCAATGTTAGCCTCCACGCTATCCTTCTGGGAGTGGGAGGTACCATCTACAGCCCTATGGTTTAGAGCCTCTGAAACATTTCGGTCTAGATCTTCAGAAAGTCACCAAGCTTGCTGTGAAACTTCATGCTCAATTGGTTCAGTATGCTTATAAAGTTGTTAGTACCAGAGACGCCCTTGAGTAAATTTTTGCAGCAAATCATCATCAAGACCAGGAATGGGGTATTGCTAGTCATCCCCCTAATCGCCACTGATGTCGGAATGTTGTTTTTCATTACCAGCCAGGCCGATTACCTTGTGGATTACCAGTTTGGAAATCGGCCTGGTAATTAATTTAAAGTCACCATTTAAGTAATCGGCTGGGAATCTGGTTAGTGATAGCCCCCTCGATTACCAAAATAGTTACTGGGCTGGAAATCAGGACTACCATTACAAAAATGGTAATTGGTGGAAATCAAACAAGAAACGGTTTCCCTGATTTCCAAAATAGTGATTGAATCAGAAATAAGGCTTGTGGTTACCAGTCTGGTAAAAGCTGGAGACCAGACTAGAAATGGTCCCCTCGATTACCAAACTGGCAACTGAGCCAGAAATCAGGTTTGTGGTTATCAACTGGGTAAATGCTGAAGGCCAGACCCGGAATGGTCTTCTTGATTTCCTGATATTAGTAGTGCTTGTATTCAGGCCGATCATCTTCAGGCAAATAATCCTAAATGTCGTAATTGGAATTGTAATTGCGGGAAAACTGACAAACCTTGCTACCATTAATAAAGCAATTCTGTAATAAGGCCAGAAATCAGGGATTAGTTGCCAAATCTGTAAATATAAGAAATCAGACCTTTCACGCCATCCTTGAAGGAGCAGTTGGTAATCAGGTATGAAAAGTGTCTCCTGAAACCAGCAAAAGAATGACTTAAAAAGTGCCGATGGCCAAAATAATCACCTTAGTACGGTACTAAACTTGCAATTGAATTTAAAAAACAATGAGAAAGCAAAAATGTAATTCCAATCAGACTCAGTAGCATGCCATGCGTCACGTATAACCTATAATTCTGAGACTTTTGAATTTAAAACTTGTTTGTGTCTTAGCAGTCAACCCTGCACATGAAATATGAAACAGTGGAACATCGTATTAGAAGCAAACCTGCACTTAGACAAACAAATAATTCACTATCACAGTGTAGCATTCATGCAATTTTATTGTATCAAACACAAGGCTAGTTGAAGTCAAGAAACATCTCTCTTGAAAGTTTGCTCATGGCTGTTAGTTGGAGACAAAGCTACTTACATGGTGAATAAAGGGCTCGTCGTACTTTGCCAAAATGTGCTCACTGCTGAGAAGTGATGCAAATGGAACAACCTCATACCATGAACAGTTGTGCAGTGCATCTGGCTTGATGCGCATGCACCCAGTGGCTGCTGGCTTATCACCTGAAGCTGAGCGGCATTTATGCAGCACCGTAGGGAGGCGAAGTCCTGCTCCAACGGAGTTGTGAGCCATCTGATCCGACCTCGCTCGTTGCTCTGAAGAGCAGGCGCAGTTGGCGATATAAACTATGTTTTCTTTTGGGGCGGCTGATGCTAACAAAGTCAAAGCGCTCTCGTCTGTATGACTTGGGAGTGGCTCTGACGACCTGAGGCACACAGACAATTAAAGAGGAATGATTCAGTGATATGTTGCATAAATACAAAATTTTGGCTTTATAGCAGACAAACAGTACACATTAGGAAAAAGCATGTGAGCTCACGCTATCCCTCCCTCTTCTTCTTGCATCACTCATCATTCTCTGTGTGTGCACAATTACACCCAGATTATCACATTCCAGCTTGTCTGAGGCACATGTGCATTGAAAGTCTGACTCAACTTTGATTCATGGCCTTCGAAAATGTAAAGGCTGCTTCAATTGAGCCTAACATATTAATCTTTGGACACACCTGTAGCCTCCTGGTCCAGAATCATCACTTGCCCAGATTGGCCATCTGCTGGTGATGGCGTTCGCACAGTGACGCAAGCTCTGGCTGCAAGCGGAGGGCATCTCTAGTGTTCTGGGCAGCAGTGCTGGGAGGATCCATTGGAGGCTGGTCACCTGCGCATCGTAGGAGAGGCTTAAATCGTGGGTGTAGGTACATGGCTCCCTCATCTGGAAGCATAGTCAATAAGTCTAGCGCTGACCTTCACATTTCCGTATTCATTCGCTAATGTCTTTCAAAACAAGGCATGGAAACATACCAGCAGCCAACATTTGGTGTGCATGCCAAGCTATGGCCTATTCCATCAACACATCGCAGCTCCCCTCAGAAGTCAGCCCTTGCAATAAGTAAGGAAGAACCTTGCTGACAATAGCATGCTCATGGCCTTGAAACGGACTTGCATCAAAGAAGTAGCCATAATTAAGGCTGATGGACAGCTCTACGTCATAGTACCTATGAGGCAGAAGGGCATCACAAAAAGAGCATTGCCATAAGCTAACTGCCATGAGTATAAGCTATATATACTATAAGCATTTTAACAGACGACCAAAGCGACTTTATGAACATGTGTATGTGACAGGCAGATCGAATCAGGATGAGGTCCTGTTGCATGCATGCCTTCTCTGAATTTGTTACATGTACGAGAACATGCCTTTCATACACCAAACTTCAGCTTCACCATTCAGTGAATGTTAAACAGCACTTGATGTAAAATCCTCACGCAAACCTTTGGTTGCGTCTTAGTAGCCTTGACCTCTCTTGGGAGCCTCATTTACAAAATAAGCCTCTCGCAAATGCGCAAGACAAGCCATGTCACACCAAGGTGGTCATCATGCAAATTTTCGTACGTGAGCTTCAGATGTATGTTGACAACCTGTACAAGTAGTAGCAGAGAATCATTGAGACTGGCGAGGAAATAATAAGTGTCAGAGGCCGCCACATGCCTGTAACCCCCCCCCCCCAACCCCAGCCTTGGCGTACAATAAAGAGCAGAATTTTTGAAGGTGGTTCACCAGTTGAACCCAATACTGCCATCTGCACGCCTCCTCACCCTCTTGTTTGAATACAGATGCAGGCACTGCCCAGGGAGCACCTCAGGGGCAGGCAAGTGCTGGCAGATGGTGTGCACACAGATGCAGACACTGCAAACAGATGCAGGCACTGCCCAGGAGGTAGCTTAGGGGCAGGCACGTGCTGGCAGGTGGTGTGCACACAGATGCCGATGAAGTCGAGCAGAATAGCAACCACCCTGCAAACTTGCATGTCAAGCCCCTGAATAAGGTACCCTGCTGTCATTTTTCTCAAACCCTCATTTGTGGTAATGTTTAAGGTTGAATATGCGCTTCTTGTCATCATCAATGCTTCTTGTCACCATCAGTGCGGGGGGCTTGCGCAAGCAAAAGGATGGCGGGGGGGCGGGATAAAAGCTTTATGAGAGGCCAGTACAGGTGCGCTCCCAAGCAGGGGTGACCAGGAATGTCCTTATTTATGTCCAAAATTTGCTCAAGCCGCCGAGAGAAGGGGCCAATGCCTTTCATTGATAACACTATCAAATTGCCCAATATTGCATTCCAGGAGTGTCAACAACGCTTTTTTAATGCTGAAATTACAGCAGATAAATATGATTGGGCCAGATAAATATGATTAGGCCAGGCCGAGCATGCTTATAACTGGACACTACCCAGCTGGCTTTTGTTTGTTTGTTACAAGACGCGAGCGGACACAGCAATGTCCTTAAGGCAGGCAAGGCAGAAGAGCTGAAAAACGCTAGGAAAAGGAGAACTGCCAGAAAAGCCAACTAGCTAAGATGATGCCCC
>LFCJ01004155.1_pt1 | contig 10612 bp, 9 predicted proteins | sample 643141 | NCBI WGS metagenome assembly LFCJ01 (sample SAMN03766243, study PRJNA286221) | soda lake metagenome | biome: soda lake; feature: Kulunda steppe; material: water; isolation source: sample B1-Br-g2 brine of Lake Bitter-1 | place: Russia: Kulunda steppe | collected 2010-07 | reverse complement strand
GCGGTGGAATCCTCCATCTGGCGCGGTGGAAATGGCAACTGTGACAAGTGTTCCTGTGCTGCTGTTCAAAATGAGGTGCATGTTCTTTTCCACTGTCAAGACTTGTTTGTGTGCTCTCTCAGAAGAACGTACACTTTCCTTTTCTTCCCTTTCTGCCAATCCTTTTCCATGGAGGCCCCTTATATTCCACATGCCTTGCCTAGTCAGACTGTTTTTGATTTTCTTTCACGGCACAATAGACTCTGCCATTTCATTTCGGACATTATGGACTATTTCTTGGCTGGCGAAGACCAGCAACAAACCAATCAGCCTAACGATCTGGCTGGCGGTTAACCCCTTTAAACTTTAAATTTTATAAGGAGATGAATCATGTCATGGAGACGAAGCATCCCTTCAGTTCAACTGGACAAAGTTTTTCCACTCACCAATCAAGGTCTCGAGTCAACCTATGGCCTCTGCAAGACTCTTGCATCGGATGTTTGATCATCTTCGATGATAAACACTCATAGATTTGAACCAGGCCAGAGACACTTCAAGAAGACTCTTCTTGTCGGATAGACAGCATGTTACTGAGCTGCCCAACACTGAAAGCCACACTGTTTGAAGGCCATGTGGGTTACAATTCATTCAAGGTCCATTCAGATAACAGGCCAGATTAATGACGCATTTGAATCCCATCCGATTCAGGGGGCATTCCATGCCAGTATGACTTGATTCAAATCATTCAAATCATGATGCCCACTTGCATGCCATCGATTCAAGTGACATCTAGTTTGATCTTGATTTAAACGAAGCACCCCTTTCAGATGTTTTCTTGAGGCACCCTGAAGGCCACGTGTTAAACTCTCAATACATTGGAAAGGAAGAGAAACCTAACCAAGGACAGTCGTTTGCTACTGAGAGGCTCAGTGCAAAACTTACACTTAGCAAGTGACCGTTAGATTGTCTAGGATAAATACTTACTGGCTTACGAACCAGAACACGTCCGAAAAAGAACCTATGTAGGCAGTCACTGTTTACACCGTGCATAAGTCCAGACATCAATCAAGGAAAAGAGGGCTCCCAGGGCCAGGGTGCCGTGTGACCCATCCGCCAGAGAACAGCAAGAGGAGTATATGGGGACCAGGAGGTTGAACTAGTTCTGGTGTCATCTACTGACGAGATGCACTACAGGGGGCCAGGACGTGGCCCCATTGACAAAACTACCTTGACTACCTGGTGCGACGCTTAATCTAATTTCCTTAATTACCTGACACGATGCAAAGCGTTTGACACCAGCAGCCTTGACTACCTGATGTGACTACCTGGTGGGTTGGAACCTTGGCTGCCTGGTGTGACACCACCAGGGCGCTTGACTACCTGGTGGGTTGGAACCTTGACTACCTGATGTGACTACCTGGTGGGTTGGAACCTTGGCTGCCTGGTGTGACTACCTGGTGTGACACCAGCAGGGCGCTTGACACCAGCAGCGCTACCTGGTGTGGCGCAGGGCGCTTGACACCAGCAGCCCAGTCTGAGCAAGCGTCCGACGGAAGGGGATGAAGTCCTGGCCATGCATGTAGGGTTGCAGGACCGAGGGGATCTGCAGCACACATGAGCAAAACCCCGGTTCAAAACACCACATTGAGTGTCCAGGGCAAACAGCCGCATGTCGTGTAAACAAAGTGCACTGCTGTGTGTATGCAGTTCCCCTACAAGCATGAGGGGCCTGGAATAGTTGATGATGACAGGCATAGAGTCGACTCACTCTGAGCCCACCATGGCGTCAAGGAACAGGTACCAAAATAGCAATATTTGCAAGGCCGCTCGTGGAGGCAGGCACAGAAAGGACTCGCTCTGAGCCATGGTCAAGGAACCGGTACAGAATCGCAATGCCTCATGGTTGCAGGTATAGAACAAACTCACCCGGATGCCTTCGCGTGTCTGGTAGTTCTCCATGATGCAGCACAGGGTGCGCTGTGTTGCTGCCAGAGTGCAGTTAAGCATGTGAGGATGGCCGCTGCCGCCGGTGCTGCCATGGCTGCTCTGTTGCTGCGCTTGCTGCTGCTGCTGCCACTGCTTTGCACCGCTCAGCACATCTCTGAAGCGCACATTCAAGTTCCGTGACTGCAAGCATGCAAGGTCAGGGGTCCAAGCAACCCAGCAATTGCTGCTTGCTAGCTTAAAAGAAAGACAGGATTGATCCAAGTGCTCGACATAGATATTTCACTGTGAATGCATCACGAATTCCAGCACCGGGCACACAGAATCCTATCGTGCCCTTCCATGTCTAACTTATCTCTGCCATGACAGTAGTGCATGACGCCCCTGCCAGCACACGACAAAGGCTCTCTTGACATGAGTGCCTAGCACAAACAGCGCACACAAATCATGTGTAAAATACACACGTTCAAACAAGCACATGCACCACAGCACCTGCCTCTGCCTGAAAGTTGGTTGAATTTTAGTAAGGCACTAGTAAGCTCCTAGTAAGTCTGGCTTGCACCTACGCATGCGCAGATGCATAAACGCACCTGATAGTCGGTGCAATTTGAGCAAGATACCAGCTCCCTGTAAGCTTTGCTTGCAGGGAACCAGCCCTCCAAGTCCACCTTGGCAGCTGCGGAGAGGTTCAGTGCGCCACTCACAATGCGTACAAGCCTGCAAGCATATTTCATTCCCAGCCTTGCATCAGCCATGTCACAGACATACTAAAAGAATTGCACAAGGTCCTTCTACATACCAACAAACTAGTAATTCTCTTAAGACAGCAAGCCTTCAATCAGATACCATTTTGAGCAATACGATGAGCGATGTTGTACACGTCATAATTCCAATTATCATATGAAGTGCACACACACACAAAAAGACCGGCTGTGCGATTTACTCTTGGAGACCTGGCATGGATTTGCTGCATACCATGCAAGTATTAGCTGCAGGTATTCCTGGTAAGCAAATCAGGTGCGGCATAGATTCAGAACTTAAGGGCATCGCATTGGTGCGGCCACCCAGAAACTGCCAAGCATGTCCTCTTCTGCTCCGCTGGCTTGTACTTGTTTTCTGATTTGATGGTCAGAGCAAGTGAGGCATATAATGTTACAAGCCAGAGAGGCATGAGATATTTCATTTACGAGCATATGATATTTCACTTGCGAGCATGCGATATTTCACTTGCGAGCATATGATTTTCCACTTGCGAGCATATGAAATTCCACTTATGAGGCCTGAGATATTACAGCCAGGCAGCTGATCAATGGCCTGCAAAGCCAGACACAGGGGGTTTAGAGCCAGGGAAGCACCAGGATGCTGGTTTGCAAAACCGGGGGGAGAAGCCAGGGGGGCATGCGATCTTGAGTCTGCTGTCAGGCCAGGGGGGTTGTGCCAATAATTGGGTGCAAGGCAGGAGGCATCCAATCATTTGGATGCAAGGCAAATACGAGACAGAGTAAGGCGCACATCCGCCCATTGGCTTGCAAGGCCACGAACAATCCTGTAGCGGCACTGTCATGCACTTGCTCAGCAGCAATGTCATGCACTTATGCGCTGCATCGGCAGACCCAGGCAAACCGGCAAGAGGGTGTTGGCATGGTCTGAACAAAACGCAGGCACGTTTGCGGATGAGCCCAAGCAGGCACAAGGGATGAGCCCAGACAGGCACGCCTGCAGATGAGCCCAGACAGGCATTAGGGGCAAGAGCCCAAACAGGTACGAGGGTGTTGGTATGGCTTGAACAAGGCGCGCAAGATTCTCTGGTATGCAAGCAGTGGCATTGGAACCACTAGGACACGGGATGCTGCTGTTGGCCGGAATACAGGAAATCGCTGCTGAAACATTGGATGCTACTTTTGTCCGGTGGGCCTGCGCACACAGAACGCCCATGCTGCCAAACTTGCGTGGCACACAGACGCGCAAGTTGTGGCAAGCGTGCATACGCTGTATGACTTGCACTGCCTGACCTGTGGGGCAGGCCGAGAGAGGCATAGAAGTCCCGTGCATTGGCCACCATGCTCTCCATCATTGCCCAGGACGCGCCCTTGTCGGGGCGGGTCACAGCAAATTGCTCCACCTTGTCAAACTGGTGCACCCTGCGCATATGTGGCCAGGCATGGCAGTGCACACTGGCATTATCTAAAGGCAGCCCGATCTGAACCAGAGCTTTGTCTGAGGCAAGCAGTGACTGATATGACCGGAAACATGGGTTACCAAATCAGATCCCACTCTAACTTGACCGGTTCATGGTTGCCCAAATGCTATGAACATTTCCGAGTGGGCCTTGGATGATGGTCCTGTCTCACAAGGCTGCGTGCGGGAGTCAAACATGACTGGCATTTTTAGAATGAGCCCTGCTTTGCTTTGTGCCCTCACTGAAGGGCCTCCATCACAAAAAGAATGGCTAAGGCCGTTAAACTTTTTAACCATACCTGAAGATGCCCAGAGTGTCCTTTCCATGGCTTCCTGCTTCTCTCCTACAAAAGTGGACCAGGGTCAAGCAAGAGTCGAAACCAGTCCAGCAAGGAGCCCAAACCACGCGCAGCTGAAGTTCTGGCTTGGCCGGGGGGTAGCTGAGTAGTGCAACGGCTTTCCAGTTCTTCCCTAATGCTTAAAGCGCCGTTTCATACATCCCTGTGCAAATGTTGATCTGATCGCGCTGTCTGATGTGAGCAGGGCACCTTCAATGGAAGGATAAGGCCAGGTGGCTTTATTTTAGCAGGTGTGCGTTGGTTAGTCATGCACAGTAATTGACTATATGACATGCCTTGATAGCACCTTTCAGTGCAGCCATGGATACAGGAAATGATTCAAGAAGGAGAAAGGCAGGCATGTTTGCTGGCACGTTTGCAGCTCGGTACAGCGTGGTCACTCTTTGGCAGCTGCATGGTACAAAAGTGGCGTAATTCCTGGATGTGGGTAAGATTAGGAAGATGCACAGGGCCAGAACACTGCTTGCGTGACTAGAAAAGAAAGATGCATGCAATTCCTCATATTCTCATGATTCTCTAGTTCTGTGAATTTCTTCTTCCTTGTATCGGTCAACCGCTTCAAGAGCTCTGAAAACTGTCGATAATAGACAATATCCACAATGACTGAGAGATTTTTGATAGGAGCCATTCATGTCCTGACTACTTCCCACAAACTGGAACAATGCACACTTGACAGATTGCTTACACACTCTCCCCTCACCTGAAGCACGTGGACAGCCCAGCATAGCGCAGTGGTAGGTCTGAACTTTCGAGCCACCGATCGGCGTGCATCGCGCACAAGGCTTGCTCGCTGGTGGCAATGAGGTACCTGCTACTCCCGCCAGCACTGCTTGCTTTGTTGCTGCTGCTGCTGCTTCGATGACTCTTGCAATCTGGGTGGTCATGAGTATGCCCGTGACCACTGGTGCTGGCGCCCTGGCCGCTTGTGCTGCGGCTGGTATCTGCATGCCATGGGTCATCCCCTGCACTCACCCTGCATGTAGGCATTGAACAGAAGTATGCTGTAGACAGCATGTAGGCATTGAACACAAGTATGCTGTTGATGGCATGTAGGCATTGAACACAAGTATGCTGTTGATAGCATGTAGGCATTGAACACGAGTATGCTGTTGATAGCACAGCCTATGGGGCAAGAGGGCCAGAGCACTCGTAGCAGCGGCCGAGTGTAAGCACCATGCTGTAAAAGTGGCCCTTGGGGGGGGTGGGCTCTGTGAACATGGCTCTGTGAAAGGGGCTTTATAAAAAGGAGCTCTGCTGTACGAGTGGCCCTTTTGGAAGGGACGCTGTCAAATTGGCCCTCAAGGGAGAAGCTCTGTGAGCAAAGTTCTGTGAATGTAGCTCTACGGAAGGACTTCTGTGAGCGTAGCCCTGTGGAATGACTTTTGTGAACGTAGCTCTATGGAATGACTTCTGTGAACGTAGCTCTATGGAATGACTTCTGTGAACGTAGCTCTGTGGAATGACTTCTGTGAGCATTGCCCTGTGGAATGACTTCTGTGAGCATGGCTCTGTTAGCAAAGTTCTGTGAATGTAGCTCTGTGGAATGACTTATGTGAGCGTAGCCCTGTGGAGTGACTTCTGTGAGCGTAGCCCTGCGGAATGACTTCTGTGAGCATGGCTCGGCAAGGTGGCCCATTCTCTCCGAAGTTATGAAGAGCATAATCGTATCTTGACTCTGGTTGCCCTTCGTGTCCGCGTATATGCTGAGCAAATGCTGTACCGATATTGCATTAGTGCTGCACTGAATCTGTGGCATCCTGATTCCTGGTTTCATGGTGCAGTGGTAGCGGCGAAGGGCATGCAGGACAGCCAATATATTGAAGGCTGATCTGTTAACAATACACACAGCATGAAACAGTATGTCTGTGCCTGTGATTAAGCTTGCAGCGCACAAACAAGACATCGCCAAGACATAAAGTGGGCAGGAGCTTTCTTGTTCAGGCGTGTTGTACAAGCGTGCTCCTCATCCAAGTTGTTCCTTTGAATTTCGCCAAATCCACCAAATCTTCAAACTGTACGCGCATCCTCAACCCTTTTCTCGCCTGTGCAACTCAGCCTCAAGCCGCGCAATCTGCTGCTTGCAGGCGCACGCACTGGGTCATGCATGTACACAGTGAAGCAAAAGGAAGCCTTGGGGGCAAGGTCTCTCACCTGTACAGCTCATCATCGAACTGCGACAACTGCGCGCACTGGGCCATGACGTCCCGCTGCAGCCAGTATGGCGTCTGCACGGGCATGAATCCCCTCTGTTGCAGGAAGTGCAGGCCGTAGGAAATCAGGGCCTGCAGGGGCACAGAGGGATGATGGTGTCCACACAGGTAGGCCGCGCACTTGGTGCAGGGAGTGCAGGACATGCAATAAGATGGCCTGCATTGGCACGTGGCAGTTGGGGCAAGCATGAGCGCGGCCCAGATTTACCATCACACTTGTAACACCGCCGCTAGGGACGTTTCCCTCACTCGAGCACAGTCTTCAGTGCAATCTCAGTTGAGCGCAGTCTTCAGTGCAGTCTCAAATTGTGTGCAGTCTTCAGTGCAGTCTTGAGTGCAGTCATCAGTGCAGTCTTAATTCAAGTGCAGTCCGTGTCCCAAGTCGAGTGCAGCCTTCAGTGCAGTCTTAATTCAAGTGCAGTCAGTCTCAAGTCAAGTGCAGTCTTCAGGGCAGTCTAAAGTTAAGTGCAGTCTGTCTCAAGTCGAGTGCAGTCTTGGCCACTGCGCGTCTGTGTCCCCCGGAGACAGCACCTGCCGTCCTTCTGTGCCTCTTAGCCAGGCATTCCACTCTCCCAGTCCAGATGAAAATGCCAGAGCGCACAGCGGAAACACACACCTTACTTCCACGAGGCGCAGATGAGACCAGCGGAACAGAGTGCCAGAACACAACCCAGTCCCACCAAGCCCAGGTGGAAATGCTGGGGAATATAATGCCAGAGCACATCCCTAGCACCCCTAGTCCCACCAGGCCTTGTTGGGAATGCCGGAGCAGACACCTAGAACACACTCCTGATTCCTTGCGGCATGGGTGACAATTTCGAGATGGATCAGGCAGAGCCGGGGTGCCGGAACACTCTCTCTCGAGGGCCTGATGAGAATGCCAGGACAGAGCGGGAGCATGGACAGTTCATTGGCACCCTCTTTGCCATGCCCACCTGGTTCAAGAGCACACCCTCATGCAGCAGGAAGTAGCCCCGAGTGCCGGACACCGCCGCACCAGCCTCAATGTCCGCCAGGCCCAGCATATGCGTGAGGTCTGGATGTGGCCTGAGCTCCTGCCAGCAGGGGCATGCACAGCGCAGGTGGCAGTGGCTGTGAGGAGAAGTGCGCATGGCGCAGGCGAAAGCAGCTGTCAGAGACAACACAGACACAGGGCTTATGGAGACAGGAGCCATGCAGGCACAGAGCATGTCTGTAATACAGGCATGGTCGGTACATGAATTTCTGCTAGCGGTTAAGCAGAGCGACGCTCATGAGGTGCTGGGTCCAGCCAATTGAGCTGGAACAGAGTTCTTCTGTGGGGTACCTCAGAATTGGCAGGGCTTGTTTTGGTTGTAAAGTATGAACCTCATCAGAAATACTGAGCAAAAAAAATACCCACCTCTTGGTCCATGCCTCTGCGAATTAGCTCTGATTCATAGATCACCTCGTTATGATCCTGCAAAGCAGTCCACATGAGGTACCTCGGCTCTTGCCCATGGATTGCCTTACTGCAAGAGTGTGGCCTGAACCACACGAGTGCCATCATGCACACTTGATCTGCCTCACTAAGGCTTCACAGCCAAAGTTTTTGACCAGGCTTTGAAGCAACACATTGGCGCTGGTCTTCTGAGCACACACACACACACACATAAGTGCAGGAACACCATAAAAAACAAGTACTCTCACACCACAGCACACCACAGGGCATAGTTGTACTGAGGAATGCATATAGCCCCAAACAAAATAAACCTTGCAATCGCACACAAAAATACTTGCCCAAGCACAACGCTGGGCAGATGCGTACTGAGACACGTGTGCAGCGTCAAGCTACACCAGTGCAGCAAGCGCACCTCACTCCGGTGGACTGGCACAGAGCTATGCACAATGTTGCCTATCTGTGACAGAGTAGCATCCCTTTTGCTGAGCAGCTCTGCTTCATGCGCCGCTGCCTGCACGCAAGCAAACAGTGGAGGGCGCAGCTTCTCCTTGGCTACTGACGTACCCGGTTACTGACATTGACATACCCATGAGAATCGGTGTTATGGTTTGTAGGCGTTCCAATGGGCAGGTCTGCGCCTATCCGCCCGTCCTGGCTACTTAACTAATCGATTTATTTATGCCCCATCAGCTCAATCTCAAAGCTCATGCGAGCGTGCATGCATTTTCTGACAGTAGCACCTGGATTAATCCATTCCTTCCAATGATTCCATACATTGCTTAGAGGCAGCTGATACGCACACATGGCATAAACCCTTATGATTCAGCCAAACGATCAAGCACTCGTGCCAGCTGCGGACTCTGACAAGCACACAAAAATTGAGGGTGCAAAGATGCAAGTATGGAGGAGCGTAAACGAGCAATCATTCACCCATGCCTGACCACCAAGACAGCCTCAACCCAAGGAAAGCTTTGTGCCTGCTACCCATGCCTGACCACCAAAATGGCCTCAACCCAAGGATAGCTTTGTGCCAATCAGTGCTCCATGCACAATGGAACCCTGCAATGCACATGCTTGGACACTGCAGTCCTGGATTCGTTTGCATGGTAATTACAGCTGCAACCCAAAGAGCTGACCTGCTCAACTCGTTTCTTGAGCTCCTTGCTTTGACTTTGAAGAAGGGAGGTGTCCTGGTTCGCCTGTGGCAAGCACAAGCACAAGCACAAGCCCAAGCACAAGCAAAAGCCCAGGATATGTGCCACAAGCCCAGCATGTGCCACCCATAGGCTACCGAGGAAGCGAGCACAGAATGCACTCTGTGAGGCTGAGCTAGCTTTTTCTCATCTTGAAGGGCCTTGAATTGTGAGCCTCGGAGCTAGGCTCCATTCAGTGAAAAAAGCAACCATTGGCTTTACTCCATTCAGTGAAGAAAGCAACCATTGGCCCAAGAGCAAAGAAAGTGGTCGCAGGCCAACTGGCAAAGAGTGCATCCATGCGGTGAATTCCCAATTTCATGGATTCCCAATGTCGTTGGTTCCCAACTCGCAAGATGCTTGGCCGATTGGGGGACTGGCCAGCATAAGGAGACAGTACACGCTAGGAAAGCTCTGTGTAGGCATAATTTGACCAAAGGCATGTCCGCACAAAGCATGTCTGAGGCATGTGCACACTTAGAATGACTGAGGCATGTCTGCACTGACCTTTCTGAGGGCCCCAATTTCCTTATTTAAGGCGTTGAACTGTTGGCTGAGCCGCCCCCGAAGGAAGGTTGCTGCGCGTCAAAGCAGGCATGAACCGAGTCAAGCCCCCTACTTGTTGCTTACTGGTCAAAGGATTCAAAGAAGACAACAGTCAGGCAGCTAAGTTGCTACTTGAGCCAAGAAGGGTCGGACCCCGCTGATCGGGAGACAATGGTGCCGTAGCAATTTTCAACGATCGCATGCTCAAGAGCTGCAGTTGCAAATGAGGAGGGGGGTCATATGCTTTTGGTGAGCATAGACTGGGGCGCTTATCCACACATTTCCAAGAGACATTTCTTGCACTAGCGCAGGGCATGCAGCTTGGACCTGGTGATGTATAAGCAAGTGGCCCATGAGCGCTGGTAGCAACACCTGTAATTCCTTGGCTCCTCAACACGCTCACATCATCCCACAAAAGGCAAAGATTGCTAAATCTACCTCCAGGACTCGTCTAAGAAAGGAGGGCAATGCGGCGATGTGCAAGCCTGTCAGCAAATTCTTGCCTCATGCCATACATGTTCTGGCTTATTAGCATACAATGCATTGTACATACAGGCCCACCATCACGGCACTGGTTGTCTAGCTCATACACGATATCCACTGCTTCTTCCTCTGCAAAACGCGCCCGCTGAGACGCACGCAGAACCTCCAAATCCCCTCCTCGACCTGGATTTATAAGGCAAGTTCAGATAAACGAGGCCTGTTTGCATGTGTGTGTGTGTGCGCATGCGAGTGTGTGTGTGTGTGTGTGTGTGTGTGTGTGTGTGTGTGTGTGTGTGCGCG
>LFCJ01004151.1_pt1 | contig 10616 bp, 13 predicted proteins | sample 643141 | NCBI WGS metagenome assembly LFCJ01 (sample SAMN03766243, study PRJNA286221) | soda lake metagenome | biome: soda lake; feature: Kulunda steppe; material: water; isolation source: sample B1-Br-g2 brine of Lake Bitter-1 | place: Russia: Kulunda steppe | collected 2010-07 | reverse complement strand
TTTTGTGGGTGTAGAAATGTGTGGCACTGCTGACCTGCAGTTAGATTTGCAGGACTGATGCAAGCTGTGTGATTCAGAGTGATACCATTGGGAGGGCAAGGTTGCCCTGTGCCGCATTGGGCAGCTATTATTCAAATTACACATGCAGGTGCAGGATGAATGTGAGAACAGCTTACAAAGGCCCTTGCTTTTTTGGATGAAGGCCTCCTTTTTGCACCAGCTTTCCTCTAGTGTGCCAGCTGCCTTTTAGCCTTTTTGCTCTGCATGCGCAAATGCAGCTGACTGTCTAGCTGGGCTGGGAGTGGCAGGCCCTCGTGTCTAGTGCACCACTCACGCCCAAAATGGCTCCAGTCCTTTTGCACTGCACGCACACATGCAGCTGACTGTCTGGCCGGGCTAGGAGAGGCAGACCAGAGGATGCAGGCATTGGGCCGGTACGCGCCACAGCTGCATCACCTCAAGCTGGACCTGGGCTGTGACAGAACCCTCACAGCAACAGGCCTGCGCGCCTTGCCTGGCTGCCTTCAGACCCTAAGCCTCTCAAGCACCATGGACTTGCTGGAGCATGAGGTGCAGGTGCGCCTTCTTCTGGACAGGTGCGCCTTTTCCTGGAGCATGAGGTGCAGGTGCGCCTTCTCCTGGACAGGTGCGCCTAATCCTGGAGCATGAGGTGCTGGTGTGCCTTCTGCTGTGCAGTGGTTTTGTGGCGCAGGGAACCACACAGCCATCCAAGTGCACGCAAGGAGCAGGAGTGTGAGCACAGGCGCTTAATGATAAGGAAGAACACAGGCACTCAATGACGATGGAAATATAGTGTAAAAACTCTGCATCAATCAGGGAAAAGGGGCCACCTAGGGCCTGATCGATATCAGATACTGATCAATCAGGGAGAAGGGGCTGCTTAGGGCCTGATCAATGTTAGAGACTTATCAATCAGGGAACAGGGGCTGCTTAGGGACTGATCAATGTTAGAGACTTATCAATCAGGGAACAGGGGCTGCTTAGGGACTGATCAAAGTAAGGGACTGGTCAATCAGGGAAAAGGGGCCACCTCGGGACTGATCAATATTAGTGAGGGCAAGTGCTGTGCAGAGACGGAGTCAGCTAGGTGTTTGGTTGCTTGATGCAGCCACTACTACTGCTTGTTACAGCTCAACGTGCAGAGCCCTGGGATTGTTGTTCATCAGGGATGTAGGGGCAAGCTGCAGCCTGAGAGCGGGAAAGGGCAAATGAACTGCGCTGTGATTCAAAAGAAGATTAGATGAACCGTGTTCATGGCCTGGCGCATGGGCAAGTAGTTTCGAGGGAGAGGGGACCCTGGTCCAAAGCATGTGCTGTCTGTTGCTGGAGGCTTGGCGGCAAGTAAGAGCCCGTTACTAGGCACACACACAACAGCATGGGATTGTTTTACATTAGAAGCCCTTTCCCACTACCTATTCAGCTCTCGTTGGGTCTGAGTGTAGGTGGAACCCACTAGATGCTATGTCTGCACTTTTAGGAGGGGGATGCATCCCCCTCCTACACCACAGGTGTGGGCCCAGGCTGCACAGCCCCAAGCCCCTCCCGCAGACACATGAGCAGTGCCCAGGTGGTACTTGCAGGCTGTGTCATCCACGTGCGGCTTTGTATGTGCTGCAGGCTGCACGCGTGCCATGCCATGTTTGCCGTATCCATGAGCTGCAAAAGCACTGTCTTCCCACTTCCCTTGTGAACCTCTCGGCCCGCGTGACCCTTGTGACCCCTGCGTGCAGGCGCTGTGTAGGCTGCATCAATTGAAGGAGCTGTCATTGCAGGTGCCCTGCGCACAACACCAGCAGGCCACGCGCTTACTTGTCGACCATCCCTCCCTGACCAGCTTTGCGCTCGCCCTTGTCCAGGTACGCCAATGAGCATCTCCTAGCTCACGCGGATGCTCCCAACCCCTTCATCACCTGGTCTGCTCCATGCGCCCCTTCCACATGAGGTTTCGACCCCTGCCTCTTTCACCTGTTTTGCTAAATGTGCCCCTCTCAAATCCGGTGTCCACAGTAGCGCAGTAAACAGCAGCCACCCTCTTTGAGCTTTGACCACCATCACTGTTCGGCATGCACAACAGAGCTTGATCTGGGCGCCATACTTGCCAAGCTGCCAGGCACACCAGGGCGCTAGGGTCGTGTGGCAGGCTTGGCAGCATGGCTGAGGCTGAGGTGTACCTAACTTAGACACATGTTGACATGTTTGTGTTTTTTGGCTTGAGATTTGCAGCTCAGTGCACAGTGCATCCTTGCCTTTTTGGTTGGGCCCTCCGCATGGTAGTCCTGGCGCATCCCTCTCCCAAAAGGCCATAAACCTTGCAGTCTTAGCTTATCAATCCCCACCCCTTGCATACTGCAGCTTAAATGGTGCCCAAGCTTAATCATTGAGTTAAGGATAAAGTGGTGGATTGCTCATGTATCTGTGAAGTGGGTTCGATGGAGTGGGTCAAAGCATTGAATAGTGGCTTCAATGCTGTGGACCAGGATCAAGAGCGCAGCCAAGCACAGCCAAGCCCAGCCAAGCCAGCCAAGCACAGCCAAGCACAGCCCAGCGCAGCCCAGCATGGCCCAACGTAGCTGAGCACATCCCAGTGTATCCAAGCACACTCACGGGCCATGAGTCAAACAGGCACATTCCTTTCGCGCCGATCTGAAGTGCGGGCGCGTGTGCGCGCGCTCGCGAGTGTTTGTGACTGAGTAAACGCAAAACGCGTCTCTGCACTCCAGGCCTGCCACCCTGCCGTGCACGCACGCGCGCGCTTGCGCGCTCCCGGCCTGCACACACTGGGAAGCCTGCCTCCCTCCCGCGCCGCCTCACGCCGCAGGAACAGTCCCAGCTGGGCACCCTGCTCGGTACCGACCACTCACTGACTGTGGAGCACATCCTGCTCCACCTCCTCTCGCGTGCCGCCACACACGGCGCTGACAGCTCCTACTTGTCGGTGTCCGCCAGCGCCGGCAGTGCTCAGCTCAACTCAACTCAGGGCTCCTCGTCGGTGTCCGCCAGCGAGCCCTACATGCCCAGGCCTGGAGCGCGGCTGACCCTCAACCCCCTGACGCGCCTGACTGCGCTGACGCTGCAGTCTTGCTGCATCACGCCCATGCCCGTCAACAGTGCTCGCTGGAGTCCTCGACACCCAGCAGCCCCTGAGGCGGCTCCCCCCCGCAACTCCGCGCCTGGGCTGGATGACGCGGCTGGCAGCGGTGGCTGCGGCTTGCTGGACCTTCTGTCTTGCCTCACGGGTGTGCTTTTGTATGTGCAAGTAGCAACAGAGCTAGTGCGTGTAGTGCAGTGGTAGCATACAGGCCGTGCCGTACAGTGCGCGGGCTTGCTGCAGTGTGTGTTCAGTACTGATGCTCTGAGGGACAGTTTGGATGCCTTGTCACCGGCACTGCCTGCACTGCCTGCCCTGCACCGTCTGCCTGCACTAAATCTTGGGCATGCAGCAAGGGCTGGGCTTGCTTCAGCCCTCACAATATTTGGCAGGCTTGCAGCATGTGGTAGGCCCGCATCAGCTTTGACACACCTGCTGTTCTGCAGTGGTGGTCTTGTTGGCCGACATGAGGGCTGTCAGTGGGTTGCGGCTACTGAATTTTGGGCGCCTGGGACGGTTGTTACTAAAGCAGCCTGGCCGTGTCTAGGGGCTGATTAGAATGAGCAGATTGCTGGGGGCACCGCTGGATGTATGTTGCACATGTGGGCCCTTCCGGAAGTCCCGGAGGGCTGCGCTAGATTTGTGACACAAGTGCGCCCATCTGGAAGACCCGGAGAGCCGCGCTGGATATACGTCGCACATATGGGCCCTTCCGGGGGGCCTGGAGTGCCACGGAGGACCATATGCAGTGAATGCCTGTGTTGAATCATGGAATGGGCCGTCTTGGTTGATGCATTTATGATCTGAAGGCTGGTTGGCCATGCGTTGATTGATAGCGAGTATGAGAAGGAGCAGGCATGCCCTTCCTTGTCCCGTGCTAGGCAACCGCCTTCCCAGATCAAGCTGCATCATGGCCCGGTCATTCATCTTGTGGGCTTGGAGAGGGTGTGTTGCTCTGCACATTTGCATCAGCCACCCCAGCTGTTGGTCCATGCCCAGCCTTGGCTCACACTCTGCACGTTTTCAGGCTTGCACTCTCTGTGGCGTTGCAGACACTGTCATAGGTTTGCACGCTCTCTGCGCTCTTGCAGGCTTGCAGTCGCTTGCTATTGAGGAGCCCATGGACCCTGAGGATGTTCTGCAAGGCAGCCTCACACAGCTGACGACGCTGGGCAGCTTGCGCACGCTAGTCGTGTCTCTGATGGCAGGTGTGCCGTGTACCAACCCATGTGTGTGACGCTGGGCAGCTCTGCGCACGCTAGTTGTGCCTCTGATGGCAGGTGTGCCATGTACCAACCCATTGTGTGACGCTGGGCAGCTCTGCGCACGCTAGTCGTGTCTCTGATGGCAGGTGTGCCATGTACCAACCCATGTGTGTGACGCTGGGCAGCTCTGCGCACGCTAGTCGTGTCTCTGATGGCAGGTGTGCCGTGTACCAACCCATGTGAAAGTCTGCACACGTACATGTCTGTGGGCAAGCTGTCCATGAATTCTGTGCACACATGCATGTTTTGCTCCTGAAAGAGCGACATTTCAGGGATGCCGGCCGCTCCCCGCACAAGCATCCACCCCTGGTTGCTTGGCGCGCCGCTCGCCCATGTGCCCAATAACTCTAGCAGGCAGGCATGCTCCCGACAGCGCCCTCCCTTCCATTGTCATCACCCGCCGCTTTCCTGGCGCTTTGCAGGCATGAGAGGCCCGGCCCTGACTTTTTGACCATCTGACAATCTGAATGCGGGCATATGAGAGCAGAGCCCGCCCTGACCACCCGACTGTCTGACTTTCCGACTTTCTGACCGCAGGCATGAGAGGCCCGGCCCTGACTATCTGTCCTGAGGTCGCCCCTGTGCTGGCCCGCAGCTGGCCTCACCTGTGCTGCCTCTCCGTCCTGAACGCTATCCACCCTGACTGCTGCAACACCCTATCATACCTCACGTGCTTCTCGGCCCTGTACGCCCTCAACCTCATGCCCTCCCCGTGGCCCACACCATGGGAGCATCGACAGCTGTTGCCCCTGCCATCACCACCCTCAACAACCGCCCCTATAGCCGGCCCCTCAGGCAACAGCAGCAGCAGCAGCCACAGCAGCGGCGCAATGGGCCACCTTGCCTGGCAAGCGGCACGCCAGCATCACATGGCTTGCGCCCTGCCTGCATTGCCCGTGGTGGACCTGCATGCTGGGCTGCCCGGGGGGCTGCGCTCCCTGAGCCTGGAGTGCTGCAATGTGGCAGCCACTGGGACACCCGCCTGCAGCAGCGGCCTGCGCAGCCTGGCGCTGACGCGGTGCGTGCTGCTGGGTGCGGGCACGGAGCTGGGAGGCGCACGTGGGAGCGGGGGCAAGGCTGCTACAGGGGATGGGAGAGGCCTCGTGCCAGCCGGGGCAGGCGCAGGCGAGGTGCACAGCCCTGTGCCCTGCCTGGGGGGCTCGCAGGGCGTAATGGCGCTCAGCGCAAGCCTGGGTGCGCTGAGTGTGGACAGCAGCGGGGGGGCAGGAGGTGGGAAGGGGGCGTGCGGCGACAGAGGATGGGCCGGGGAAAGGGGGGAGGGGTTTATTGAGCTGGAGTGTGAGCATGCCCGCAGGGCTCAGCAGCAGGAGGGGCACTGGCAGCAGGAGATGCGCCAGCAGCATCCGGAAAATCAGGGTGGCCAGCACCACCACCATCATCATCATCAGCAGCAGCAGCAGCAGCCTCCCAGTGGAAGTCAGCTGGGTATGCAGACCATCAAAAGGGATGGCTTGCCAATGCTGGGTGCCGGCAAAAGGAGGCCTGGCCCAGGGCCTGAAACGTACCTCACTCCCGCGGCGCTGCTTGCGAGCTTTGGCGGACTGCGCACCCTGCAGCTTGTCCATGTGAGCTCCTGGCAACTGGAGCAACCCCTCTCTCCCCAGGGTGCCTTGACCAGCAGCCAAAGTAAATTGTTTTGCCCTATGTATTGGCCCTGGCCTTGCATCTTTTGTTGACTGAACTAGGATCAGGGACTAAAGGTGTTAACTGAATTAGGATCAGGAGTTAAAGGTGGCGGTGGTGGCGGTGGGCGTGGTGGTTGGGTTGCATTGATGACTCTGCTTGTATGTCTGCCTGTTCCGGGTGGAGGGACTCCATGACAGCACGCTCTGCTTGTGTGGCTGGAGGGACTCCATGACGGCACGCTCTGCTTGTGTGGCTGCCTGCTCCAGGTGGAGGGACTCCATGACGGCACATTCCCCTTCCTGTCCACCCTCACGGCCCTCACAGCCCTCAGTGTGGTGCCTCGGCCCCGACCCCCCTTTGAGCCAGAGATGCCCCCCTATGAGCTTGATCCAGATCACCCAGGAGACTCAATCAATGGGATGCCACGTGAAAGGTGAGAGCGCATGAGTCCGCGCGCATTACGACTGGCAAGTACTGCTGCACATGCCGCCATGCATGCTGTTGTTACCTCCAACCTGAAAAGTCTATAAGTGCCTCTGCTTGGCTTTGACTGGTCAGCCTTTGCAAGATTGGCAGGCACTGGCGGTATTCACGAGCTTTCAAATGCAGGAGGGTTGCTTTGCTCCACTCTTGCATTCCACTTTGGTGATGACTAGAGCAACAGTGAGACTGCGGCAAACCTTGGTGTTGGTCAGGTCTGGAGGACACGCGCTGCTCCTCCCGAGGCTGGAGCGCACACCCAGGCTTAGCCAAGCTGGCTTGGCCCACTGCTCATGCCTGACATCCCTGAGGACACTTTCCTGGGCATCATGGTCAGGTGCGCACGCCGGGCTGTGAGAGAGAAAAGGAGGGAGTGTGCGCCTCGCCTGAGGGGGGAACCCCTCTGCAGGATAAGGCGTGCATGCACAGGAACGGCGCAGCCCGCTTGTGTGAGCGCACATGACCCAGGCAACACGTGACAGCAGCAGCGGCAGAGGTGCAATACCCTCCCAGAGGGTGCCCTTGGGAGCGTCGGGTGCTCGTGACCTGCTTGCTTGGTGTTGATGCTGTGGGCTCTTGCACTCCATGCATTGCACGGAAAGGAGGGGGAGCGTGGGGAAGCCATGCCATTCAACCCATGGGATGGAACCATTAAGCAGGTGCAGATGGCGCAATTTCCACCTGCCCCCTTGCCTCACACAAATGCGCACGCCAATCTTGTGCTGGTACGTGCTTGTTTGTACGACATGGCCATGCGTCCAGCTCAGGCTTGCGTGGGTTTTCCATGGGGCAGCGCTGCGTCCGGTGGGTCAGGCGCTTGCGCGTGAGACAGGATCAAAGCCGCCCAGCACTGCGCGCGCGCTCTCTGGTCGGCACGGGCTTTGACCTTGACAGCATGCGTGCTGGCAGCGGCCATCACCTCTGGTGAGAGGCAGTCCGTAGTCTGCACACATATGGTGCAATCAATGGTTGCAGCCGTCGGGGTCCTTGGCTCTGCATGCTTGGGGGCCTCATGCACACATCCATGCTGCGTTCCAAGCCGACAGACGTGAGATATTCGGTTGGTGGCGGCCAGCGGTAATGTGTAAGACGTGGTGTTGTTCAAGCGGTGGTGGTAGGAAGTAGGCGGTTGCCGATGGTGTTGTGCAAGCAGTGGCCAGGAGCATCCTGTGCCCCAATTATATGGCATTCAAGCAGCGATCGGCAGCAATCATATGCCATTCAAGCATCCTGTGCCCCAATCATATGCCATTCAAGCAGCGATTGGCAGCAATCAGCAGTGGGCCGAGGTGGCCAGAGGAAGCTGCGGTGCTCTGAAGCGGGTAATCTGAAGTGGGTGATCTTAAGTGGGAGCTCTGAAGTGGGTGCTCTGAAGTGGGTGGTCTACGCATGCTGCGTGCGCCACTGCTAGCGCGAGTGATGTGAGCCACCAGGAGCTGGTGCTCGTGCAGAGGCTTCTTGTGGCCCTGTGTGGTGGTTTGATGTCTCGGTGATCAGAGGTGCATGCTACGTCAATGCATGCTGCGTGTGCTGCTGCTTGCGCAGGTGATGTGAGCCACCAGGAGCCGATGCTTGTGCAGAGGCTTGCACGGGGCGCTAAGGGATTGCATGTGCTGAGCCTCGCCCCGACTCAGGAGCCCGAGGTATGCATACCTGAACAGCAGCACCCAGATCTTGCACCCGGATCCTGTATTTAGTAAGTTGCAAGGCACAAGTGCCTCACAACTTGCGAATTGCGCCTTTCGTCAAGCGCCTCGTAACTTGCGAATTGCGCCTTGCGTCAAGCGCCTCGCAACTTGAACCTTGCACCTTGCGTCTGGACTTAACACCTTACAGTCCTTACCTGGACTCTTTGCTTTACACACCTCACACCTTACACCTTGTGTCTTGCAACCTTGCACCCCCGCACCTTTCACCTTACATCTTGCAACCTTGCACCCCCGCACCTTACACCTTGCGGCTTGCAACCTTGCACCCCCGCAACTTACACCTTGCGGCTTGAACCTTGCACCTGGACCTTACAAAAGGGGAACCTGCAGGAACACGTGAGGCTTTCCTGACCCTGAGGCTCTGGACTGACCTGCGTGCAGCCCATGTTTGAATTCAAAATCTTGAGTTGTGTCGCCCTGGCTGCATGCTCTGCGTGCAAAGCTCATTGAATGCCGCTACGTGTGCAAGCTCAAATCAGGTCAGGGCAAGCACGCACCTCCTGTATGGCAGCTCAGCACATGTGCCGCTCGGGTCGACCATCTCTGTCGGGGGCCGCACTGAACGCGGTCAGCGAGTGTTCCGTGAGCAGGCAGGGAAGGGGGGGGGAGGCGGCCATGGTTGGCCATTGACTGGGCGACACAGTGGCCATTCACAGCTGTCCTGGTTCCTGCCCCCAAAATACAAATACACCCAGCCATGCAAGCGTTCTGGCAACACCCTCTCCCAAACTTGATAAGAGGGCCTCCTCTCAGTTTGCTTGGCTCATAGCTACATGCTTTTACTGCTTGTTAGCCAATGCAAAAACAACCTGTTGGAGGCAGAAAGCATCCTGCATCTCAGGTGCCAACTCTCCTGAAGCTTGTAGAGAGGTCACACAGTGCCTAGGCCCTTGTGACCCCTTTTCCTTAATTGATGTTGGGAGCACTTTCACTGCCTACATAGCTTTTCTTTTTGCTGACGCCTGGGTGTGCCTTCTCCTGGTCAGCCCCTGTCTAGCAGTTGAGAAGGAACCAGGATGTTGGGATTGCCTTGACAATGTCTTCTCCTGCCCTCTCTAGGGTATCCTGAGGAATCCTGATGGCATGCTCCCTATCCTGTTCACGCGCACTGACCTCTGAAGGACAAAGCTTCACTCACGCTGAGTGGGCCGCCTTTGCCCCAAGCCCCCAAACGACAGAAAGAGATGGAGATGCAATACGATGCTTCTACTTACACACAGGTCCGCGCTCGCACGCTGGAGGTGGTTCGCCTGCATCTGCCCCTTTGTGCAGTGGATGAGCATGCAGCCTTGTAGCGCCTGCATGTGCCCCTTCATGCAGTGGATGAGCAGGCAGCCTTGCAGCAGCAGCTTAGCATGAAGTGCTTCCAGGAGTAGTGGAGACAATCGGCAGTGGCCACAGGGATGCACATCTGATTCAGAAAGGAATAAGTCATATTGGGCATTTCCAAGCTTGGCTGTAGCACAGCTGGAACTGATACCAGAGGTATCATGGTCAAAATATTGCGAAATGACATAACAACCACTGTCAACAAGGCAAGCTGCTTTTGGGCAACTAAAACTTTCAGCACACTGTGGAAACCGCAATGGCTGGTGGAGTGTATGGAGACATGCACTAGTGTAGCTTACAAACTACCACAGTGGCATTGCACCACAGTGGCGCACCAGAGGCCCTGGAGCCAAATGATGATGATGTTCTAAGCCTCTGGGCTTGAGCACCTCTGAGGCAAGGGTAGGATGGATACCTTTGGCGGTGGTGGGTGCAGGCTTGTTCAACCATGGAGCCTCAGATAGGGCTAGAGGGTGTGCGTTTGGGGAAGCTGGATGGGATGCAGTCTTGAATCTGTCTTGATATTGGAAATAATTGATGTTGGAGAGATTAGCCTTCACCACAAAGTGGCTTCACTTTTGTTTGTTTGTTACAAGACGCGAGCAGACACAGCAATGTCCTTAAGGCAGGCAAGGCAGAAGAGTGGAAAGATGCCAGGAAAAGGAGAACTGCCAGAAAAGCCAACTAGCTAAGACGTCGCCCCCAAGGCTACGAGGACAGCTCAGGCTAGGGCTACCAGTTGGCCCGCGGGCAGGCCAGCTCAGGCTCAGCTACCACTACGGCTAAGAGCTCGCACAAAGCAAAGAGAAGGGACCTCCTAAGGGCACCGAGACTAGGAACTAACTACAGAGGCACCAGCGCGCTAGAGAACACACTCCAGGCCCCCCCCCTGGCCTAGCTCGGAGGAAAGGATGACCTGACCCTACAACACCCGCAGAACTCTGTGGGCTTTGGCAGGCCGCAAAGTCCTTCAAGGCCTCTAACATGAGGGCAGGGACTCGGTCCACTACTCCTGTAGCTTGGCCCAGATCAGAGCAGCGGCGCAGTTGCTTGCTGACCGACAGCATGACCGTCAAG
>LFCJ01004150.1_pt1 | contig 10616 bp, 10 predicted proteins | sample 643141 | NCBI WGS metagenome assembly LFCJ01 (sample SAMN03766243, study PRJNA286221) | soda lake metagenome | biome: soda lake; feature: Kulunda steppe; material: water; isolation source: sample B1-Br-g2 brine of Lake Bitter-1 | place: Russia: Kulunda steppe | collected 2010-07 | reverse complement strand
GCACACTGGTTTTGATGCGTCGGTCGTAGTTTTGATACACACGTTCAATGACAGGGAAAAGGGTATGCACACGCGCTTTGGTCATTGCTGAGAGAAAAATGATTGGTGCGTGGCTTAAAAACTGAAAGTGCTGACGCACTTGCATTTCCCATTTATTCATGGTGCGGTTGTCTTTTTCAACCAAATCCCATTTATTGACAACGAGGATGCAGGCTTTGCCTGCTTCATGAGCATAACCAGCGATCTTTTTATCCTGTTCAATGATGCCTTCCTTGGCGTCAAGCAAAATCAGGGCAATATCGCTTCGTTCAATCGCACGCATGGCACGAAGCACACTGTATTTTTCTGCGGCTTCGTAAACTTTACCGCGTTTACGCAGACCAGCCGTATCAATGACAACATAATCCTGATCATCTTTTGTGAACATGGAGTCAATCGCATCGCGTGTGGTCCCTTCAATCTCACTGACAATCACACGTTCTTCACCAAGCAGTGTATTCATAAGTGAACTTTTGCCCACATTGGGACGTCCTATAAGGGAGAGTTTGATGGTTTGGTCATCATAAGGGTCGTCCATAACCTTGGGTAAATGTTCCACCACTTTATCGAGTAAATCACCGATCCCAATCGAATGGGCGGCACTGATGGGCAAGGGATCGCCAAGCCCCAGTGCATAAAACTCATAGAGTCGGTCATGAAACATGACATCATCCACTTTATTAACCGCCACAATCACTGGTTTTTTGGCTTTGTAAAGCATGCGGGCGACAAGGGCGTCTTCTTCAGTGATGCCGCTATGGATATCGACTGTGAAGACAATGACATCCGCTTCATCAATTGCAATTTCAGTTTGGCTTTTTATGTCATGAACAAAAGGGGCATCGTCAAAATCGATGCCGCCCGTATCAATGACATTAAAACTGCGGGTCAGCCACTCCGCTTTACCGTAAATACGGTCGCGGGTGAGACCGGGTGTTTCATCTGTGATGGCCAGACGTTCCCCAATGATACGGTTAAAAAGTGCACTTTTACCAACATTGGGCCGTCCGACAATTGCAATGGAAGGGATCATTTGCCTCACCTTATTTTTTCAGGTTCTTGAATTTTTCTTCGAAGAGTTCTCCAAGTGTTTGGGATTGTTCCTCACTAGCGTCATCCTGAAGATGTTTTTGATATTCTTCACGTTGACGTTGCTGTTCATATTCTTGAATGGAAAGGACCATTTGCCATTGTTTGCGGTCAAATTTAAGAACTTTCGCATTGATAACTTGTTCTTGTTTTAAAACTTCAGAAGGGTCTTCGATACGTTTTTCTGAAATCTCACCAATCGGTACGAAGCCATAAACCCCCTGTACTTCTACAAGTGCGCCGTTATTTCTAAGTTCCTTGACTTCACCGCTTACAATTTCGCCAACCTTGACACTCACATCATCCCATGGATTATATTCAAGGTGCTTTTTGGACAGCTGCATTCTACCTTTTTCAGGGTCCAGCGATAAGATTTTGACGTCCACTTCATCGCCGACATTGACATTCCCTGCCAAGTTGAAACGTGGATCCCATGAATAGTCGCTTTTGTTAATGATGCCAGCAACATCTTTAGCCACTTCAACCAAAATACCAAATTTCATTTTCTTGACGACTTTACCTTTAACTTGGTCACCAACATTATGTGTTTCCGCAAAGGCTTGCCATGGTGTTTTTTCAAGCGCCTTTTTCGAAAGCCCGCGTTTTTGACCTTTGGCTTCGATTACTTTTACATCGATAGTGTCGCCTTCTTTTAAAATATCACTCGGTTTATTGACACGATGATGCGACATTTCAGAAACGTGCAACAATCCTTCAACCTCAGGATAATCATTGAGTTTGACAAAAGCCCCATAAGGCATCAATTTGGAAACAGTCCCTTTAAGTTCCATGCCTTCCTTGACTTCTTCAAGTTGCTTTTTCTTCGCTTCTTTTTGCTTGTCTTTTTGTACAGCACGGCGGGAAACAACAATTTTACGTTTAGAGATTTCAATGAGTTTCACTTCAAATGTTTGCCCCTTGAATTGGCTTAAGTCATCGGTGAATTCTTGCGAAACCTCGCGGGCCGGCATGAACATATCCAAACCAAACGCACGAACAATAAGTCCGCCTTTGTTGTGCTCTTTAACGGTTGCTTCAAAGGATTCATCTTCTTGGAATTTATTTTGTAAATCCTCAAAAATCTGGTCTCTTTCGATATCGATGCGAGAAAGCAGTAAAACCCCCGCTTCATCATCCTTTTTCTTAACGATGGCCTCAATTTCGTCGCCTTCGCTCAAAACATCTCTGGCGCTTGAAACATCTTTGGTCGTAAGTTCATTCAAATAGATGGTGCCTTCAGTAGGATAGTCTTCTACAACAACGATGACTTCGTTATCTTTAACTGCATAGACTTTTCCTTGAATTTTGTTACCTTCTTGCACTTGATTCATTTTCATGATTATTCTCTCCTCTAACTATTGACTCTATGGTTTTAACCACATCTTCAATCTTCATATCCGATGTGTCTATGACTATGGCATCTTCTGCCGGTTTTAACGGGGTAATGGTACGATTTGAATCAAAATCATCACGGGCAATGATTTCATTTTTCAAATCCTCAAGCGGGATATGAATCCCGTTTTGGGCGTTCTCTAGAAAGCGACGCTTCGCGCGCGTGGCCACATTGGCGGTCAGAAAAAATTTGAAATCGGCATTCGGAAGGACATTGTATCCAATGTCACGCCCGTCCATGACCACGTTTTTATGGTGCGCAATGGCGCGTTGACGTTCAACCAGTATCTCGCGGACACGTTGATGTGAACTAACCAAGGAAACATTGTTCGACACTTCACGGCTTCTGATCAAGCGGCTCACATCGACACTGTCCATAAATAAGACGCCGTTTTCATAATCAAAGCTCGTTTGATTGAGAAAGTCAAAGGCGTCTTCATCGTTTAGTTCAACATTCAAGCGCATCGCTTTGAGGGTAATGGCACGATACATCGCACCGGTGTCTATGTATGTATACTTAAACAATTCAGCCACGAGTTTGGCAATGGTGCTCTTGCCCGCACCGGCCGGCCCGTCTATGGCAATTTGAGTCGTTGCCATTCGATCACCCCTTTAAAAAATCATTCCCATTATATCACACCTGGGCTTATTTCAATAGTACTATTTTAGAGCATTTAATTGTGTTTTTCAAAGTGAAATTCCCACCCAAGATAAACTTGAATATGAAAACGCTTTATGATATATTGCTAGCAACATGAATATGCATTCACAATAAAGGAGGAATTGCAATGCAGGGATTTTTGGGAATTGCGCTTGTATTCAGTGTTTTGGCAATACTGTATGCAGGGGTGTTATTTTACAAAATCAAAAAAATTGAAAAAGGCAATCCCAACGTTGTTGAAATTTCAGGGTACATAAGAGAAGGTGCCATGGCTTTTTTGTCGAGACAGTATAAAATCTTAAGCCTGTTTGTGGTCACACTTTTCTTTATCATTGGCTTTGCGATCAGCTTTCAAACAGCGGGCGCGTTTATTCTTGGTGCATTTTTAAGCGGTCTAGCCGGATATTTGGGCATGCGCGGTGCCGTTGCGGCCAATTCACGCGTCGCCACGTCTGCCGAACAATCCGGTATGAACAAAGCGTTGGATATTGCGTTTAGTGGTGGTGCGGTCATGGGAATGGCCGTGGTCGGCCTTGGCCTGACCGGATTGATTCTTTATTATTTGGTAAGTACTTACTTCTTTGGCCTGGATGAGGCCGGGACCGCCCAGGTTCTTACCGGGTTTGGTCTGGGTGCTTCAAGCATTGCGCTTTTCGGACGCGTTGGTGGTGGTATTTACACTAAAGCAGCGGATGTTGGAGCGGACCTGGTTGGAAAAATTGAAGCGGGCATTCCTGAAGATGATCCACGCAATCCCGCAGTCATCGCAGACAACGTAGGGGACAATGTGGGTGACGTTGCGGGCATGGGAGCCGACTTGTTTGAATCCTACGTTGGTTCAATCATTGCGGCCATTACCCTGGGCGCCATGCTTACCAATCCAGCCGGTGAAGCGGTGCCTTTGGAAGGCGCGCTTTTTCCGATTTTCCTCAGTGCTTTTGGAATCATTGCGGCCATTTTAGGCACCATGACCATACGCACTAAAGAAGCGGATGAGCCGCATAAAGTCCTTAAAAAGGGGACGTATGTGGCAGGCATACTTTTCTTGCTCTTCACGGCCTTTTTAACGTGGTACTATATCCAGCAAAACATTTTTGCGAATTTCGGACCATTCTTTGCGATTGTAGCTGGATTGCTTGTAGGCATCGTCATTGGCATCATTACAGAAATCTATACATCCAGTGAACATAAAAAAGTACAAAGCATTGCCGAACAAAGTGAAACCGGCCACGCGACCAATATCATTGGCGGACTCGCCATCGGCATGGAGTCAACCGCCATTCCAATCGGACTTATTGCTGTAGTCATTTTGATCGCCTATCAGCTTGCGGGGCTTTATGGCATTGGTCTTGCGGCCGTTGGCATGCTTGCGACCACTGGAATGACCATTGCGATTGATGCCTATGGACCCATTGCGGATAATGCAGGAGGAATAGCGGAAATGACCGGCATGGACAAAAGCGTCCGTGAAATCACCGATAAGCTTGACAGTGTCGGAAACACAACGGCCGCAATCGGTAAAGGGTTTGCGATTGGGTCTGCAGCGCTCACTTCTTTGGCACTGTTTTCCTCTTTCGTTGCAGCCGCAGGGTTAAGTGCCATTGATGTCACACAACCGGCAGTCATCGTCGGCATACTTGTTGGGGCCATGCTTCCGTTTTTATTCAGTTCTCTGACGATGAACAGCGTCGGACGGGCGGCTGGTAAAATGATCGATGAAGTGCGCCGTCAGTTCAGAGAAATCCCGGGCATTATGGAAAAAGAAAACAAACCGGATTATGCCCGTTGTGTTGACATATCCACCAAGGCCGCACTTAAGGAAATGATCATTCCCGGGTTGCTTGCGGTCAGTGCACCCTTGATCATTGGGTTCTTACTTGGCGCTGAAGCACTGGGCGGTTTGCTTGCAGGCGCGCTTGGTAGCGGTATATCAATGGCGATATTCATGGCCAACAGTGGTGGTGCATGGGATAACGCAAAAAAATATATTGAAGAAGGCCATCACGGTGAAAAGGGCAGTTTTGCGCACAAGGCAAGTGTCACAGGCGATACGGTGGGTGATCCCTTCAAGGACACCTCAGGACCATCAATCAACATTTTAATCAAACTGATGACGATCATTAGCCTTGTCTTTGCCGGACTATTTGGCAGTGGCATTTTATAGCCCCAATAAAAAAGTTTTCCCAGTTTTTACCGGGAAAACTTTTTTTATACATGTTTTTGGTGTGCTCGGTTTTGCACAGTATGGTTTACATTGAAACGTTTCTTGATGATGTCATACGCAATAATGCTCAGTTTGATGGCCAGTAACGCCAAAATGACGACAATGGTGATGTCTTGGGCCATGGTTGAACTGCCAGCCTGAACCGTTGGCATGAGCCAGTTGCTGACGATGACGTTTTGATGGGTACCTGCCATGCTGCTTAACTCACTTAAGAAATTCATCTTCGTCAGAAGCATGAGCCCAATACCATAAATCAGTGTTAGCGGCTTTTGTTTCTTGAAAAGCAAACCAATTAGAATGGCCACATAAATCATTGTTAAAACTGGGATGTAAGTGATGGACGAATCGCCATTTTGAATAGTGAACACTGCCCATTCACGCGATATTGTGACTGTTGAGCCCGCTTCGATACTGCGAAGGGGGAAGGTGAGCGCAAAGCCTACATGCAACAATAAAAGTGTCAGTAAGATTAGAGCATCGCGTTGAAACATATTAAGTTTCGACATGATTTACCCACTTTCGTTTTGTTTTATAGATACTTCTTAAGTGTCATGTTTGTTGTAATACATCTTATGTCAATTGCATTTTACCATCTTTAACAAGAAATCCAAACACAATTTGCAAAAGTAAACGTTTTATATCCCATGTAAATGAATTTGTTACTCCCAAGTAAAAAGACGCCAACATGGGCGCCCTAATGATGTAAAGCCTTACTTTTTTCATTTATTTTTTTGTTGATTGCGCATTGCAATGACGTTGAGTTGTTTAAGTTCATGGGGTTTTAGCATGCGAATCTCACCTTTGGCGAGCCCCTCAAGGGTCACAATCCCAAAGCGAATACGTTTAAGTTTGATCACCTCATGACCCACAGACTCAAAGAGTCTACGAATATGTCGATATTTGCCTTCGGTCACCGTAAAATTAAATGTTGATGTTTCTTTTTCCTTGTTATACTTCATGTGATGCACTTTCGACGGTGCAGTCTTTTCACCATTAAGGCGAATGCCGCCGCGTTCGATTTTTCGTGAGGTCGGTTTGCGCACAAAGCCTTGAACCGTGACTTGGTATTCTTTTTCAATTCGGTTGGACGGATGTAACATTTTTTGAGTAAAATCCCCGTCATTTGTAAGCAAAAGCACGCCGCTTGAGTCATAGTCAAGACGCCCAACAGGAAATATGCGTGCGTTAGTATCGACAAAGTCGACGACGGTTTTTCGGTTCTTCTCATCGTCCACACTTGAGATAGTGCCTTCTGGTTTATAAAAGACATAATATTCTTTTTCTTCAATGGTAATTGGGCGGCCATCCACAAGGATGGCGTCACTTTTATTGGCTTTGGCACCGAGTTCACGGACCACTTCACCGTTAACCTGCACACGGCCTTGTTCAATCATTTCTTCCGCTTTGCGCCGTGATGTCACGCCGGCTTGCGCGATCAGTTTTTGTAGACGTTCCATGGAATCCTCCTAGATGGTTTCGTCACTTGTGGCGGGTTCAACGTCCAAGTGTACATATTTAATGCGGCGTTCTTTAATTTCTTTAATCACGAAGGTAAGCTTGAAAAACTGTGTGGTTTCTTCGTGATGGTAAGAGACCATTTTTTGTATCATCGAATAGGTCATATCGACTTCGGGCACACTTTCAAAACGGTCGAAAAGGAAACTGCCCAACGTTTTTTCTTCTTTTTCAGGGGGCTCACCAAGTTTGAGTTCATTGAATAAATCACCAAGCTCAATATCAGCGTTCACCCCATATTCATGACTTCCAAGTTGTTTTAAGTATTCATCATCAATGTCATCATGTTCATCATAAATTTCACCTACCAGCTCTTCAAGAGCATCTTCCATGGTCACAATGCCACTGGTGCCACCAAATTCATCAGAAACAATCGCTAAGTGTGTGTTTTCACGTTGCAGGGTTTCGATTAATGTATCGGCGCGCATGGATTTTGAAACGAAGATTGGAGGGTTCATCAACTGGCGAACATCAATCGGCGCTTCTTTTATAATCATGGTAAAAAAGTCGCGTTCATAAAGAATGCCGACAATTTTATCACGGGAGTCTTCATAAACCGGCAGACGCGAAAACTGATTGTCAAAAAATTTCTTCAGAATGCTTTCCTTGTCCTCACCGACATCAACCGCCACCATGTCCACACGCGGTGTCATGATTTCATAAACTTGTTTTTCCCCAAGGTCCAAGACGCTTTGAAGCATTTCTGCTTCTTCTTCATCGATGGATCCTTCTTCTTCCATGGTGTCTATGATGGTTTCAAGTTCATCTTCACTTACTGAAATGGTGACGCGTTCATCCGCCTTTAAAAAGATGGATTTGATTTTGATAAACACAAACACCACGGGTTTTAGCACTTTCATAATCACAAGCAGTGCCCGGCTGATTTTCACCGCAATTTTATCGGAATGCATTTTCGCAAAACTTTTGGGAATAATCTCTCCAAAGATAAGTAAAATGGTCGTCATGACCACTGTGTTAAACACCGTCACAAAAATTTCATTGTCTCTAAAAATTTGTGTAAACACACTGGCTGAAATGGTCGCAAGCGCAACATTGGCCAGGTTGTTTCCAACCAATATGGTTGTCAGTGCACGGTCAAAGCGTTCATGAATCCATAGCGCTTGCTTAGACCCTTTTTTACCAGCTTCTATGTAATTTTTTATACGGATTGGATTGAGTGAAGAAAAGACCGTTTCACTCATGGAAAAGAAGCTGGATACAAGAATCAATCCAACCATGACAATAATTTGGGGGGTAGGAACACTAGCTAACACGATGGCATGCGAATCCAAAAGCACTCACTCCTCATTAATTGGCTTTGGTCGAATATTTACCGGTATCGGTGTTGATGACGATGCGGTCGCCTTCATTGATGAAAAGGGGCACTTGCAAGGTATACCCGCTTTCAACGGTTGCATCTTTCGTCGCATGCGTCGCCGTATTGCCCTTGACGCCAGGAACGGTCTCTATCACTTCCATGTTGACTTTTTCAGGGAGTTCAACGCCGAGAATTTCATTTTCAAAACTGCGTACATTGACTTCCATGCCTTCGGTTAAGAAGTTGCTTTCATATTCGATTTGTTTTTTTGGTATTTCAATTTGTTCATACGATTGCGTATTCATGAATACATACATATCCCCATCCGCATAGATGAACTGCATGGGTTGTTTATCAATCATCGCGGGTTCCACTTTTTCTCCGGCACGCCAAGTTTTTTCAACAATGGCACCACTGCGCAAGTTTCTTAGCTTGCTGCGGACAAAGGCGCTGCCTTTGCCTGGTTTAACATGCTGGAACTCAATGATTTGATAAATATTGTCGTCATGTTTAATGGTGAGTCCTGTTTTAAAGTCGTTGCTTGAGATCATGTAATCACTCCAATAATTAGTTGATAATACTATATATGATTTTAAGACGTTTGTCTATTGATTTTCAAACCACGCAACACCCGAAAAATCATTGAAGCCAATGATGGCGTGTTTGAAGACAAAACGAATGCGTTGCTTTTTGGCACCTTGCATTAAGGTTATATCGACACTATGCGTGTCCGCAAGCGTCTTGAATGATGCATCCATGATGTTGGCACCCTTTTGCAATTTCTTGAGGCGTTCAATCGACGTTCCAACAAGTTCTACTTCATTTTGACTTGGCTTGCCCAGATCAAATATTTCCACATGGGAAACGTGTTCAAACACAATCGCCGCATTCGTTGTTTTCATTGCTCTGAATTCTGGATTGTCGGGATGCGTGGACTTGACGTCAATATGATCAAACGTCAAATGGCAGTGTGCATCGTCAATGATTTTAATCTTTTCAAGTTGCGCGTTATAAAGAATGATTTCTTCTATACGGTCTGTGCGAACATATTCATAGGTCGTTTCAAGATGCTCAAGTAGTTGCTGCGTCGTGCGTGAGAGGGTAATGGGTTTTTCTTCAAGTTGGACCTCACCGCCATCAATGTGAAGCGCATACGGTTTTTTCTTTTTGTCAAAAAGCCCTTCATAGTCAAACACCGTTTTGAGCACATTGACAGAATGATCATAAAGATTGGTTGGTATTTTGAGTTTACTGTTGCCGGTGGTGATATGAAGCACATTCTTTTTATTGATTCTTACTTTTTTAACGGATTTGAACATAACAATTTTAAAACGCCTAAATGCCGTCTGCTTCGCAAATGCATCCTCCATGATGACCACTTTGTGTGTCGTTTTCATGTGTATGTAAAAGAGCGGAAAAACAAGCAACACCACTCCAGCAATCCCCAGAAATTCATAGGGAAGTTCATAAGGCCCGATTTGCCCTGTCGCATTGAGGACATAAACCATAAATAAAACGATGAATAATCCGATTAAGACGTACGCCTGTTTATTGATTTTTGTCAATTTTTTATAGACTACATAAGCATTAAGCGGTCGGTTGGTTAGTTTACGATAATGTTTCATTAAATGCTTCATAATGTCCTCCTATAGCAGTGACTGCATAATGAAAATCATGATGAGCCCGCTGACAAACGGGATATATAGTGCCCGGCGTGAGGCTTTTTTGAATAAAACATCTTCACTAATGTAATGGATTATAACCACACTTGCGCCCAAAAAAGGCCACAACAATAACCCAAGCATCCCGAGCCAATCAAGGGTTCCTGTTTCACTCACCCCAAAAAAGACCATCGGTATCATAACAATGCCTATTAAGAATGCAATGAATTGCACCATCACGCCACTTGTATTCTTCATAATCTTTATCCTCTTCATGAATAGTTAAACAATAATATTATAGCATAAACGAAAGGAATTAAAAATGTGTATCAAGCCACTTGGGACAAAATCAATTGACACTTTCAATGCCGCTTACTATAATGATTCTATTGAGAGGTGATACTGAATGGGATTAACCGATTTGTTCGCATACATCGTTCCCGTGGTGATTGGTTTGACACTTGGATTTTTACTGATGAATCTTAAAAACAAGAAAACCAAATCCAAAAGCATCCATACCATTGACACAGAAACATTCAAAAACAACATGCGTAAAGGCCAACTCATTGATGTGAGAAAACCCAAACAATTCGAAGAAGACAAAATCAAGGGGGCCAGAAATTTTTCGCCCCGCTATTTGAAAAACAAAAACCAAACCAAAATCCGCAAAGACATCCCGCTTTATCTTTATTGCCAAAACGGCAATAAATCAACACG
>LFCJ01004149.1_pt1 | contig 10616 bp, 13 predicted proteins | sample 643141 | NCBI WGS metagenome assembly LFCJ01 (sample SAMN03766243, study PRJNA286221) | soda lake metagenome | biome: soda lake; feature: Kulunda steppe; material: water; isolation source: sample B1-Br-g2 brine of Lake Bitter-1 | place: Russia: Kulunda steppe | collected 2010-07 | reverse complement strand
TAATTGACGGTGATTCACTAATTGCTGAACTGCTATTCTGCTTCATAGTGACTGGTAGCGCCTACTTTGAAGTTGGATTCGAGTTCCGGTACAGTCTGTGTCTGAATAATTACGTTTCCTCATATTTCATTACCCTCACCAATACGGGGTGAAGAAAACCCACAAAAAGAATTAGGTGGTGTTTGAGGTGTATTCACAAACCGATCAACCAACAATATTATAATTGCAATCCGTGTATTCGCCCAGTATGTCTCATAGATGGTTTACAGAGCCTCCAGATAATATTCGATTGGGAATTGCTGGTGAATGGATATTCCAGAGTGAAGAGGTGGTTCAACATGCAGATTGAAGACACTCGAGCAATCTTCACCGCTCTATTTGCGGGGTCGGTTGTCCTCGCCAACGTGTTGGCGGCCAAATTGACGTGGATCGAATTACCTGTGATCGGTGGCGTCGCCGTCCCAGCTGGGTTTGTTGCATTCGGCGTTGCGTATCTCGCGTCAGACTTGCTTGTCGAATACCACGGGCGTGAGTACGCAGCGTCCGTCGTCAACGGGACAGTCTTTACTCTTGTTGTGTCGTATCTGCTGGTATTCCTGGCAATCTGGATGCCAACAGCACCGTTCTACGAGGGACAAGAGGCGTTTGTCGCTACGCTGGGTGACTCGGCGTCGATCATCCTAGCGTCAGTCGTGGCGTTGGCAGTCGCTCAGCACATGGACGTCAGGCTGTTCTCGAGTCTGAAATCTCGAACGGCCGGTCGACACCGATGGATACGGAACTGTGGTTCGACGGCCGCCAGTCAGGGCGTCGATACGGTCGTGTTCATCACACTGGGGTTCGCGATCTTCCCGACTCTAGGTCTTGGTGGAAACCCAACGTGGGGATGGGCGTTGCTCTCGATCGTCGTTGGACAGTACCTGGTTAAGCTCTTGGTCGCGCTTATCGACACAGTGCCGTTCTATGTGGTGACCGAGGCTGTCGACACCAAAGCCTAGACAATCTCACTGAGAATCGCTTTCAAGTTGCCTTCTAGCTCAGATGCCTGAAGGACCGCGATTTCTTGATCGGATTGCTCCTCGAGTGACGCAGTCTCTTCCTCGAGGTCCTCGTAGCTAGTCAGTTCGACCTCCTGTCCGTCGACGGTATAGGGAAGTTGGACGGACTGACCCGAGAGAAGCGTGAAGAGTTGGCCGAACGCTTTGTCGATGTCTGCCCGATTGAGTTCGTCGATGACGAGCAGGTTGTTCGCCTGCGTGCCTATTTGGGTGTGTATCTCCGATAACCCCAAACCCGATTACTCCACTCGGTTGGCTGCTGAAATCACTGTTCGGTGGGGCAGCTCGAGAGTGGAATACGACGACGACACCGTCCTCGAGTTGACCCCACCAGTCCCGGTGTTGCTCGACCGGTCATGCAACGGGACATCGCCTCCCGCCTCACAGAGCATTCAGTCGAATTCGACGAATCCAGCGCCGAATACGACGCAAGCGTTTTCCCTGACTCGAACCGCAAGCGGCCCGAATTCATCCGGGAGACCCGTGACCAGATCGGCAGTACGTCTTCATATAATCTGGGCAACAAAATTTATACCGAGGCCATGAGTATTGGTAACCGACTTGCTGGTATAGTGAGACACAATGAATGAGAGACACTAACTAGAGGTTCGAGACATGGGTAACACCTCGAAAAAAGCGATCGAGAAACAGTTGAACCAAACACAAAAAGCGCTTAAGAACGATGTTTTAGCAGATTGTGAGCGAATTCGCTATCCAGAAAAAATTGACTGGATTGGCGGCTACATCGCACGAAATCATAACTACCTCGTCGGAATCGGTACCGGTACGCAAGTCGAACTCACACGAGAGAATTTCGGAACTTCGATTCGGCAGCCATACCTATCGGGACTTCAAGCTCTCACAGGTAATCAGCAGTACAAGAGTGCACTCCCAGATACGTACCCTCTCGGAGAGCTTATTGTCGAGTATGCAGATCTTGTTCGAGGCCTCGAGGAAGTTTCCAAATCTGACGATGTGGTCGATGAACACATCGAGCCAGGAGAAGTACTGGGGAGATTGATAGTTCGCGATATCAAACGATCCTCGACAGGAGATACCGCTCGATTAGCTCAGTCACTACACTCTGCGACGACGACGCCTCGAGAGCTCGTCGAGCAACTATGTTCCTATCCAGAGCTTGCGGATTTGACCCGGCAAGTGCTCCCAGACCACAACGAAACCAATTCGCTAGTGCAGCGACTTGGGGCTGTAAAACTATCTACGAAGCTTTGGGATCACCAACGCAATGCGCTCATCAGTTGGCTCGAGGACGGTGCGAACGGGTATGTCAATATGGCTACTGCAACGGGCAAGACTGTCCTCGGGCTAGCAGCTGTCGGCTATTTACTTGAGACAGATACGAGTCGTAAGCAGGACGGATGGGGATCACTACATCCAGAGGACGATGCAGCGATAGACGAATCGTTCGGTGGTTCCTCACCGTACCCCGGTGCGGATCGACCGTCGAATATACTGATCGTTACAACCGACACGTTACTCGGTGCCCAGTGGAGCCGACTGTTCGAAGAACACTGCGAAACACCACCAGAGTACACAAAAGTGGTTGATGACTCAATCACGTTCCCTTGGGGAAAGATCGATATTAGAGCAGCGGATTCGCTAGAAGGTGTTGACCCAGACTCGTACCGGCTAGCGATCTTTGATGAGGTTCATAATTACACGAGCGGTGCCGGCTGGGGAGAGCACCTCATCAACTTCATTGAATCCGAATGTCCAGTACTCGCTCTTACTGGCTCTGTCAACGACGAACTTGAACGACGATTCGAGAATGCAAATAAGGCGTTCCCGGAGGCGTTTGAGTATACTCACGAGAAGGCTCTTAAGGACGGGATTATCCCCGACTTCTCGTGGTCACTTGACTTTGTCCCGATCGATCCAGACGAGTCCTCGACATTCAAGCCACTGAGTGAGACTGCAGAACTCGCCGAAACCTATCTCGAATTCGACGAGGGACAGGTTCAGATCACTGATGAGGCTCTAGCAGACATCACCGAAGACCACCAAGGCGATGAGCAAGACCTGACAGAAGCGTACTCTTCGATTGGATCGCTTGCAAATGCGTTGATGGATTTCGGTGACGACGAGACAGCGCCGACTGAACCATTGGATCAACTTGCGAGCGGCCTCTCTAACAGACAGCCCCATTGGTGGAATCTCCGTGCATCAGACGAGACCGTTCATGATATCACGGCTACTGCGATGGATGACGAACGTCCGACCCTGATACTGACACGATCTTACTCGGAGGCGAACCGAATCGCAGCACATCTCTATGAGTCTGACTCGGTGAAGCCAGATGTAATGAAGACGCTCTCCCAGAAAAATAAAAACAACCATGATGATACGATTCAAGCATTCGACAAAGAGAAAACTGGCCGAAAAATCCTTATTGGCCCCGGTGATCGAATCGGCACTGGCGTCGACATCAAGACCGTCGAAGTCGGAATCAATCTGGCTCGCCCCGGGACTGGTCTGAGTTCGACACTCATTCAGCGCCTTGGCCGTCTCCTTCGGAAAGCAAGCGGTAAACACGACGTCAACTTTCACCACATCTTGGGTCTACCACCCCAGAAGACGCTCATCCCAAGCGACGGAGAGATGTTCGTCAATAATATTTCCGGCTTCTTTAGTCAGGTGAAAAAACCGCAGACAAACAGCGTGATGAAACTTCCTGAGGTCATCATCCATTCAGATACCCGACCATCAATTCGATCCCTCGAGCGAAACGGTGCTGTAGTACCTATTGAGGACGCATCTGACGGGTTCAAATCCGCATATGTGTCATCAATCCGGGCGGCAGCAGAGGAGACCAATGAGCTTGTCATCGAAAACGAATGGTACGATGAATTGCTCGATACGAATGGAAATGATCAACGTGAGACTAAAACGAAGATGACTAATACAGGATCAACCGGAGAGGTGGAGAATCGACAACAAGATGAACAAGTTGACACTAGACCCCAGACAACGAACTTAGGTCATGACGTAACGATCGACGGCGCCGTGCTCGAATTGGTTGATCGTACTCTTGCAGCGACTGATTCAGATCAGGTCTCCCGATCGAAATTCATTACATCAGCGATAGAGTCGTATCTCGATCCGTTTATTGTCCCATCCGGAAACCCATCCATGGCTTCTGTAGCCAGTGACCGGACGATACATATAGAAGCAGAACCGGTCCTGAAACGTCTTCTGCAGGACACGGTTTCGTCCAGCGAATCCCACGAATCTATCGATTCTTTCGTCAAAGCTGCGATTCTTGACTCTCTTGGGGTGTCTGAAATCGAGGCCACCGTCACTATCGAAGACTACGCACGATACGAGTTCATCATCGAAAAGCTCGTTGCGTCAAACGATATCGAGGCCCAAGACGAATCAGAAGTCATCGAGGCAGCGATTATAGATGCCCTCGAAATCTAACTGCTCGGGTTTGATCTAGCGAGCGAACTCTCGCTCGAGGAACGCCTGCGGCCCTCGAGGAAACCCAGACGCCGATCGAGGCACGCCTAGACGCCCACGAGAAGAAACTCAACGCGAACAAAGACCGCGTCGGCGAACTCCAGGCGCGATAACTCGAGAAGGGGGCGCATCTCCTCGAGGATCACATCGACGAAGGCAAGATCGACGTCGTGGATGGCCGCCTCGAGCGCATCCGCAAAGACGACGGGCAACGACGTCCTCACTGCCGTCACGGCTCGCTGCAAAGCTCTGGAAGGCCCGTGTCGACTTGATGGTTGGTGACAACCCCTGGCGGAACGGGAGCGCTGGCGTTCGCGAGTACGTCAGTGCCGGCGAGATGAAACACTGGATCCGTCGTCAGGAGACGGGCGTCAGTGATTCCTATGCGAAGAAGTTGGTCTCTCGGACGATCGATGCGTTGCTCGAACTCTCGAAGAGCCGGTTGGCCGTGAAAAAGAGGTGGCAACGAAAAAACGGCCTCGAGTACACCGAGCGCCGTGTTCTGCTGATGGACGACGCCGATATTCCCGGTGAGAGCCTCGAGGCCGGAGACACCTGACGTCCACACTCGAGGGTGTCCCCAGGCAACTCACAACCCCTGAGAAGGGCTGTACTCTCCACGTCACACTGAAACCCTGCACGAAAGCGGCTGTTTGCTTGGTACGGCTACTTGCGTGTACATCACTCGATCGGTCATCGTCGGTCTTCCTCGAGTGACTCTGCTGGAGGTGTGTCTGAAGACGTCAACTGTCCCCCTGGTTCGGGCTTCAAATACTGAACCAGGCGCTTTTGGCACCGATTTCCACACTATAGCACAACTGAATCAACCAGGTCGTGGCTCACAGCTTTCGCAGCTCTCCACAATGCGACGGCCTAACCTTGACACCCTATGAGCTCAGCTAGATCATATTAGGCTGTTTCCTCGGAATTGTTCTCTAATTCGGCATCGTTTGCCAACCGATCGGCAACCTCTTCATCAGAAAGACCGTGATTTGGTTCAGAAGGGGCCAGCTGGGCTTCACCAGTGAGACGTTCTTTGGCTTCCTCGGTAGTCTCTATCTCCTCGTAGATGGATTCATCCAGCTTTTCGTACCATCTGCTGGTTACCTCAGGCATGTCCTCGTTAAGGTTCCGTCGCCGTTCGGCCAGTTCTCGATAGCGCGACCGCATCTGTTCGAGACCGACCTCTTTCCTGGATAGCTCCAGCTTGATGAAGTCACGATAATCGTCGAACAGTCGATGATAAGCATTTGCTGCGCGGTAATAGTTCTCGGCTGTGTCACCAGGGTCTGCCATTCTTCGATAACCGGAGATGATGGCCGTGGTGATCGCCAGACTAACCAGAACAATCTGGGGTGTTGAGTTCCAGATGAGAGCGATCGTTAGCAGCCCTGCAACGCCGAAAACGAACCAATCGAGACGGCGGTCTAACTTCGCATACCAATCTGCACCGACGTAGTAGGCTTTGAACGTCCACAAGACGCTATCCGCTTCGTTAGCTACGCGTTCACGTAGACGTTCGTGTGCCTCGTAGTCAAAATCGTCGTCTGTCATAGAGATATAACAGTCTACTTAAAGTCGTCGCCGTAGACCTCGCGATACTTCTCTTTGGCTTCCTGAGTTTTTCCTTCCTTTTTGAGCTGTTCCGCTTCCTCGATCTTCTCGCTAGCCTGATACGCCTTTTTCGCGGCTTTTCTCTTTTCTTCCGTGCTCATTCCCTTGTCGATCTGTTCGTGATAGACTGGTTCTCGAGTCTCGTCGTTGACGTACCGTGGGAGGTTCCGGAAGAAGTTGCTCATGTGCTCGTGAGTAGAAGCACTAGCAGAAGCGTCGTTTTGGAAGTATTTGTAGGCCATCATCACCATGTGGTAGGAACTCACCGGCTTGCCGTTCTCTTCGTTCCACTTCTTCGCGGAGACTGCAACACGCTGGAGGTTGCCGCCGTTATTCCCGTCGACCGCATCGTACATCGACTGGAATTTACGGGGGTTCGTTCCAACCCACGAGCTTCCCCCGTACGTATCGGGAATAGCGTAACCGTTGTTGGGATCATCTGCACCCACCGGTTGAATCGGGATCTCCATGCCCCCGATGGTAACGGGATCTGTGGGGTTCTCGGCGTTGTGAACGTCTCTATATCGAAACGCAGGGGCGGCTTCGACAGTGAAATCACTGAACTTCACCGCTACCACGTTACGATCGATATGGACGTCCTGGTTGGGATACTTCTTCTCCAGCCGCCGCTTCACAGCTCGTAGAGCATTCTGGGGCCCATTCTGGCTAGTAGCCCATCGACCGTGCTCATCGGCGTCGAGGACGACCAAGACATCAACGTCGGAGTCCTCCTCTAGCGGGCCAGTCATCGTACCCTGCATCACCGAGCCGTAGATGTGATCCTCCTCGATCGCCAGACCTTCGTCTTTCAGATTGTCAACGACGTTTTCACGCCGTTCCTGCATGTCTTTGGCCTGCTTATCGGTTATCTGAGCGTCTTCGGCGTATTCCTGATGAGACTCTTCGATCTTCCGCTCGGCCTCCTGTCGAGCATATTCTCCGTCGGAGGACACCTGATCATCACTAGGAGGTGATCGACTACCTCCCCCAGAGCCGCCCTGATACTCGCCAACTGTCCGAGTGTTACCCATGAGCCATCACCTCGCTGGGAGATGCCGCGAAAGACCCTAGTGTCGATTGACCGGCACCGAGCACGGGTTCAGTTTCCTCTCGCCACCGTATATACTGCTTTTGCGCGGTATGGACCGGAACGTCTCGTAATTCTGCTTTCCTGATCCATCGTTGACCTGCCGCCGCGACAACTTCCGGTGGCATCCGGGTCAGACCGTCTTTCGCCTGAAGCCCGATGAGCAATAGTCCATCGACACCAAGTTCGTTAACGACCTCTCGAACGTCCATGTTGAGTTTGTTAATTCCATTACCCATTTTACCGCCGAAGTATTGGGCACCATAGTAAGCGCAATATGGAAGGTCGAGGTCGCGAAGCGTATCGTAACAAATTGCTCTTTCTTCGGGCGTGTATCCCTTCACGAGTGGGAGAATCTGTATCGGTGTGGATCGAAGTTTATCGTGCATCCACCGGGTCCCCTCCATCATCTTCTCGATGTTCGCTACGCGGTCGGACTTCTCCATATCCCCGTAGACCGGATAGTCGGTGGGTATGTGGAAGTCGGGACCGAAGGCCTGTACGGCGTTTCGTTCGCGACTCCAGGGGAGTTCCTTAAGATCGTCATCGTGGATTACGCCACTGGTGATGACGGAGAATTCTGCGGGAAAGTACGTAGTTCGGACTTCCCCACGATGGCGTAGAAGTGTCTCTACGTCTGTGATTTTCATCATCACAGTATCTTCGCTCGGAAAGGCCGTCATGAACTCTTCGTGAGCTTGCTGAGCCTGGATACGGCGAATGAGGCCTTGAGGCCAATCTGTGCTGTCTCGGAATCCCTGGTGGTTTTCGTTGGGGATCATCTTGTGCTTGCACCTGAACGCAGATGACGCTAGTTCATACAGGATACATGTCTATAAACGCTTCGCCGGTCAACTCGAGCCTCGAACAAAATATGTTCTAAGACATCCGAGATGGATCCCATCGCTTTAGGAGAGCCACACCTAACTGAATACCAAGAGGCACAATAGCGTATGGGGAAAACAGTCCATCTAATTCCAGTCGGATTCGACTTTCAGAGGCTCGTTCAGCCGATTGCGCGAGGAACGCTCAAGGCGGATGAAGTCTACTTGCTTCACTCATCACGAGAAGCAAGTGCTGAAGAGGCTCAGCAACTCGCGGAACGAATGGTTGACCGCCTAGAGGAAACCTTCGGGACTCTACTCGGCAAGGAGGTCGAACGACACTCGATTGGGGATATTTTCGAATTCAAAGATGCATATCCGATGGCATATGAAATGATTCAGTCTCATATCGACGAAGGAAACGAAGTCTGGGTAAATATTTCTTCGATGCCGCGTACGGTCGCTTTCGCCTTCGCTAGTGCTGCCAATTCTCTCGTCGTCGAGAAACCAGAACTCCGTGATAGAGTTCACACGTACTATGTTTCACCCGAAGAATATCTCGTTACCCAGATGATCGAGGAATTACGAGAGGAGCGTGATTTCCTCGAAGACCTCAAAAGCGAAGATCCACAGGCAGAAGAGCGTTATGAGCGTATCAGTGATTTAGTCGAAGACATTGATCAAAGCGGTGTCACCAAGGGAGCGAAACAAATGAACGGCGGTCTCCATGTTGAATTTCCGACCGTCCCTTCTGCGGATCTACACGATTTCGAAAAAACGGTATTACACTTCCTATATGATGCCGGTGAAGTGGCGTCGACTTCGGAATTAGCTCGGGAACTAGCAGACCACTTGGATGAAGAGGTCGACGGTGACTCCTTCAAAAGCAAAGTTCAGTACAATGTTCAAAAGCTCGAAGAGAAGGGGCTAGTCGATCGAACACGAGTTGGTAATCGAACTAAGACAGAACTCGGAACTATGGGTGAACTCTGGGTCGAAACGCATCCTCGTTGATTGAAGAACGACTATCTTCAACTTGCAGGTAGGCGGTCATCGCACAGTCCTCACAAACCTCGTTGATTGAAGAACGACTATCTTCAACCCTTGAACACGCCGGAACCGCTCGCTGAAAGACGACCAGGAGATCCTCGAGACGCTCGAGGACGCCGGCATCGATCGCGAGCGCGTGCTGGGTGTCGATCGTGCGAAAGTCGACGACGCCCTTGAGGTGACGGAACTCTCCGAGTCCGACATCTACGAGATCGACGAGCGCGAGTACGTCCGGAAAGCCGACGTCGACGAAGAGGTCAAAGAGTCACGCCTCCAGGGGCTGAAAGATCAGCTAGCTGCAACAGAGGGTGACAAGGCAGTGGAACTCCGGCAGGAAATCGAAGATCTCGAGGATCGTATCGATGAGCTCACGAGCTTTCGAACTGGAACACAGGTCGGCGATTAACGACCAATAGATAGAGGACGTCGTCGTCTAAGATCTCAGGCTTCAGCGTTCAACCCGACAGTGCTCCTCAGGAGTAGTCAATCGCAGTTCAGAGTCAACCTGGTAGATGTACCCACGGTTGAGCAGACGCTCGAGTGCGTAGGTAGCGTCTTCGGGTTCCAATGGATTTTCACAGTCAGTCAGCAAGAGACTGACAGCCTCGTCACGATCGATCGTCTGTATGTCTTCAGATCCGTCTTCGGGTGGACACATCTGGGGGAGAAGACACTCATAGCACTCGAGAATCCAGTCCGGGAGTGGGGGGCGTGGATCCGTGGAGCCAGCCATTACTCAGAGATGAGTCACACTGCCGTATAGCATTTCGGGAGCAAGAAGTGACCTGTGCTCAGAGAGTCTGGTCACTATGTTTCGCCTCCGCCAACTCCTGCTCGACGAGCGTGAGTGTGTCGGCGGCGGCCAACGACGAGAGAAAGTTGTCTGCCTGGTCGTCCTCGAGTGTCGCGAGGTTCTTTATCGCGTCAGCTGAATTTGGTTGGCCATAGACTATATGTTCAATGAGGAATGAGATACCAATACGGACTGGGGGAGGGGGATCCATCCACCACCACTATCCACCTACCGGCCTCCTGGTCCGTGTGTCACACGCACCACCACCACTGGCGTGGCTCTGATTTACTACGACGAGAAGAGAGGGGGAATTTTCATGGATTCTCCCTTAGGACATCGATCGACAACACTCCTGTATAGTCGATAGGATTGCTGAGAAGATTTCCCGAGTCCCTCAATGGCCTCGATCAATAGCGCCCCGTCACGCGTCGACTATCTCCACCTCGACAACGTCGATGATCTCCTGCGCAGTCGAACTGATCCGTTCAAGTCGCTCGAGGATCGTCTCCGGTTCGTCACTTTCCCACGCAGCGAGGTAGAACGCTGATCCACTCGTGTCCAGCCCAAAATACCGACCGACGATGTAGCCGACGGCTTCGGCCTCGAGTTCACGCTTTGCCCGTTCGTCTTCGGTATCGAGACCACCGTGCAGCAGTGCGTGAGCGTACTCGTGAACGAGCGTAACGGCGAGGTCAGCCTCGTTTTCACGG
>LFCJ01004147.1_pt1 | contig 10619 bp, 11 predicted proteins | sample 643141 | NCBI WGS metagenome assembly LFCJ01 (sample SAMN03766243, study PRJNA286221) | soda lake metagenome | biome: soda lake; feature: Kulunda steppe; material: water; isolation source: sample B1-Br-g2 brine of Lake Bitter-1 | place: Russia: Kulunda steppe | collected 2010-07 | reverse complement strand
TCTTAGCTAGTTGGCTTTTCTGGCAGTTCTCCTTTTCCTAGCGTTTTTCAGCTCTTCTTCCTTGCCTGCCTTAAGGACATTGCTGTGTCCGCTCGCGTCTTGTAACAAACAAACAAACATTTGAGGTATGTGCGGTATCAATAGGGCCTCCCACATCAAGAAGAATGGTGTGTAAAATAACTTTCTTGGCATTCAAGCACTTACAAAGAACCTCGTGTTGTTTTCTTCAGGCCTCTTATTGGTGTCCAGGCCGTGTATTTGCACAGAATCTAACTTCAACGACTCGGAGGTGAATCTCCCGGAGAGGGGCCCTCATGTTGACATTGAGCTCGTTAACTCTGCAAACATCTCAACTGGACTGTCTTGGGCGTGACATCTGGTGTAGATGAGGACTGGTTCGCGATTTGAGTTTTTTAGTAAGTAAGGGAGTGACCAACTTGGTTTTGAAAATGGCATCAGGGCGACTATACCTCACGATGAATCTATTTCTAGCAGATATAAGAGCATCAAAAAGCCAGCTGGGTATTGTCCTCAGGCCGTCCTCAGGCCGCCTCCTCAGGCTGTTATTAGCATGCTCGGCATTTTGAAGGTTTTGTTGGGCCAAATGGTTGGCGCTGCCGGTATCCTGAGTTTAAGTTATAATGGGTCTAGACCTTCAGCCAGATGGGTTGACTGCTGCCAGCAAGCCCAGTGGGCTAGCTGGGCACTGCTTGCCAGTCAAAAAATATAGTCTCAGCAAGAAAAGGAAGCGATTTCAAATTGCTTCAAATTTCAAGTTGTATGTCTGCTTCAAGAGAAACAATTTCGCATCCTCAGCCCTGATGCTGTCAAAGTAAAAAGCTCCTGTGTCTCCACACACAGTTTCTCCTTCTCTTTCTCTGGCTTCTCTGCTTGTCATCCCATCTATGACGATGATATCATGCACTTGACCTTAAGGTTCGCCATTTATTCTGCCATTAACAGTCCCCATGACAAACCCACAGCAACCTTTATGCTCCTCCCCTGCTGGGGCAGATCCATGAGCACAAACGCATACATAGTACTATACAATCAATACAACTACATGTGTAGCCTAATGGGAACCATCTCATTTTGAAACCTGAAAACCTGAAAGTACTTGTCGGTCTAGCACGATCTACTGCCAAAAACATGCAGTCTGTCTCAAGCAATCCAACAGCCTTAGTTGCCCCATCTGCTCCTGCTTTGCCTAGTCAGACTGTCTTTGGTTTTCTTTCTCAACTGCACAACAACCTCTGCCATTTCATTTCGGACATTATGGACTATTTTTTGGCTGGCGAAGACCAGCAACAAACCAATCAGCCTAAAGACCTGGCTGGCGGTTAACCCTAACTCGCAACTAAGTTGCCCCATCTGCTCCTGCCAAGGCAGTGCACTCCACATCCTCTCAAGGTGCCAGCATCCCACCATAAGAAACATGGTGACCGAATGCCACAACATTGCAGGCAGACTCATCACAAAAGCCATCAGTAAAGGTCATCTAGGCTCCTCTTTTGTATCCACAGATGTGGGCAGTGCTGACAAGCATCGCATGCAAGATCTTTAGATACCTGTGACAGCAGAATCCAGAGTTCCTCTAGCTTGGATTTTTGCTATGAACCATCAAAGAGACAGACTCACTTCTCGCCCTGATGCCATTTAAGTGACTCCATAGAAAACCGGCAAGATCAATTCCCAAAATCATCAGAGCCATCCCAATGATTAAGGCCTTACTTTAAGGAGTGGAAGGAGGGTGGTATTGGGTGGGGGGCAGGGTTCTTTAGTGGCAGCCGCCGCAGCTGGAGGCAGACCCCCAACACCAGCCACAGCTTACCAGCCCAGACAAACTTGCCCTGAGAACCTCCCTTGGCAGCGTCATGCCACCCATCTCATTGAGATCAAGTACTGTGAAGACACTCGCCCTGAGCAGCAGCTCCAAGCTGCCCCTGCTCAGCACGGTTGCCTTAGACGCAGCATTGCAGGAGACCATGTTCTTCACGTTATTCTCTTAGGTGTAGGGGGTGTTATTTACATTCCTCACACTTTGGTTCCTCTGAAGAGTCTCGGCCTTGATTGGCAAAGAGTCAAGAAACTCGCTCTCAAGCTTCATGCTCATTCTGTGCACCGTGCTTATAAGCTTGTGCAGACCAGACGTTCTCTTGAGCATTCTCAAGTTTCATCCTGGATGTCATGCAAGTCACATCTGTCACAGTGCCCATCGTGGATTGCCAACAGCCAGTCTCAACTATCAGGGTATGGGCACGCAAGCGAAAACGAGCAATGTTACGAAGCACCTGCCGGCATCCAAACGTACCGAAAGACCTGCTAGAGAGTCTTTGCTGATGGCTTTCATTATGAGCCTGCAGACAACATTATGGCGTTCAGTGATCATACCCAAGATGGTTGTATGTTGACACCCTGAGATAATATATAGAGAGCAAAGCTAACTGATTGCTGCCAGCGTGGACACTGAAGGCTGGTGGACATTTTAAAGCGGACAGCGTGCTTCTGATTAAGAAGGGTGCCTGTGCGGCAGTGGAAGATATGCGCTTCATTTGGAGAGAGTTTGGACATGTTCCAAAAAGCGTTGCTAATGCCTTTGTGGACATGTGGAAGCATACCCTGGTAATTAGTGTAGTATCCTGTTTTTGAGTTGGCACAACCCAGTTTATGGTACAAGTGCATGTGGGACTTCAGTGCGGCTTGGAAATTCGGAAGGAAAGTCAATCTAGGGCTGTGTTGGGGAGCCCCAGGCGCTCCTTTTCCTCGGCATGTTCAGACAAATAGACCCATGACTGCTTAACCTAGACCTGGCCTGCAACCATGTGTGCGTTTTTGAAGGGCCCGCAAAGTGCGCACGACTCAGACCTGCTCTGGACTGACTAGATTTCACAGGCACATGCTGCTCCACCCACAGCGGTGGTGTCCCTGGCATCCAACGCCACCCCTTTCCTCCCAGACATGCCTGGCCTCACAGCTGGCTGCGCAGCGTGAGACCAACTCTTAAGTAAAGCCAGCCAGGCACAGAGACTGTATACGCTTTTCAGGCTGCGCAGCTGGTGTATGCGTGTTTTAAGTTACTTCAGCAACATTTCAGGATACTTCAACATCATATCATGCTGAAGAAGCAGCAATGTATACATAGATCCAACGGATCATACCAGCATACAAGATCTGCTCATGATGGTGGGGCTTGCATACCTTGCTGGCATATCCAGTGCACATTATAAAATTTATAATTATAATATGGCAACCCAGCTGTGCAGTCGCCAAGCATCATGCCTGGGCACAAGCACCTCGCTCCGGCCAACCAGCACATCTGGTCGTTGTAATGGTCATACATCTAGGTGTACGCACCTATTTATAAATCGTTATTTTGCGAGGAGCTGGCTGGGGTGAGGATCTTTTGAAAAGCGAGATGAATGAGTGCCTGGCTGTGTCTTAGACTTGCCATGCTGGAACCCCGCCTTGCTTGACTTTCCCTCTGCAGTGTGTCTCTCACGTCAAGCAGAAGCAGCAGCAACAACAGAAGGAAAGGAGCTCATGTATCTGTTGCGGCCCTCCCTGTTCATTTGCTTGACCTTGCGGACGCCGTGGCCGCTGCTCCAGATGCAGCATCAACCAGCGCAGAAGTTTTGCAGAAGTCAGGTAAAATCATTTTTGTTTTGAGAGACTTTCATCTATTTTGCAAGAGCAAGCATGCAAGAAGCACTTTGTGGTCTTGCGCAAGTTAATGTAATTAACCCATGAGTGTGCTCAATCACACACACACACACACACACAATTACACACAAACACGCGCACATGCGCACACATGCATGGGCTCACACACACGCACACACACACACACACACGCAAACACACGCAAACACACAAACCTCACCCAATTACACACATACAAACGTTGCTTGCCCAGGTGGAGGATGGCTAGCTCCCTTGACAAGTAGCCTTGAACAGCTGCTACGTATCCTCCAAAATGGACTAAACACACTGAACGTCCCTTACTCATACGGTTACTCAATCATCCTGCTGACCTTATTGGTTAAAACAGCCACGTACCCACTTACAAAGAAACAGGTGCGCACATGTCTGAATGAGGTTGCGGCTGGAATCACCAGATGCTGCATAACTTCATTTTATTACAGACTGTTTCTTTTAAACACAGAGCAGCATGTGCATTTCTTAGTACGAAGTGTGTTCAGTGGAGTGCGGTGTGAAAATTCTTGCTGCACAATGTGCATGAAGCAGCTTCATTGAAGCTCTTGTGCACAGGCTCATTCCTTGAGGTGCGCTGTCTGTGTATTCAGGTGGAATCTACAATGGCTGTTCAAAGCTTGAAACCCAGAATAGATCTGATCAAAGCTCGGTATGTGGAGGATAAGGACCGGATTTCGAAGGAAACAAGCATCCTCTATGAGCAGGCTGGGGTCAATCCACTGGCAGGTGCGGCAAATCCAGTCTCAAACCTGGCCTTTAATACATGCAAATTTCGAGTCTGCATTTTACTGTCAACGTTTGTATTTTAGGCACGTGAGTATGTAAATTTCTAAGTTGACTGCTCTGGGCTGTTGGCATCTTGCAGGCTGCTTGCCCACCCTTGCAACCATCCCGATCTTCATTGGCTTGTACAGCTCCTTGACGAATGTGGCAAATGAGGGGCTGCTGGATACAGAGGTATTGGTCGAAAATTGTTTATCCTTATCCAACAATTGTGTGTGTGATTGCGCGCGCTTAGCCTCTTAAGTGCATTTGTTGGTGTGATTGAGAAAATGTTTGGTCATTTCTGATGTGAGTAAATTGGGGCTCCCCTTTTGGACTTCTTATTGACTCCCTCTTTGTCTTTGGTTGACTCCCCTCCTCTACCCTAATCCCTGCGCAGGGCTTCTATTGGCTCCCCTCCTTGGCTGGCCCCACAACCATTGCAGCCCGCCAGTCCGGCAGCGGCACCGCATGGCTCTTTCCCTTTGTGGACGGCGCACCAGCTTCGGGATGGGATCAGGCCCTGCCCTACCTTGTTTTGCCAGTCCTGCTTGTGGCGGCGCAGGTGCGCGCTGTGAGCATGTGCCATGGAGGAGCATTCGGGGGAAGTTGATAGGGAAACCCTCTAGGTTGCTACATTGTGGGAACAATGCTTGCCTTAGCTCAACCAAGGAGGCTCTAGGCCAGTTGTGCCTTGATTTGGGCGTTATGCCCCAAGCAAGCCTCCAAGCAACAGTAAGCCATGCATGCTAAGGATCAGCCTGCAATATATGTTGGGCGTTCTGCCTCATCTGATCGTGATGTACACATGTGTTGGGCGTTCTGCCTCATCTGATCGTGATGTACACATGCGTTGGGCGCTCTGCCTCATTTGATCGTGATGTACACATGTGTTGAGAGTTCTGCCTCATCGGATCGTGATGTACACATGTGTTGGGCATTCTGCCTCATCTGATCGTGATATGCACATACAGAACTTGGGTTCTGGCCATCTGGCAACGCAACAAACAAGGAAACCTGCAATTTGATTATCTTCACCATGGCGTCATTCAATGTCACCACTTCCTCCCCCTCCTCTCTCCTTGTTCCTTCCTCTCTTTTCCTTGCCTCCTGTGGCACCCCAACTACTCATGCTAGCCTCATGCAAAAGATAGACGAGGCAAGCAAAGGCAATCCTGACCCAGAGGCTGAGAGGGTTCAGGAGTTCCTCATGTGATGACACCACATCTGACCACAAACTGCCACCTGGTTGTACTATCCTAGATGAAGGGCATTGACCGCGTGGTGCAGCTCTGTGCGCCACACCTTAAGCACAAAGGCCGCCCCCTTCTCCCTGCCTACACCCCACCATCCTTTCCCTCTTGCTGCCTGCCTGCCTGCGCAGTACGTGTCCACTGCTGTGGTGAGCCCTCCCGTAGACCCCAACGACGAGAATGCAAACACCACCAAGGCCCTGAACACGTTCCTGCCCCTCATGGTTGGCTGGTTTGCGCTGAATGTGCCCAGCGGGCTCGCCCTGTACTACTTCAGCAACACGCTGGTCACCATGGGGCAGCAGGTGTACCTGCGCAAGCTCGGCGGAGCAGAAGTAAGTCTGGGCTTGTCTGGCTGGGCCCTTGCGTGCACCCACAGGCTAGGCTTGCAGTCGCGCTTAAATGAAAAGGCTAATATGTGCACCTCTTGACTGAACGCCCTTTTTTCAAAAACCTTGTACACCCTTGTCTGGCCGGGCCCCTGAGTGCACCAACGTGTCCGGGCTCTGTGCAGCCAGTTGAGTGCATTGCTGGCTGGACTGGGGAAAGGGTGATGCCTCAGCTCCTCCTGTGCCCCTCATCAGGCCCACTGCCTTGCCCCAGCGCCGACAAGGATGAAGCCAGCAATTGTCCATGTTGCCATGCTCTGCATGAGCCTGCAAGGTGCCTTAAGGGGCATGCACAAGCAGGCTTATGTGCTCTGCACATGACCGCAGACCGCACAGAGTGCCTGCACTGTCGTCTGGCCCTCTGCCACACCTGCAGGTCAAAGTAAATGACTTGGGGCCCGTGACGCGTCCTGGCTCTGGACGGCGGATCGGGGCCATAGCCTCTGATTTCCAGGTGGGCCTTGCCACACAAACACATGCGCCACCAAGTGGGTCTGACAAGGCAGAGCACAAAACACATGCTTCCCAATGCGTGACGGGACGCACGCTTGACGACGGCGACCTGCCAGCAGAGCCTCCCTGCACCTCTGTCCATGGGAAGCCCAATCAGCGGTTTGCTTGTGCCAAGCCTGCTCATGCTGCGCCAGGTTGCCTCTCAAGAGCTGAGGGCATGACAAAAGAAGGCTGCTTGTTCAGGGCTTGTGCCTCTCTGCCCTCCCTGCTTGTGCCTCTGAACTCCCTGCCTGTGCCTCTCTGCCCCCATTGCTTGCGCCTCTTTACCCTCCCTGCTTGTGCCTGAAGCTGAGCGAACATGTGCTTGGTAGAGACGCAGCTGAATACCAGGTTTCCCCCTTGTGAGGCCTAGGCCGTGGCAACTTTTTCATCGTTGGCAAACACTCTCCTGGCCGCAGCCATGGCAGTCCAAAGTGGTGGCCGCTGTGGCTGCGCGAGAGGCTGCAGAGCTTGCTGCTTATGACAACGAGGATGAGGTGAGCTTGCGCGACCCCTGCAGTACCCTAGTTCCTTATCTGACCATGAGACCATGTACATGGGCTTGCACATAGCCCAGCAGGTTGTTTCCACTGGGGACTGCAGCTCGAGATGACGATCTCTCCATCCAGCTACAGGACGCTTAATTCCTCGCAGGCAAGATGCGAGCTGTTGCTTGTACCTCACGGCAAGGGTGATGCAAGGATTCACTCATGCCGTCTTCTCTGACACACTGTGTTGCTTACCTCAAATGCAGGCTCCCGCTGTCCAGCAGCAGCAACACCAGCAGCAGGAAGCAGAGGAGCAGCAGCAGGAACAGCAAGCACTGGCCTCCACCAACGGCTCATCTCCATCCCTTAAGGCCTCTAACCAATTCGTGAAGAGGAAGCGCATGGATCGCATGGTTAAAGCCTGATTGCTGAGAAGTCGCAATGAAAAATATGTACGTCGTTGGCCATTGCCATTGCAAGGACTAAAGAACTAGTTAAGGGGTTACAAGGGTTACAAGAAAAAGGCCTTCAGTCAAGAAGTGCGACTGCTAGCCTGCTCACAAAAAACTATCAGTGCATGAAGGAAGAAATATAGTTTATTAGTTTCCTGGCCCAGAAAAGCAGGCACATTGTTAAGCCTGCATAAGGAAATAGGGAAGCATAAGTCCTTCGAAGAGAGACCACGTGTGGATGGGTGCAGCGAAAAAGGACATGTTGCTCATCCTGTACATCATGAGCATTACACAAGTCACAAGTAGGGAAGGTATTGTGAGTCCAGGTCACTGTTTCAATTTGTAGAGTGTGGGCACGAAGTCTGAAGCGAGCCACGCTGCGAATGACGTTGCGAGGAAGATGAAAGCATGTATTTACAAGGTTTACAGGAGCATGTATTTAGGAAGGGTGTAAGGCGAATGTCACACGGTGTGACCAGGGCCTTCCTGGTAGGGAGGGCACACCAATGATGGTAAGTGGAGCGTTTGCTGTTGCGCTCTCGTGGATGTATATCAGAATAAGGTGTTCAATAATCCAAGTGCCTCTCCTTGAGGTCCACAACAAAACGACCAAGATCAATGGGCTCACACTTCAGCAGCCTTTCCTTGAACAAGTAGGATTGTGTGAGACCATTCATGGCAGACAGAATGTGGGATGACCAGCAATCATCGCACCTTGAGCTCAGTTGCATGTCAGCTTGTAAGATCTTTCTCGCTTTGGGTCAAAGCATTGTATAGCCGCACCGCTGCCCGGAACCAGTTGAACCGTAGAGGCTCTAGACCACTCGCGCATGACGCATCATGAAGGGGTTGTGTCCTTGACCATCAGAATCCTCTTGAGCACTGTCACCAGCCATTTTTGTAAAGGATTGTCCATTTCTTTGCCCTGTCGTAAGAATGGGATGGCCCAAACCTGGCTTGCATGCATACTAGCAGGAATTGCGTACGTTTTAAGGAGCCACATGCAGATGTGTAACCTGTTTGTAAGGTCATGTTCCTATATGAACTGTTTGATGCGGAAAGTACCAGCTGTGAATGAACCTTGCGCTGCATCAGCTGCAGTATTCAAGTTGATACGTCTACAACAAACCATGCCCAGATATTTGAAGGAGTCTGGCTGCGCCCCATCATGAAAGAGAGGGGGCAGATTGCTGGTGTAAAGAAGTAGTTAAGGTAGAGATCAAATAATGCTTCGGAAACACTCAAAATTTCCAGATCATCTCAGCGGTGCCCTTCTATATACCCAAATTGTTGAAGTATTTTAGCATGTCATTATGGCGGATGATGATGATGGGTTTATCGACTTCAAGGCGTTGCAAAATTTGCTGAAGCTCCCGGGCTTTGAGGGTGACGTTCATGCCCTGATTGACACCTTCTGCCTAGAGGTCTGGCGTTGCGCATGTAATTGCTGGTTTGTCCGGCTCCTGGCCATCAGTGTGCTGCGCGCCTTGTGACCTGTCAAGTGCAAGCCCTCACCGTTCCTCTCCCTCTCCCGGGTGTAGGTGCTCCAAGGCGCGCCCATCAGCCTTCTCACGTTCAAAGCAGCATGGAAGGCACGATCCTTCTCCTTCATCCACCAGGTGCCCCAATGGTTTTGGTCATATTTGCTGTTTTTTCCTGTTGTTTTCTGGATCAGTTGGATGCCCATTCTGTGTCGGCGCACATATTTGCTTAAACTTGAATTACAGCCAAAAGTCTGTCAAACAATGCGCGTACCTTGCTACTTTATGCGGCAGAGAGGCAGTGTGGACAGTGAGCCAAAGGCGCAAAGGCAGGCGCACTCAAAGAGGACATTGCAGAGGCTTTGCTTCTGTGCACACCCACCCTTTATACCTCTTTCACTGCCTCATGATTAAATGTCCAAGCCCATGACAAGCTAGCTTTGTGTGCAACACGAGCAACCGATGCAACATGGGCTTTGTGGGCAATGCACGGATGGACACCATGAACATGGAGATGCAAAGGATGACACCCAGATCAACCTGGGCACCTGCAAGGGCACACTCTTCCCCTCAGATTCCCTGTTATTGTGCAAAGCGTCGAGACATATGCATACATCTGCGTGACACACATTAATGCGTGCAACACACGTACGCATGCGTGTGCACGCACACGCACACAGACACACGCGTGCACACCCACATACACATACACACACCTGCAGGCCACGCCGGCCTCCATGGTGCCCCAGGACTTCCTGCAGCTGCTGTATGCCACCGCCCTGAACCGCCTGGAGACGGGCGGTCCCTTTGGGCCGCGCATCCGGCGCTCCTTGGGCCTCCCAGCCCCGGAACATGAGCAGCAGCTGCTGCCTCTGCCGCAGCATCAAGCCTCTTTGGGCGAGCTGCAGGCGCAGCAGCAGGCGCACCTGGATGGGGACCCTGAGGCAGCCAGCCTAGCGCATGCCCTCTGCGTGCAGCACCTGCCACATGGCGCGTGCAGCGACCTGATTGCCCTGCGCAACTTCCTGGACGAGTACATCCCAGAGGCTGATGACAAGTACGGCCCAGACAGCAACACTGGCAGTGCTGCTGCTGCTGCTGCTGCTGCTGCAGCTGAGGGTGGGGTTGATGGCCACACGCGTTTTGAGCATTACCCGCACAGCAGCGCGGCCCCACCTGCACCCCCTACCTCTGCCGCACCTGAGGCAGCTGAAGCCTGCGCAACAGGGATGGTAGGGCCCACTGGCGGTACTGCTGCTCCTCCTGCTGCTGCTGCCGCCGCCGGAGGCGGCGCGGACTCCCTCACAAGCCACGACCACCCAGAGCCTGCGCACAGATCAGACACGCCACAGGCGGCTGTAAGCGGCGGGGCGCACAGCGCCCACGTCGCCCCTGCGAGCCAGCAGGTTAGCTCGCCTCCGCAGCTAGTGCTGTGGCCGCCAGAGCAGCTCACAGCCGGAGGCCGTGGCAGTTCCGTGCCTGCTTCTCCAGTCCTAAACCCCACTAACCCCTTAGGCTCGGGCGGTGCCGGGCGACCCTGCCAGTTCAGCCCAGCCAGCCAGCCTACGTGCCTTGCTCAGCATGACGG
>LFCJ01004146.1_pt1 | contig 10621 bp, 6 predicted proteins | sample 643141 | NCBI WGS metagenome assembly LFCJ01 (sample SAMN03766243, study PRJNA286221) | soda lake metagenome | biome: soda lake; feature: Kulunda steppe; material: water; isolation source: sample B1-Br-g2 brine of Lake Bitter-1 | place: Russia: Kulunda steppe | collected 2010-07 | reverse complement strand
TCAAACAATTGATTTCCAACCTGGCAAGCTGTTAAACACAATCCTGCCAAATCCTCAGCTGATTCCTGGTTGTTTCAACCACCAGTTAAAATGCTGGTTGTTTCAACCACTTTCTGGTTGATTCCTGATGTTGATGGTTGAAACGGACCTGAGGAGCACTGGCCATAAACATGACATGGAGTTCAGGTATGCACATGCTTCATGTTGTTTGGCAATGTACTAACTACTGGTCAACCATAGCCAGAGTATTGCATCATGGCACAAAACTTGTGACATGTATAATAAGTGTATTCTCTCGCATGGTATTCTCTTACATGGCTTAACATTGTGACTCTAGACAATTGTTCCAAACTCGGATAACTCTCTTTCTGACCTTACTCTCATATAATTCCGTCAATTTCTTTCTGGCAACACCATCCTAATCAGAGCCAAGTAGGCTCTTAGTATGTACCTTGTTTCGGAAGAAGAATTATTCTAAAGCTGCAGGGCTTGATAACTATACGGCGGCTCTTATGCATGGTACAACGATTTAGGCCTGAGCATCCCGAGTGGATCATCGCTGGCAGATTTGACTGATATCGTGATCCATGCTGCCCTAACAGAGTCAGTACGATGATCAAATCTCCCAGACATGCAATCAAACATGTTATCATGGACACAAACACAGATGGGCCACTATGTGACACGAGCACATAACGCGTGCCTATTCACAGTAACGAATCAGCCTTGGTACTTGTGCGTTGCATGCTAGAAGATCAAGAAGGGTGACACCATTCAGGCCCTGCTTACGGTATACTTATGGCCCAATATGCTCAAGAGAAGTTCGTGTGCTAGCAGTTGAGGCAATGATTGCAATTAAATTTATGCAGCCATGGATGCGATAGTACAGCAGGGAATGGACTTCTTCTCGTTAGACATGCTTCTATTCTTGTACTTTTTCTGAAACGTCATACATTATATGTAAGTTAACTGCCACACAGGGTTCCTTACAGATAACTGTCATTGTCTGTCCAACTTGGACTCTTTGAAAGAGCCTTCTCAATATCTTATCTTGCCTTTCATTACCAGGTTTCCTTAATGCAACATTAATGATGCAAGGTTATTGCCTCTGAGGCAATCTAGGGAAAGAAGAGAAGAAGAAAGAAAAACTACGCAGGGACAACAACAAGCCTAAAATGGAGTTCGATGCTGCTAGTAGTACTTGCCCCTTATTGCTGACACTACCAGTGTAATTGGCTATGGCCACCAATGGTACTTTTTACTAAGTACTAGAAGTGGTTGAAGTATTCCTATAGTCATCCTAATAGGCCTTAAGCATTGTTAAACAATGTACTGACGGTGCAGTGCTAAGGTTGCCCTGGCAGTTCTAGACCTCAATCAAGGTAGCTACATTATAAGGCCCAGAAATTACAAGCACTCAAGGTCGTTACATTACTTAAGGAATGGAAAGTCCAGTCCTTCTCTCAAACTATTTCCCAATTCAGTACTATTTGTTTCAACCACCAATTAAAACACTGGCTGTTTCAACCACTTTCTGATTGATTCTTGGTTGATGGTTGAATAAGCCTGCGTTTCAACTGGATAACCAAATGTCCAGTTGTTACCTGGTTGTTTCAACCAGCAGTTAAATTCCTGGTTGATTCAATCATTTTCCGGTTGATTTCTGGTTGATGGTTGAATCTACGGGTGTTTCAATCATTCTGGTTGAATCAACCATGGTTGTTTCAACAGCCCAAGCATCTCTGACATAGTAGGAAGGGCGCGCCATCGATAATAAGTGGAGCATTCCCTGTTGCGCTCTCGTGGATGCATATCAGAATAAGGTGCCCAATAATCCAAGTGCCTCTCCCTGAGGTCCACAACAAAACAACGAGATCGATGGGCTCACACTTCAGCCGCCTTTCTTTGAACATCTGGGATTGTGTCAGACCACCCACGGTAGGTTAGGTTACATAGCTGTACCTGCCGAACGAGGGCAGCTTAGCTGAAGCCAAACAGGCCTGCAACCAAAACCAAACAAACAACAAAACACACATGTTAACTGCTCCCTATTTGACAATAAGAGGTCACAACTTCTGAACACTTTCCAATGATTATCTTTAGACCTCAAATACACCCTACTGTTGGGCAGTCTTATGGTGTTGCTTAACAGTTCTTGAATTTCTTGAGGCTGTCCTTGTTTTTTTGGACTTGCTCATGAACCTCTTTTAATGTTTTTTATAAAGCAGGCCAACAGTCAAACTACTCGACTAAGGCCTTATCCTTGTAACCTTGTAACCTGAAATCTAGGCACAGCATTCTAGGCACTCATGCACAAACAAGGCCAGGCCTTCGGTGCCTGCCTGGCTAATTAAGTCTCTTAGCCTGTTTGAGCTACTAGAAGGGTTGCATAAGAGATGGTGGTGCTTGACCCGCAAGTTTGCCATGTCAACTCATAGGTAAGAAGGAAGAGTTGGTTTGGTTGGTTGCACGCTTCTGATCATCCCACCAGCCAGTCCAACTCCCTATGGGCACTCCAAAATGGGTGTGATCTGTCCTCATAACTCTGCTAGAAACATGCGCATCATGTGGATGAATCTGGTCCAGATCTCTCCATTCTCAGATGGTTTGCATGCGCAGCAACTGTTCAAAATCACTCATGTTGATTTTGGAATGGTTCATGATAGCAGAGATGTGCCACAGCAGTGCACATCAGCCGCAGGTATTTCGCGAAGAGCAGATTAGACCTCAAATGTCCAACCTCCATTTCTGTGTGCCAGCCGTAAATCGCTTCATTAATCTTGCTCAGCAAGATTACAAGGTTTCAAGGTAGGGCTAAACGCCAGCCAGGTCGTAAGGCTGATTGGTTTGTTGCTGGTCTTTGCCAGCCAAGAAATAGTCCATAATGTCCGAAATGAATTGGTTGAGTTTGTTGTGCTGTTGAGAAAGAAATCAAAGACGGTCTGACTAGGCAAGGCATGTAAAATATAAGGGGCCTCCATAGAAAAGGATTGGCAGAAAGGGAAGACAAGGAACGATTACTTTATTCTGAGCGAGCACACAAACAAGTCTTGACAGTGAAAAAGAACATGCACCTCATTTTGAACAGTAAGTTTGAACAGTTTGGTCAGCAAGGCATTGTTGATTGTCAATAGGCTGTTCCAGAAGCGAGCAAAACAGCACAACCAGTAGAAATACAGGGGCATCTGACCTGCCTCCCTTAGTAGGCAATGTGTATTTGTGCTCCTTTTCACACCCAACAGCATCTTCAGAAAGCAAACATGGTGGATATGGGCTTTAGTATGAGCAGAAGATTTGAACGTGAGTGTATTTTTACATTGGTATTTTTACATTGGTATTTTCAGCTTACATTGGTATTTTTAGCTTAAATTTACTTCCAAATAGGCCTGCAGAGAGTGCAAAAACTTGAAAAACCCAGAGCATGGCATGTTTCCTGTTCTTGATACCCAACTCTGAGCAAATCCTCCACTCTCTGGCTATGGCACCAGCAAAATTGCGTGCAATCTGGTTTGAGGCATTTTTCATCTTCCCATTGTGGCTGAGGGTCGTGCCCAAGCATTTAAATTCTTGCACATTGTCAAGCAGAGTGATATTGTAGCGAAACACCGGTGGGTTTGAGCAAAAGAAGGCCATGGCTTTGATCTTGTGCACAGTCAGCGTCAGCCCTTTCATAGTCGTGTAGGTGTGGAATCTGTCAAGTTGGAGCTGGAAGTAGTGGGCAGTATTGGTAGTAAGTGCAATGTCATCAGCACATTCAGAGTGGGAAACTTTGGTTATTCGCAAGGCTGTCATTGCCCCATGGTCCGACGTATTCAAGAATTTGCCAGTCATTTGTGAAGAGAGAGTAGAGTGGAGGGCTCAGCGGACATCCCTGCTTCAATCCTTGAGCTGCCATGATTTCATCTGACACCTTGTCTCTGTCAATGAGGATATACACACTTTCTTGGTACAAAGCCCTTATTGCTGAGAGTAACTACTCAGGAATAAAAATGTTATGAAGGTGGGCCCATAGTTTCTCTCTTTGGATGCTGTCATAGGCAGCAGTGAGATCAAGAAAGGCAGTGAATAGCTTCTTCTTTTCAAGATCAGCTTCTGTGAGGATGTGACATAGGATATAGATCGGCTGATTTGTGTTCTTTGTGTGACAGATCCAAATTGTGTGTCAGAGATCTGATTCTCAGCCTACGCCCATTCCGTCAGTAAGTCTCTCACCACATTAGCATACAATCTATATATGCATCCATTGATAGCTATAAGCCTGTAGTTTTGGGGAAGAGAATGCTCATTTGGGGAAGAGAATGCTCATTTGGGGAAGAGAATGCTCAGCTTTCTTGTGTATGGTTGTAATTTTTGGCTTTTTCCAAGCCATAGGGAGTAGACCATCACATAAGAGAAGTTTGAAAGAACTGTGAGCAATGGAAGGAGCACATTTGCCTGCTGTACTTTCCCTTGTCCATCCAAAAATTCAGTTTCTGCTCGTTCGATAAACAAGGTTGGAAAGGGGTCAAACCCAGGTGAGGAGTAAGCATTCATGTGGGCCATATTCCGTTCAATTTACGTGCTCAGTAGGGCCTCAGGAGGGATATCGTACAAGGGAGGCTGATCAGGGATCTGCTGCGAGGCAATATTGGATCCCTTTCTGTACCTGCCTCCTGGTTCTGGTGGAATGGCTATGTCTGCAAGAGTGATCTGCCAAGTACGTAACCTGTCGCTCAGAGCCTGGTGCGCACAAGGGAGTCTAGGGACCAGATCTCTTGGAGCACTTGTCTGCTTTGGTGTAAAGTGTTCTGTTAACTTAAAAATTGAAGTAGTCTGTCCATACAAGTGTCGGGATAGGTGTTTGGCGATTAACTTTGCGCTCCCGGAAAACCCCCAAAACTTGCACGTCGCAGGCTTTAATCAAATTGGTCACTTTGTGTGCAATCGTTATCTTATGTGAGCGGCATTTCTTCCTACAAAGGGAATTTTATTCCTTTATAAGAGCGCGCGTGGATTGTCTAAGCTTTACAAGACATCGCAAGTGAGCTTTCAGGGCCCTGCATGTGCTATCAAACCATGGTGGCAATGGCAGGTCCAGTTTTGCTCGGGCAGGTCTGCCTCTAGAGATCATGTTTGCATCAGATGCAGCATTCTCAATGAGGCGGGCCAATGTGTTGTAAGCCGAATCTACATTTCCCTTGTCTATTGCCAAGTCAAATTAATTCAAGGTATGACCTTTCAAAGTTAGAGACAAGATTGTTGACATGATGTTCAGCAGCCTGATCCTTCCAGACCAGCTTCTGCTCATGAGTGTTTTTTATGTATGTGTTGGGAGGCGCATGTCGATGTGATTGAGGTCACCGGTGCAGAATTTGAGTTTGAAAAGTTTGTGATCCATTGCAGATAGGATGTGGGATGACCAGCAATCGTCGCACTGTGAGCCCATTTGCATTGTAGCTCGTACAATCTTTCTCGCAGTGCAGCTCTTGCTTTGATGTTAAGCATTGTACAGCCGCATTGCCGCCTGGAACCATTTGAACTGTTGAGGCTCTATTAGAGCCTTGTCTAGTAGACCACACTCGCACATGACGCACCATGAAGTTGTCGTGTCCCTGACCATCAAAATTCTCTATTTATCAGCATGATACACATATGTAAAGATGGACAGGATATCGTCGGGCTTCTGGCAACTGCGTGAATGGCTTGCAGCTTGTTTCTTGAAATACAATCGTAAGCCTGTTTGAAGCTTGTCAGTTCCAGGAGTACTCTCAAGACCTTTCCAGCCTCTCATCGTCAAGGTAAGGAGTGGGGCTCTGCTAGTCACCCTCCTGGTCCCCATTGACTCCCTTTTTTTGGTGAAGGGCTCACGCGCCGCGGTGCCTTGGCCCTAAGTTATCCATTTCCTTAATTGATGTAGGGAGTGCTTTCACTGCCTCCATAACTTCTTTTCTTTTTTCCTGAATGGTGGCCCCTTATCTTATGCATCCCTTGCCAGATCAGACTGTCTTTCTCAGCGGCACAAAATTTTGCTACTTATGTCAGACATCATATATGACTTTTTGGCTGGTGATGACCAGCCACTGACCGAACAGCCTGGCAACCAGGCTGGCGGCTTACCTTCACCTGTAAACTTTCTTAACCAATACCATCCAGGCACAGAAACAGGACCAAAAGGCTGTCTTGCTTGCTTCATGCCTTCCCTGCTGAACAGGAGCATCTTTTTATGATGAAAGCTTGTGCCGTTGTAACCGTTAGGTTCAAAACATGATCCAGCTAAAGCGCATGCCAGGCACAAAATACATCGTGCACATGCACAGGCAAGCCTCTTTCACTTTTCCAATATGCTGCTCCAACGCTGCCACTCACAGCAAAGCAATGGCAGAGACTTAGGGCTCTAGGATGTGGACAGCTGTCGCTGGAGGTATAAGGCGTTTTCTCTACAAATTGTCTTGAAACCGCATTGCAGTAGCTACCCAGCGTGTCCTCAACGGCGACTACTTTGCAAAATGGTCTATTAGGAGTGAGCACTGGATCAAAACCTTGCCATAATGCCGAAGCAAGTCTGATTGATCAATCAGTGGGGGCAGGAGCATTTGAAAACACACAGTAAACACGTACAAATTTACACGTGCAAGAGCACACACACGCATGTGCTTAGGCATCACATAAACAAGCGTACACACACATGCATACACGCTTGCAAGCGCACATGTGTGTGCACCCTCACACAGCATCCAAGTCGCATGGCATGATTTGCTGCCCCTGCCCCCGCTGAGCTACACACAGGCACGGTGCTAGACCTGAGGAGCGCATGTTACTATACCAGACACTTGCATGACACGCTTTGGTTGCCATTCGCTACCATGACATGGCGCAGGGTCTGGAGGGCACGATCCATCATGCCGAGCTCATGCACGGCAGAGCCCGGCACTGCCATGATGGCAGGCAGCTGTGAACACCGCCGCACTCGGCGGTTGGAGGCCGGCCACTTGCACTGCTGGGCAGGACAAAGGGTTGCCACAGGCAAAGGGGGGAGAGACGGGCGGGAGGGGGACGAGAGAAAAAGAGAGGAAAGGAGGGGAGGAGAGGGGATGGGAGAGAAAGGGAGGAAAGGAGGTGAGGAGAAGGAGGGGGGAAAGGTAGAGGAACAGCCAGCACATCGCGCTAGGTTACATGGGAGGCAATTGGCGAGGCTGGGCTGGATCTAGTTCTGGTCCGTGCGCTGGCTGGCTGCCTTGATGTCAGGAAGGGGTAGAGCCAATGGGTGTGAGGAATGCGGGGGAATGGGGGAGAAGGAGCAAGGGGATGGGAGAGGGAGGGGTTTGGGAGGGAGCGGGGGCTGCCTGAACACTGCTGCCTGTGGCCAGCTGCAGCAAGAAGGGGCCGCTACTTTGCTTCCTGCTCCTGCGCCCGAGGCTGAAGCCAGCCGCATTTAAAAAGGTAAGCAGTGTGAGTGGTCGGGGTGGGAGGGAACATTGTGGCATGCGTGATGGGGCAGTGCACATGGCGTGCTGCACAGCAAGGGCGTATGGGCAATGCACACGGCATTCTGCGCAGCGTGGGTGAGCGGGTGGTCCACGAGGTGCACAAGCAAATGTGTGTATGGTGAGCCAACTTGCAGCTGAAGGCATCCCTTCAGGTCTGTGCAGTCCTCTTCCCTGGCACAATGCGCAGTTCCTTGGTCATCCAGGAGCCTTTCCCTTAAAGCACAGGCAGGACGCTGCAGGTTTCTTCCACCAGCGAAATGCAACCAAACACTAGGCATCGAGCTATCAAGATGCTCGAGGGTAGCAGTCACTATGGTTGTGCATCCAACATTGTGCTCATTCCACGATGGGGAGAGCATGCCCCCTCCCCGCACAGGCTACCGTTCCTCTGCTTCATGAGCGCCTTGCCATCAGCACACCCCCAGGGATAGGCAATGGACTGGTGCACCTGGATCTATAGGACCGACCGATCCAACTGCAACACATGGTTCTGCCTGGAAATGCCTTGCCTTCCGCAAACCTACCGGGGGAGGCAATGAGCCTGGTGGGGGCAGCCTGGAGCTGAAGAGGGTGTAAGCAAATGCCCCACCTCCCAGCACTCCACCTAGGATCATGTACCTGGGTAAGACAGGCAAGCAAGACCGACTAAGCACCCTCGAATGTGAGTAGAAGAACAAGCATGCACAAGCCTGCATGCACATCTACACATGCATGCACTCACCTGCGCACGCGCACGCGCACAGAGCATAAAAACAAAATCATGCATTGCAATGCATGAGCTTCCATGATTAAAGCACCTGTGCAGGCTGAACAAATGCAGGTGCTTGAGCTGCAGCATGAGCAGTGAACTGCTGGGCGATCTGCCTCGCTCAGGCGCCAGGGCATTCAGCGTCCCTGCCAAGCCAGTAGCCCTCTAATCGGCGGCAATGCCGCACAAACCACTTCCCAGACAAAATAGGTACAGTGGCACATTCATGTGCGACAGCTGCTTTCGGCCCATCTGATGCCTCCCGGGCACACATACCTCACAAACTGCGGAGTGATAAGGAGAGCAAATAACAGGGAGTTAAGGGAGCTATTGCACGTTTTGGTGCACATTGTTTGCAGACGGATTTCAGGAGTGTCTGAGCATCTTGCAGGGTTTCTTGTCTTCTGAAGATGCGCGCGTGCTTTCTGTTGGAATGTCTCCAAGAGGAAGGTGACTCACGTTCCCGCTTCCGTGCTCCGCAGGTGCTTGCTTCTGCTCCTGTGCAGGCTCCTGCAGCAAAATCCTGCCCACATGCAGCCTGCGCGCAGCTGCTGTAGGGGCAGGAGGGCAAGCTAGTGCAGTGGGCAGGAGCTTGTCACAGCACAGTACCCGGGCCCCACGGGCAGTGTTGTCAATGATGATACGTGAAAAGGTCATGATGCTTTAATTCGCTTATGCTATACGTACATATTGTTTCAAAAAGTAGTGGGCAGTAGATTCAATTAAAAATGATATTTTCCGAGGCGGCTCGTGGCTACCACTTCAACAAGCCAGTTGGCTACATTTGCGCACTCGAGCGCACGAGTGCAAGACGCACAGATTAACAAGCTGATCACATGTGCGGCTGCAAAGGATAAGCAATTTTCAGATCGAGGCTTTTCGCACAATGCGCACGCGCATTTGCAAAGGGTACCCGTGAGCCCGTAAGCTGGGGGACAAGCCTAGCCAAGGCCTTGGTGCACAAACACCATCAACAGCCAGACACAGCCATCAGGACCAGGTTGCATCAAAGAACATTGGAGATCTTGATCTAGTAAAGACAATCGCACCTTAATGCATCAAAGAGCACAGGCGGTTTAGATCTAGCAAACCTAGTAGTGGTAGGATATATTTTGAGTGGATCTTTCCACTAGCATTATGAAGTGTGAATGAGTTCACATGGAGCAAGCTTTCCTCAATCTTGCTGAGGGGCAGCTTAGCAGCGTTTTACAAGTGCCGTCCATTCAATTTTTAAGGATACTGGCAATTCTTTCTTTTATGTACTTCTGAATTTTTGCTGTTATGCTAGCTCTGAGATACAACCAACTTGTCAATGACTGTCTGGCAGACTTTGAAGCAGTCACTTCGGTAGCCATACTTGCACAAGTGCTTGTCCTGATAGACTTCACTTGAAGGCTTCTGGTCACCACACAGCTTCCTTGGCACCAGCGTGCCTTTTGTCAATACCTTTCAGGCTACAATCATGGTTCGTGCTAAGGATAGAAGAGAATTTGTCACGCTGAGAGACGCAGCAGACCTGTCATGCCAGATCACTGTTGTTGACTGATCACCAGTTTGACACACACACACACAGTTATTGAGAATTGGGGTTGAGCGTGGGGCTTACCTTCTTGCCCAAAGCGCAAAAGCCATGCGACAGAGGGCACGTGACTGCATAGACCATGAGCTGCATCACTCCTTATGCTGCATCATGTCTTCAATACTTTACCCTTTGCTCCCCATCACGCACACACACAGTTCGGCTGCCACACCGTTTCCCCCCCCAGAGCCCCCGAGCTTACGCTGCCATCTTGCAGCACTGACCTTGGTTCTTCTTTAAGGTTATTGAGTGTTCCACAATCAAAGCCAGAGAATAGGAATTCTCAATAACTGGCCCTCCAATACTCCGGGCTCAGTAAAGTATCTCCAACCAGCAACTGATCTCAAACACACAGTCTCAGACACCAATTCGGCAAAGACACAATATGGAGTGATAGACCAAAAAGACTTGCATGATAGATTTGTAGCGTGGCCATAACAAAGTGTGGGACATGGACTGGCTGTGGACAGCGACAGTGTCCCCACATACCAAGCACACAGCAGGTTGCCCACCATGAGACTGAAGAGTCCCTGATACCCTTATCCTGTTGTTAGCTCCGAAAAGTCGAGCAGGCGGCGGGGCACCTGCGATGGAAAGTCGATTATCCACCCTCGCAACCTGTGGGTTCGGGGTTCGAACCTCACTGGAGGCCACAACCGGCTAAGCTCCCCTCGTTCAGCTTACAGCCTTGAAACCTTATCTTACCTTACCTTATCCTGTTGTCTAATTCTGTGTGAGGGCAGGCTTGCTCAGCTCCGGATAGTCGGGCAGGCGGCGGGGCACCTGAGATGGAAAGCCGATTATCCACCCTCGCAACCTGTGGGTTCG
>LFCJ01004145.1_pt1 | contig 10622 bp, 11 predicted proteins | sample 643141 | NCBI WGS metagenome assembly LFCJ01 (sample SAMN03766243, study PRJNA286221) | soda lake metagenome | biome: soda lake; feature: Kulunda steppe; material: water; isolation source: sample B1-Br-g2 brine of Lake Bitter-1 | place: Russia: Kulunda steppe | collected 2010-07 | reverse complement strand
CAGCGAAGTTGTGCCACTCATAATGCCATGCCCAAGCTGCACTTTGCTGCTCCTGGCGCTGTTTGCATCCATTTCTTAGCCTTGAGCTCCAGCTACTGTATCTGGTCAAGGCTTTGTGCGCTGCTTGCCCAGCTTGTTCACCACAGCAGCAGATATGTTTAAGTTGGCACACATTGGAACCGTCTGGGGCAACCCGGCCAGACGAAGGTTTTCCAACATATACGACATTAATTTAATCTGATTCAGAGAATTGATTCAGTCACTCGAGGGGCGCCTGAAACAAGCGAATCAGCAGGGCACCATTTTGGCACGTTATATTTCAAAAAATCTAGCGCTACAGGCCAACGCCGATCCCTAAATATAAGCTATCCAATGTGCTCAGGTCAGGAAACAGTGCGGTGGATGCAAAGTTATGCTTTATTTAGCGGTGTCAGGCCCATAAAAACGAATCAAAATCGATGGTTCCTGACAGCCGATTGCTATTGTACATAATAGTCACACACCTCCCTCACTAGGTTCGACCGTCCACGGACGAGTGCGTGAACAAGGCCACAAATTGTCAAAGCGTATGACATTGCAAGGATTCGGACCTGGCGCCCCGATACCAAATGTAGCGGTGTGAGGCCCATAAAAACGAATTGAAATCGATGATTCCTGACAGCCGATTGCTATTGTACATAACCCGTTACACCTTGAGAGGCCTATTTGGCCACGTTTGCCTAAGAAAGGGGTGACCCAGTGGTGGGGACGACATGGTATGGAGCAGGATCGGTGATGGAGATTTCACCCTTGAGGTCTTGGAGTGGGCAATGTTTTTGAGCAATGTATTAGCTTCTTATTTGTGCTTATTCCAAGCCACAGCCAGCACTTTCCTTCAAATATTTTCTGTATCAGCTATTCGTACAGGCCTGCTTAATGTTCTCTGTTCACAAGCTGGTGCAGATGCATGCCACTCTCTTACGTAGGTGGCTTCTGCCCTGACATTGCTTATTTGCCTGGATGTGTGTGTTCCCTTCAATACCACAGGCGTATGGCCTCAGCAAGGCGGCGGTAATATTGGGCTCTAGAGAACTTGCCATTCGTGCTGCCGCAGCAGGCCTTCCCATTGCAGCATTTTCTGTGCATCCAGGCGTCACCACAGACGGCCTGAAGCGGTAAGTGCATTTTGAACTAGGGTTAATGTGATCTGATTTGGTGGTGCAGCGCAAGCGTAAGGAGCTCCAGACAGTCACTCAATCACACGCTTGTTCAGCTGCTGAGCGAGTGAAAAAGTCTGCGCACTGACTGGCTGTATGCAATAAACAGCCATGTAAAACGGCAAAAGCACAGTGATGGTAGCTTCTGCTTGGAAGGGGCAGGTTGCTGCTGCATGGCTGCTCTGATTTTAGGGTAATGCACATAAAAGTACATGCCGCTTTGGCTTGTCAAGGAGCTGAAGCGCTTCATAACGTCCTCTGATTTAACAGCTGAGCAAGCCCTTGCACCCCTTTTTTGCTTTCACAAAGGTACGGCGGCTATGGCCCAGACTCATTTGCCCACAAGATGAAGGCGTTCCTTGCTGATAGTATGACTGCCATGAATGCGCTCAAGTCTCACTCTCAGGTGAGCAGCATCCTGCATGCATCGCAGACAAATTGCACGCTGCGATGCCAATATTGCCGTGGAACGAGGCAGTCCCCATTAGTTAACATTCAGCAGACTAGATCTACTTCTGCAGTGCTTGTGCTCCAAAGGATAAAAGAAGATATCTCTAAAACAGAGCAAAAGTCCATCAAGCGGCAGCTCACTTAATGGGAAGCATGCTTGACCCAGCCATGAGGATTGTTCCTTTTTTGATGGTGTACCGGGCCTTAAGATGAGGCTTGTCCGTCATCCATTTCAGCTCAACCTGTGTCTTGTCCCTTTTATTTCAACAGTTCGATATGGTTGGCTCAGAGGAAGAAGTTGAAGAGGACAGGGCCAGGAATCTAGGTGTCTCATTGTCTTGCAGCTGCAGCAGCTGCAGTCCAGTTGCAGACTTGCTCAGGGCACTACGCCAAGCTCAAGATTTAATTATGTGTGGCATAAATAACACTCGCAGGCAGCGGCAAGCATTGCGTATGCTGCACTGGCTCCGGAACTGGTTGCAGCGGCGCCCACCTCTGCACAGGCACCAGCTGCATGTGCAATGAAAGGAAGAGTAGAAATGGCCAGGTCAAAGATTGTGGATGAAGCCGCAGAAGGACAAGGGCAGCTTGCAGGACATACCAAAGCTGCAGACGTAGATCAAGCCTCTAACGTTAGCGACGCAGTGACAGGCAAAGGTTGCTCAGAGGTGGTCAAAGATGCAAGCACTGGCAACACCTCTGGCGTGGTGCGGCAGCCCAGACCTCCGCTGCATGCTTACTGCGAAGACTGCACAGTGTCCCGGCCCAGCCCAGCTGCATGCGATGACGAGCTTGCTTGCACTTTATGGGAGGTAGGGGACAGATGGATGCCCCAAGTGCCTACTCAACATGGCAACAGCCAGGGCTGGACTGCTTGCGTGCACTCAGGCAATGTTTTTGTTTGCAACCCTACCCAACATTTATATGATGTCTGAAGCATGTGTTCAATTTTTTTGGTCCCCATTCCCACACTCACAGACTGCCTGTCCAGCTTCAATGCTCACTGCTGCCTAAAAAATGCGCAAGTTTCATACGTAGCATGTAATAGGTTGAGGAGCACGTCCCTTCGTCATAGGATAGGCATGCACACAACCATCACTAGGTGTCTATGATCTCTATGTCTTCCCATTCTTTGTGGATCCTTGTTCTTTTGCGCCTTTGATGCCTGTCACATAGTCCCTTGGTCCCTGTCCCTGTGTGCAGTGCCGATCAAACTTTGCGTTTTCCTCGCCTGTTTTTTGCAGTTTTCCGAGTCTCTTGTGGCAAGCAGAATGGCAGACACGGAGTATGCACAGTACCTGTACCCCGGAGGTGTCCCAATGTGATAATGCGAAGCTGATCAGCTCATAATGTGTGTGTGTATGTGTGTGTGTTGTGTTGTGCTGTGTGTGTGTGTGTGTGTGTGTGTGTGTGTGTGCGCGCGTGCGCGTGCATTCATCTTCCTTTTTAGGTTTGTTAGCATCAATTTTACAACGATAACGTCACATGTAAACGTCCATCCACAAAGATGATCTCACAAAGCTGCCGATCGACAAATGTTTGCAGATTATTTAATATTGGTAGCACATTAAGCTGGACTTTTCCGTCATGCAGGCCAAAGCATTTTCTGCAAGTCGCGTCAGCATCGGCACGGTCCCTCGATCGAGTGTTGTTGCACGAGCTCTCCCAACGCCGCAAGTGAGGAAGGGAGCACTAATCAATACCCAGGATGTGAGTGTGTGCCTCGCAACCTGCAGCATCACTGTCCTATCCAGTTCCTCTTACAATCACCAGGAGTTCGAGTAGTTGTGATAGCAGTTTGGAGCTCCAAATTCCAACTTTTTGCCCATGGTCAATTTGCTTGCATCCTGCCTGTGCACACAGGCGAGCAAGACTCCCTTCCTGGCTGCGACCTTTTCGGCTCTTTTGGCTGCAAACATGGTTGCTGCACCTCTGTTCCAGCCCATGCCAGCGAATGCAGCAGATGCTGAATCAGTGAGTCTGAGATGCCCTTGGGCTCTGACTGTCAGAAACATATTATCTAGGTGCATCAAGCTCTTCGGCTTCAATTCCTTGTCCACCTCTCAAACATGATCATCAGGCCTCAGCACGAGTGTGGCAAGCTCCCCCGGCACGCATCCCTGTCTCCACTGCCAAACCTCTGCAGGGCATGTGTGCCTCTAGCCGGACTTCTTGTGATCATTTTTACCTCTGTGTCCGCAGATCAAGGAGCGAGCTGCAGCCAGGCGCGAGCAGTTGAGGCAAGCACGCCTGAAGGCAGAGCAGGGGCCACAGGGTAAGGTTGGTTTGTTCCTCTCTTTTAGTCGTCTGTCTATGCAGCAAACAGGGCAAGAATAACTACGCTTCCTGCGCTTGTGCCTGCAGAGCAAATCCCATGTGTGAACATCGGGTGCTACTCAGACAGCGAAGAGGCTGCAGGTGGGGCATGCACATCAGTGCTGGGCGGTTTTGCATCAGCTTTGCTGACTCAGTGCGGCCAGAACAGTGATTTTTACACTGACCAAAGGGAATCTTGACACCAGGAGTCATACGAGACGGCTGCAGTAATACCAGCATGGCATGGGGACATGGCCGTGCTGGTTTACCTGCTGTGCTGGCAAACGATGCAATCATTCTAAGATTAGTCACTTTCTCACTACGCAGCACAACGCAAAAAGGAGGCGGAAGCAAGAGCAGAAGCTGTGAAGATACAGGCTCAGATAGAGTATGAGCAGCAAAGGGAGCGCAAAGAGAGGAACTTTGCTGGCGTAGAGGCAAAATCTTCCTTCACTGTAGGTCTTGTCAAACCTTAATATCTACTTTTCAGTTGTCGGGAAAGCTGAGCAATGTGTGTCCACACTTATTGGGTTGGCCTACCTAGCACAACAAACACAGTGAATATATGTTTCCACGCCTTGCTCAATGATTAACCAAAGCGTTTGTAAACAATCAGCAGCCTGAACTTGAAATTGCTCAGGGCCTGCTGCACCTCCAGGCCAGGCAACTAAGCTGTAGGGCGATTTATAGCTTTTGATTTTTAAGCACAGCTATGAAATATCTTGCTGGTGACTCGCTTGTTTTTTTGCAGGGAGATCAGGAGTCACTGCTTAAGCAGCGGTTCAAGAGCGCTGAGGAGGAAGCAGCTAAGGGAGCATCTGAGCCGGTAGGTTATTACCTTCAATCTGTAAATGCGTAGGCAAGTATATTTGCTCTATCGTGCGCTGCGTTTTGCTGCAATGACTGTATCAACAATGTGTTCGAAATCAAGTGTGCAGTGGCCGATTGTGTGCGACTCTGTTGCGTGTCCACATATAAGACATGACAAACCTTACAAGGAAACGCACTGCTTGAACAAGGTGATAGCTGACCTAGTGAACCTGTATTTTCACCCCTGGCAGGCTGCCCCCCAGAAAGCCCCTCCGCTCAGGGCTCTCCAAGGAGCAGGCATCTTCGGCAGCGGTGACGAGTAGCCGCTGTCTGTCGGGAATGTCGGGATTCGGACGAGTGTTGTGTAATGATGTTTTTTGAACCAGCTCTCTTGGCTGCTGTTGGAGAAAGAATCTTTCAAGAATAACAAAGATTACAAGAATGAGGTCTTCAGTCAAGTCATTCAGTCATGTGTGACTGCTAGCCTGCTCAAAGAATGTGATTGATGTAGGAAAAACAGAAGTTTATTACTATTTTGATTGGAAAAGCACACACATCAAGAGGTCTTGTCTGAGAGAACAGGTGAACATGCTTCCTGCGGAGAGACCAGCTGGGTGTGTGTGTACAATGGAACATGGCATGTCGCTCATCCTGCAAAGTATCATTTGCCTCACAACTGTCGCAACTCTGGGAAGGTTAGGTTAGGTTAGGTTACATAGCTGTATCCGCCGAACGAGGGCAGCTTAGCTGAAGCCTAAAAGGCCTGCAACCCCAAACCAAAAGTAATACTCAAAGCTTTGGGCGCTTCTACTTTAAAAAAATGTGGCTGTATAGGTAAGGTAAGGTTTCAAGGCTGTATCTGCCGAACAAGGGCAGCTTAGCCGGTTGTATAGTCTCAGCAAAGAGTGTGCACACTTAGTCTAAATTGAGCCATGCTATGAATGACATCATGAGAGGGATCAAGGAACATGTATTTGGGAAGAGCGTAAGGAGACCTGCATCACTAAGGCCCTGATTGTAGATGGAGCGCACCACTGCTGCTGGTGGTAGGTCAAATATTTACTACTGCGCTCTTGCGGGTGGGTGCTATAATTTCCAAGTTAGGGTAATCCGCCAGCCTGGTCGTCAGGCTGATTGGGAGCTGGAGGAAATACTCCAATGGCGCAGGTTCCTGGCAAGTTACAAATACAAGTTAGGGTTAACCGCCAGCATAGTCGTTAGGCTGATTGGGAGCTGGAGGAAATATCCCAATAACGCAGATTCCTGGCAAAGAGCCAGGAAAGTTGCTCTCAAGCTTTATGCTCATTCTGTGCACTATGCTCGTAAGCTTGTGCAGATTAGACGTTTGCTCGAGCATTCTCCTCACTTTCGAACTAATCAGGAGAGGTCTGCTGGCTTGTCTGCTCGCAAGCCTCCTGATCCTCACTGACCACCCTTTTCTTTTCTTGTGAAGGGGCTTTTCTTCCCAAGTGGCCCAGGCCCCTTTTCCTTGATTGATGCGAGCAGCTTTTTTGCTGCTTGTGTAGTTTTTCTTTTCTTTCTCTTTTCTGTTCCTGGTCAACCACCACTAAACAACCAAATTCAATGGGCTCACAATTCAGCAGGTTGTGTTTGAAGACATATTGCCAAACCCATCATGGCCATGATGGCTGACATACGAGAGGACCAACAAGCATCAGACCTCGTGCTAAGCTGCATGTCAGACTGCAAAAAATTTTCACTGTGGTGTAGGGTTGTAAAAGCGCATTGCTGCTCGGAACCAATCAAATTGCAGGGGTCCGATTGTAGGGGTCTGAAATCGGACCACATGTCAACGTACCAGAAGGTAATGAATCTACATTAAAGCCAATATGCGGCGACTATAAGACAACTGCCAGAATTGATGAAAAATATCGATGAGTCTTACTGTAACAAAGTTACTGCAAAAAAATTCAATACTGATATGTGATAGCATCTAATAAGATGCAGGAGGCTAGCCGTGGAACTGGTGGAACAGGGGGCACGACAAGCGAGGCATTATCCAGCTGGGAGTACGCCGGAAACCAAGATGAGGTGATGTTCTGATGGTTTTTCGCGTACTGCCCTTTGACCTACACAATCAGCAGCGATGGTCAACGTTCCTGATGCAATCATCCCCGCTTGTCCTGCAGCTCCTTCAGCTACGGGCTGGACTAAATGAGAAGGAGCTGGAACTAATTGAACTGAGGGAACAGCATGTGCAACTTGCGGTGAGGCTCAATGATGATGCCAGTCCAGTCAAACAACCTCAGCTTAGCACAATTCCATTCTATTCAGAGTTAGGTTGGCAGAAGATAACTCAAGCAATCAGCATGTGAACCTTGAGGTGTTGAAAAAAGCTGTCCAAGTTATGAAAATTATGCCCAGGGAAGCACCTCAGCGTTCCAAGTCATGCCAATTGTGCCAGGGAAGGACTTCGGCGTTTGAGCATCCTTCCCTGACTTTGATGAGACATGTTCCACGATGCTAAGCTTAGAGTAACTACAAATGTAAGCTTAAAACCCGCAAAATCATGTAGCTGGCTGATGGCTGACCCTGTGCTCAGGATCGCCCACATGAGCATCCAGCATGTGCACGTCACAGTAAAGCCGCCTGTATTTCCATGCTCACTTGCAGGCACGCTCCCAAGAGGCACGTACAAACTGGGAGGCAGCTCTTACTTCAAAGGTCAGTGATACTGGCTCAGATTGGCAGCTTATATACCATGGGTCAAAGAAACATTTTGGGTGCATCTGTTTCATCCTGTCTCTCATCAGAAGATGAAAGAGCCAAACAACAGTGTCCAGTCTTAGCAAGGTGTTGTGATATCATGTAACCTTGTCATGGGTTTTCGCATGCAGTGGTGCGCACATGCTTCCACCCTATCGTGCATAAACTATGAAACTCTACTTACTCACAGGATCGGGCCATTGCCCAGCTGGAGGAAGCCTTGGCATCTCGCCAGCGAGCTATTGAACAGCTCATTGCAGCAACAGCAAGCACAGAGCAGCTCAATACAGAGCTGCAAGACAAGGATGCACAGGTGCTTTCATGTTCATACGTGTGCATTGTAGTGGGGTGTGTGTGAGAGAGAGAGAGAGAGAGAGAGAGAGAGAGAGAGAAAGAGAGATCCCGGGAGATAGGGGAGTTGGAGTGAGAATAATATAGTTCATATGACGGCCAGCCTTTGCCTCAGGGCTTGCCTGTGCCAGTCCCTGGTCAGGTATGCGAAGCAGAAGCAGGCGCAGCATCAAGCACACTTAATGCTTGAGATCCACACGTGATGTAAATTTTCATACATTGGGTGCCCAAGATCCATGGTGCTTTGACTGCCAAAGCAAGGCTTGCGCCTCAAATTAAGCCACCCCTTTAATGCTTTTAAATGCCTGGTAACAGATCCAAGCCTTGGAGCACGTGCTTGCCGAGGCACGCCATAAGATCACGGCCCTGAAGCATGCAGGAAACGAGCAGAAGCAGCAGATAACTGCGCTGCAGGTAGGTTTGCAGGCGTCCGTGCTGCCTGTGAGTTCAATGCACACAATTGGCCTTGCAAATTCACAAGTGCAGCAAGGCTTGCCTGGGCGTTGGTCTCTTTCTGAAGAACCACACATTTTGGTTCATGAAAAAAGACAGCTATTTCTTGGATTTTTTTTGCTCGACTCAACTCAGGACTGGTGCCCAGTGCTCATGCAAAACAGCGTCTCGTGCAGTGACAGGGCCTGGCACAGATTGTCAGCAGTCTTGCAAGCACCAGCACCACGCTCTTGCCGTGGCATTCATGGGTACCAAGGGAGAGGAGGTCGAGGGTCTGATAGCTGCAGACAGTGCAGCAGTGTTGTGCTCTGTCATTAGTGTACTCCTTGCATGCCTCTCAGTCTGGGGGTAGTAAAGGCGTCCTTCAGTCTGGGAGTAAAGATGCCCATGCTCAGACCCATCAGTGGCTGTAAGGTATATTAGGTGCAGGAGACTGCATCGTGTTGCTTTTGACGCTGCAGGCCCAGGTTTCTGTGCCAAGCCAAGACGAGCACCGGATTGAGCAGCTGCAGCAGCAGTTGACACAGGTAAAAGGCAGGACTTTCATTCAGTATCCTGTGCAGGCTGCAGTGCTCGCTGGCTGAGTCCAGAAGGCAGCCCCCGTAGGAAGTCCGCCTGCCTGAGGTGCACGGATCGGAAGGCAGGGCAGGCATGGACCTCCGGGGTAGAGCAGCCCTTTTGAATTGTATGAGACGGCAGCATGCCGCTGCCAGCCAAGGCGGGAGGATTTGGTGCCACAAGGCTGGCTTTGGAGCATGCCAATTCCACAAGTTGGGCAATATGGAGGCTCTTGCAAACAAGCTGAATGCAGGCGCTCACAAGCAAGCGTGACTTTTTGCGTGGGCAGGCGTTCCAGGGTGAGCTGCAGGCGGCGCAGCAGCGCGCTAGCGAGCTTGAGGAGTCAGTCAACACGCTGACTGCAGAGAATAGCAGCCTGCGGCAGGCACTGACCGACCGTGAGCAGCAAGTAGCCGAGCTGGGCGACAAGCACCAGGTGTGTGTGCATGTGCGTGTATGTGCGCACATGCTCTTATGCAAAAGTGCACATGCGCATGGGGACCCAGGCAAGACGTGCGGACTCTTTGGTGGATGAGTTAAGGCAGGGATCAGGGAAGGGCTGCGCCGGGGGGGGCAAAGCACAGGCAGGCTGGGCTAGGAGGGCAAGATCTGGGCCATGCTTGGGGCTTGGCAGACAGACAATGGGCATGCTTGGGGCATGGCGCACGCCAGGTGCTGTGTGGCTGTGTGGCAGTGGACAGGGACCTGCGGCAGAGCCTGTGCGCTGTGTGCAAGTGCGCGCACCGCGCTCAGGTACATGCGATGATGTGAAGCTGACACTGCGGCATGCTCCAAGTGCTCCCGCCATAGAACTGAGGTTCTGGGCCAGACAATCACACCTTGATCATCACACCCTGTTATGCTGGACCTGGGAGGGTCCACCTGTACCTGATATGGCAGTTACATGGACAGGGGGGTGGCTGAGCCTTGGTGTGTGTGTATGTGTATGTGTGCGCTCCTGCCATATGCTCAGGAGCTCAAGCAGCAGGTGCTGGACCTGCGAGACCACGTGCTGGGAGCTGAGCAGAAGCTGGCAGCAGAGGCCAGCAAGAGCGTGCTGTCCACGCAGGCTGACGTGAACAACCAGACCGGCGCGCAGGCTCCCAGCCACCAAGCAGGCAGGGGCTAGTAGGGTGGATGGGATGGAGTGGCTGTGAAGCATGTGCGGGTTTGCAGGGGGCGAGGAGGAGAGAAGGGGGGGGTGGAAGGGCTCTGCCTGGGTGTCCTTGGGAGGCCAAGCAGCCTGTGCCTGCTCTGCCTGTGCCATGCACATGCCCGTGCACGCACATTGTTACACGCATGCATGCGCACAAAAGCTTCCTCAAGCACACGCACACGCTCACACACACACACACACGTGCACAGGCGCACACATGGTCATTAGCGTTCATTTATCCGCAGCCTGTTCTGCACATGCACGCCCGCACCTACGTGCACATACGCTTGCACACCCTCGCCCAGGGGCGCCTGCGCACGCGCATAGCAGTGATCCTAAACCCTGCGCACGCCATGCAGGCATGCAGCCCCAGTCCCAAACCAGTCCCTGTAGCGCTGCAGACAGCGCTGCTGCGGCTTCCGCTGCGGCAGCCGCTGCCCAGCAGGCCGCCTCCACCAGCCAGGTGCGCCACGCTTGCCCCGCAGGACAGCAAGCACCCCCTGGCAGGCACCCCTGTCCCAGCTGCCCCTGCCTTACCTGTGTGTGTGTGTGTGTGTGTGTGTGTGTGTGTGTGTGTGTGTGTGTGTGTGTGTGTGTGTGTGTGT
>LFCJ01004144.1_pt1 | contig 10622 bp, 7 predicted proteins | sample 643141 | NCBI WGS metagenome assembly LFCJ01 (sample SAMN03766243, study PRJNA286221) | soda lake metagenome | biome: soda lake; feature: Kulunda steppe; material: water; isolation source: sample B1-Br-g2 brine of Lake Bitter-1 | place: Russia: Kulunda steppe | collected 2010-07 | reverse complement strand
GTCTCCAATGACGTAGACACGGACGTGCTCGATGCTTCGAGGCGATATGCAGCCTCAGATGTCGCGCCTTTATTCGACGCGCATGACGCGTTGCTCCGGCGTAGGCGTGTCGTCGAGGACTGATCGGTCAATCGACCCAGTCGTACTGTTCCCGCCGCACGATATTGCTTACCATCGTTTGTACCATTCCGTATTCATCCCCAATGTCTGATTGCGTCATTGAGGTTTCTGAAGCTAATCGGCGTATCTCTCGTATCTCGTCAGGCGTGTACTTCCGATCGGTTTCTGGGTCGATTTCCCGGGAGAAGTAATCGTCCATGTTATCGGCTTGAGTCCCTGATTCGAGGTGGTCAGGGTTGCAACAACGCTTGTTGCTGCACGTGTGTCGCACGACTGTCCCTGGTAGATCGGCCGGGTTGGTGAGTCCTTGTGAGAGGGCGAGCGCGACTCTGTGAGCTGGTGTCGCGCCGGTCGCGGTGAGACGAATGTACCCGTATCCGTCACGGTTCGCAGCTGCTTGCCATTCCCAGCACTCGTCCTCATCACCGTACTTGACCTTCGACCAGAAACGATTCTCAAGCCTCAATCGTTCTGCAGCTGGCTTCCCAGTAGGATGATCGTCTGCCACGCTCATCCGCGCTCACCTCGTTTCGCGGCGCTCACGGTATACCAGTACTTCTGCACTCCCGGCCAGTCGATTCGAGTCCCGCACCGTCCACATCGATTCACACTGTTACTGTGATTGAATGTCATGTGAGAGGGTAGGTCACCCTCTCGTAAGAGACAGGTAACTCACTCTGAGAGCGAGGGAGGGGGAGGTGGGGGTAACGGGGGCTATGTTCGCCCGCGCACGGCAGGCACACCTACAGTTGACACCAACCGGATCTGCACCTCACACCCCGGTAAAAGCACTCAGAAACCAATCCTCAACCGTGGAAAACAGGGGTCGCCGCGAGTCACTCCTCGTTGCCGTCCTCACCATCTGAAATGATGAGGAGCTTCACCGACTGATTCGCATACTCGCTACCGAGTGTGAATCGGCCGCAACCGTCCTTCTCTCGTTCAATCAACTGTTCTGGTTCGATTTCAACTTTTAGTGGCATTGTTGAGACCTGCTGACAGAATCGAATCGCCATGCGCTGGGCGCGGGAAGTGGTTGAATATATTTGAAGCGTTACTCGTCTTCTATTTCGACTGGGATGGAAATCATGCTGTTGAGGTCGTCAGGGTGGGGGAATGAGATCGACTCAGTCTGTTTGATAGCATTCCGGATTTCCCTCTCCCAGATTTCAATCGATTGCTGCCACCACTCTTCCCAGCTCACATCGTCGCCGGCGTCCTTCTCGTAAATCGATTTGTGTTCAATCTTGCAGGGGAAGTCGTACTCGGATTTCCACGTGTATGCCCCGAATCCTCTATAATCTCCGGCTACGATCGCTTCAGGGTCTATGTGGAGTGGGTGTGGTGGGTTGCCTGAGTAGTGTCGTCCTTTCTCTGAGAAGTGCGTGTGCGCCTCGCTCGCGTCGTCGTACGGCGGTGTGACGCGGATGACGAGTTTCCCGCGTCGAGATTCGTTCTGACAGTTTTTGCGCAGCGCGGAGACGGCGTCGTCGATGTTGATTTTGATTGATTCGATGTTTTCGAGTGTTTTCGTACGATCGGATTTTGGGCGTGTCATCGTTGTGTTGGTGTCGTTGTTGGTTGTTTGCGTGTTTGTGCTGTCGTCGTTCTCTCGTGTTCGTGTCATTGTAATTAGTCCGCGATGCGAATCCCGGCGTCGGAAGCGGGATTGACAACCCAGTTCTCCCCGAATGCCCACGGTTCAAGCGTGGATTGAGCTGGGTGTTGCGCCGCTTTTTCTCTCGCTGAAGGCTTGTTCGGATCTCGCCACCTCTCCGTCGTGAACCGAGGGTGCAAATCGTCGCGCTGCAGGTCCTCCATAGGCACTGGTTCCCCGTGGAGTGATTCCTGCACTGACCACCCAATGTGGTTTCGAGGGGCTTCCACGCGCGAGTCACCGGGTTTCTGTCGTGGAACGTCGGCGTATAGATCTAACGTGAGTTGTCCGGTCGCTTCCGTACTGACCGGTTCGTCTCCTGCGCGTTCGATGACGTGCATCCACAGTTTCTCACTTGTTTCCCAGTGACCATCGACGCGGGCGGATTTGTGGATGAGACCGCGTGATTTTAGCTTGTGTTTCAGAGCTTCTCTGAGGCCTGATTCGCCCCATCGCCACGCAGCGATCGGGGGTGCGAGGTAACGCGTCAGATTCGTCCAATGCGCCGTAACGAGCGCTCTGCTGCGTTTCGAAAGGCGGGCTTTCTGCGTCCGTGGTCGTGTGGGTGTTGTTGTTGTTGACAATTTAATCACCTCGATTAATCCCGGCTGCAGCGCGCTGCACTGCGATACGGTCCTTGCCCGGCTGCCGCATCACCACAGCGACGTGATCCGCGAGTGGCTGTTCCACAGCTCCGCGTTCAATCGATATGTCGCCACGCTCGCGCAACCTCGCAATCCTGTACTCAACTCTCTCCAAATCATCACATCCAACCTGTTGCGCCACCACCCAAGCCAATTCTGCGTCTGACCCGGCGCTTTCAGCGTGCTGCAGTGTCGCTTGGTCAATTTGCTTGTCTACACACTCGTCTCCACCACTGTCGGCTCTCACACCGTCTTGTACCTCCTGAAAGGTGTGTGACGTGGCCGAGGCGTCCGATCCGATCAGCGCCTGCCCATCCTCAGCCTCAGCAGGAGAGATGTGACCGACACCGCGCTGCACCGGGACGAATTCCGTCGTACCTTCCTCCACAACAAGCTGCGTATTCCCGTCGAACTCGCCAACTTCGACGTTCTCGATACGATAACAATCACCTGCCTCGATACCTTCCGGGGATCCGCCATCAAAGTCAATGATACGAATCGGGCTCGTCGCGTCTTTCACCGTGCCGCGCGCAGCGACCTTATCGTTATCAGGCGTTTCCCACTTCGTCACCTCGACAGCTACAGTGTCGTAGCCCGTTCCCGAGTACGGGCTCACCGCGGCGACTGGTGTCGGACCGTTCCCACCGTCACCATCGTCGCCAGTGTTGACAATTTCGCCGTCATCGTCGTCGTCAATGTCAACGAACGACTCTCTGGCAAACCCTGCAACTTCCTCAACACCACGACTCATATCTATCCCAGTGCAGCGGCTGATGCCTTGCGTGGGCTGCGACGTGACCGTCACGAACGTACCCTCATCTTCCAACTGCACGAACCGCGTCTTGTAGTCTGACGCGGACTGTAGGAGGTCCTCGTTCAAGTCGTGGTCTCTGGCGAACTTCGACACTTTGTCGAACGCCCGAGTGATGTTCACACGGAGTTCCTCATTCGCCTTCCCCTCGTGAACCACACGGTAATCCGTGGCGTCTTCAAGGTACCCGGCTGCAGCTGCACGCGACACCAAGCTGAGAAACTGGTGTTCGTGAGGCTGCCGCCCGTCACCGTCCACGTCCGCGACGAGTTCCAACGCGTCTTCCAAGTTGTCCGGTGACGGGAGTTTTGACAGGTCTGCACCGACTGCGTCTGCGAACGTCACCATGCGCCGATACCCGAACACGACTGTCTGCAACGCTTGGATCTCCGTGTCACCGAGTTCAACCGCGTCACCCCACTCATCGAGGAGTTCTGCGACCTTTTCACGCGCCGCGAACCACGCGTCACGGAACTCGTCGTCACCCATGCCTGTGACCCAAGAGTAGTACGCGACCGCGTGATCCTGCAAGTCGTAGTTCGCTTCAGGAAACTGCACGTTCCCATCGTCGTCCACAGTCACGTCTCCAACGAGCGCTTTGAACGCCTTTTTCGCGGGGTGTCCGTCCTGTACTGGCTTCTTCGTCACAGTGACGTTGACAGTTCGTCGTCGCTCGGCATCCGATCGGATCTCTGACTCCCCAGACACGACAACAGGCGACCGGAGATGCCAGTCATCCGTACCCATCGACCGGTTTCCGCGCGGTTCCACGCCACCGGTCGCGGCCTTCTTGTAGAAGGTGTGGAACCGGTCAACGACGTAGTCAGGCATCTTCTCTGGGCGGTACTCGTCGAACCACACCGGCACACCACGGCTTGATGCGAACCCGGTGAGCATCCCGTGCTTCGATGCTTCGGCCGACTGCGGCTCCGTGTCCATACCCCACATCTGGTTGAGGGCGGCGAGTGTTGCGGTCTTCCCGCTTCCGGATCGTCCGGTCACCGCCATGGGATTGAACTTCATGGTCAAGTCAGCGATTTGTCGCCGGTGCGGGGCAGCGTAGAACCACCCGAGAATCACGGCCATCCGATCCGATTCCCGCGACTGGGAAACGAGTTCAATCATCCGCGCGACATCGTCAGTATCGATGGCACAGTGAGTGTCTGGTTCAGCACTGAATGCACGCACTGTCGCGTTCGTCTTCGACCCTTGCTCGATGTGAACGTTGCCCGGGTCGTCGGTCCACCCGTCGGGTGTGATTGTTCCGGTGGGCGTCACGAACTCGGATCCGTCTTCACTGAGGCCCATTTCGTACTGCCCGTACCGCGTTGGCACATCGAGTGACGCGATATACTGTCGGATGAGGTCCATCACGTCGTTGTCGTGCATCGGTGCTTCAATGACCGTTGAGAACCGTTCTGCGAGCACCGTGTCCTTGAACCGCCGCGCGTCGTTAAACGTTCGCGGCTCAACCTCCAAATCGAACGGTGACTCGTTCGGTTCTGTCGGGTCGACGTGCACCTGCGCCATGCGGTTCTCGTCTTCTACGTCGAGGATCGCTTCGACATCCAACTTGAAGTTTAGGAGCGTGGTCGTCGTGTACCAAGGCGAGTCCTCGGGCTTCGTTGCTGAGACGAGTTCGCCTCCATGATGGAAGGCTTCCGATCCGCGTTCTTCTACTACACGCCCGATTTCTCGGTGCTCGTGAACCCTTCGTTCGAACGTATTGACCCGATCGACCACGTCATCAATGACAGTGTTGTAATGGCCACTATTCACACGGATTATCGCGTTTGCGACCTTCTTCTCGGCGTCATCAAATTCGTCTTCGTCGAAGTCCTCAGACCGGTCTTCAACTACTGGCCACTCATCGATGAACTCGCGTACGTCTCGGTACGCTTTCCGCTCGCGGACATCCGGGCATTCCCACCCGTTTCGTTCCGCTACATGCAGGAGTGTTCCGAGCGAAACATGTGAGTCGTTCTCGTCACCGCCGTCGAACCCGGCTTTAATGATGTTGAACGCATTTTTCTCCGCCTCTCGATCCCATTTCTCACCGGTTTGTGACCACTCTTCGAAAGTCTCCAACGCAATGTCGAACGCGTCGTCTTCAATGTCCTCACCGACACGACTGAAGTACTCCGCAACAGCGAACCCAATGTTGCGCCACTCTGGGTATCCAACGTCCGCATCGATGTACCCTAATGCAGCCTGCACGTCAGCGGGTTGCAACCATTCATCACCGGGTGAGTAACCAGGCGACGGCGTGTCTGGGTCCGCACGCGGATCCTCATCCGTGATCGCTTCGTACATATCAGCGAGCGCGTCTCCCAACCACTGAGCATCCTCGTCAGTCACGTCCAAGACAGGCAGATCACCATCACCCATCCCGGTCACCGTGCAGAACTTGTTATCGAGGATGTCGACGCCTTCGTGACCGTCCTCAAACGACTTGTCACTCCACCAATCCGGGACATCGAACCCGATGACCGGGAGATGCACACCGGTCTTTGAGGGACTGAACTCTTTGAAGTACTCACTGATTTCACCCGAGAATTCGTCCGGAACCCACCATTTGAACTTGAATATTTGCTCGGCGTACGACCCGTCAGTTCGACGGCATCCATCGAGGTCGATGACTGTAACGGGAGTGTTAGTGGTTACGAACCCTATCCCCCAGCTGGGATTCGACTTCGCAGCTTCAAGCGCTTCCTCGAACGTGTGCCAATCCGCGGGGTCGTTGTAGGAGATTCCGAAGTCACCGCGCCAGTGCGGACGTCGCGGTGTGTCGTTCGACGCGTCCCATAAGAGCCACCGGTCGTGGTCCTTGAAGGTTTTCGGAATATTCTCATCGTGCACATTAATTGTTTTCTGCGCGTTTTCGTGATCCGTGCCACCATCAGTCAGCAGTCGTCGACCACCAAAGTCGTCGATCCGCATCTGCTCATCGTCGTTTTTCGTGTCCTCCTCGCGCATTACTACGTCGAAGTCGTTGTCGTCGTCAACATCGACCCCACCGTCCGTCATGATGGGCTTCTCATCCGAGTCGTCACCGTACGACCCATTACACGCCCCGCAACACACCTCCGGGCGGAAACCGGTGTCTGCCGGCGAGATGTCCGGCGGGGTCGTGTAGACTGTGAGCGACCCGCAATCGCACCGGCGGACCGCACCGACCGGGATCTCATTCGCACGCACCTCCTCGTCGCTCGCCCCGCCCATGTGCCTCGCGTACGCCATCTCGCTATAATCCTCACCGACCGGATCGATGACGAGCCGTGCTGGCCGGGTCGTCTCCCAGACCCGCGTCGCACCATCGATATCACTTGTCTGCACCTCCTCCTCGACCGTCTCCGTCTCGACTCGCAGCACGTCGCCGACGACGACGCCGTGACTGACAACCGGTTCGCCTCCGACCGGGTCCACGTACGGCATTTCGCCAGCGTTTTCGACGACATCGTGCGATGGAATAATCCCGGCCGCGTAATCCCAGTCGTCATCGCTGTCGTCACTACTGTCGCCGTCAGTGTCCGTTTCGAGCCCGAGCGCCGCTTTCCCTCGTTCAGATCGTGCGTACGCAGACTTATCACTGCACAAAGGCACCACGATATCGATACCGTCCGATCGTGTACCAAGGTAGAGGTGCAGGAGGTGGTTTCGCTCGCATGTGATGTGGTGCGTCGCTTCGATGAGCTCGCCGCGGAGCTCCATTGTCACCGGTTTGTTGTCTAAGACTGTCCGCCCATCTTTATTAGGTTGCGTATCGTATCCTTTCATGTGGATAAATCCCTTTAGTGAGGGGATCCGCACCGGCGTGGCACTGCCACGCGGGTTGTACTTTGCATCGCCAGATTGTGGATGCCAGATGTTGGTGAGTGGCGACAGTGAGTCGCGCCGAATGCGGTTATCGCTCTCTAATAGCCTGATCATTATAAAACCCCCCACCGAGAACGACCCGCACTGATCCAATAAATCCAAACTCCTTACACCCCCCTTCCCGAGTGTAGATGTCGAGAAATCACCCACAAGAAACCCCTTAACGCACCAATCTCAGAAAGCGAACACAGCAATACTATGCGAACAGACACATAATGAAACAGCCATAAACAACCCAGCTATATATAATGGAGTAAAACACCGCCACTCGCCCACTGCCACGCGACGAACCGCCGCGCCACCGACGAGTGGTGGGGAAACCTCACCGGACCCCGAGCGAGTCGGTTCACCCCGATATTACAACGTTTTACTTTCCGAATAACGGTGTTGTAAAATGAGAGCGGTGGGTAGAGTGGTCAGCTGCAAGGATTAGGTGTGGATTTAACAGATTTAACAAATTTAACAGTATCTCTCAGGTCAATGTGTTCTACCCACCTTCATCACGTACCCAACTGATTGTCGCCCCCTTCTGAGAGAACACGTAAAATCAGTAAAAGTTGTAAAACCCTCTTTCAATCCCGTTGCAGTATTGCGATTTTCGGTTTTGCATCCGTTGTTATGTTGTGTAAAACGACGTGTGATGTGGGTGTAATCCGCCACGTCTATCGTGGGAGGGGGTGGTTCCGAGTGTAACAGGGGAAGGGAGCATCGATCCACAGATCGACGGGCGAGAGAAAGAGAGGTAGAACGACCATGCTGAGGGTATGGGTACCGGGTTGTGAGCGCAACTGTACTACTAACGGTGGGATTGACAAGAACGAGTCTCTCGGTTACAACTGGTACCTCTCGGGATGCTTCTCGATCGCTCGCGTGATGGTTTTCGAGACACACCCTATTTCCCTCGCCGCTGCGGCCTTCGACGTCGTCTCGGCGATCACGGCTTTGAGCGCGGCGCGTACGTCGGTATAATTGTCGCTCTTCTGCAGTTGCCCGTCGTTGACTTCGAACCCTATCGGCGGACGACCAGTGTAACTCTCGGCGTCATTGACAAGGTCGGTCGCTTCGGTCTCGGTGATGAGTGTATCGTCGGCGTTTCCGATACCTGCGAGGAGTACATCGACGGCTTCGGCGGCGTCCGGGTCGATCTGCCCGCCAGGGAGAATGACCGTCACGCCTGCATCTAAGAGTTTGTTGATGCGATCTCGGATCTCTTCGATATCGCTGCCTAACACTGTGATGTCGTGCGTCAAGAGGCGTGTATCCGCCGCGTCGCTGCTAATCGCTGCGGTAATCGCTGCATCTTGGGGACCTATCGACGCGCGGTGACCGTGCAGCTGCGCGTGCATGTCTTCCTGCAATCGATGGTTGATCGTTTCGCCGGGCGACTCGAAGAGTTCATCAATGATATCACTGTGTCGCTCTTCGTCGATGTAGTACAGGGCTTCGAGTGTCTTTCTCGCTTCCTTCCTGAAGGTCTTCTCGGCCCATGCCTGTACGAGAGCAATCACTTCGCACATCTTGCTGTCGTCGGTGTCTTTTTTGATTACGGGTTTTGGTGGCATGTCGGCGCTGTCAGTGTCCGTGTCGGTTCCGGTTTTGAGGTCGGTGATTCCTGTTTGTATCATTTGTGGATAATACTGTAAGCGGGTTCGGTAAAAGCGTTGGCACCCCCTTTTGTCGGGGGGTTTAGTCGGGGTTTCACACTCGACAAAACACCCCGCGGAAGGGATTCACCCCCGACAAAACCCCACGCGGAACCAAATCACGCCACGCGAAACACCGCGCGAAACTGTGTTTTCGCCGGGCTTCAACCGGTGTTTTCGAGGTGCCGAAGACTTGCTTCTAAGAGCATTAGAAGTAAGGAGCAACGATCTAAGGTAGTGGTTTGTGTTTGGCCTTGCTCTATACCACCGCTGAACGCCCGAAGATGTGTGTTGGTATAGTAGGTGATTGGGGGATTTACCCCCCGGTCGGGTTTGCGCGGTGCTTGTCGTCTCAGTCGCCGCGCAGCTTGATTTGTTTAGTTCTTGATAGTGGTCGAGGTGGAGTGTCGGGGCGCTGCTCAGTCCCCGCGCATGGCTTGCCGCTCCTGCCGCGACGGGCGGGTTGTTGCACTCACACTGAGGGGGGTGCCTCGTGTTTAGATGTTATCAAGATACCCCCTGCGCACCTCCATCGACTCAGTCTCAGACAAACGGTCGTAGTGCTCATCGAGCACACTCGGGGATACGTCAGAACGGTCAGAAACGACACTGACCGGCACACCCTCCCTCAAGTGATGAGTAATAGCTCCTCTACGAACCGGGTGCGGGCTTACACTCGAAGGGCACTTCGATGCATCTTCCCAGTTATTCGCTTCACACACGTCCGGGTCACGATCGTGCGGGCATGCGTCGTTAATTCGACAGGGGCACGTCCAATAGTAGACTGTGGCGCGGATTGACTGCATCGACCGTCTCCCGTGTCCTGTTGCCAGGAGTGGTTTGCGCCCATGCCGGTCTTCGGTGTCCGGTCGGTTATTGACAATGTAGTCATCGAGTATCCGGGACGTTTCTGGTTTGATTGCTACGTGTCGATTCGCAGCTGTAGCGTTCTTCAGCGGAGTGTCGGTATCGGGTCTATGTCGGATCCTGAGCGACTGGTTGGATTCGGAGTAATCGCGTAAATCAAGTGTTCGCATCGTTCCGGCCCTGATTCCTATTTCCCATAGCAACCGTATGATCACGTGTGCGTGGCTGGCGTACTCGTATCTGCTGAGGTGCGATAATAGGCGTTCGGCGTGATCGCTTTCGAGCTTTTCATCACGACTTCGCTTCGCACTGGTGGGGAGGATCACCCTTTCAGACAGTTCCGGATCGGCGGCGTCGATACTGCCTGCAAATCGAAGGTACACGCGGAGGGTGAGTAGCGCGGATCGCAGGGTTTCGGGTGAGAGGTTATCGGTTTTGATGCCTTGTTGTCGCCACACTCTGTATTCGTGCAAGTCGCGCGGTGTGAGGTCTTTCAGCGCATCGATACCCTGTTCATCCGCCCATTCAGTGAAGAGCTTGAGGCGACGTCTGTGTGCGTTGAGGGTGCTTTCTGCGAGTTCGCTTTGCCGGGATTGCAAGTACATTTCAAGAGCTGTTCCTGGGTCAACTGAGTCGAGTTCGTCTGTCGTCATGGTAGGTGACTCTCGACCCTTGCAACGACAGTGCGCGTGGGAGTGGCAGGTAGCTCAAGACGTGTGAGTGCCGGACTCTTAGTCCGTGGAAGCGGAGCGCAGCGCCGTAGGCGCGAGCACCGAACCGCGAAACCGGTTGGAGCGCAGGATCGGTCGTGTTCTTCGTGAGGCGCGTAGCGCCGAGCGAAGGCAAGCGAGGCGACCCGTAGGGTCGTCTCGCCATGGTTCAAATCGCGCCCGGCCCGCTTTTGGGACGAACACGTTCGTGAGGAGCAAAGCGGCCAGAGCGATTTGAATCGCAGGGAGGTCGCGCGCAGCGAAGCGAGCACGTCCGACCGTGTGTTCAAATCG
>LFCJ01004143.1_pt1 | contig 10623 bp, 8 predicted proteins | sample 643141 | NCBI WGS metagenome assembly LFCJ01 (sample SAMN03766243, study PRJNA286221) | soda lake metagenome | biome: soda lake; feature: Kulunda steppe; material: water; isolation source: sample B1-Br-g2 brine of Lake Bitter-1 | place: Russia: Kulunda steppe | collected 2010-07 | reverse complement strand
GAGACGATCCTCATCGACGGCGAGAGTGTGGACGCGACGACACTCTCGAGCGTCGAAAACGTCTCGCTCGACGGCCTGGAACTCGTTCCCCTGACCGACCGAGCGTTCTTCCTCAACGTCTCGACCTACGAGGACGACCTGACGCCGAGTTTCGGTGTCGACGATCTCGATGCAGAGACCGAGAGCCGCCTCGAGGAGGCGGCGACCTCGTTCGAAGCCGAAACGGAGACCGTTTCGGCCGGCTACGTGCACGTCGACCACGATCTCGAGTCTGAAGACGTGTCGAACGTGACCTTCCAGTTCAGCGTCCGCCAGAGTTACCTCGAGGACCTCGGCGTTGGTGCCGAGGACGTCACACTCCATCGTGAGGCAGAAACTGGCTGGAGCTCTCTGCCGACAGAGTACGTCGACAGTAACGAGACCCACCACCGCTATGAGGCGACGACGTCGGAACTGTCGATTTTCGCGCTCGGAACCGGCGCACCGACGCTCGAGGTCACGGACGCGTCACTGCTCGAAGAGACGATCACCGATGACGAGACGGCAACGGTGAACGCAACGATCGAAAACCGAGGCCAGACAGACGGTGAATACACTGTCGAACTATTCGCCGATGACGACCTGGTTGCCACTGAGAACATCACGATCGACGGTGGGGATGTGTCCCACGCGATCCTCGAATTCGAGCCATCGGTCGGAAGCTACGACCTCGAAGTCGACGGAATGGATGTCGATACACTCACCGTCGAACGTGCCGACGACGAAGAGACTAGAGACGATGGAGATGTCGACGATAGCGTGGATGAACAAGAGGAGGGCGACGGAGAGACTAGAGACGATGGAGATGTCGACGATAGCGTGGATGAACAAGAGGAAAGCGAAGAAGAAGAAGCCAGCACTCCGTGGTCGACACTCCTCCTTGCTCTCGCTACGGGTGCTCTGGTGATTCTCTCGGTACTCTGGGCTCTGTGGAGACAGCGGGATGCCGACGTCGAAATTACGGAAATCTCCCTTCGAGAGTCGGCAATCGATACCGGAGAGACGGCAACAGTTGACGTGACGGTCGAAAATCACACCGATCATGCCGTCGACTACACGGTAGAACTGGCTGCAGATGGCGAGGTGGTCGCAACCGAAACCGTTGTCATCAACGACGAGGACGTAGCGCACGCCACACTCTCGTTCACGCCTCCGGGAACTGGCAACTACAATCTCGAAGTTGACGACCTCAACGTCGGTTCACTCACTGTCGGAGATCTCGACGACACACAGGTGTCATAACGACGTTGCCACCAGCGCCTCAATACGAAGGAGTCAGTTCTCGAGATTACTGTTGAAACAACAAATTCTGCGGTTCGAAATATCTACCTTATGTCCCAAACCAGTCTAGAGTCGTAACCTACCGATCGCCTGTAGAGCCTGTCCGAAAAAGAATTTTCGCGCCGATTTTACGGACTTGTATCCGCTTATCGACTTAATTAAGCGTGTTTTTCGGCAAGATAGACGTTTTTCCGACAGGCTCATCAGCCGGTATCGGATAGCGAGCCGCACCCGCCATCGCTGCCCGTCAAGAATTCAGACGTGTCTCGTTCCATAGCCGCCTCGAAGGACTCTTTGTCCTCTTCGATCAACTGTCGTTCCTCGTCGACGAGTACGGCTACGACGGCCACGGGAACGGAGTGACCGACGACGTGCTTTTTCCACTCGGTTTTTCCTGCTTATCCGATCAACGAGACCGTCCCCAGCGTCGGCTGATGAGTGACCTCGAATGACGGCAATCGATTTCACCCATCAGTTCAGGCTGGACCCACCACCGGAGGCGAACGACTCCATTTCCAACCGCTCTAGGGTCTCGGTAGTGGGGACGCCATCCGCGGTCCAGCCGCGTTGCTCGTAGTAGTCATCGAGCATCGTCTCGAACTCCTCTTCGCTGATCGCCTTGCCGTCTGCGGGGCCGCCCTGTTTTAGCGGTCGGGTGAACCGGTCGGGGAGTGCATCGTCGTCTCGTCCGAACCCCTCACGGACGTTGAACAGCCGCGTCGCGTTCCAGGCACGTTCGCCGACCGCGTGTAAGTCCTCGACAGTCACGTCGTAGGCGAGTTCGTTGAGCCATTCACAGACGCGTTCGTAGTTGTACGCGGTGAAAGAACACGAGACCATGCTGTAGGTCAGTGCGTTCTCGTCCTGTTCGTCGATAACGACTGAAGCGTGGCCTGCCGTATCGTACGGGTCCCGCTTCCCACCCAGTGCATCCGATTCGATCGGGAACGCTCGCTGGTGGCAGGCCCCCCTGTCCGCGGTGGCGTAGGCGAGCGCCATGCTGAACGACGCCCGGGGTTCGTACGCGGGCAACTCGAGTCCCTTGATTTGTACGGCGGCTTCCCGTGCGTCGGGGTGGCCATCACAGAGCAGTTCCGCCGCGCGGGCGGTTCCCTCCGCGAGTTCGTCACCGATGCCCTCACGGTGGGCGATGTCACGGATGATCTCGGCGGCGGTCGCGGCGTCACCCCAGCGCAGGTCCGAATCGACGAGTCCGGCCTCGGTGACTTCCATCAGCCACGAGATGACGTTTCCGAGCGAGATCGTATCCATCCCGAACTCGTCGGCGAGGTTCGCGAGTTCGGTTACTTCGGTGACGTTCGTGATGTCGGTGTTCGCACCCATCATCCCGATCGTCTCGTACTCCGGCCCCCAGTCGACACTGGCGTCGGGAAAGTCGCCCTCGACATCGGCGTCGGTCTCTTCGAAATCGACGACGTGGCCGCAGGCGACGGGACAGCCGAAACAGGAGTCGGTGCCAACGTGCCCCTCGGAGAAGGCGTCGATGTTCAGGTCGTCGACGTTCTCGATGGTGCCACGCGACCAGTTGTGGGAAGGCAGTGCGCCGACCTCCTGAGTCCAGTCGACGATTAGCTGTGTGCCGCCGTTTCGCGCCCACGAGACCTCGTCGTCGGTCCCGAGCCGCTGGGTGTGTTTGACCTTCAGCTGCTGAATGTCGGGTGCCTTCGGCGGCGAGTTCCCCGTTGTGACGACTGCCTTCAGGTTTTTCGAACCCATGACCGCACCGACACCGCCACGTCCAGCGTGGTGGGTTCCCTCGTCGCTCGAGATCGTTGCGAACTTCACCTGGTTTTCGCCTGCAGGGCCGATACAGGCAGTTTTCGTCCGCTTTCCCTCGAACTGCCGTGCCGTCTCTTTCGTATTTAGTCCCCACAGATCGGTGGCGTCCTCGAGTCGCAGTTCGCCGTCGTCAATCCGCAGCATGACCGGGTCCTCCGCACGCCCTTCGACCGCAATCGCGAGTACGTTCGAGAGCGCGTACCTGACCATCGTCGGAAAATGGCCGCCGGAATAGGAGTCGACGAACGTACCGGTCAATGGTGACTTCGTAACCACACCGTATCGTGACGTTCCCGGTGCGAACCCGGTGAGTGGGCCAAACAGGAAGTACAGCTTGTTCTCCGGGGAGAGAGGATCGACGCCGGCCTCGAGTTCATCGAAGAGCAGTGCCGCCCCGAGTCCTTTCCCGGCGATGAACCGATCACGATACTCCTGTGGGACGGTTTCGGAGGAGATCTCTTTATCGGTCAGGTTCACCCTGATAAGTGTATCCAGCTGTGTGACCGCTTCGGGGGTATCGACGGTTACTTGTGCCATTATCAGACACAGGGGTGTCAACCCATATATATGTACGCGTCCCTGACCGTCCTCCCCAACGGATGGTTGGTCTCACACCCGTTACAGCCCGCGGACGGACCCGACCGCCTTCGAGAGCGGCGGCGCGTCGAAGATCTCCATCCCGGTGTAGGCGTCGGTGCCGGCACAGTACAGATCGCGGGCGGTCGCTACGACCTCCGCTTCGAGTGGCTCGGGCTCTACGTCACACAGGGACTTCCAGTCGGCGACGTCGCGCTCTTTGGCCCGGGCTTTCGCGTCGTCGACGGCCTCGACCCACTCGGGCTGGCTGCGTTTGTGGTACTGGCGTAACACTTCCTTCGAGAGTTGGGTGCCCTCGTAGCTAAAGCGGTTCTCGTCGAAGGTGCCGACGACGTCGGCGACGCGGATCTCGCCGTCGTAGTACAGACACTCGATCTTGCCGTCCTCGTGGACGAGGTCGGCCGATTCGGCCCGTTCGGTGACCACACGGTTTACCTCGAGTGCGAGCGCTTCGAGCGCTTCGATCTCCGCGACGCCGGCGATGTAGTCGGCTTCCTCACGGTCGAGATAGCGGTCGCCCTCCTCGTATTTCGTCGAGAACTCGACGATCGGCTCTTCTAGGTCGACGGCCCCCTCGGGCCACTCCGCGAGGTCGATGCCGTGATCGGCGGGATCGGTTCGCCGACGGAGACTCGAGCCGACGGGGACGCGGTTGCGAAAGACGATCTCGAGGGGAACGAGGTAGTTCCCGCCGGCCTCGGCGTGGTAGGCCTCGTACTCGTAGTCACGGCCCTCGTGGGGCAACTCGGGAACCTGCGTTAAGTCGATGGCCATCTCCCAGGGCGGGCTCGCGGCGTCCTCCAGAGCGACGACGTCGTCGCCGTCGACGACCCCGCGGTAGTGGGTTGCGATTCCGGCGTCCTCGAGCAGTTCGAAGTTGAACGCGCCCATCGTACAGAGGCTCGCACCTTTCTCGGGGATCGGATCGGGCATCCGCCCCCAGTCGAACACCGAGTAGGCGTCGGTGAAGACGAACGAGCCCCGGCCCAGCGAGTCGGCGGTCGCCTCCTGCTCGATCCGGAACTCCTTGACGCTCGTCATAGCTGACACCTCGAGTCGGCACGGCCGCCATAGTCCATACTCGAGTTCCCGGCGCGGTGGCCCAAGAAGGTTTCAGTTTGGAATACAGGCTCGAACCCGCAGGACTTTAGCGACGGCGAAACTGTGAGTCGACTATGACCGAGGCGACGGGTATCGTCGGGGAGTTCCTCTCGTTGAAAGCGGAGACCGACGCCGACGTGCTGGCGATGCAGTGTGGTGACTTCTACGAGTTTTTCGCCGAGGACGCAGAACTCGTCGGCGAGGAACTGGACCTGAAGATCTCCCAGAAGTCCTCGCATGGTTCCTCGTATCCGATGGCCGGCGTGCCCGTAGACGATCTGACCCCCTACCTCAAGGCACTGGTCGAACGCGGCTACCGGGTGGCAGTCGCCGACCAGTACGAGACCGAGAGCGGCCACGCCCGCGAGATCGTCCGGGTGGTCTCCCCTGGCACCTTACTGGAGACGACGGAGGCCGACGCCCAGTACCTCGCTGCCGTCGTCGAGGGCGGGGACGGGTACGGCCTGGCCTTTGCCGACGTGACCACCGGACGATTCCTCGTCGCCGACGCGGCCGACCTGGAGGGGGCGCTGACGGAACTGTACCGCGTTTCGCCCGTCGAGATCCTGCCGGGACCGGACGCGAGAACCGACGACGACCTGCTCTCACAGGTCCGCGAGAACGTCGACGCGACCCTTACCCTCGAAGACACCGAGTCGTTCGCCCCGAAACGGGCCGCCCACGCCGTCGACGACCAGTTCGGCGAGGGGACGACCGACCGGCTGTCGGTCCGTGACCCCGCGATCACCGCCGCGGGGGCCGTCCTCGCGTACGTCGAGCAGACCGGCACCGGCGTCCTCGCCTCGATGACCCGCATCGGGGCCCATCACGGCGACGACCACGTCACCATCGACGCGACCACCCAGCGCAACTTAGAGCTCACCGAGACCATGCACGGGGACGGCGAGGGATCGCTGTTCGGGACGATAGATCACACCGAGACCAGCGCCGGGGGCCGGCTTCTCACAGAGTGGATCTCACGGCCCCGTCGCTCACTCGAGGTCCTCGAGGACCGCCAGGCGAGTGTCGGGGCGCTCGCGGGGGCGGCCCTCGCGAGAGACGAGATCCGGGACGTCCTCGGGGACGCGTACGACTTAGAACGGCTCGCCTCGAAGGCGACCCACGGCAGTGCCGACGCCAGGGACCTGCTGGCGGTGAGAGATACCCTCGCGGTCGTCCCACGGCTTGCCGAGATCGTCGAGGGGAACTCGGAACTCGCCGATTCACCGTTGGCCGACATCGTCTCCCGGCCCGATCGGGCGGCCGCCGCCGACGTACGGGAGACGCTCGCGGAAGCCATCGCCGAGGAGCCCCCGTCGACGGTCACCCAGGGCGGCCTGCTCAAACGGGGCTACCACGAGGAGTTAGACGAGGTGATCGACCGCCACGAGGCCGTCGAGGAGTGGCTCGAGACCTTGGCAGACCGGGAGAAAGGCGAGTACGGGCTGAGCCACGTCACGGTCGACCGGAACAAGACCGACGGTTACTACATCCAGGTCGGCAAGTCGGCCGCCGACGGCGTCCCCGACCACTACGAGGAGGTAAAGACGCTGAAAAACTCCAGACGGTTCACGACTGACGAACTCGAGGAAAAAGAACGCGAGATCCTTCGGCTCGAGGAACAACGTGGCGACCTCGAGTACGAGCTGTTCGCCGAGTTACGCGAGTCGGTCGCCGACCACGCACGGCTCCTCCAGGACGTCGGGCGGACGCTCGCGACCGTCGACGTCCTCGCGAGCCTGGCGGCCCACGCGGCGGAAAACCGGTGGACTCGCCCCGAGTTGCATCGTGGTGACGGCCTCGAGGTCGACCAGGGACGCCATCCGGTGGTCGAACGGACCACGGAGTTCGTGCCAAACGGCGTCGAAATGGACGGTGACCGCCGGTTCCTCGTGGTGACGGGGCCGAACATGTCGGGGAAATCGACGTACATGCGTCAGGTGGCTCTGATCGTCTTGCTCGCCCAGATCGGGAGTTTCGTGCCGGCTCGAGGGGCCCGGGTCGGGCTGGTCGACGGCATCTTCACCCGTGTGGGGGCACTCGACGAACTCGCCCAGGGGCGGTCGACGTTCATGGTCGAGATGAACGAGCTCTCGAATATCCTCCACTCGGCGACCGAAGAGTCACTCGTCATCCTGGACGAGGTCGGCCGGGGCACCGCCACCTACGACGGCATCTCGATCGCGTGGGCGGCCACGGAGTACTTACACAACGAGGTCCGGGCGAAGACCCTCTTTGCGACTCACTACCACGAGCTGACGGATCTCGCCGATCGGCTCCCGGGCGTCGAGAACGTCCACGTCTCCGCGGAGGAACGGGACGGGGACGTGACCTTCCTGCGGACCGTCAGGGAGGGTCCGACGGATCGATCGTACGGGATCTACGTCGCGGACCTCGCCGGCGTCCCCGAGCCGGTCGTCGACCGCTCCCGGGACGTCCTCCGGAAACTCCGGGAGGACAAGGCGATCGACGTCAGAGGTAGCGAGGGCGATGGGAACTCCGGGGGCCAGCAGGTCGTCTTCGACCTCGGCTCCGGCCAGTTCCGGGGGAGTGCAAGCGCCGACGGCGGCGACGAGGCGCCACTCGATCCGGCCACCGAATCGGTCCTCGAGGGACTGAAAGGGACCGACGTCACCGACGTCTCGCCGGTCGAGTTGATGAGGCGGGTCCAGGAGTGGCAAGACCGCTTGGAGGAGTAGCCGTCAGTGACGGTCACCGACACGAGCAAAATGATTGATCATGCCCGAGCGACAATCCCCCCACAGGCGAAACTATGGGGGTACTCGACGCCTTGCGGAGAGAACGGGGGAAGACGGACCTGTACGAGTGTCGAAACTGTGGCACGGCGGTCCCGGAGGACGTTGACGAATGTCCGGCCTGTCACTGTCAGGAGATCGCCCACTACGAACTCTGAGGACGACCGAGCGTCATGATTTCGGGTGGGTCACACCAGCAACTGCACATCGGATTCGGCCATGTGCTGGAGGGCGGTGGCGGCCCCGACACCAGTAGTGACGCCGTCGTAAAAGTCGTCTTCGTCGTACTCCATCAACTCGACGGTCATCTGGCAGGCCTGCAGATCGACGCCGGTCTCGAGTGAGAGATCGATCAGTTCCTCGACGGTCGCGGTGCCGTTCGCGTCGATCTTCTTTTCCATCATCTTCGTCGCCATCGCGTCCATCCCCGGCAGGGCCGCTACGGCGTTTGGCATGGGCATACTCGGGTTGCCGACCGCCGAGAGTTTGAGCTCCCTCGACTTTTCCTCGTGGAGAATGTCCAGTCCCCAGAACGTGTGGAAGACGACGACGTCCCAGCCGAACGCGGCGGCCGTACTGCCGAGGATCAGGGGTGGGTAGGCCATATCGAGGGTGCCCTTGGTGGCGACGATCGTCATCTTCTTCTCGCCGTCGTCCTCGAGGTCGGCGAGGGAGGCCTCGAGGTCCTCGACGCGCTCGCGAAGGGCCTGCAACTCCGCAGGGTCTGTCTCCCCGGCGGAGGCCGGGTGGTTGTCGGTGCTCATCTTATGCCGTCTTCTCGACGTAGTGGGTGTAGCGGTCCTCGCCCTCGACCTGTTCGAGGAGGGTCACGCCGTCGGTCCCCTCTGCCCACCCCTGTACGTCACTGACACTGCCCGAATCGGTCGCCACGACCTCGAGGACCGCCCCCTCTTCGAGATCGTCGATCGCCTGTTTGGTCTTGACGATGGGCATTGGGCAGGACAGTCCTTTCACGTCGAGTGTCTCCGTAACGTCGTATTCCGAACTCATGATTTGTGGTGCTCTGTATTGGAGCTAACACACAATACCGACTGAGAGGATAAAAGGTTATCGGTTATTGTATGGTGTTCAAACAGCTGCATAATCCAGATATCGGTACGTTTGCTCGGGGGATCGTGGCGCCCGTTTCGACACTCCTCCGACGGATAGTGTGGCCATTGTATTGTGTAGTAAGGGAAATACCATGCAAAAACTTATGTGGGGTCGGCCACTACGAAGAGGTGTACACATGGACGACATGGATTTCCCGACGCCGGACGTCCCGGTCGAGGCGGTCTCTCCCGACGCGCTCAAAGCGCAGATCGACGCGGATGAGGACGTGACGATCCTCGATACGCGAATGGGGTCGGACTACGAGGAGTGGAAAATCGCCGACGAGAACGTCGACTCGATCAACGTCCCGTACTTCGAGTTTCTCGATGACGAGATCGACGGCCAGGTCCTAGAACGGATCCCAGAAGACCGCCAGGTAACCGTTCTCTGTGCGAAAGGCGGGGCGAGCGAGTACGCCGCGGGCGCGTTGAAAGAGCGTGGCTACGAGGTAAACCACCTCGAGGACGGGATGAACGGCTGGGCGCGCATCTACGAGGCCGTCGAGGTCGAGGGCTACGACGGCGCTGGCACCCTGTTGCAGTACCAGCGTCCCTCCTCGGGCTGTCTGGGCTATTTCGTCTACGACGACGGCGAGGCGGCCGTGATCGACCCGCTCCGTGCGTTCACCGACCGCTATCTCGCCGACGCGGACGAACTCGGCGTCGAGTTGAAATACGCAATCGATACGCACGTCCATGCGGATCACATCTCCGGCGTACGCTCGCTCGCCGAGGAGGGCGTCGAGGGCGTCATCCCCGAGGCGTCGGTCGACCGTGGCGTCACCTACGCCGACGACGTGACGCTCGCGGCCGACGGCGACGAGTTCGCGGTCGGTGCGGCGACGATCGAGACGGTCTCCACGCCCGGCCACACCTCCGGGATGACCTCCTACCTGATCGACGGCTCGCTTCTGGCGACCGGCGACGGCCTGTTCGTCGAGAGCGTCGCCCGCCCCGACTTAGAGGACGGTGACGACGGCGCCCCCGAGGCGGCCACACAGCTCTACGAGTCGTTACAGGAGCGTGTGCTCACCCTACCCGACGGGACGCTGATCGGCGGCGCACACTTCAGCGACGCAGCCGAGCCCGCCGAGGACGGTACCTACACGGCACCGATCGGCCAGCTGAACGCGGAGATGGACGCCCTGACGATGGACGAAGACGAGTTCGTCGACTTGGTCCTCTCGGATATGCCACCCCGGCCGGCGAACTACGAGGACATCATCCCGACGAACCTCGGCCAGCAGGAGGCAGACGACGAGGAGGCCTTCGAACTCGAGCTCGGCCCGAACAACTGTGCCGCGAGCCAGGAGTCACTAACGGGTGACTGAGACGCGTGAGCTTCGGAGGGATGGCCACCGAACCCATCGTCCTGTCTACGGTAGCGCAACTGTTCCCGAACGGGATCAGTCGCTACGCCGTCGGCGGACTCCTCGTCGGGCTCGGTGTTGCCGTCATCTATCTCGGGACCGCGATCACCGCCGGCGCGAGCACGTTCCTCGAGTCGACGCTGTCGTACGTCTCCGATCAATCCCGCTTCAGGCGGTACCGGAGTTCGCGGGACTGGCGGATCGTCTTCACGCTCGGGATCGTCGCCGGTGCGGCCGTCTACGCCGTGACCATCCAGAGCGGGCTGCTCTCGAGTTCGCTGTACACGCCGGGGACGACCGGCCGGGAGTGGGAACTCGGGGGCGTGACCCTCTGGCTGACCGACGTCCAGCCCTGGCGACTCTTCCTCGGCGGGGTGCTCGTCGGGATCGGCACCCGGATCGGCAAGGGCTGTACCTCCGGCCACGGCGTCTGTGGCGTCGGATCGGCCTCGAGGACCTCGATCGTCGGCGTGATGACGTTCCTCGCGGTGGCGATCGGGACGGCCCAGATCGTGATGGCACTGGGGGTGAGTCCGTGAGCGAGACGCTCGCGAAGCGAGGGTCTCG
>LFCJ01004142.1_pt1 | contig 10624 bp, 18 predicted proteins | sample 643141 | NCBI WGS metagenome assembly LFCJ01 (sample SAMN03766243, study PRJNA286221) | soda lake metagenome | biome: soda lake; feature: Kulunda steppe; material: water; isolation source: sample B1-Br-g2 brine of Lake Bitter-1 | place: Russia: Kulunda steppe | collected 2010-07 | reverse complement strand
TGCCCATGCTGAACACCGTCGATGCAAGCCAGTTCCAGGGCATGCCGGACACTGGACCTCCCACTGTCCTTCCCCCTCTTCACACCCTTCTGCCTCTTTCCATGATGCAGCAGCTGCAGCAGCAGCAGCAGCAGCAGTCGAACCTTGGCCAGGCCCCCAGCTAGCCTTACTGCATGGCACCTGCTGGTCCTGCCTATATGCCTGGACACAGCCTTCCCATGCCTCACATGTCCGCGCGTGTGCATGGGTGCATGTGTACATTCGCGCGTGTGCATGCGTGTGTATGTGCGTGCATTTGTGCTTGTGTGTTTATGCGCGCATATGCGTGCGCACATGTATGGGCAGAAGTGCGTGTACAAATCGAACAGGATGGTGGTGCTCCTGGTCTACAAGTTATTTGATCTTGGACTGATCAGTCACCCACGACCAGTAAGTTCATTAATCACTGAAGTAAGCTTTGTACCTGCCAACCAGGGCAGCTTGGCTGAAGCCTAGTAGTAGGCCTGCATCCTTTAGGTATATACAGAGAGGCACCATCAATTGTGTTATATTACATTGTAACAATATTTTTACAAGGAGAGGCAGGTAAAGGGTTGAAAAACAAGAATAATACATTAAGAGTAACAAAAAAAGCAAGAAATGTACCATTATGGTGTCTGGCAACTTTGTAAGCTGCTCACACTAACTCAATGATGACTGTGCAAAGAAAAGAAAGAAAATAACCACAAAGGCAGTAAAATACCTGGTAAAATGCTCCCTCCTTACATCAAAAAAGGGAAAGGGCGCACCTAGGTCTAAAGTATTGAGCTTGAGTGTACCTTCACCAATCAGAGAAAGATGAATGGTCTACCTGGAAAACCTTCAGCATGGCCAAAATTGGCCAGGCACATGTGTACACTGTGGCACAATCAAAACAAAAGTATCAAGTTCCCCAATCCTTTGTCAGGGAGGATTAGAGCTTCTCACGCCAGATTGGTGCAGTGCCAGATTTATGCTGCATTGTGACCCAGGGGTTAGTTATGGTCATGCCACGAGCCTGTTTGGCGTGCAGCAGTTTCTCGGCGTGACAAGCTAGCTGGCAATACACGCCTGACCTGCGCCAGCAGCACACAAAACAACCCCGAACTCTTCTTGCTAGCACCCAACTTGTTTGCAGTTTGAAACTAGTGGGTGAAGGAAGAGGGGTGCTCTGAAAGGAATTCAGGCATACTTGCATGCAGAGCCTGTCTTTTGCATGCTTCGTTGAGATTCTGTGCCACAGTATGAACAATCCATGCCTGTCGCTTTAAGGACACCATCTGTCGGAGTATCAGTAAGGGCGGTTTGCTCATAGCATGTAATCAGGAAACGCGCGCCCGCGCTGAAATGTAGAATATTAACTTAATTCAACATGCAGCAAAATCTCTACCCAATCCCCTTCAAAGAGCCCTATTTCAGTATTGACGTGGAATGCGTTGCCACCGGTTACGACCACAACAGCAGAGCAGTGGCCCAGATTGCGCTTGTAGACCAGTATGAGCAGGTTGGTTCTTCTACTGGTCCATTCCCAGCATGCAAGTCCGATAGCTGCATGACTGCCTGCATGGGTCTGACTTTGACTGAGACTCCTGCCCCTACGCCACCCACACCGTATTTAGGTGATTTTGAATTTATATGTCAGGCCAGACAAGCCGGTTGTCAGTCATCTTACTCCTTTGACAGGTGGGTGCATCTTTAAGCCAGCCTCTGGGAACCAGCTGGTGTGTGCAGCCTTGAAGGCAGTGTTTTGCACATTGTTCAAGCACACCTGGGATAAGTGAAGGCGATTAGTGGGGCCGCAGATGGTGAACAGAGGACTACAGAATTGAGTGCAATACAAAGAGCAAATTTTGCTTTGGCTGCTCATTCCATACATCATGTACGGATCTTGTCAGCTGTCCAGCATGACGCTGATATTGATGCATGAAAGCTTATAAATGGAAGCCAATGCCAATGGTTGCCATGAATCTTCGTCTTCGGTAGAAATACTGAGCTGACTTGCTTACAAACGCGTGCACCAAATATTTTTGGGTGATCAGCAGAGCTCAGACTCCATGTGCCTTGCTATTCAACAGGTCTCACAAAGGTGATGCTGGACCAGCACGGTATCTCGTTGAGTGACGCCATCAGCACACTCAAAGCAAACCTACCTACTAATTGCATTCTCGTGGGCCAGAGCATTGGCCAGGATATTACTTGGCTGGGCTTGAAGGAGGGGGTAGATTTCCAAGGCCTGCAAGGTAAGCTAGTGATCTCAATCCTGTTGTGAGCTGATTCAAGGAATGAAACCATTTTAATTGTAAAAGGCCGAGGCATTCCAACTCCTTCTGCTCCTTCTGCCTTCTGATCCCACTGAAGTCTCCATGGGGTTGTTCTTCTGATAAGATTCTGAATGCCTTGAGCGCACCCTGGCAAAACCTTAACTTTTGGGGGCCAGCGACTTGTCTTCTGCTGATGCCCACCCATACCTGGTTTACCATCTCATTTCTTCCTGCCCATTATGGCTGGCTTTTGTGCTGATGAGCAGTATGCGATGTGCACACCGACAACCCTGTGTGATCCTGCAGACCTGGCCGGCCTGTACCGCGTGTGGAACCCGCAATTTAAGTCCTGGTCTGTGTTCAGCCAGGACCAGGTGGCCAAGGTGCTGTTGCATTGGGGCACTGACCCTGCTGGTCACAACGCCATGATGGACGCCATCAAGTCCATACGCCTGTTCAACCTCTATCACCACTTGCGGGTGAGTTGTGGGCTCTAGGTATTTACCCCAAGTTAGGTAGTATGAGCCTTGCAAAGGAAGTTGTTCCCGGTTGTTGTGTGTATCACACATTCCTGTTCATCATTCATGGCAACTGCGGCTTGCAACCATGGGACGCATCACTGGTGCTGCAATTGTCGCGCCTTGATTTCCTTAGAACTTGCTCTGCAAAGGTACGTGTCACGCGTGGATGGCGATGCCTGAGCGGGTGTGCAGCACCCCTTGAATTACTGCAACTCGTACACAAATACCGGCCCAACTAGGGTGTGAACAAACATGAGCAGGCACGTACCATGTACCACTGCTCCCATGCTTGCTTCAATGCTTTCGCAACGTTTAGAACAAACTGTGTACAATCAGGCGTCAAATTCCCAAATAATGTGATCGTTTCAAGCAGGGTCAAGGGGAGGCGCAGTGGCAGCAGGCACAACAAGCTCTGTTGGCGGCGGAGCCAACTCCATCGTTTTCAAAACTGAACCCTGTCTTTGAGGGTGTGTGTATGGGCAACCGCCGCCAGTGTGTCTGTAAAGCACCCTTCTTTTCATCATGAAATGGCTGGCACACTTGTCTTCATGCTCCTGTTCACGTCATGATTTTAATGATAAGGATGATATTGTTGACATTATGTGTTTTCCATCTCATCGTGGTGCGCGTGCATGGTGTTCCTTATCAATGCCTAATTGTAGGGTATCTGTGTTCATGGTTCCTAAGTTGACGCGCGCATGCACTTCTTCCTGAATCTTGTGAACGATGATGCTCAGACCGGAAAAGGGATAATCATACTGTTTTGTTCACAATCTGTGGACACATGGATGTTTGCCAAAAATGCTTCTAAGAATGAAATGCCAAGAACTAACAATTTTGCCTGGGACTGTGATAAAGTGGCCTTGTTGACAATTAGACATGTGATTATGCAAGGCATTACTGCTTGTTACATCTTGTACTCGGACCGGCTTGTGCTCTCTGTCATTACCTCTACTTGATGCAATTGCATTGTTTTAAACCTTCCTTCTTGCCTCCTTTATCTCCATGGGTTAACCCTTTAAACTTAAACTTTATCTCCATGTTCTTACACCTTGTTAATAACTTGGGCAACTTATGTGCGCGTCAAAGGCAAGAGGCAGGATACTTTTTGCTTGGCTGTGTTGTGTGTGTGTGTGCTTAGACCGCAGCAATGCTGGCCTCCACCTATTAAGTCAGGCCATTCAATCAGAATCAAGTTTACTTGTGCGAAATTGTGATGTGACTTGGTTGGCTCCCAAGTTGTCCCTGCATGGCATGGTACACTGTCTGTTGGACACTGCAGGCAGGACTGCAGTGCCCTCAGTCCCCAGATTGAGTGCGTCAGGAGCCTTCAAGCAGTGGGTTCGACTTCAAGTAAAATCTAATTTTAAGTTGCTGTGTTTGAGGTCACTCCCAGCACATGTTTTTATAGGGGGGATTCCCTCGCAACCTTCGGGTTCGGGGTTCGAACCTCACTGGAGGCCACAACCGGCTAAGCTGCCCTCGTTCGGCGGATACAGCCTTGAAACCTAACCTAACCTAACCTAACCTTTATAGGGGGGATTGCGGGGCATTGTCAGCCTGTAATAAACCCATGATATCAGAATAAAGACGACAGATGCTTGGCAAGATTAGGGCTACTTCACTTCATCAGCAAGCCCCATAAGGCTGACTACCAGACAAAGCAGCACTGGGTGGCCATCATTGGGTGGCAAGCTGAAGCTTATCATGTCTACAGCCTCCGAGGCATGTTCAGCTAAACTAGCTAGCTTCATTGTAAACTCGGAAACTTTGTAAGTGTTCAGCCAAGCTGCCGGCATTTGGCAGGTTCAGCTATGTTGTGTTCATTACCTTCCATTTGTGGAATTGTGAGCGGTTAAGAGTCTTCACTGAAGACCAAGTCAGGCACACCTCTTTGTGTATCTCCTGATGGGTGCTAGCTGGGTATCAATAACTTACTTATCACAAGCATTCATTTGCTGCAAGTAGATGCTTGTTATCAAGCCCAGCTGCGCCTGTGCAAGCACTCAAGCAGTAATCACGCAGGCTTCTGAACCATGGTATGTGAGCACAGCCACCCACAATGAAGCAGCCCTGTTGCACAACTCTTAGTGAGTGCAGCTTGCTGCCATTGCACCATCAGGAGTACTATGATGAGGAAAGAAGACTGCTACATCAGGAACCTGCATGTGGCATGCTTTGGGAAAGGAGGCTGAGGGATGGCATCTCAAAGGAGCACCCAGATGATCTCGCATTGTGATGCAGCCTCACAAGAGCACCCAAGACCCTCCCTCTGCTGCCAAGGAGCTGGTCTCGCTGCCATGGATGTGTGACTTGACGAACTGTTGGAGCTCCTTTGCTGACAGGCTACCCGTGTGGGACGCGGCCATGGCCATGAGCACATCACAGCAGGTGATCTCGTCGTGCGCAAACCCACCAGGAGTGGTGGTGCTGCCCGGGGCAACCTAAGCAGGCAGCAGGTGGGGAGCGCACTGCGTCAGCATTTGATGCATTGTGGGCTTGCAAGGTCACAACTTACAGCAATAACCTGCCCAACCAAGGGCTCACTGCAAGGTGTGGCGCACTGCCAGGCAAGCACACACACACACCAGAGGACCTGGGCTGGGCTTAACCTGCAGGCGCCAGAGCCTGTGTACATTGGGCGCCCAGAGCCTGTGTACATTGGGCGCCAGAGCCTGTGTACATTGGGCGACAGAGCCTGTGTACATTGGGCGACAGAGCCTGTGTACATTGGGCGCCCAGATCTTGGCACCAGAAACGCACCAAGTCAGTGCGCCTCAATAGGCGCAGGTCCTGCTGGAACACCAATCCTGCAGAGAAGCCAATGCCTTTCCTGCAAGAACCATGACTTGGCCAGGCCATGCGCACGACTGTGCAGTGCCCAAGATCCCACCGCGCCAACACCAGCTCAGAACAAGCTCAAAATAGGCGCATGCATGGCTACTACTGGCGCTAGGCACACCTGGGCAGGGAACAGAGAAGCCACAGCCTGCTTGTGTGGGTGCAAGGCAACAGGCGGCATGCAGCTCACCTGGACGCGGGACTGGGCGTGCGTGCGCGTGACTGCGCGCATGCAGCTGCTCACACTTGCTCGCACGCAGCTTACCTGGATAGCGTCTGGCCTGGCTGCAGCTAGTTCTTGCTGAGGCCTCCTCCGCTGGAACACTGTTATGATGGGCTCCTCCACGCGGCCCTCCTCGCGCTCCTCGCCTGCCTCATCCCCGCCTAGCGCACGCGCAGCCGCGTGTGATGCGGCTTCCACCCGCGCCTGCTGGCCATCCCCTCCCTCATGCACATGCCCGCCAGGCAGCGTGTGCTTGCATGCATGGCCAGCCTTGGGGTGGTCTTGCGAGAAAGCTGCTGCCTCATGCTGCTGCTGCTGCTGCTGCTGCTGCTGCTGCGGGTCAGCCACAGAGCGGGTGCTGCTGGACAGGCCATGGAACTCTGCCAGTCCATGCACCAGCAGGCGGCCTGTAACGAACACCGACGTCAAGACCCTTCTGACGAGCTGGCCGGGGAACGACCCCTGTTCATGAACTGGCCAATGTAATCCAGCCCAATTCATCTGTTGGACTTGCTAATTTGTATAAGGTTGTGGGTGATGATCTGGTGATCAAAGAAAGCCTGGTCTTGTTTGCAGTTCCGTACGTGGGCTAGTGCGATTCCTGGTGCATGCATGCTCAGTGGACATGAGCCACTTGCACGCTCAGCGCGCTCACAGTAGACAAGGGGTGCATGTGTGCTCAGTGGACATGGACCGCTTGCACACTCAGCGCGCTCAATGTAGACAGGGGGTGCATGTGTGCTCAGTAGACATGGGCCGCTTGCACACTCAGCGCACTCAATGTAGACAGGGGGTGCATGCGCGGAGGCTGACAAACCCAGGGCTCGTTCACATGTGTGAGCTAGAAAATCACACACACGTGCGCGCATGGTCACGTGCACATTCACACATACATGCACACGTACGGAGCGCAGACGCATTCAAAGACATGCATACACAAACAAGCGCAAGTGCATGTGAGGTGCCAGAGGCGCATGTGCATGCACACGCTGCTGGAAATGGGGCACCCCCTAAGCTGCTTTACTGGCTGTTGGCTCATGGGTACGCAGTGTGCAGGCACTTAGTTTCCTCAAGGGTGCACAAACACACTCCCATGGGCGTGCAGGCGCTCTCTCATGAACGCGCAGGCATTTCACTTCCTCATGGGCGCGCAGGCACTCTCTCGTGAACGCGCAGGCACTTCATTCCTCAAGGGTGCACAGGCACCCTCTCATGAACGCGCAGGCACTCTCCCATGAACGCACAGGCGCTCTCTCATGAATGCGCAGGCACAGTGCCTTGCTTCCGCAAGGAGCTTCGCGCGCTGCAGTGCAATTCTTGGGCCCGAGCCCTTCCGCTGCGACACTGGGCCCTGCCTCTGTTGTGCCAGCCATGGTCTGAGCTCTGTGCACTGTGGGGTCAGCCATGGTCTATGTTGTGCCAGCCATGGTCTGTGTTGTGCCAGCCATGGTCTGTGTTGTGCCAGTCATGGTCTGTGTTGTGTCAGCCATGGTCTGTGTTGTGTCAGACATGGTCTGTGTTGTGCCAGCCATGCTCTGAGCTCTGTGCACTGTGCAAGGGGGAGGCAAACACATTCACACTCACCCCACGCGTCAAGTGCACTGCGCGTGGGGGGAGGGCATGCGCACTCACACCCACCCCATGCATCAAGCCCAGGCAGGCACAGCGGAGGCACGCAGAATTCTTCCTGGAGGCCGTTGGCGGATGCTTCAATGTGATCTAGCAGCTGCATGTGCGGGCAAGCAAAATTGCATGGACTTGTTTGTGTTAAAATGTGTGTGTGTGCACGTGCAAATGCATGTATGTGCATGCGCACATGCACGCATGTGTGCATGTCTGTCTGTGAGTGTGTGTGTGTGTGTGTGTGTGTGTGTGTGTGTGTGCGCGCGTGCGCATGTGCATGCAGGCCCAGGACCTTGCCCAGAAGCAGCCGCTGGCAGGTAGGAGGGAAACAGTCCCGCATCGGGCACCTATAGCACAGGCACAGCGCACTCTGCACAGGTATGGTGCAGCAGGCTACTAGCTTGACCTGCACAGGCACAGCGCACTCTGCACAGGCATGGTGCAGCAGGCTACTATAGCTTGACCTGCACAGGCTACTAGCTTGACCTGCACAGGCACCAGGAAGCAGTGCAGCTGCCATGACAGGGAAAGATGCGCTGCTGGCCGGCCACCGTGCAGCCTCTGAATTGCCTCTGAATCCATCCTGCAGGGTCACAAGATCCATCCTGAATCCATCCTGAATCCATCCTGCAGGGTCACAAGATCAGCCATCCCATGGAGCTTGGCGCGTGCATGCGCACACGTGCGCACACACATCTACATCCACTCATTCACACACGCGCGCACATACAAGCACACACATTAACACGAAAATATGCATGCATGTACTTGCACACGCACCCAGCCGCTGGCAGAACAGTGTGCCACCCCTCCTGATTCCAAGCCATGGCACAGCGCTGCACACGGATGGCCTTGGCTCCAAATAAATGGGCCCTTATTGACGGATGGGAAATAACCCCAGCATGACTTTCGTGAGGTAGACTCCTGCTCTATGCAAGATCCTCTCTAGCTCTGTCCATTGGGAAACCACTCAAGCACTGTTCAACTTGACTCATGGAGGGCAGCCTGTCTGAGCGAAAGCAACGCGTGCGTAAGGTGAGACACTCTGGCCTCCAGCTCCAGCACCCTGTGTTGCGCAAATGGATCTCTGTTCTCAGCAAGAAAGAAAGCCGCACACCTTGCCCTCCAGCCCTAAGACCGCACTATGCACGGGTAGCCTTCCAGTCCTAGCACCACATATGCCTCATGCCTTGCCCTCCAGCCCTAAAACCGCACTATGCACGGGTAGCCTTCCAGTCCTAGCACCACATGCCTCATGCCTTTTGCCCTCCAGCCCCAACACCACATGATGAGCGCATGTTGCCAGGCTCAGCACCACACGCCACGCACCTTGCTCTCTAGCCCAAGCACCGTGTGCACGTTGGCCTTCCGCAGCGCGGCACGCGCCTTGCGGCTAACCGCCCCCCATCGCTTAAGTGCAAGCGCAGCCTCCTCGCGCCGTTGCGCGCTGTTGCTTGGGGTGGGGCCGTACGGGCGGAGGGTGCGCCGTGCAGCGGCGGCTTGCTCCTTGTTGTACTGCTCCCAGCGCTGTTGCGTAAGCGAGTCAAGCGGCAGGAAAGCGGCAGGGAAAGAGTCGTCACAAGGGAGATGCTGGGAGGAAGCTAAGACTTGTTGTGCTGCCCCCAGCGCTGCCAAGCAAGCCGATCGGCATGGAGTGCAACACTGCATGCACCATCAAGCGCACAGCATCAGGAGGCTGTTTTGCACGCGAGCAACCCCCCACCTCAAGTACGCGCGCCTGCCTGTCGTAGTCAACATTACGGAAGCCATCCCAAATCTCTGCATGCTGGGGACGTGCCACAAGCTCAAAAGCAGTAGGGGCTCGGTACCCTGCATGGCGCAGGGTGAATGGATGCAGGTTGGCATGTGAATGGATGCAGGTTGGCATGTGAATCGATGCAGGTTGGCATGTGAATCGATGCAGGTTGGCATGTGAATCGATGCAGGTTGGCATGTGAATCGATGCAGGTTGGCGCAGGGTGAATCGATGCAGGTTGGACAGAATTGAAGGGGCTGCATGAGCGGGAACACGCTCAGCATCTCAAATGTCGGTCAACACGCGCGCATCTGTGCAACAGCAGCAAAGACAGTCATTCCGAGTTTGGCCAAACATGCAACTGCACACACAGGATTGGCAGCGGGATAGCAGCACCAAGATAGCAGCACTGTTGCGTGCACTTTTTCAAGGAAGAGCTTTCAATTTGAATTCAAATTGGCCAATGCATCCAAGAAAAGTAGCAGAGGCAAAGCAGAACCACTACCAACTCAATGCTTGCATCAGCCTGACAATGATTTATCGAGGCCTCACTCTGGCACAATGCAAGTGAAGGAATGGGCTTGGTATCTGCGGCTGACATCTTTCTGGCAACCAATCCTAAGCAGAAGTGCGTTTTTGGGAAGTCCAATGTCTCAGTATCTGGCCGGCAGACCTGGATGCAGGAAAAGCGCCTCGGAACAAACTGTAGGGAGGATCCCTGCAAGCCAGGCCCCCTCCCCTCCCTTGACCCTCCAGGCAAAGGTCAAGCGGTCTCAGTGGCCGCACTCCAGCCCCCGGCTCACCAAATGGCGCGGGGTTGAAGTGGCTGTGCATCTCCTCGGCTGTCATGGGCCCAGCCAATTCTCTTAGCACGCGCTCATTGTTCCAGCGCCTGTCATGGGCAGGGCCGAGTGCAGCGGTGCGCTTGCCACGTGAAGGACACAAGCAGGATCACACCGCACGGACAGCCCCCCGTGCATATCTGTTACGTGTGCTGTGATGGGGACAAACGCGTCAGAGCATCCATGGTGCAAAGACCCTCGAGTTCATGGTCTGCAAAACGACCTGTAAGCGCAGCAGTAGCTTCTAGCTTCTCAGAGAGATAAATTTCTCGACTCAGGGATGCTTTAAATGAATGCAAATCAGTTCACTGAAATGCTGAGAACATACCTCCTTCTGCGCGCTCCAACAGCAGCAAGCACATTCAATTCATGCACCTCCTCAGCGTCTGCGCACACAATGTATGCGTGTTTGTGTGTATATGTGTCCGTGTGTTGTGTGTGCATGTGTATGTGTGTGTATGTGTGTGTGTTTGTGTGTGTGTGTGTGTGTGTGTGTGTGTGTGTGTGTGTGTGTGTGTGTGTGTGTGTGTGTGTGTGTG
>LFCJ01004141.1_pt1 | contig 10624 bp, 10 predicted proteins | sample 643141 | NCBI WGS metagenome assembly LFCJ01 (sample SAMN03766243, study PRJNA286221) | soda lake metagenome | biome: soda lake; feature: Kulunda steppe; material: water; isolation source: sample B1-Br-g2 brine of Lake Bitter-1 | place: Russia: Kulunda steppe | collected 2010-07 | reverse complement strand
TCTATTGCAGCGTACAGCCAAGACCACTCGCCGTTAATTTTGACAGCGGTCTCGTCAACCGCAACCCGCGAGGGCTTCGCCCTCGGCGGGTCAGGGACGCTGTCAGCCAGCCGACGTACCCAGTTCCAAACCGCTCCATGAGAGCGTTCAACGCCTAATTCTGCGAGAATCGTTGTTGTTTCACGAAGTGAACATCCAGTCGCGTGGAGCCGGACGGCGAACGCCCTGACGGGCGTTGCCGTCCGCTCACGCTCTCAAGCTTCATCAAATTCCGCCGCGTATGACTCGCTGAGCAGGTCTGTGAGCCTCTTTCCAAATTAACTTAACGACCTGCTCACTTCTTAAACTAGATCAAATAGACTGTGCCATTTCCGTCTATCAGTCACATCCCCTTATTACCGGACGCACATTAGCAAAGAATACTAATAAACATGGTATTAAAGAGGTGACGAATGTGTGGATAAATAAATGTAATTTATAGCTTAACAAGTAGGATTATCGGACAAACCACTTCAATACTTTCTCCTTTCCACGGTTGAGTACGTATAAAGGCCCACGATACCTCAGGGAAAACCTAACACGATTAATCAATGAGTTTTTTTTATTATGATACACGTTAAAACCACCAATTTGGGTGAAAACACGAACGCTTTCGGTAGAGTTTAATTTTTTAATCGCGTGGTCGATGTTTATATTATAATTTTTCCCTACAACATCTTTACCTGTTGTAATTCTCCCATGGAATATCTTTACTTCCCCACTTACTTGTCCAGGACGCCAAAGTATACAATTGTACTCTGGGGGAAGAGTTGTGTAATGTAGATCACTACTGAACAATGTTTTACGGAAAGACGGCTGGTTTAAATTTATCCCAAATTGTTCAGAAAGGTGATTGAAGTTATATTCCCATTTTTTAACGAAATTGTTAAAAGAAGATGAATTTCGAAATACTAGTACACCGGTATTATACTCGGGAAAGCTATCAGGTACGTCTGGTACATCTATAGTTGGCCGCCTAGCATTAATACAAGCGGCCATATCATAATATTCCAATAATTCAAATAACTCAGAAACATCACAATTCATATATATATCAGTGTCTATATTTATTGTTTTTTCAAATGGGGTCCTTGAGAGGTATTTAAGTTGATCATAAACATTCTCAGAAGCATTTTCAACATTGATTACTATATCAAAAAGATCTTCATCAACCGACTTATTTGTCGCGATAGCTATTTTAATTGAAGGCATTACTTCGCGAATTTGTGAGGCAGAAACATGGGCCTCCTTAGCGTAAGTATCTCCTGTAGCAATGTAATAAATACCACGTTCAATCATATGATAATATTTTCACGATGCATGTATAACTGTGCCGCTTTAGAATCACCATGTATAGTTATGCGGGTTTCACGATAAGGTATGGTTGTTTTGTCTCCAAAAGCATATTTTCCTTCAAAAGTATGCGTTCGACGACACTCCCTTTTCCGTGGCGTTCAGGTTGAAATCGGAACCCTGTTCGTTGCAGTGTAGCCACTAAGTAATGGCCATGATCGACGAGAAGCACAATGCCTGCCATCTTGTTTCTCTCCAAGTCTTGCAAGAGTTGTTGAGTCGGCACCGTCTAGTTAGCGTGGTTTGAGAAGCGAGCAGGTCGTAGAGTTGGTTTGATCATGCAGCTCGCAGACCTGCTCAGCGAGTCATACGCGGCGGAATTTGATGAAGCTTGAGAGCGTGGAGCCGAACGGCGAACGCCCCGACGGGCATTGCCCTCCGCTCGTTCTCCCAAGCTTCTTCTAGATCGGCGTCGTAGGACTTACTGAGCAGGTCTGTGAGCCCCTTTCCAAATTAACTTAACGACCTGCTCACTTCTTAAACTAGATCAAATAGACTGTGCCGGTTCAGTTGAAATCCTATTCATCAGCCATAGCTTAATTAAAAAATTAAATATATAAATGATCTGGATAGTGCAGACAATTTAGTACGCCGGGAACGGAATGAACGCGGACACTGTGCTGAACTAATCCTCTATATTTAGTACAACGTCTAGGACTTATACCATTTGAGGATTTCAACAGAGTCACTGTGCCCTAATAATCTCTTTCAATCAAGTGTAAATCCCAGTTTTTCGAGTCAGTTAGCGTTTTTGTAGACAAGCTGTCATTTTGGTGCTGCTTTGTAACGATTTTTTTAGAAATAATTTTAAACGGTACTATTTTTGAAGGAGTAAAACCCGATTTTAACAACTTGGATTTGTTGAAAGACGAAGGTGCCCATATGCGAATATATTTTGATTCGGGGTAGGATTTTATCGCTTGTTGCACCAATACTGAAAAACATGAATTTTTTATGTCAAAAGGTAAGACATCTCGGATAAGTATTGAATCATTATATTTACTTGTGATTAATGCTCCTGTTTCTTCACTATTAGATGATGCCATATGTACAGTAAAATTTTCTGTTGGATCTTGTAATCTCCAACTGTAGAATTCCCGATCTCTAGCTGCATGTAGTCCTTCTGGAATTTCCTTGTTATATAATGATTCTAGTGTACTGATAGGCGGTATGTCATAGTCTTTCACCTGATAATGGTTGCCATTACGCAAATGATTAATTAAATTATTAATACTAAGATTTCCTATCACGGAGCTCATGTTAGCACAAAGTTGATCTAGTATGGACATATCGGGCGGGTTATTAATAGACAATAAGCGAAAATAAACGGGGTTTGACACAGCTGACCAGCCATATTTTAAGTATCCTCCCTGAGCAGCATTACCAGGAAAACTAAAAAACACGGTTGATTCATTTCCAAAATTATCTATCCCGACCTCATTCATCTTTTTGAATAGTCCTTTTCCCCGATGACTAGGGTCGATCATTAAACTTCCTGATTGTAGGCCTATATATTTCTCATTATTATATGACATTCGTAATGCAAAGTACCCTCTCGCACCAACCATCTCACCTTTATACTCAACAATCACAAGAGGTGTATAATCAATATAGGGGTTCTTTTCAAACATCCATTCAAACTTCTGTTCGGCATATTCCCCCCAAGTGCCAAATATTTCTTTTCGTAAATTTAAAAAGTCATTAGCATGGTAGCGAGTGCCTGGTTTTATTACGTAGGGTCCGTAGCGTTTTTCTTTTCTCTTCATTATTTTATGGAAATATTGTCTCTTTAATTCGTCGGACCCCCGCCTCTCCCTTTTCATAATAGTATACTGGTGTTCGCGTGTATTTGTTTGCGTACAGTTTTAATTTCGAAAGTGGGACACCTCCGCTAACCCGAGGAAGCAACCAAGTGTCTGTATCTTTTGAAAGCGTATTTTGCAACCCCCCACCAGCTACTGCATAATCAAATGCATTTGAAACAACGTCTTTGGCTCGCCTGTTGTGCTTATTATATGGATATGCAAATCCGTTCACGTTAATATCCAACTGGTCTTCAAGTATTGACTTTGACTCTAATATTTCTTGTTCAATTTGCTTATCACAATTGAGACTTGAAAGTTTAGGATGAGTACAAGTATGTGCTCCGATCGTGAATAACGGATCGTTCGCTACATTAATAAGTTCCTCTTTCCGCATTAATGACTCGGCCGGTTTCAAACGGAATTTAAGCACTTCGTTTCGATTTACATGGAAGCTATTGTCTAATGAAATACCGATCGCAAAGACTTCTGCAGGTATTGAAAACCTCTTTAAAACAGGTCGCGCATTATTATAAAAAGACATTAGCGCGTCATCAAAAGTTATGGCAACTTGTCGCCCTTCTGTAAATCTCTTATCTAGTAATTTGGGTATAGATACTATTTCATAGTTGGCTTTTAGCCATTTGATATGGCGTGTGAATTCTTCTTGGGATATGTTATCGTACCCACCGTCCACACCGATGGAATGATACATTATTATGGCGGAAGAATTTGCGAATAAATGCCTTCTTGTGAAATCTTGGACCACGCGCTTTCTCTTATCCATTATCATATGAAAACTAGAAGTGTATCATTTAAGCTTTATTCTTTAATTTGGATACCGGATTATTCTTGTTGACGAATTAATATAAGATAGACTCTTTACAGCCAGAGAGCGTTGTCTGAGACCGTCTTCTCGGTGATCAAGCGCACGCTCAGCGACGCCGTGCGTGCGCGTTCTTGGTATCGGAGTTCCGTGAAATCGTCCTGATGTGTGTCGTCTACAACATCAAACGTGCCGTCAACTAGGCAAATCAAGCGCCGTAAAGCGATTCACCACGACCCGATATTTAGTCATTGATTTCGGTTGTGGGCTTATCGTGTGGTCGCCAAAATAGTGCTCATCCAAAACATAGATTCTATTACGGTAGAAGAAGACCACTAAATAACTGACTATAACCAATGGCAGATGACACCAACCAAATCTCACGTGAGGAAAAGATCAATGCACTCATTGATGTTGTTCGATATAACCCTAAGTTCGCTATTTTGATCGTATTTCTTGGAGTTATAGCAGCCGTTCTTGAAGGAGTAGGGCTAAGTTTTATTCTGCCAGTTATCGAAATAATACAATTAGATGATCCTACAACTGATGCTGATGGTGCAATGGCGGTATTTGTCTCCGTCTACCTCGCACTGGGCATCCCTTTCACTCTTGGAACCGTGGTTCTTGGCGTCGCCGCTGTGATGACTGTTAGGTATACCACAAGTTTTGTTGTCGCTTGGTTTCGTGCGGCGCTTCAGAACCACTACATTCGGCATCTTCAAAAGCGAACATTCGGTAGTTCATTAGAGGCCGAAATTGAGTATTTTGATGACGAAGGAACTGACGATATGCTCAATGCTATAATTACAGAGACACGTTATGGCGCGAGGGTTATAAATTACGTAGTGAAATTCATGGAGAAACTATTTTTCACATTGATTTACCTAGCTATTGCTTTTTTGATATCTCCAACTCTTACGATTGTTGCGCTGATTATACTAGGTGGTCTTACACTCCTTTTACGTAACGTAATTGAACCTGGATATCAGCTAGGACAAAAGATTGCCGATGCTAATGAACGTCGACAAGAGTCGGCTCAGGCTGGTACTCAGGGTATTCGTGATGTACGGATCTTCGGGCTTGGTCAGGAACTTTACAACGACTTTGTGACTGCTGTAGACCAATACACTAAGCACAAAATTAAACTCCGACGCAATGAGGCAGCACTTAATAATTTCTACAATTTAGGAGTCGCTGTTTCTGTATTTGTGTTGATTTATTTTGCTCTCACGTTTGCTAATCTCTCGGTGGGTGCGCTCGGTGTCTTTCTATTTGCAATGTTCCAGATGGGGCCTAAAGTTAGCAGACTTAATGATTACTACTATCGAATTGAGAATAACCTCCCCCACCTCGTTCGCACACAAAAATTCATCGAGGAGCTTGAATCAAGGAAAGAACCAAATATGGCGGAACGTGGGGTACCAGAAGAGGTATATAATTTAGAATTCGATAATGTACGATTTTCATATGATAGCGAGGAGGAAGTGCTTCGTGGAGTTGATTTTGAAGTTGAGAAGGGTGAGTTTGTTGCGTTCGTTGGGCAGTCGGGGGCAGGAAAATCCACAATCGTATCTTTGATTCTTCGAATGTATGAAATCGACTCTGGAAGGATATCTGCCAATGGTCTTCCGATTACTGAATTTGACGTCAACAGCTGGCGAAAACATGTTGCCGTAGTTAGACAAAACCCATTCATGTTTGCTGACACCCTTAGGTACAATCTTACAATTGGGAACAGGGATGTGACTATACATGAGTTAGACCAGGTTTGCAGAATTGCTAGGGTTGACGAGTTTATTGACGATCTTCCAGAAGGATATGACACACAACTTGGAGACGAGGGTGTCCGGCTTTCTGGCGGGCAAAAACAACGTGTTGCTCTCGCCCGAGCTCTACTCACAAATGCTGATTTGCTGGTCTTGGATGAGGCAACCAGCGACTTGGACACCCATCTTGAACAACAGGTACAAGACGCAATTGAACAAATGGACCGTGATTACGCAATGATCGCAATAGCTCACAGGCTGTCAACGGTCGTTAATGCCGATCGGATTTATGCGATGGACAATGGTGAAATCGTTGAACAGGGTCGACATCAAGAATTGATAGAACAAGATGGCGACTATGCGAACTTATATGCCGTTCAGCGATAATTAGCTTTATTCAATATATCGCACCGTCTAGTTGGTGCAGTTTGAGAAGCAAGCAAGTCGTAGAGTTGGTTTGAAAAAACGCTACAGACCTGCTCAGCGAATCATATACGGTGGAATTTGATGAAGCTCGGCAGCGTGAGCAGATGGCGACGCCCGTCAGGGTGTTCGCCGTCCGACTCCATGCGACCGGCTGTTTACTTCGAGAAACACAAGCGGTTCTTCGCTTGATCGGCATCAACCGCTGTTATCAAGCTATCTGACACTGGGTGAATCGGCTGGCTGACAGCGTGCCAGAACCGCCGAGAGCTTCGCCATCGCGGGTCGCGGTTGACGAGAACGCTGTCGAGATCAACGACGACTGGTCTTGGGTATACACTGGAATAGACTTGGACTCTTGGTTGATTCTTGATGTCGCAGTGTTTGGATGGCGAGGCACCGATTCAGCAGCTCCGTTATTGCATCAATTAACCGAGAAACACTATCTCTCCGAGGCGGTGTTTCTCGGTGATCAGTTTGTCTATCGGACTGCCCTTGCGCGGTTAGGGTTGAACGGTCGGGTTAACTATACCGATCGAAACCTCATCGAAAAGTTGTTTCATCCCCTCAAATGCGTGTTGACCGTTTCCATAACTCATGAGTGGGCAGTCGGCGGAGCACTAGACAGTGCCACCGAAACGATCATATATGTAGATGACTATGTTGTTCGAACTAATCATTGTGTAATGAACTACCAAGGCTGTTTGGTTTATATGCAATCTTGCAAGTCAGGATGCTTATTATGATCACTCCGTGGCTTTTGACCATTTGATATCTTATCGCGATATAGTTGCCATTTTTTGTGTCTTGCTTTGACCCGAACAGGTATTTTTTCTATACCAGCAATTTTAGCCATATAAAAACGATGCCTACCATCATAAAAATGAATTTTACCGTCCTTGTCAATACAAACTGCAACTTCTTGAAGCTCAGGTCCGAAACGTTGTTCTCGTTTAATTATTGGGTCTTTCTTATTGTTTATTAATTCTCTTTGTGTTTTATAACCTTGTTTTGAAATAGAATTGTATAAATTATCTAACTGATCACATCGGAGTTTAAATTCTTGCACTGATGTACACCCCCATTTTGTTTTTCCCTGTACTATTAATTTAGATACTCTATTAAAGAATTCCGTATCTTCCCACTCTGCATCATGCAAAAACCGTTGTTTAAAGGACCTGTATGAACTCCTCTCTTCAATTGGTCCTATATATGACGACCAGTCCCCATCAATTACTTCGGTTATAAATTTTGGATGCCTTGCTATGTGATTTTTAACTCGAGAATCAATACAATTGGGATTGATATATATTATATCGATGGGTCGTATACGAGAATCATAGTGTCTTCCTGCGATCAACCATGTTAGGGTTTCTGCTTTAGCATATTTGTATGCCGCGACTATAATGTATAATCTTCTGTAAGTGCTCAGAATTATGTTTCCAATAAATGATGTTCGGTCTATTTGGAAAAGAAAGCGATCTTTTATTTTCCTGATCATATGGTCTTCATCTTCTTTCCTGGGAAGAATTTATTCTTAATAAAAATGGCGGTATTGTGTGACGTTTTGCCTCCGATGAGGGTAAGGTAAATTAGCATCCTTCGCTTCGATATTTTATACCGGAGAGAGCGAAGAAAGTACTGGCGTGCATCTGAGTATTCTCCGTTTGAGATCGCGGCCCATCCTAACTCGGCAGCAATGGTTGCCTCAAAATCGTTGAGAACACCATAGCTTTTTGCTCGCTTGCGGTGTTTTTTACGAAACCTTTGTACTGTGATATCGCGTTTAGTTTCGTAGTTATCACTTACTTGTTCACCATGATGAGAATGTTGTCTGACTAGTGGGTCTGGTACACTTGTAAACTCCGCATATTCTGAAACCCGCAAATAAAAATCCCATTCTTGCCAACTGGGAAGTTCATTGTCCGGACCATCAACCTGATCGAAAACTGTCTTTAATATACATAAACTTGAAAAACCACCGAACGGCCTTTGCAATAGGTCTGTGGTTATTGATCCTGTTATATTGGGCTTTTTTATAGCAACAATGGACCCATTTCTTAGTTGTTCAACCCCTGTATATGACGCTTCAGCATCGGTCCGTTTCATTGCGCCAATCTGCCGTTCAAGCTTCTCAGGTAACCATTCGTCGTCGTCATCTAAAAACGCTAAATAATCTCCTATAGCGACTTCGATGCCAGTGTTCCTCGCAGCGTTTCCCCCTCGATTTGTGTCATGGCGGTGTACGCGTATCCGGGAATCATCAATTCCACTATTTTTCAGTACATCGGCTGCCGGCGTTTGAGAGTGGTCGTCAACTATCACGAGTTCAAAATCGTCATAAGTTTGGCGGAGTACACTTTCAACTGCACGGATGAGTGGCTCTTCACGTTCGTACGTTGGAATAATGACGGAAACGGTTGACACATTTGAATTTATTCACGCCATGATAATTATGCATTCGGTTTAGAACTGGACACTTTTCATGACCCGGGCTAGTTAGCGTGGTTTGACAAGCGACCATGTTGTAGAGTTATTTTGACCATGGAGATTGGAGGCGCTGTCTATATGAGGAATTGAAGGACGAGCAGGTGTGAGCGAATTTTGGACATGACGCTCGCAAACCTGCTCAGAGACACCTTGAACGTCGATTCTCTTGATGCTTGGGAGAACGAGCGCACCCCGACGCCCGTTAGGGTGTTCGGGGTGCGCTTGCACTCGCTCGGATTATCGGTGAGAGAAACGACCGCAGTCTTGCGGTGGCTCGGCGTGGGTCGCTCACACGGCGCGATCTGGGCGTGGACGCATCGGCTGGCTGATCGCCAACCAGACCCGCCGACGGCGACGCCGTCGCGGGTCGCCGTTGACGAGACGGCGATCCGCGTCAACGGCCAGTGGCAGTGGCTGTACGCGGCGATCGACGTCGACACGAAACTCGTGCTTGATGCTGAAGTGTTCGGTCGTCGGGGAACAGATCCCGCGGCAGCGTTCTTACACCGTCTGAACGAGAAACACGACCTCTCGGAGGCGGTGTTTCTCGTCGATCAGTTTGTCTATCGGACTGCGCTTGCGCGGTTAGGGTTGAACGGTCGGGTTAACTAAACCGATCGAAACCTTATCGAAAAGTTGTTTCATCCCCTCAAAATGCGTGTTGACCGTTCCATCGCTCATGAGTGGGCAGTCGACGGAGCGCTCACAACTGGATTGAACAATTTGTGCATTATTACAACCACCAGAGACCGCACCAATCGCTCAATGGACGAAATCCGGCTGACGAGAGGCTGAACTAAACAATGCCAATATTGGCCATTTATCATTAAAACAGAGGTCTAATAGGTTTTAATTGGATACACAGAATGATTTCATTCTATAAATGATTTAATCTGACATAGGACAGACTCTATAGAACCAGTATTTTCAATGTAAAGTACTGAGGTCTTTTCACTTAAGATACTTGCCAACTCATGGCAATAATGGCGACGAAGGTCTTGGGTTTTTAATTTTTTTGTTGGCTCCCATTCCTTTTCAACAGCGGACTTTTCACGGCAGAGTTGTCGTTCCACACAGACATCGGCCGGTGCATCAACATGAACCACTAAATCCGAAATTGGTACGCTTGAAAAAAATTCCTTAGGTATGAATGACTCATCCGGCTTTCGCAAATAAATAGCAAAGGCACGCTGTGCGAACCCCTCATCTAGACAAAAGTATTCGTTATTGTTTAATGTTGATATTCCCATCTGATATTGTTCCGCCGTTCGTTTACACTTAGTGAAAATTTTGTGTGGCTCATAAGCAACAGAGTCCATTGCCTGAGACAGAGCTTGTATAAAATCAGGATTTTTTCGTACAAATCTCCGAAGTGCTGAATGCCTAAATCGGTACGAGAGAAATTCTTTTTCAATTTTACTCATTGTAAAAGAAGGGGTTAATTTATACATAAATTCTTGAAGTATACTTCCTCGTTCTAAAATAATTCGTTTAATTGCATCTTCGTGGAGACCTCCATAGTATTGGTCAGAATGTATTAGTCGGGAAAAAATAGTGGATTTTCCTGCCCCAGGGGGCCCAAGAAATTCGATCTGCACCATATTTATGATTTAGTCAAATACGTCCCAATATATGAATGATTTTGTTTGTGCCGCACCTGTGTCATAATAAGCATCACCACAGTAGGTCTAAGACTAAAATTCATATAACTCGAGTTTCTACCACCACTTACATCAATTCTTTGCAAAAGTACTTTTTGAATGGTAGGCACCGTCTAGTTAGCGTGGTTTGAGAAGCGAGCAGGTCGTAGAGTTGGTTTGATCATGCAGCTCGCAGACCTGCTCAGCGAGTCATACGCGGCGGAATTTGATGAAGCTTGAGAGCGTGAGCGGACGGCAACGCCCGTCAGGGCGTTCGCCGTCCGG
>LFCJ01004139.1_pt1 | contig 10625 bp, 9 predicted proteins | sample 643141 | NCBI WGS metagenome assembly LFCJ01 (sample SAMN03766243, study PRJNA286221) | soda lake metagenome | biome: soda lake; feature: Kulunda steppe; material: water; isolation source: sample B1-Br-g2 brine of Lake Bitter-1 | place: Russia: Kulunda steppe | collected 2010-07 | reverse complement strand
TTCTAAATCTGGTTCTAAGTCTGGTTCACGTTCTTCTCGATAGTCCAGTTAAACCATAAATTAAACCATAAATAATATTTTAATAAAAGAAATTGAATAAATTGAATAAATTGTAGACATGACCCTGTCTACACAATAAAGCACAACACACGCATATAAAATTTGCTACCTGCATTTGTTTTTTCGTTTTTGTTTTGTTTGGTCGTAAAGAGTACGTACTTCTTCGCGGTCTTTTTTGTCAATATCTCCAATACCCTTTAATATCGGATCATCAGACTCGCAACGTACGCGTGTGATCACATTAATCCCGTGGTGCATATGGTAATGCTGCTGAAAAAAATCATCTTCTCGTGATGGATGTTTAATATATCGTGTAATCCGCAAAGAATCTTTGGGAATCTTTTTTTCACACTCTCGGCATGTTGCACGTCCTGTCGGGGCGTATGATACTACAAAGAGTGATTTACTTTTCTTTTTGGCATTTTTAATATCGTTTTTATCCATTTTATTTTTATCCATTGTTTTTTTATATTTTATGTGATAAGAATTTTTGAGTAAACTACTTCACGAATTGGAGAGCGATCATGAGTGCATTGAAATAATTATCCCAGATGTAAATCGGTTTGTGTGAAAGTTGCATATCATGTTCCATTTGTGCGCTCAAAGTAACAACATCGACCATTATATCAGGATTCTTTTCAGAATATTTTCGCGAAATATATGCCAGAGTATGACGGACGACTTCTTTAAAAGGTACACATGCTCCCATAAGTTGATTAGTTGTTTTTCTAATTGTTTGAGAAGCCAACACTTCTTCAGCTGGCGTTTCTTTTAAATAAACAAGAAAGGATTCTATTTTGACCGGCAAGTAACCCCGAAAGCGATGGCCACAAGGAAGCTCACATAACACACATGTTTCGAATAAATCGTGATGCGCTTTTGCATAAACGCCTCGGACAAACCCTTGTATTTCACTCTGTCGTTTTAAGAAAGCCAGTTTACGTTCTTCATCATTTAGAAATTGATAGTCTCCGTCATCAGACGTTGGTTTTATGTGTTGTAAGGTATGCAAATATACGCCATTGATAAAATCAAGGGTATTAAAATCGTTTTTGACGAATGCACAATGGTTTACAAAAGCGCTATGGACAACATGATTTAGTTTTGTGCAAGAAAACACAAAATAAGCGTTAGTATAGCTTTTTTCCATGCAATTTAAAAGCGCTCGCACTACATGTGGATGAACTATGTGTATATCATGAATTAAAAAAACATGTTTAGAAATCCCAGTTATGCATTTTTGTTCTATTTTCGCTTTTATGAAATCTATCAGTAAAAACTTGTCATGTGAAATCGAAAAAGACGTTAAATCAATTTCAATGACGTGTGACCACTGTTTATAAGTGACTAGCGTTTTTGATCCTCTAGTGCATAACTCCATTTCTTGTTCTTCTTCGGGGTAATAGGATTCATCTTTTTTCTTTACTTTTACTTTTGTTTTCTGCCCTTTTTCTTTTTTTAGTTTATATTTTGTTTGTTTTGCTGCTACTGTAAATTCAGTGGCTTCACTTTGATTTGTTAGTACGTTTCTCGTATTCATTCTAGTAGAAAACGCACCGTAAACATAACGACGAGCAGTATGCCGAGCAATAATTTTGCAAGACGAATGAATAATAAGCCCATACATATCTTGCGTATCAGCGAGTGCATGGGGACGAAACAACTTTTGTGCCAGAGGCGAAGAATATGTTTCTAAGTGTGGATGCAATAAACCATCTATTTTACGTATAATCTTTTCAAAAGTTTCTTTCGCCATGTTTGTATTTTTTAAGTTTAATTGTTTGCGTATTTTTCGAATGTATCTCTTTCGTCTTTATATTGTAAAAGCAATCCCTGAATCCATAAAAGCAATAAGAATCATATTCTCAGACATTTTATATATTAGCGAATATGTTGTACACCCGTTTGGGAATCGAAAAAAACGCCACACCGTTAGACATAAAACGTGCATATCATAAATTAGCACTTCGCTATCATCCGGACAAAAATCCACAGGCCGAAGAACAGTTTAAGCATATTAAAGAAGCTTATGACATTTTATGTGATCCCTGTAAACGCCAAATATATGATACACAACATTTACTTGGGGTGCAAGATGATGCTTCTTTTGAATTTGACGAAAAGTTTTCCGAAGAATTTGCAACCCTTGTGAACAAATTTTCATCATTTTTAGTTGTTGCCACGCGCCTTTATAAAGAATATAAAGATGTACAGAAAACGATGGAAAGCGAGAAAGGGAATGCGAGAGAAGATCCGCAGATACATTATCCTGTTATTAAAATAACACTATCTGTGACGATCGAAGATCTTTATAAAAAACGTATTAAAAAAGTTATTGTGAATACCCGGTTTATGGACGGGACAATTTATAAAAGGACACTGTATGTTTCGCTCCTAAATTATCAAGAGTGTTATGTTTTTAAAGATGTAGGCGACGAATACGAAGAAAAAATAAAGTCCGTGATGTCATTTTTTTCGCCAACCAAACGAATTATAAAAAAGGGTGAAGTGCATATCTATTTAAATATCGAAAAGCATCCAATGCTCGAAATATTTACAATGGTTCATCCTTATGATTTAACTATGACGAAAAAGATTGGTCTTTTCGAATATTTATACGGATGCACATTTCAAATAACCGTCTTTGGCGAGCGCTCTATTACTGTGAATTACCCTGGAGGTAAACCCCTTTTGCTTACATACGAAGAAAATGGTCTGCCGTATTATAACGAAGAACACGAAGAAGAACATAGGGGAAGCTTTCACGTTTTTTTAGAACTTGTTCTTTTGGAACCCGAAAATATAAGGATAAAAGAATTGGAAGAAATGAACAAAACAGATTTGTGCGAACTAAAACGCCTTTTGGATAAATATGATTGTGTAAATAATGACTCTCGCGACAATTTAAACGTAAGCATTCATTAAAAAAAGATGAAAAAGGATAAAAAAGGATAAAAAAGATAAAAAAGTTTAGGTTGAGGAGAAAGAGAAAAAGAGAAAGAGAAAGAGAAAGAGAAAGAGAAAGATATTATACGGAAAGGAATGTGCGGTAGTCGTCAACGCTCATTATGCGAATGCCTTTTTCACGAGCTTGCTTTATCTTTGCGGATTTGTCAGAGTAGGTCTTATAAATCAGAAGGGTTACTTTACCACTTATGCTGCTCGCCACCTTACCTCCTGCATTTTGAGTGCGTTCTTCTAAGTCGGCATCACGGAACCCCGTAAATACCACTTGTTCGCCTGTCATGTCTCGACCGTTTTGACTGTTTTGACCGTTTTGACCGTTTTTTTCGTTTTTTGCCACGTTTGTGGGATTTTCGCCGTCACTAAAGGAAGCGTAAGAAGAAGAATCTGAATCATCTTTTGTTTTTTTGTTGTTTCGTTTTTGGGGTAGCTTTGTCTTTGAGCACAAGCTTTCATACGAAAAATACGGAGAGTCTGCAAGATAGTCCAAGAATGCACGGCGACCTGCGATAAAGTTTTGGGCCGTCACATCAGACACACCATCAAGGTTAGTCAATGTACTCACATGAAGTGTCTTCTCGGGATTCATGACATCGGGTATTTTGTCCAAGATCAAGTTTAGTTTTTTAGCGCCAAAGCCGGGACCGAACAAGTTGGATGCATCCATAAGTGTCGCACAATCGATTTTTTCGCGTGCGTTTTGCATCCCTTGCCACACCTTTTCACCATTTGCCGCACCAAGGGCGTTCACGAAAGCTTCGCGCGAAGCGTACATAATGTCTTCTGCTTTCTTAAAGCCGGCTTCAACCATTTTACGCACAGAGCTTGTGGAAAAGCCGTGCACTTTCACTTTAGAAAAGAAGCTAATGAGTGCTTTCATTGCAACTTCTGGATCAGTGTCCTTGTCTTTCACCACGATGTCCACATCATTTTTGGTCCAATCGTACTCCACATCAGGCATCATCGGTTGGCCGTCAGAAGCAGGGGTGAGAACCTTCGTAATATACGGAATCACGTCACCGCTTCGAGTAATCATGATACGCGCCCCTGGACCGATCAAGTTCTCTTTAATGTACTTGGCGTGGAAACCGGTCGCTCGGCGAATGGTCACACCGCCTAGGCTAACGCCGTTAAACAGGACCACGGGTTTTAGCAATCCATGTTTGCTTACGCCCCACTCAACGCCGCTCACGATTACTTCGGCGGCATTTTCACGCATCATCGTTTTAAATGCAAAAGCATAATCAGGGTTTTCACCAGGAACAATGTCATAGTACTTGTCATGTGCCACGATTATCCCGTCAATTTCGAAATCGGAATAGTCACGGCGCTTCGTTAAGTAATTACTAAGGATATCGAAGCTTAGGGCAGGAACGTTCTTCATGATACGGAAAGGTACGGCAGTCCACTTGTTTTTCTCTAGCCACCGCATCTGCATAGATGCGCTCATTTGGGGGTAAATCACACTATAAGCAATAAACTGCACCCTGCGTAGCATGTCTTTGGACGGAGATTTCGAATTCACGATACCGGCCACCATGTTACGTGCATTAGCGCCTTTATCTTTCACTTCTTCAAAATCAAGTTTCGTCATAATCAGTTCTCCGCGCACCACAATCTTTTCTTTCGTTTTTTTCGCCAAAGAGGGGATGTTATTGCCCTCCATGTTTATAGTCAAGTAAGGCAGCATCCAGGAAATATCCTGGCCTTCGTATCCATTACCCCGAGTATACAGTTTGGGTGCTGTCGTCACATTAGAATCATATACATAAAGCGCAGAAATGCCGTCCAGTTTATCGCTAAAAACAAAATCGTAAGGTGGCCCTACGCGCTCCACGAAACGGCGCAAGGCACCTTCGTCGCTTTTAATCTTGTCCATCGAACCCATATAGTAGGGTAAAGTTACTTTTTTCGAACCTGACGAAGAAGAGGGATTAACAGGGGCACCGACCGTTTTGAAATAAGGGTGATCGGGTGCACGTTCTTTCACCGTTTCTTTGATCATGTCATACAAATCATCAGATGTGCCGATCTTTTTACCTTGGTTATAATAATCGTCATCGAGCTTTTGTAAAAGTGCGATTAGTTTGGGAATTGGTGCTGTTTTGATGAAGTCCGGAGTCATCTTGCTCTTACTATGAGTAGTACCTTGTTTTGTATAAAAGAAAGTGCTTTTCAACTGTTTATATGTTAATCAATTTTTTTCGTTTATATCGAAACTTTTTTTGAATTTTAAAAATACGATATAAGGAGGAATAAATCAAAAAATAATATTTAAAGGTCAAGAATGTGGATGGCAACATCAATCATATCTATAACCGAAATGATGACAAGGTTCTTACCTGTTATGCCACTTATGCAATTCATTATTCGATCCATGGTTTATGTGCAAGAATCTCGTTTCGGTCTACGCCCTGCTCATAGGTTATATGTTCGATTTTATCGTAAAATGATGGGAAACTTTATCTCTTCGATTATACTTTACGATACGGAAACATTGGAAAAAGAAGAGCTTTACCATCTTTCTTTGGAATTTATGATGTATTTGCGTTATTACGAAAATGTTAAGGATGATGAGTTGCATCGCTTTTGCTTAAATGATTTGCCCATTGAATTGTTGTTTACTTTAAGAAAGAAGCGTGATATTTTAAAGAAAATAATGATTGTGCATTATGGATATGATGAAACACGTATAATGACGCCACGTTTTTTTGACGAACTTCTTCACATTCATGGACCTTCTTTGGATTCGACTGAGACATCACAAACCGGACATAATGTACATGATTCGGAAGACGAAAAACTTAAAGAAATTCAAGAAATTCAAGAAAAAAAATCCATATCGAAATGGTATAAAAACATAATTCACGACAACAAACATCATCCACATAGTCTGTTTATGCATGCCGGAATCGGGAATTTAAACATGACGGACATCATTAACAAATGGAAAGGTTCAGTATATCCTGCACATAGTATGACGGTTAAACACATTTACGCAATTTACTTGGCAGACCTCTTGGGATCTTTCTGGAATCGCGTGTTTTACGGACAGCATATTCTTTCGGTGTTTAAAACATTATACAAAAATGGTTGCAATCTGATTGTTTTTACCGACATGTTAGATGAAATATTATATAAAGAATATCAATCGGTTATTTAATCACATTTTAAACATCACATATAATTAGCTTAAAGTGAGAACAAACAGTAAATGGATAAAGTGGAGCAAAAATTGGGCGAAGCTTTCGAAAAAATAGAAGAAGTAGCTCATCTTTTAGAGGATGTCAAATCGCAAAGCGGTAAAGAACTAAACAAAGATGAGGAAGAAGAGGAAGAAGAAGAGGATTTACTTTTAAACGATATTTGGACCTTTTATTTTCACGATCCATACAACGAAGATTGGACTTATCCAAGCTATCAAAAAGTGTTTAATATATCTAGCGCCGAAGAATTTTGGCTGCTAGATCATTATATTTGTGAGAAAGTGCATTGTGGGATGTTTTTTTTGATGCGGGAATATGTTTACCCTTGCTGGGATGACGAAAACAATATCAAAGGTGGATGTCTGTCTATTAAAGTTTTAAAACAAGACGTTCAAGAATTTTGGAAAGATTTGTGCATTAAAATTTTGGGAGAGACGTTCTTAAAAGAAGAGTATAACAATAGTACCTACTGGAACATGATTAATGGGATTTCAACAAGCCCTAAAAAGTTTTTCTCGATCATCAAAGTTTGGGTCAAAAGCGCCGAAGTAAGTGACCCTAAGATGTTTAATTTTTCTTCGAATTATCAAGGAGAAATTATTTATCGTTCTAATCAACAAAATATCGATGAAAATCATATCAAACTCGATCAAAAAAAACTAAAAGAAAAATCGACAGATTAAGGGACTTATTATTTTATTTTTCTGTTCATTGATCGCTAGCGTCAACGACAATAATTTCGGTTTGCCATATAATAAATCCAATAAAAAGGCCCAAAAAAGAAGGCGAGAAAGAAACCCACCACCTTTTCACCAAAGGAACCTGAACCTCCAAAGCAAATGAGTGACATTAAAAACGCTACTAAGCCTAAAAACAACCATCCGATTACAACAATAAGAATCACATCTCCTCCGCCGAAAGGGGCGTTGTTATAATGCTCTTTTTTGTCATTTATCATCATCTTTAATAAAAGAAGGGATTAAAAGAAAAATGAGAAATGAAAAATGAAAAATGAAAAAAGAAAAAAGAAATCAGAATTTTAGTTTCGTCGTAAGAGGTATTCACGCATCAATTGGTTAGCTTCTATATATTTTTCGCTTAATGTTTTTTCATGACGCACGTATCTTTCGAGAAAGGTGGGAAGTGTTACATCTTTAATCTTCTGGCAGTAGGCAACGCGTTTTTTGAGTTTTTGATATTCTTTTTTCTGCTCATCGAGCGAAGCCCCTCGCATACTTTTTTTTAAGGTCTTAAATTCGGGAAGAACAAATAAAGGGTTATTCTTATGCAATAAAAAATGTGAACATGCCATAAAAGTCGCGATCGTCGTTTGTTCTTCATAACTAGAATACATTTTTAAATAACGAATATCGCGTTGTTCCATCGTATATTGGTGTAATGGAACGTACCATGATGGAGATGGCTGTTTACGTAAGTTATAAAATGTATTCATGATGCGGCCATATGGCGTATATTTACGTAAAAAGGCCATTGCAATTAGACGTTCGACAACATCATCGCATGTGAAGCGCTGGGTGCCGGGTGTGTCAGAAACGTAATCTTTAAACAATTTCGAGTCATTGCGTACTTTTAGATTGTGCGTTTTTAAAGCATCGAGTAACTCAATCTTTTTCATTTGTCGTAATCGATATTTTTCGTAAACTTCGGATGTTTTGCATAAGCTGTTTTTGTAATCCACGGCTTCAGTAGCGATTACATAAATCGAGGAGATATCGTTTTCAAAGCCGATATCAGCTGCTTTTTGGTAAAAAAATATCATGTTCTGTGCGACGTTATCTAAATACCATATCAACTGTTTCTTTTTAGTGCCATTTCGGACAAAATGGACACAAATATTGTTTTGCCGAAACATGGATGCAATCTCTTTTCTTTTGTTAATTTTATCGCCATTCTCCACAAAATGAGAAACAAAAATATCAATGTATTTGTCAACAATCTTGTCAACAAGTTTATCTACTGTTTCTTGGCGCTCTTGGTGATTATGTTTTTTGTTGATATGGAAGGTGTATTTTTGTCGGTATATTTCGCGAGCCTTTTCAAACCCGTATTTTTCGTACAACATGTTTATCAGGTCTTCTAAAAAATAGGCTGTGGATCCTTTCAAGAAAACGTTACGCAACAAAGGAATATCATTTTCTTCGATCGGAAATTGTCGTTTAATATCGGTTAGTCTAATTGTTCTTTCATCAGGGTTTAAATCTTTGAAAGAAATGCATAATTGTTTAATTTCTTCGGGTTTTTGGTAATAATGCAAATGCTTGCTGTTTAGGTATAACTGTTTTTTATTTAGATATACCTCGTGTCTCTTTCGCCAAGCGAGAATCTGTTGTTCTTTCGGTATAAGTTTTGCATAACAGAGAGATTTTAAGGAACCTGTGTCAAAATGACCGTTATCAGCAATAATTCCTAGAACACTTTCGATTTTATCGAAACTCATGGGTAATTCTTTTGTTTCGTTTGTTTCGTTTGTTTCGTTTGTTTCGTTTGTTTCGTTTGTTTCGTTTGTTTTATCCATTTCACATTCACTCATCATTATTACATATACTTATCTTTTCTTTATATCTGAAAAATATGCGTCCGTTCACAATTTAATTTTTCCAAGAAACAAATAAAAATAGTATGCTCGCTCATTCGCATTCTCCAAACACGTACTTAAAACCACATCTCTCTGTTAAAAACCCAGTGCGTCGAATTCGCCCTACCTTTTTAAATACTTTTCAGAATGATAATAATAAGCACAAAGCTCGCCAAGAAGAAATTAAAAGCGTGCGTTTGCAAAAGACGCGCATTGGGGTTTTTTCGGCCCAACAATATGTCAAAGACTTTTTGGAAGATCCTCTTCGTGAAGTGTTTCCACAAACACAATTCATAGATGCGCGTTTGGATCCTTCGACCGCGCGTTTGGCACATGGATGTCAGGTGGTTAATATTTTTGTAAATGATATATGCGATAAAAACGTACTTCGCATTCTTAAAAAAGAAGGTGTCGGTCTGATAAGTTTGCGTTGTGCGGGATATGATCGTGTTGATGTAGAAGAAGCGCGGCGATTAGGTATGCAAGTCGTACGTGTCCCGACTTATTCGCCACAATCGGTGGCCGAGCATGCTGTGGCTCACATGTTTGCGCTTAATCGGGCTCTCACCCATGCGCATGAGCGGACCCTTCAAGGGAACTATTCGCTAAACGGTTTAGTCGGGTTTGAAATGTTTAATAAAACGGTGGGTGTCATCGGGACGGGCGCGATCGGTTTGGAAGCAATACGTATTTTGAAGGGAATAGGTTGTAATGTTATGGCTTATGATGTGCACCCGAAAGAAAGTGTTATCGCGATGGGTGTCCCGTATAAATCGCTGGAGGAGCTTTTACCGGTGTGTGACATTGTGACGCTCCATTGTCCTCTTTTACCGTCCACTTATCATTTGATAAACAAAGAGCGAATTAATCAGATGAAGCCAGGAGTGATGCTCATAAATGTAAGTCGTGGGGGTTTGGTGGACACGGAAGCGCTATTTGAGGGGTTGGACAAAGGTATTCTTGGGAGTGTGGGTTTAGACGTTTATGAAGACGAAGGTGATATTTTTTTCGTAGATTACACAATGTACGATATTAAAACGCGGATGCGTATGAAAAGTTGCAATCGCCAATTAAACACTCTGATGGCTTACCCTCAAGTGCTTGTGACACCTCATTCTGCGTTTTTGACGCAAGAAGCTTTGGATAATATTGCGAAAACGACCGTGGATAATATTCGAAAATGGGTATCGATGGAACCTCTCGGATCAAACGAGGTATCTTAAAAATAGCTTAGAAGGTGTGAAATTATTTTTTGTAGAAAGTTTGTATAAAGTTTTGTTGAAAGACGTATTGTTCGCCATTCTTTTTATAAGCTTATGTAGCTACTTATAAGCGCTTTCGCATAATATACTGATGGGGTCAGTGTTTTTGAAGATTGAGGAACAATGCTTGCGAATTATTCGCCCCCCTCTTTATAAGCTGTTGTGGTCGGCTTATTAGCACTGACACATAATATACTGATGGGGTCAGTGTTTTTAAGAATCGGGGAAAATGCTTACGAATTTTTCGCCACCCCTTCTTATAAGCTGATGTGGTCGACTTATAAATGATGTCGCGTAATATGCTGACAGGGTCAGTGTTTTTGAAGGGCCGGAGACACCGCTAGCGAGTTATTCGCCACCCCTTCTTATTGGCTGATGTGGTCGACTTATAAATGATGTCGGGTAATATGCTGACAGGGTCAGTGTTTTTAAAGGTCGAGGACACCGCTTGCGAATTATTCGCTACCCTTCTTATAAGCTGTTGTGGTCGGCTTATTAGCACTGACACATAATATACTGATGGGATAAGTGTTTTTG
>LFCJ01004138.1_pt1 | contig 10628 bp, 7 predicted proteins | sample 643141 | NCBI WGS metagenome assembly LFCJ01 (sample SAMN03766243, study PRJNA286221) | soda lake metagenome | biome: soda lake; feature: Kulunda steppe; material: water; isolation source: sample B1-Br-g2 brine of Lake Bitter-1 | place: Russia: Kulunda steppe | collected 2010-07 | reverse complement strand
CTTCAATTACGGTGTTCGTCTATCCAGAGTCACTACCCGCATTCTTTGGCTTGTTTGATGATGTCGTGACTGTCGCTGTAACGGACAATGGACTGCCAACTGCAATGGCTGAGAGTACGAGTGATGAGCTCATTCAGCATTTCAGCATGCAATTTGACCGATATCGCGCCGAATCAACACCTATTACCTCTCTTCGCGACTTCAAACTTTAATTGAATTATCTCATAAATCTCCACAATAACAGACTCAATTGCTGAAAATTTTGACTCTATCCAATATGTTTCTTATTCGTCCCGCTATCAAGACACTCTTTGTCTTGAAGTTAAATCTCATCTTAGAGACAGGAGCAATCATTATAATGTTTGCACAAATCTTGTTTAGATGAAACGTATCTACGAGTACCCAGTGTCCAACTAGAACAATCACTTCACTATATGAATGGGAGCTTACACACTCGTCTGTTCATCAGCTGTAGACGGAACTGCGGTCTGTGTTTCTCCGTTTTTTCAGCGACTGATAACAAACCTGTCCACTTATGTACAAACTAGCTAACAAATGAGCGTGGGAGAGACAGCGGTCGAACAAGAGGAACCGGACCAACAGCAGGTCTCCTATGATGAGACATTCGACCTGTTGAGTAACCATAGACGACGGTATACGCTGCATTATCTGAAAGCGAACGGAGAGCATGCAGAAATTGGTCACTTGTCCGATTACGTGGCGGCGTGGGAAAATGATATCCCACCCAACGAGGTCTCTTATGACCAACGTAAGCGCGTGTATACCTCGCTCCAACAAGTCCATTTGCCCCGAATGGATAAAATGGGTGTCATCGAATTTGATGACAGAGAGGGGGTTATTGAATTAACTCCTGCTGCTCAGCAGCTTGATATCTATCTTGAAATCGTCGGGAAACGCGACGTTCCGTGGAGTGTGCTCTATCTGACGCTTGCTGCAATCAATGCTGTGGTGCTTGCGGCGGCTGCGCTTGGGGCTCCGGGATTCGCTGTCGTCCCAGATTTGGGTTGGGGGCTGTTCGCTGTCACAACATTCGTTGTTGCCTCAATCGCTCATCTGTACATTACGCGTAAGGAAATGAGACTTGGCGGAACGGAAAAGCCACCTGAACTGATTGAGTAGGAGACTCCGACCAATCAGTCATTAAAAACTGCTTTTTATGTTCATTCCTTCAGGTAGGGAGTTCTTTCCCATTACTTTGCAAGGCAATACCGTTTAACTATCGAAAATAATTTAAACGATGATTATCGCGTAGAATAGCTGTCAATTGTAAATCACTATTCCTCTTAACTTATCAGTCGTGAGAACTCCGTCAGTAACATTTTCTGGTGGACTATCTTTGTATCATCTTTTTGATTGACATTTACTTGGTGCTTGTTCGCAATTGTTCTGCACCTCTTTATTCAGAAGTTAGAAGCACATTCGTTTTCCAATTATATTACTATACAACTATTTCAGGGTAGTTGTTAGCTTCTCAAAGGAGTCTTTCGGCTGTCGAAGGGGACCTAATACTACAATAGATATGGCCTATGTTTGGGATACCCCCGCGTTGGGGTGCTACCAGCACTATGAACTATAGGACTAACTTATCGGTAAAACTGTTTGCCGTCGTCTTCGCCTTTGTAATGGCGATGTCGATGGTTGCAATGGGTGCGGCGGTACCCGCGCCTGGTGCAGGTGAACAGATAGATAACCAAGTGTCGGCACAACAGGTCGACAGTACAGACGTTGATATTGACGTCGACCTGAACGAAATAGCAGATGATGAGGAGGTAGACAGCACGAGCGTTATCGTGCGGTTTACTCCCGCTGACATCCCTCAAGATGTCCAGTTTGACAGGGATGCAGCCGTAGACTACCTCCAAACACATGCGGATGAAACTCAGCGAGACGCAGCTGAGTTCATCCGCGGTGCGGAAGGGGTCGAGATTAAAAACCACCTGTGGCTGGCAAACGCGATGGTCGTTGATATCGCTGACCCAGACTTCGACCTTGACCGCCTCGCTGATCAGGCACACGTGACGAAGATTCATGAGAATCACCAGATCGAACTCGACGAACCTGAGACGGGCGACGTCGGGGCTGACGGTGAAGTGACGTATGGCCTTGATATGCACAACGTCACTGACGTTCACGAGATGGGAATCACTGGTGATGGCGCGGTGATTGCCAGTCTGGATACTGGTATCGAACCAGACCACCCGGACTGGGAAGACCGTGTCTCCGAAGATAATTATCAGGAATGGGATGCAGACGGTGAGCCAATTGACGCTCCACCGTCTGACACCAGTGGTCACGGAACACACGTTTCCGGGACGGCTGCCGGTGTTGAAGATCCTGATGGCGATGTCCCACAGTATGGCGTTGCCCCTGACGCTGAAGTCTATCATGGGAACGTCATTCCTGGCGGCAGCGGAACCTTCGCTCAGATTGCAGCCGGAATGGAGTGGGCCGTTGAAGAAGTCGAGGCTGATGCAATGGGTATGAGCCTTGGTGGCCCGCTTGCGGAAACCGACCTTATTGAGCCATCAGAAAATGCCTGGGATGCAGGTGTGATCGTTTCCGCCTCGAACGGGAACAACAACCCAAGCACCCCTGGTTACTACTACAGCACATTTGCTAGTCAGGCGATAGATGAGGGCCAAAACCCAGCCAGCTTCGCTATCTGGGATGAAATTGAACCAGAAGAAGTCTGGGGCGATGAGACACCAGAGCACTGGCCAGACGAGTACACCACACCTGACCTTTCAGCGGCAGGAGTGGGTGTCTTGAGTTCCTACCAGGGCGATTACTCTGAGCTCAGTGGTACCTCAATGTCTCAGCCACACAAACTCGGAACATATGCCCTGATGGTTGAAGCGGCCGGTGGAATGGACAGCCAACTGTTCCAGGAAACAATGAAAGAGACTGCAGTCGATATCGGTGACGACCCAATCTTCGGCGAGGGCATGCTTGACTCATATGCAGCAGTCCAAGCAGTTGGTTACGACCAAGAAATTGAAGGCACTGTTTACGATGCTGCTGGTGACGGTCTCGCCGACGCTGATGTCGAAGTCGAAGAGACTGGCATTAGCTCAGCAACTGATGAAGACGGTCACTACGAAATCATCCATGAGGCTGGTGAGTGGGATGTGACCGCTGACGGCTTCGGTCACGCACCAGCCACCGAGACCGTTGAACTGGAAGAGAACGAAACTGCACACCAGGATTTCGAACTGGATGCTGAGCTTGACCTCGAACTGCTTGAGGATCAAGCCTCACTCGTCCAGACTGGTGACGACATTGATGTGATGGTCAAGCCCGCACACGCGGACTACGTGACCATTGAAGAAATCGCTGGCTACGACGGCGACCTCACACTCTACGTTGACGGTGAGGAAGCTGAGTTCGGCGAACAGATTGCACTCGACCTCGACGGCTGGTACGATGAGGTCGAAATCACAGTCGAAACCGGTGATGAAGAAGGCGATGTCCAACTCGAACACACGTTCGAAGGACTCGGTGACGAGTTGACGGCAACGACCGGCCCGACCGATGTCACTGACCTCGACGGCATGGTCTACGCTGGTTCCGACGACAACAGCCTTTACGCATACGAAGCGGCCACCGGTGAGGAGCAGTGGAGTCACGACATGGGTAACGATGTCCGTGCCTCACCAATTGTCACTGGCGGCTACGTCTACGCTGCAACGTTCGACGGTAACCTCGAGAAACTCGACGCGGCCAACGGTGAAGTCGAGTGGGTGAACAACGATGCTGACTCGATCTTCAGCGACCCGGTCGCAAGTGAACAGCACGGCATGGTGTGGGTCGGAACGAACGACGCACGTCTCCTTGCAGTTGACATGGAGACAGGCGAAACCGAATGGGAAATCGACGCTGACGACAACGTCGGTGCTGCAACCAACGTTGTCGACGACACGCTCTATGTCGGCGACAACGCCGGAAACTTCTGGGCAATCGATGCCATGACCGGTGACATCCTCTGGGAAGACAGCTCAGGAGATGACTACGTTGGTGCAGCAACTTGGACCGACGGTGAAGTTGTCACTGCTGACCGTGGAGCAAGTGAAGTTCGAGTATACGATGCTGACGATGGTGAAATCATCTGGGAGAACGATGCACCAACCGGTGACCTGTGGTCACCAACGGTGAGCCCAGAGGAAGGAATGGTTTACGCCGGTGACGAGGGCGCACTCCATGCGTTCGACCTCGACACGGGTGACCTTGAGTTCTCCATCGACACGAATGACCGAATTATCGCCTCCCCAACCGTCCACGATGGAAGCGTCATCTTCGCGGATGACGCTGAGGCCGGCACAATTTGGTCTGCAGATGCTGAGACCGGCGATGTCGAATGGGAGTTCGACGCTGACGAAGGTGTCGCTGGCAGCCCAACAGTGGCTGATGGCGTCGTCTACGTTGGTGCCGGTGTCGACCGCATCTTCGGTCCTGACGACGGATACCTTTACGCACTGGACGCTGCCTCCGGTGACGAGATCTGGACCGTTGAAAACATGGGTGATGGACACGGCTTCTTCGGCAACCCAACGTTTGTCGAAGATGGTGAGAGCACCGGAAGTGCAGCACTTCTGGGCACTGACCAGCACAACGACCTGTTCCCTGTCCCTGACCTTGATCAGGGTGCTGAGGGCCAGGTGACCGACATGGACGGTGAACCAATCGAGGGTGCATCCGTTTCGGCACTCGATGAGCCGTTCTCAACGATAACCGATGAGGATGGTTACTACGAACTGCCACTCGAACCTGGCGAGTACGAGATTGAGGCCGATGCGTTCGGCTTCAGCCCAGCGACCGAGATGGTAGAGGTTGAGGAAGACGAGTTTGTTGAACAGGACTTCGAGCTTGAGGGCGACCTTGAGGTCGAACTCATTCAGGACCAGCCAGATGTCATTTCATCCGAGGATGACATCGAAGTGCTTGTTGAAGTCTCCAACCTCGAGGCACTGACCGTCGAACAGAGCGGTGACCTCGATGAGGACTACCTGACACTCTACGTTGCCGGTGAGGAAGCTGAGTTCGGCGAACCTGTCGAACTTGGTGGCTTCTCCGGTGAAGCTGACGTCGTCGTCGAAATGGAAGACGGCGTTGAAGGAACGGTTGAGCTTGACCATACCTTCGAAGGTGCAGGTAACGAGATTGAAGTAACCACAGGTCCGACGGAGGTCCTGCCACAGCTGCTGACCGTGGGTGTCATTGAAGATGGCGGCGAATACGCCGATGAGTGGGTCGAGAAACTCGAAGACCTTCTCGGTGACGCCTACCACGTCGAACACGTTGACTCTGAAGACGCACTCGATGAGCTCGACATGTACGACGCATTCTTCGTCCACGAACTGACAAGCGCTGACGAAGACGACTGGTTCGATGCCACTGATGACGTGGGCACGGTGTACACGTCCCAGAACCTCGGACCAGAGACGCTCGAACAGCGCTCCGATACCATCGACGACCCAACTGATGTCACCACCAGCACTGACCTCGCCACGTGGACTGTTGAAGAGGAACACGACCTCTTCGATGGTGTGGCTGAGCCAGGTGACGATATCCTCGTCCACGAGGACAGCTTCGAAGATGGCGCATCCTTCACCGACACTGATGCTGATGTCATCGCCTCACAGGCTGATGGCGACCACGGCGTTGCTGTCGATGACGAGCGTGAAGATGTGCTCCTGACGGCAGTCGGATTCGGCTGGGTTGCCCCAGGCGAGCACACGGATGACGCACTGGATGTGCTTGGAAACTCCATCGCGGAGTTCGCCGAGCCTGACCCAGTCGCCGAGTCCGCCATGAAGCTTGAGGATGTCAACGTCTCCGAAGAGTTCCCAGCGGACACGATGACGCTGTCCGCCGAGGATGAGGAGACGGCTGGTTTCCTCACGGAAATCCACTTCGACCCTGACCACGTCGAGATTGAAGACGTTGAAGCCGCTGGGCCGTTCAGTAACGTCCAGTACAACGTCGATCACGACGAAGGTGAACTCCGCATTGCGGGAGCCACCGAGATGGGTTACGAGGATCCAGAGTTGGCTGATATCCACGTCAACGCGTCCGGCATGTTCGATGCAAGTGACTTCGAATTCGGCGACGTCACAACGCTCGAACTGCAGGACATCAGTGAACTTGTCGATGAGATGGGTGAGCGAACGCAAGACCTTGACCTCGAAGACGGTCACATTACCGCGCTCGACGACGAGCTCGGTGACGTGCTCGGCGATGGCGAGATTCACCCAGGTGACGCTGTGACGGTGCAGCGGTTCCTGGCTGACCTCGACATCCCTGTCGACGAGGAACGCGTTGAGGTCTTCGGTGACGTCACCCAGACGGGTGAAGTGACGTCTGCTGACGTGACCGCACTCCTGCAGGAAATCGCTGAAGACGGCGATGGATTCGAACCTGAGGAAGAATTCACAACCGAGTCGATGAGTCCTGCTCAGCCAATTGCAGCAACTGGCTAAGGAGCACTCACTCGGATTCCCCTCTCCGTATCGCACGCTAACCGCTGTCCAAACTATTGGACATAATTAATTTATTTTTTGAGTTGAAGTAACGAAATTAATTATTGGACCTATGTATTATTAAATTAGATTTACTATCGAATTCGTTCAGAAAAGCTTAACACGGAGAGTATTGTTCTAGGTATCATGGGTGCAAAAGTTAACATACTGACAGTACTCTTTGTCTTCTTGTTACTTCCTGGCCTAGTGTTCATTGCTGGTGCAGACGCACCCGAGCAACAGGTGTTTCAAGAAGACGTGGGAGAACAGCAGTTGCTGCTTGATGCTGAAGATGGTCCAGAAGAAGGGAGTGCATTCGTAACGATGGCCGCACAGTCACAGAACCTAGCAGGATACGAAGCACAGATTTCCTTTGACCCGTCCGTTGTCCAGTTTGAGAACGCTACTGGTGAGGATATGGGCGATCCTGTTACCAACTACGATAACGACGAGGGATGGGTGTATCTGACAAGTGCAGAAGCGGAAGGTCAGGAAGACCCAACACTGGCTCAGCTTGAGTTTTCCGTAGTGGGAGCTGCTGGCGATACAACTGAGTTAGAGTTCGACCAGTCCGAAACGCTCGTCAACGATGATGAACCGGTTGTCTATGAGGCAACGACAGAGTCACTCAGTACTCAAGGCGACCGGATTGATGTTGCCGAAGCCGGAACCGCAGCCGGTGCAGATGGTGACCAAAATGGGGATGGTACCGAAGGCGGCGGTAGCGAGGCTACGAATGGAGAGTCTGGGGGGGAGAGTAACCCAGATGAAGGCATGTCTACACTGACTATTGCACTGCTGACGTTTGCAGCAGGCGCGATATTAATGGGGGCTCTTATGGGGGCATTCATGTACGGCATGCGCCGCGGCAAACAACAACCTGTTGAGCACGACGAATAACCCACGACCCCCGAACCCGACATGTCCAAACCCCACCAACCCCAATCCACCACGAATCGACCCGCACAGATAGACCCTCTTCCTGCTCGTGAGGAAGCTGAACTGGAGGAGCCACCAATTCTTGAGCAAAGTGACCTCTTCGATATTCTCAGTAACGACCGGCGGCTCTTAATGGTCCAGTGCCTCAGTGAGTACGCAGATGAAGACCACACACTCGGAAGTGTTGTTGATTACGTCACTGCTGTCGAGTATAATAAGGAAATCGCGGCGGTGAAACCAGATGAGCGACATCGAGTCTACACCTCTATCCGCCAGTTTCACATTCCGATACTTGAAGAAGAGTGTATAATCACGCTTGATGAAACCACTGACATCATTCATCCTGGAAGTCGCTTCGGAGAAGTTGAAGAATTCCTTGACTCCTGCCCGAACAATGAGACCGATACCAGTTCTCCAGAACGACTCGTTTCTGCAATCTTCGCACTCGGTATTGCATCGTTTGGAATCTCTTTAGTAGCGATGACCGATGTTGGAAGCCCAAGTCCAGTTAGTTACGGCTCAGTTTCGTTTGCCGGACTTGCTGTTGTTACAGCTCTGTCCGGGTATGCCGTCATCGACTCTTCGTAGAATAACGCCGCTTCTCTTTGTTTTCGCACAGCTCTTTGGCAAGTGAGGAGGGCGACCGAAATATAGGGTGCTACCAGCACAATACCGGTCGCCACTAGTTTGTCTGGGATTTGAAAGTAAATACTTTCTGCTTATTTTCCGAATTTGAAATGGAGGTTTTAAGCTAGATATTCATTGTCTAATTCTCCGCCGGGTTATTGCTGACTTTTTTATCCGGTAGTAGTTATCCGAACACGCCGAGACTGGAAGCGAACAGTTTCAGGTACCGTCTGTGTCTGTGAAAAAGTAACCGACTATTTTAGGGCCGATTTCGAGGTATTATTCTCCGTCGCAGTACGGGTGCTTGTCCGCGTCTTTAAGAAAGTCTTTGAATTCGTCTTCTACATCGTCAGGGTCGACAACGCAGCCTTTGACACTGTTCCCTCCGCCGGTCACCTTTTCATATTTGTCCCCTTTCCAGCCCGGGTTAGTTACTGGGTCTTTGTTGTCTATTTCCACGGCGATAATCGCTTCAACTCCGTTGGAATTGAGATCACCATGAGTGACTTTATCATCATCATCAACCTCTACGTTTTCGGAATCAACGTCGGGAGTTTCAGAGTCGTCTGTATACCAGACTTTCACCTCCTTGTCGATGTTTGTCCCGAAATTAACACGGTTTCCGTTCTGTTGGAATGTGATATCTTCAACTGCAAAATCCGGGATTTTCTCAAGTGTAAGAGTCCGGTCGGCATGAATTTCGGTGGATTGACCTTCTATGTCGAATACGAGCGTGTCAGTCTCTTCTCCCTCTGTTGGAAGGTCAACCTGGATGTCGGATAGCTTCTCACCAGGGTTGAGTTCCTTCGGGAAGTTGCTATCCTGTGGTTCAATAAATACAAAGTTGCCGTGTTCCAACGAAATATTAACTTCAACCTCCTCGGTTGTTTGATTTTTTATATGGAATCTGACCGGTGCTTCTCTGGGATCAGGGTCGCCAAAGAGAAAGTCGGTTTCATCTTCGTGATCGTCTTGCAGACTTAGATACGCCTGTTCATCGCCGACGATTTCAATTTGTACCTCCCGCTTGGCTTCCGTTTGTGAGTATGCACCCACTCCCGAAAGCAGCCCAAGTCCGCCTAAGCCGAAGGCTGTCGAGCCGAGCAGGAACTTTCGTCGTCTCATACTACTGTTCCTCTTACTCCCGTTAGCGCCACTTTTTTCTTGTCTCCCATAGGTATTAATTGATTTTATCCTCCCGACGAGACCTCGCGGCGTTTCGCTAACCCATCTCGTTGGACATACGGGCTCCTGACCAATCTTTGAAACGCCTTGCGTGTCTGTGTAAAACTACTATTCTATATCCTTATTAAAATCTACGACAGTTCAACACAATTACAAGCAATTGTGAACTCTCAGGGGTTGCCTGTGGACTTCAATTGGTTAAATATACGTTCAATCGGAACCGGGTTTCGTGCCGATGAGGGCCGTTTCATCCGGTATACTGATTGTCTGCCCTGGTAGGACGGGGCTGATACGATTGTATTTTGGCCGTTGTTGATTCAGGTACTTCTTGTGGTCTTTGTTGCTCTACTCTGGATCGGCCTGTGGATTCTTTCTGTGCCTGACAAACTCACTGGTATCGCTTTCCATTTCTCAGATGGTGGCTGTTAGACCCTCTGGCGTGTCAATACAATAGGGGTATAGGATATACTAACTGTTGAGTGCGACCGGATGGGGCGACCCATGCGGGCGTGCATGTGAACACAACCAAGGTGACAACAACAATGGAACGACGAAAATTCATAATCGGAACAGGAGCATTGGCAGCTGGCGGTGCAGCAGCACTAGGAAGTGGAGCGTTTTCGAGTGTCGAGGCGGATCGTGATATCTCGATCGAAGTCGCTGATGACAGCGACGCATTCCTAGCGCTCGAACCGCACAAAGGACCGAACGGTGCGTATGCCGAAGAGACGGGCGACACCGGAACAATCGAGTTCAACTTTGACGGGGATGCGGATACCTACGGAGGCAGCGGCATCAGCGACGTGGCCTTCTGGAACTTTGAAGATGTCTTTGTGATACAGAACCAGGGAACTCAGTCTGTCGGAGTGCAGCTGGAGTTCCTGGATGAGGACGGAGAACGGTTCAATGAGGGCAACCCCGGCCTCGCCAGCGTGAGCGGTCCCGTGGAACGAGCCGCAGAGGGCGGCTGGTACACGCTCGAGGAGGGTCATGAGGTGGAGGTCGGGTTCTTTTTCAATCTTGAGAAAGACGAACTCGGAGATGAGCTCGAAGACCTAGATACGATTGTGGTACACGCCGACGCTGACGAAGCATAAATTTCACTTTGAATCTAATTCCCCACGCTGGTGCGCGACACGACGGTTCGATTCCGTCAGTGGGTTTGCGGAGGGAGCAAAACAATGAAACGAAGAAAATTCATACTCGGAACGGGAGCGGCCGCAGCTGGTGGTGCGACGCTACTTGGGAGCGGTGCGTTCTCATCGGTCGAAGCCGACCGTGATATCGCGATTGACGTCGTTAATGACGACGATGCATACCTGCGACTCGCAGCCTGTACTG
>LFCJ01004137.1_pt1 | contig 10629 bp, 11 predicted proteins | sample 643141 | NCBI WGS metagenome assembly LFCJ01 (sample SAMN03766243, study PRJNA286221) | soda lake metagenome | biome: soda lake; feature: Kulunda steppe; material: water; isolation source: sample B1-Br-g2 brine of Lake Bitter-1 | place: Russia: Kulunda steppe | collected 2010-07 | reverse complement strand
GTGCGCCCCTGGTCAGTGTGCAGAGGGTGTGCGCCCCTGGTCAGTGTGCAGAGGGTGTGCGCCCCTGGTCAGTGTGCAGAGGGCGTGCGCCCCCGCAGTCAATATGCAGGGTGTGCCTTGGCTCATGTGCAGGGTGTGCCTTGCTGAATTCAAATATCCCTTCGAAAGCTGCTAGGAATTGGACCTTTTCCAATAAAAATTTGCTCCTTCTCACACCTTGTCCACAAGCAATGGTAGCCAATGCCTTGCTGGATTTAATGGTACTGCCTCTATTGTTCCTGTGGCATCACACCCGTTCAAGAGGTAGAAAAGACCGCGTGCTCTGTATGAATCCCTCTAGGCAACAGCGTCTTGCATCCCCTGCCAAACCCCTTTGGAAGCTGCTAGGAATTGGACCTTTTCCATAAAGATTTTGCTCCTTCTCACACCTCGTCCACAAGCAATATGGTCTTCAGGAGCTTACTTGCGTGCTCTCTACTTCACCTGCTCCTACCATTGCCTATGCATCGCAGAGTGTAACATTGCACCAGAGGCTTGCTCTACTACTGCATGTAATGTTGCGCCAGAGGCAGACTAAAGGACCAGCCATTCCAAGTGACCGGATGCCACTACGGCACCCTCTTGTTCATGTACACAGGGACAGGGGGGCTTGCACCCCATACTGAAGATCTGCGCACTGCGCAAGCTCAGAGCAGCTGCAAGCACATGTATACAGGGACAGGGGGGCTTGTACCCCATACTGAAGGTCTGCACACTGTGCAAGCTCAGAGCAGCTGCAAGCACATGTTGCACTGAGGTCACTCTTGTCACACAGAGCCTCAATGGACCATGTGCGGCAGGTTGCCTTGCAACACGACCACCACAGCTTCTTTGCAATCACTTGGATGGGCGGCGTCTGGGCTGCCTGGCTGCACGAGTGCATTTTGGTGAGTCCTCTGCTTCAAAAGAGCGGCTTAACTACCCTTGATCATTCTCCTTCACTGAAGCTACTTTGAGCCGTGTGCCAAGATAAGATGGAAGACAACACCATGAGTCAACCTCAGGGGTTCAGAGATGCGGCTCAACCAGGTGCTCTCACTGGGTACTTCATTCCCTTCCATTTTCCATGCAGAGACCTGTAATGGGATGGAGCATCATCTGGCAAGGGATTTTCTATGATCATGTGAAGGTGGGACTAAATATATAGATGGTCTATAGCTTCCACCTATAATTCCACCTCTACAGCTGTGGACCAAACTCCAACTCCACAATGATGAAAACAGCAACGGAGCTATGCAGGGTGACTTGCCCACAAAATAGGTCTTGTTTCTGGCAGCTGCATAAGTTCCTCTGAACATTCGATTGCTGACAAAGTTTATCCCTATTACGAACAGCACTGTAGCTTGCCATGGCTCTACGAGCTTGGTTCTGCCTATTCTCTCTCGATGAGCTGCTTAGCTCAATGTTACATGACACACTAACTCCCCTGCATGGTTACAGGCCCTGCTGAGCACACTTTCACTCAGCCTTGGTATGGAGCCACTAAAGCTTGAGCAAGACAGCGACCTGGCTGCTTGTGTAGAGCCTTTGTACAGGCGCGGGACTGCCTCCAGCAAGCAATTGACGCCTCGTGAGATGGACAAGTGAGAGATATTTGCTGCTCCCCCATTGCTTCTTGCTTGGCATGCTGCGCTGTCAGATGCATGTCTGTACTTGACACTGGAGTCTGGCTTTTGTGTGGGGCAGGCTGGGTCTGCCCTGATGCACCATGATGGCATGATGCCAATCAGAACTTCTGATAAGGATTTTTAATTCATCAGGATGAGTGATGAACAGGACAAGCATAGGCCAAAAATTGGGCACTCTATTTCTGGCCATGCGTAGTAGTATGTGACCTCTAGCCACTCCAGGTACCTTTGAGCTACTCAGCTACTCAAGCCTGAAATGGCTGTAGGCCACCACGAGAGTCAGCTGATCTGCGATGCACACCTGCTAATTGGTACAGATGTGCACGAGAGGCTGTGCTGAGGCTTGGAGAACAGGGGATGCTCGTGGGTGAGTTGTTGGCTGAGTTGACCCATGATGAGGGCTACTAGAAGACACAAGTTGTGGCGTCGCTACCGACGACGAGCTGTTCTTTAAGTGGCATGGTAAACACAAGGAATTGAGGCATCAGAAGTGGCGTAGCTATCGCACTGTCAAAAAAACAGGAGGACTTGGGCTTGTTACGTGCTAGCTGCCATACATTGGGTTACATTGGGTGGCATTGTCACGTTGTATTGTGTCTTTGCCAGATTGATGTCTGAGACCCATGTGCTGACAGTAGTTAGTAGGACCTACTTTACTGGGAAAGGAGATCTGGGTCAGGGTCAATGTGTACATGCCAATCTGTGATCAGTCAAGGAAAATGATTTTGCGTGACAGCATGGTCCATTCTTCTCTCTCACACTGCTGTGCCCCTCATTGTGGCTGTGCACAAAGTCATCCAACCCATAGATGCGCTGCATTGAACTACACAATGTGGCCTTGCACGAGAGGGTTATGCGGCAAACAGAAGACGCCTGAAAGGAAGGAATTCTAACAGATGCCAGCATGGTGTCTGGGGGAGCTGTAGGCTTGACGCACCAAGTGATGGAAAGCTGCAGACACATATTTGGGGTTAGGAAATTGTGCTTCCGTGATGCGCAGGGTGAGGCCTGACGCACAAACCCTCTTTACCACACACAAATGCAGGTCACAGAAGTATTGCGGACCTGGAAGTCTGGCCTGGCCATGGCTGGCTGACTCAGCTTCTGAATGCACTCATCGGACTCCTGGGCATTCCCTCTTTTATGGTCATGATGACCATAGGCGCCGTGTTTGCATTCTTTGGGCCCTTCCCTCACGTTTTCCCTTAGACAACGTTAGCAAAGCTCTTACCCTTTAGTTCTGCTTGCAAGTCACACCACACTGCAGACGCCTCTTATGCAAAGAAGCGCGCGTGATTGATAAAATCCAACATCTCCTCCGTGGAGTCAAGTTGATGAACTTGCTGGAGTGACGGGTCTTAGCACTAAAATATGTCGAGATGTCTGGTCAATGGAGACCAGTTAAAAATGCCATTTTGTTGGACCAATTCATAGAGTCTCAAGAGGTGGTTCTTGTGACTGGCATTCCAGAATTCTGACTGCGCCCTACGTAGGGCATGCGTATACTGCGCAGTATACTGCGAGGTGTGCAGAGCTATACTCTGAACGGACATGTCATGGAACTGCGGGGAAGTTTGACCTGTAGGTAGCATGCTTATCTGGAGTCATTGATGACCTCAAGAAGGAGAGCAGCATTTCAGAAGCGAAGGCTTCTTTGTCAGATGATGCGCTGACGACAGGAGCTGTGCCTGCGTGCTAGAGTGCTTTGCTCTGCGGCCTCCCAATATTAATATGTTGCCTCTGTTGCCACATGTGGCGACGCTGTGACAGAAGCGCTTTCAAAACCAAATAGAGTTATAATAAGGTGTGTGTGCGTATGTCGTTTTGTGCAAATGGCTGCACAGCTGGCAATTGGAAGGTCATGCTGTCGATTCAGTATAAGCAGGTGCATGCACTGCTAGACATGAAAGTGCCATGGCTTGAGCGCCGTAATTCGAGATGCGTCTGTGATTGGTATGTGTAAGAAAGAAAAGTTTTTTCTCGCCCCTAGACTCAACACAGCTATATTAAACATAATGAACAATGGGTAGATCATCTGGCTACTCGCTCGAGCAAGACTCCGATTGACGCTTTGCCGACGATTTGGTTTGGATGACGAACTACACGATAGAATAAACATAACGAATAGAAAATGAGAACGGCGGTCGGTCAATTGCATGGACCAGGTACGAGCAGTGAAAATGTTGAGCTCATGAGCTCAGTGCCTGGCAACTGCCATTGGCTGCTGTCCTTTCACTTTACTGGTCTGTAATATCAAGAATCATAGCTTTGCAAGCTGCCTGGGCCTCCTCCTTTTGCAGGCAATGCGCCAGCCCCGCCGGAAGACTCGCTCTTGAACAGCAGAGCCATCACTGGCACCTATGCATACTCACCTGAGCAATCACGGAGAGTTTTGGATGGCCCAAAGAAGCCCTATGAAGATTCCAGGGCATCTGAAATCACTGAAGACACTATCAAGTTTATTTTACTTGGCATGGTCTCTGGAGATGCAGAGGTATGCGCCAGATCACTCCGTCATGAATATCTGATCATAACTTGTAACATCCCGATTCGACCCATTTAATGGTTTGAATTTGGGGAGCAATTACTGGTCAAGCTGCGTTAAGGTGGAGTCATGCTGGAATGATAAAATCAAGAGAGGGTTTCACCCCTCAAAGGTTAGAACTGCCGTAATTTGCTTCTTGCTAGCAGGCACAGATGAGCGATGGAAGCAAAGTTGCAAAAACAGTACTGGCAGCTGTAAGCAAGGACACACAAACGCAGCAGACGGCAATAAACTGCGCGCACCGTTTAATGTCATGCGCTCCTCTCTCCCGACATTCCATGTGCATGCAGATGCAAAGATACATTGTTCAAGAATACATGCTTCCTGACGTTGAATTTGTGCACCCATTTGCCAGCGTGCGAGGAAGGGAGAACTTTTACAAGGTGACAAGTGCTCAAAAGCTTGATGCATGGACCTACCAGCCACAGTATGACCTTTTCTGGCCAACCATGCAACCCAACCTGGTTTCTCCCATGCTAGCAGGTGTTCCGCTTTGCCTGCAATGTAGCGGATTACAGCATCACTGTCCGTGATATGTTCTATGATGCTCAGGGCAAAAAGGCTTGTCTATGGGTCGACCTCAAGGTCTGGTGAGATCTTTATAAACATTGCATTCACACTATTGCAAACAGATAGGAACAACCCAAAAACATGCATGAAACATATGCACTTTGTCCAGTGTGCGTCATCGATAGATTCTTCCGCCTAAGTAGATGCTTTGCAGGGATGAACGATGTGCAGACATGCTGACATCAGCAAGTGTCCGCATCTTGCATGTCTTTCCATGTCCGGTCCAGCATGGCCATGCTCTCCTTGCAGCGCCTGGTCCTCCCTGTGCTTGTGCTTGCATACTTCAAAAGGGACCCAAGTGATGGGAAGATGAAAGTAAGTATCAGGCCTGGCTCAACAATGTGAAGCCCGTGCATTTGTGCTTGCGTGCTCCTGCCTCGTTTTTCCAAAGTGGCTTGTCGGTGTTGCAACTATTCCAGGTGACGGTGGGAGTACTCAATGCTCATCACTGGAACACCATCAACCCGCTGCTTCTCCCTTATGGTTCAGCTGTCGTTGCAGCATGATCATCCCTCTTTGTATGCACTGAGCTGGAGGGGCAACCTGTTTGCGGCCCAAGTCCATGAGTCATTCATCAGGCCTCTTGGTGGCGCTTGTGGGGTCTTGTCAGGCAACTTGCTGGACATCGTGAAGGTCAGGAATACTGTGATGGAGAAGAAAGAGGACAATGACGCTATGGGAGACAGGGGTGCCGCCCCCACAGAAATACCCTGGCGGTATGATGGATGTGCTCAACATGCAAGTGCCCCCTCCGTGTCGCATCACCATTGTCAAAAATCAGTCACTTGCACACGAGGTTCTTTGTAAGCGCTTGAAGGCCAAGAAAGTCATCCTTCACACCATTCTTCCTGGTGTGGGAGGCTCTATTTATACCTCACACACTTTGAGTCACTTTAAAGAGCTCGGCCTTGATGCACAAAAAACACATAAGACCGCCCTTAAGCTACATGCTCGTTCTGTGCTCTATGCACACAAAGTGACAACTACTTGACACGCTCTTGAAAAGTCCAGTTGCTCTCAAGGTCTTGGTCTGGAGCAGGGGGCGGCTTGTCGCCCTTCAAATCCTCACTAATTCTTCCTTCTCCCTGGTGGACGAGACTCACGGCTCTTCAGGTCAATGTGTCTCCTTATCCTTAATTGATGTAGGGAGTGGCTTCACTACATAGATTTTCTTTTCTTTTCATGCCAAATCCTGCCACTTGAGCAAGACCTGCATCAAAAAATTGTGACACGCTATTTGCTTGGAATTTGTCCTCAAAATTGGGAAGCGGCAGTTCCTTTCAAAGTGACCTGTCAGGGGCACAGGTCTTCTTACAGCATGCACAATCACTAACAAGTGCAGCTGAAGTTGCTGGTTTGCAGGCTACAAAGACTCAATTGAAGCTTACCTCTGTGGCACGTGCGGCTGTGTGCAACCCAACTTAATCCATTGCCCTGATCGCATTTGCAGGCAAGCTGGCAAACCCTTTGCACTAGTGTCTTTGGTTGGACGCCTCCTCCGCCACTTGCTTCTGTGCAGCAGGGTGCCACAGTGGATGCACGTATGCGTGCAGCAGTGAAGCACCTTGTTGAGAAGGGAAAGCTGGTGCGTCGCCGTCCTTGCAAAGATCTTGAGAGGGTTCACGACAGCAAGATCATTATGATGGCAAATCAACTTGATAAACCAGTACCTTCTTTGCCTATGTGGATGAAATATGAAGCACCCACAGCTCAGCTGCCTCCTGAACTTTGAAGATCAGATACTGGAGCTTGTTCCCTGGTAGTGCTAGCCATGTCTAGTTCGGGCCGAGGTCTCTCCATCATTATTGTTTTGGCACCTCTCGTTCTTCCACAAACATGTAGGCAATCATGGTGCATACACTTGCCACCTTTTTGCAGAATTAGATGGAGGTTACAGGCTTAGTGCCACTAGACGCGTAGTAGGCGTCAGCTAAGCTCAGCTCAGGCTGTCCTTGATTGGCATGTACAACTGCAAGTTCAATTGATTCACAAATGTGGCATCTGTGCCAATCCACATCCACAGGTCGGTCCTGATAGCACGATTGGCTACGGGACCCAGTACCTGCCCAGATGGCTTGGATTTGTGCTTGATGTGATGATCGGTCTCTATGGCCTCATCGCTTATGCTGGCACTATGCTCCTTTTCCTACTTAGCCCATGAAGCCTTTACTGCAGCTTTCTAGAGTGCAGGTACTGCCAAGACTCCACAACAGCCAATGAGTCACTGAGGGCCCATAATTGTGTTTTAATTAGCACTCCTGAGTCATTTCAAATCATGCTGTGTTCCTGTAGACTTGATAGTTTTTACAACTTGTGCCTTGCACTGACACATAATTGCATCAAGAATGATACTTCCCATAAATGGTTGTCAGCGTTCAATGTTTGCAAGCCCCATCATGCATAACTTCATATACCGCAACTTATTGCCGCCAGTACTATAAAGTTCGCTGCACGATGCCATAGCTCGTCCCACTTGTTGTCCATGAAGATGTATTTCAGAAACACAGAAGCATACGTACGGGTACAAGTACGGGAAAGCACAAGCTTGCCTATTAATTCATTGCAGTGCACAAAATTGGAGATCAAGGCTGTTGCATGAAAGTATGATGCAGGATATATGTTTAAAATGCTAGCCCAGCGGGCAAGGCACTCGCTACATTGAGTCACCTGAGTGTACGAAGGCATGCCCTAATGCCATGGGCCAAATAGGTAGGCTCCTGTGCCTGCGGTTCATACGCTTGGGCCGGCTAAAGCCACGCAAGCAAACACAAAGGACAACCGAATCGGACAGGAACAAAGAGGGCGGTTCCATTGCATGCAAAATTCTTACACTCGGGCCTGAGCCTTACACTCGGGCCTGAGCCTGGTAAGCTTGCCCGGGATACGTCTTGACGGCCTCGGGCACAGAGAACTGGGACATGCTCTGCCGGGCCATCCTGCAATGCGGCAGACATTCACCTAGGGCTTCAGTTCATGATGTTCAGAGAGAGGCAGTCTAGGTCATGTGTGTAGGGAGGGGCCTTCAGGGGTCTGGCTTGCTCAGGCAGGCCTTCCTGTAATGTGGCCAACATACGTCATAGGGCCTAGCCTGCACTTGCATTGGCAAATGGCATTGTGCAACTGGTAAAGCATCGCAATGAGCCGCAATGTTTGCAAGGTGGCCAACATGTCACAGAGTGCACCGCTTGATGCGCACTGCTCCCAAAATCCGTGTCCCTGCGCAAGCAAGGAAAAGTGAGGGCTGGTGCGCCTCCCTTACAAACGGGCAGCTTAGCTAGCGAGGCCTGCCTGCAATCTTAACCCAGACAAAAAAAGATAGAAGGCACTGGTGTCAAGCCAAGGCGGCAGAATCGTGCTGCAAAAAAAGTGCCAGGCGAAGAGACGCCAAGAGGCCTACATGCAAGCAAGAGCTGGAGAGGGCACGCCTGACATGCTTAGGCAGGGGCCGATGCTCAGAGATGAAATTCCTCATGTGGATGCTGCTCATGGGTAGGGCATGTGACGAAAAAGTTAAGCGGTCAGGTTCATTAGATAATTAATAAATTATATTCAATTAATGAATCATCAATTTGTAGCTTGCATGTCATCAGGCACGCAGCAGGTCGCCAATCTCTGCCATGCATCGCGATCACATGCACGCACCGGCGCTGGAGGACATAGAAAACTGTAGAGGACAGCAGCAGGGTGCCGAAGAAGGTTGCGATTACTGCCCCTGCAAGGGCTCCTGCCTGGCGGCTACTCCAGCTGCAAGCACCCGCGGACAAACTGATGCTTCTCACTCACTTCACACGGCGCATCACACAAACATGGGTGGTGATCTGATGACCTGTCCTGCTGAGGTCTCACACTGCAACAGCAATCATAGGCGGTTGTCTAATGACCCAATGCAGGGAGCCAGTGAGGATAGGTTGCTCTTTACCCAGGTTGGCGTGGTACCCCAGCCCCCAGCCCTTCCCACCGCAAGTGTACCCCTGCAACGCAGCAGCGTGTGCCCAGGCACTGGCTGACAAGTGCTCTGCCTCGCTGTCCTTTCCGTGCAGCTCTGCCTGCTCACAGCGTCTTTCACTTGCTTAAACGTGTGTGGTCTGCCGTCTATGCATGAGGGGATTGCACCGTGGCCTTCCCTCCCCCTGGCACCATGACCCCCTGGCGTGCCTGATGGCGCACGCGTGCATGCAGTCGCTGGAGGCCAGCGCATCTGCTTACCACCATGGTGCAAGTGAGTATGGTGTGCCGCCTCTAGAGGCAACTGGCAGCTACACCTGGCACCTTGCAACCCCACACAGGCACCTTGCAACCGCACACAGGCACCTTGCAACCGCACACAGGCACCTTGCAACCGCACACAGGCACCCACCCGCGCGACTGCCCTCACTCACCCTCCGTCGGAGCCGCCTGCTTTGGTGCCAGTCCCTGCCACAGCGTCCGATCCTGCTCCTCCTCCTGCAGCCGCAAGCCCAGCCTCTCTCCGACAAATCCTGGTGCCCGTGGACTTGCAGGCCTCGCACCAGGTGGATGCTGTGGGCAGTGCCTTTGGCGCCACCATCTCCCTGCAGCAGCCAGGCACGCAGCAGTCATGTGCAGGCTTAAGCCATGGGCAACGCGTTTGGCGCTACCATCTTCCTGCCGCAGCCAGGCATGCACGGATTATGTAGGCACGTACCAAGACGACTGGTACCGCGCCATTGGGTTTGCCTCCAGTGCGTTCATGCCCTTGTGATGCACGAGCGCACGCAGGTACGCGCTGTAATAACCAGCTTGGCAGCCCAGGGCCTAAGCCATGCACATGGTGCCAGGTACATACCCTGCACAATTGTTGATGCTTCTACCTTGCCATTGTAAGCAACACCCACTAGGCTGGTGGGGATGGCATGCGCACCTTTCATCAAAGGTGCGGCCTCGACTTGATAGCCACCACAGAGGCGTTTGCCCCATGGAGCAAAGCTGGCACCATTTGATGTATCTTGCATGCCCAACCGCCCTGGACCCAACGCTTGGACGCAGCTCCAGTACCACAGCAATGCGCTCACAAAAAATGGGATTCTAAGAAAATAAAATCAGCCATGCTCGACACCATTTGCAATTCTTCAGCATCTGCCTTTCATAGTAAATCTTCAGGGACAAAGAGAAGTTAATGCATGACTTTTAGGGTGCCTGCCGGAAGAGGGCTAATGGACAGCCGCCTGTTCATGGGATGCTTTGCGTGGATCATCATAAGCCCTTTCACACTGAGCATGCTTGAAACATTTCCACACTTCCACACCCTGCGTGCTTGAGAAAGAAGGAGTATCTGCACCCCCCTCTCCCCTGCAACCTGCCACCGCACTCTGCACATCTGGAAACTGGAGTGTATGCATTCAGCGCACCTGAAACGGGCGTACGTGCATGCCCCCTCGCCTGCTAGCTGCTCCGCATCATCCCCAGGCGATGCGCACGGCAGCGGCACAGCAACATACTCTTCCCCCTGTGCATGTCAACATAGAGGCTGGTGCGGTCTTCCATGCCAGCGCATTGCACATGATGCACCTGCCATGCGCAAGTGCTTTTATGTATGTGCCTCTGATTGCATGCTGACAGGCATGTGCTTTGGTATATTGTACGCACACTTTTTGGGCAGAGGCTAGGTTTTTTGCTCGGTAGGTTTTAGTGATTTTGATTAGTCGTTGGGTGTACATGCGTGTTACATATAGTTAGGGGTCGGCGTTGGCCTATAGCGCCAAATAGCGCTATATAGCGCTATAGATTTTAAAAAATATAACATGTGTGAAATGGCCATTTTAAGTGGCTGCCAACTTAATTGGGCCCGCGGGCCCTTTCCGTAGTTGTCGGCATTATAATATCAATTAT